>Ga0207659_10002117_pt1 | contig 11761 bp, 14 predicted proteins | sample KBSM43metaG_FD_184330 | JGI IMG/M metagenome (GOLD analysis project Ga0207659, IMG submission 184330) | Miscanthus rhizosphere microbial communities from Kellogg Biological Station, Michigan, USA - KBS M4-3 metaG (SPAdes) (version 2) | ecosystem: Host-associated > Plants > Roots > Rhizosphere >...
AGCAGCCGCCGGCCGACCGAACTGGCCGGCGTCATCAAGGCGGCGATCAGGGCGTGAGCTGCTTGCGCCCGCCGAGGTCCTTGCGGACCTTCTCGCCGAGGGAGAGCGTGGCGCGGCGGTTGAGATAACTGGCGACAGCGGCGCCGGTGAGCATCGGGCCGAACGTGGTCAGGTTGCGGCCGAGCCGCTTGAGCAGCCGCTCGCGCAGGTCCTTGCGGGCGGCCGTACTGAGCGCGACGGCGACGCCGCGGCCGGGCACCAGCGGGTTCACGCCGCGCTGGTCGGACCAGGCCTGAGCCAGCGCGACGGCGCGCTGCGAGCCGGTGCCGGGGATCGGCTGCCGGTAGGCCTCGTGCAGCTCCCCGATCAGCTTGATCTCGACGGCGACGACGGCGACCGTCTCGGCCGCCAGCAGCACGGGCGCGGAGAGCAGGGTGGGCGTCGCCACCCACTCGATGGCGGCCACCCCGCCGCCGGCCGCTCCGATGCCGGCGGTGACCCGCGACGCGTTGCGCACCAGCCGCTCGGCCAGCTGTTCGCCGTCGAGGCCGTCGAAGTGGCTCTTCAGGGTGTCCAGATCGCGCACCTGGATGTGCGGGATGACGTCACCGATCGCGTCGGCGACCCAGCGCACCGCCTCCTTGGGCTTGAACAGGTCCTTGACGCCGTGCTTGCTGGTCTGGCTGCGTACCAACCGGCCCAGCAGCTTTCGCCGCCGGGCCGGTTCGACGTCCTCTTGAGATAGTTCCTGTACCGCTTCGGTCAGTTCCGGATCCGGGTCTGCCATGTCGCCGTCACCTCCGCCTCGTCGGCATTACCCGAAAAGCGTCAGGCGCATTCGCGCCTGCCGGCGCTCCGGCGCCGGGTGGCACGTCAGCGCCGGGCGGCGCTTTGCCGCCGGTGGCGCGTCAGCGCCGGGTGGCGCCGCGCGCCGTCAGGCGCATTCGCGGCAGATCATTTCCCCGTTCCGCTCCGCCGCCAGCTGGCTGCGGTGATGGACCAGGAAACACCGCGAGCAGCGGAACTCGTCGGCCTGCATGGGCAGGACCCGCACGGTCAGCTCCTCGTCGGCCAGATCGGCGCCGGGCAGCTCGAAGCTCTCGGCGACCTCGGCCTCGTCGACGTCCACGATGGCCGACTGTGCGTCGACGCGCCGGGACTTCAACTCCTCGAGGCTGTCTTCGCCGAGGTCGACCTCGTCGCGCCGGGGGGCGTCGTAGTCGGTGGCCATCGGATGTCACGCTCCTATGTTTCTCGCGCCGGGAAGGGTGCTCCCGGTGTAACACCGCAACCCGTCGATTTCGTACCCGCGCACCGACATTCGTCGGTAGCGCGCGGCACCTTACCCTGCCAGGCGTGGAATTTGTACGCCTGCGGGCGGAGAGTTGTTCCCGATGTGACTCAGCCGACACCCGAGCGAGTGACATGACGGGCGCCGCGGCGGTACCAGGAACCGGGACCTGGCGGGTCAGGCAACTTTCCGCGGGCGCTCAGACGTTACTCTCGGCGGTTGATGACATCGACGCGGGTCCGGCACGGGGAGCGATGACATGAGTCTTGCACGCCTTCGGGCGCTCATCATCGTGGGCGTGCTCGTGGTGGCAGCGGCCGTGTTCGTCACCGTGGCCATCGTCCGCGACAAGCAGGACGACACCCAGATCGCCGTCGATTGCCAGGCCGGCGACGTGCCCGCCGACCTGCGCCTGCCCGACGACACCACCACGATCAAGCTCAACGTGTTCAACTCGACGACCTCTCCCGGGCTCGCCGGCCAGGTCGCGAGCGACTTCCGGGCCCGCAAGTTCACGGTGGTCAAGGAGGAGACGGCGCCGCCGCCGGCGCTGGAGGCGGTGGCGGAGATCCGGTACGGCCCGAAGATGGTCGGGGCCGCCTGGGTGGTGAGCGCGTTCTTCCTGAACGACGCGAAGAAGAAGTTCGACATCAGTCGCGAGGACGACACCATCGACGTGGTGATCGGCACCAAGTACCTGGAGCTCGCGACGTTCACCGAGCAGCGCCAGGCGCTGGGCGCCGCCGGCGAGCCGGTCCTCCCGCCCGGCACCTGCGACGCCAACGCGTAACCCTCCCCGCGCAGATCAGGGGCCGCCGGCCGCGTCCAGGCGCCGCAGCTCGTCGTGCAGCGCGGCGTGGATCGCCGGCGGGGCGGCCAGCACGAGGTCGGGGCCGGGCGGTGCGCCGTCGAGCCCGGTCACCAGCAACCCGGCCTCCTCCGCGACGAGGCCACCGGCGGCGCGGTCCCACGGCGCCAGGCCCTTCTCGTAGTACGCGTCGAGCGCGCCCTCGGCGGCCAGGCACAGGTCGATCGACGCGACGCCCAGCCGGCGGATGTCCCTGATCTTCGGCAGCAGCCCGGCCACCACCCGCCCCTGATGCGCCCGGCGCGCCTGGTCGTAGCCGAACCCGGTGCCGACGAGCGCCCGGCCGAGGTCGACCACGCCGGATCCGGCCAGCCGGCGGCCGTCCCGCCAGGCGCCGCCGCCGCGCGTCGCCGTCCACTCGGTCCCCGTCGCCGGGTTGTGCACCACTCCCGCGACCACCCGGCCGCCGACCTCGGCCGCCAGCGAGACGGCGTACTGCGGCAACCCGTACAGGTAGTTCACCGTTCCGTCGATCGGGTCGAGGATCCAGCGCACCGCCGTCGAACCGGACGACCCGCCGGTCTCCTCGGCCAGCACGGCGTCGTCGGGGCGCCGGCGCCGCAGGTCCGCGACCGCCTGCGCCTCGACGGCCTTGTCGGCCGCCGTGACCACGTCGGTAGGGGTGGACTTGGTGCTGATCTCGCCGACGCCGTCGGCCCGCAGCCGAGCGGCCAGGGCCGCCGCCGCGCGCACCACGTGGACCGCCACGTCCAGCAATTCCTCGGGTTCCGCCACGGGAATCCATCCTGACAGGAGGCCCGGCGTGGCGCGCGGCCGCTGTGGTCGTCAGGTTCGGCGACGGCGGCGTTACAATTCACCCCTGCCCGTAAGTCAAGGATCACCCCGGTCGACGACGTACGGCCCAACAGACCACCACCAGGCCCCCGAGTTCGGTCCTCCCCTGCCCGGGACAGCCGCCTTCGATGCACGACGGGAAGGTCGTTCGTGACAGCTGCCCGCCAGACTGGCGCCGACATTCGATCGCTCACCGACGCGTTGATCGCGAGGGCCGCCGCCGCCGGCGGTCACGTGACCTCCGCGGAGGTGGCCGCCTCGGTCGAGGCCGCCGACGTGACCGCCGCCCAGGCGAAGAAGCTGCTGCGCAGCCTCGCCGAGGCCGGCGTCACCGTCGTCGTCGACGAGTCGGGCAACGGCCGCCGCCGGGTCGCCGCCGCACGGGCCACCACACCCGCGTCCAAGGCGGCCACCGCCCGGGCGGAGGCGCGTCCCACCGTCGCAACCGCTGCCGACCCGGACCCGGCGGCCGCCGGCGCGGCCAAGCCCGCCGTCAAGGCCGCGCGCAAGACCAAGGCCGTGCCCGGCGAGGCCGCGGCCAAGCCGGCGGCCGCCGCCGGCCCCGCGAAGGCCGCGCCCGGCAAGGCCCCGGGCGACCCCGAGGCCGCCGCGGTGCCGGCACCGGACGCGACGGTCGAGGGCGCGCCGCCGCAGGAGGGCGCCGAGGAGCCCGACGCGGCCGACCTGGACCCGGAGGCCGAGGCGCTCGCCGCCGAGATCGAGGACATCGTCGAGGAGGAGCCGGCCGAGCTCACCCAGGCCGCCGAGGCCGACGCCCAGGCCGACGACGACTTCGCCTGGGACGACGACGAGTCCGAGGCGCTGAAGCAGGCCCGCAAGGACGCGGAGATGACCGCGTCGGCCGACTCGGTGCGCGCCTACCTGAAGCAGATCGGCAAGGTCCCGCTGCTGAACGCCGAGCAGGAGGTCGAGCTCGCCAAGCGCATCGAGGCCGGCCTGTACGCGGCCGAGCGGCTGCGGGTGGCCGAGGAGGCCGCCGAGCAGATGCAGGTGCCGCTGCGCCGCGACCTGGAGTGGATCGGTCGCGACGGCGAGCGGGCCAAGAACCACCTGCTGGAGGCGAACCTGCGGCTGGTGGTGTCGCTGGCCAAGCGCTACACCGGCCGCGGCATGGCCTTCCTCGACCTGATCCAGGAGGGCAACCTCGGCCTGATCCGCGCCGTCGAGAAGTTCGACTACACCAAGGGCTACAAGTTCTCCACCTACGCCACCTGGTGGATCCGCCAGGCCATCACCCGCGCCATGGCCGACCAGGCCCGCACCATCCGCATCCCGGTGCACATGGTCGAGGTGATCAACAAGCTCGGCCGGATCCAGCGCGAGCTGCTCCAGGACCTCGGGCGGGAGCCCACCCCCGAGGAGCTGGCGAAGGAGATGGACATCACGCCGGAAAAGGTGCTGGAGATCCAGCAGTACGCGCGCGAGCCCATCTCGCTCGACCAGACAATCGGCGACGAGGGCGACAGCCAGCTCGGCGACTTCATCGAGGACTCGGAGGCGGTCGTCGCCGTCGACGCGGTGTCCTTCTCGCTCCTGCAGGACCAGTTGCAGCAGGTGCTGCAGACGTTGTCCGAGCGGGAGGCGGGCGTGGTCCGGTTGCGGTTCGGCCTCACCGACGGTCAGCCGCGGACGCTGGACGAGATCGGCCAGGTCTATGGGGTCACCCGGGAACGAATCCGGCAAATCGAGTCCAAGACGATGTCGAAGTTGCGCCACCCGTCCCGCTCGCAGGTCCTTCGGGACTACCTTGACTGATCGTGCTGCCATGATGCCGGGCAGCGGCCGGGGAATGTGATCCGCGTCCCGTGGGTAGTGCGGGAACGATGCCGCGTCACCGGATGTTGATGCAGACGTGGTAAGCAATGAGTCAGGAACGTGTTCGTCGGTGACGAGTAGGAGGTAGGCGATGACCCCGACCCTCACGCCGCCGCCGGAAACGGTGGCGCCGTTCGCCGCCGATGAACGGTGCGACCGATGCAGCGCGGCGGCCAAGCTGCGGGTGCGGCTGGCCGAAGGTGGCGAGCTGATCTTCTGCGGACATCACGCCAACAAGTACGCCGAACAGCTGGTAAAGATTGCCGTTGAGGTCGCTGTGGCGCCCGAGTTCGAGTGGCGCGGCAACGAGCTCAAGGCCAACTGATAGAGCACCGAAGGAGGGCCCCGGCGGTTGCGCCGGGGCCCTCCTGTCATGCGAGCGTCTGCACCGTCGCGATGCGCTCCTCGAGCTGCTCGATGGTCGCCTGGGCGCTGGGCGGGCCGCCGCACATCCGGCGCAGCTCCGCGTGGATCTTGCCGTGCGGCAGCCCGGTGCGGTGGTGGTGGGCGTTCACGAGCGCATTCAGCTGACGGCGTAATGCCACCCGCCGCTCCCCCGGTGTCCGGGGCCCGGGTGGCCCCACGTTGACCGCCGGGTCGCTGGCGGCGCCGGCGGCGAAGGCCGCCGAGCGACGCCTCTGTGCCGCCAACTGCTCCGCCTGCCGCTTGGTCAGCAGCGCCGACACCTGCTCCGGGGTCAGCAGCCCCGGCAGGCCCAGGTACTCCTCCTCCTCGGGCGTGCCGGACTGCGCGGGCATGCCGAACGTGCCGCCGTCGAAGATGACCTGATCCAGCTCGGCCGCCGACGAGAGCGCCTCGAACCTCTTGGTCAGCTCGCCGCTGGCGTCCTCGGCCCGCTGGGCCCGCTCGAGCAACTCGTCGTCGTAGCCGTCCGGGCTCTTCGGCTGGCCGAGGACGTGGTTGCGCTGCGCCTCCATCTCGGCCGCCAGCCCCAGCAGCGTCGGCACCGAGGGCAGGAACACGGTCGCCGTCTCCCCCGGCCGCCGGGCCCGCACGAACCGCCCGATCGCCTGCGCGAAGTACAGCGGCGTCGACGCACTGGTCGCGTAGACCCCGACCGACAGCCGGGGAATGTCCACCCCCTCGGACACCATCCGCACCGCGACCAGCCACCGCTCGTTCGACTCGGCGAACGACGCGATCCGCGCGGACGCGCCGGCGTCGTCGGAGAGCACCACCACCGCCTTCTCGCCGGTGATCCGCTCCAGCAGCCGGGCGTACGCGCGGGCAGCGGTCTGGTCGCTGGCGATCACCAGGCCGCCGGCGTCCGGCATCCCGCCGGCCCGCTTGTTCTGCAGGCGGGCGTCGGCGGCGCGCAGCACCTGTGGCATCCAGTCGCCCGCCGGGTCCAGCGCGGTACGCCACGCCTGGGCGGTGAGCTCGGCCGTGAGCGGCTCACCGAGGCGGGCCGCGAGCTCGTCACCGGCCGAGGTCCGCCAGCGCGTCTCGCCGGAGTACGCGAGGAAGAGCACCGGACGGACGACGCCGTCGCGCAGCGCGTCGGCGTACCCGTAGACGCTGTCCGACCTCGACCGCAGCAGGCCGTCCCCGCCGCGCTCGTACGCGACGAACGGGATCGGGTTCTCGTCGGTGCGAAACGGCGTCCCCGTCAGCGCCAGGCGGCGCACAGCGGGCTCGAAGGCGGCCTGGACGCCGTCGCCCCACGACCGCGAGTCGCCGGCGTGGTGTATCTCGTCGAGGATCACCAGGGTGCGCCGGGTCATCGTGCGCCGGCGGTGCACCTGTGGCGCGGCGCCGACCTGGGCGTAGGTGACCACCGCGCCGTGGAAGTCGGCCGAGGAGTGCACGTCGGCGTTGCGGAACGTCGGATCGAGGTGGACGCCCACCCGGGCGGCCGCCGACGCCCACTGCGCCTTCAGGTGCTCGGTGGGCGCCACCACGGTGACCGCGTCGATCGTGCCGTCGGCGAACAGTTCTGCCGCGATGCGCAGCGCGAAGGTCGTCTTGCCGGCGCCCGGCGTGGCGACCGCGAGGAAGTCCTCGCTGCGCCTGCGCAGGTACTCCACGAGCGCCTTGCGCTGCCAGGCACGCAGGTTGGGGCTTGCGAGCGGATCAGGGCGCGGCGGCATGAGCCCCCTTCATCGAGGCGGTGCGGACACACGACAATGCCTCCGCGCCACCTGGCGCGAAGGCTGAGCCGTCAGTCTAATTCAGTCCTTCTGGACCACGTTGTCGTACAGGTCCTTGCAGACCGGGCAGACGGGGAAGCGCTCCGGGTCGCGCGAGGGGACCCAGAGCTTGCCGCACAGCGCGCGCACCGGCGTCCCCTCGACCATGGCCTGCATGATCTGGTCTTTGGGCGCGTAGTGCGCGAACTTCTCGTGGTCGCCCTCGTCGTAGCGGTAGTCGGTACGTGCGTCGGTGCGCTCATCGGTGAGGATGTCGCGTCCGGTCTCAGGCGTCGTCACGTCGTCCAGTCTGCCAGGCCGCAGCCGCCCGGGCCTCACTCGGTGCAGGTGGGGCCGAGGCGGTCCAGCGGCCGCCCGGTGTCCGGATCGAGGCGCAGCTGCCGCTCGAGGTACGAGGTCTTGACCAGCAGCGTGTTCGCGTCGGTCATGGTGACGACGGTAAATCCGCACGGCTTGCCCAGGTCACCGGCGAGCTTGCGGCCGAGGCCCGTGCCGGTCCACACGTGCAGGCGCTGGAAGTCGGTGCCCGGGTTGTAGAGCACGATGGCCCGGGAGCCGCTCTCGGCCTTCACCTCGTACTTGACGGCGAAGCGCGGGCCGGCCACCAGGTACCCCAGCACGCTTACCACCAGGGCCAGCGCGAGGACCACCCGCAGGCGGCCCCGCATGACCTGCCGAGCCTCGCTGCCGATCGGTGCGAGCAGCCACGCCGCGACGAGCGCCAGCGCGAATACGATCATGGCGCCGATGAACGGGTTGCCGGCGAAACGCCACAGCACCACCAGATCGGCAGGGTTCCACGTGCCCAGTACGAACACCACGAACAGTACGACGGCGAGCGCGGCGGCCACCCAGCCCACCGTGCGGCGGGCGGATCGGCTGCGGGCCGGCGCCACGGAATCGACTTCCCCCATTGACGCATCCTCCCACCGGTCGGCCGGATCGTCCTCCCGGTTATGACCAGCGAGAACGGCGTAGGGTTGCCTCTCGTGATCAGCCTGGGCCCGCGCGTCGCGGCCGCCATCGAGGCCGGCCGGCCGGTGGTGGCGCTGGAGAGCACGATCGTCTCGCACGGCCTGCCGCGGCCGGACAACCTGCGCGTCGCGCGGGAGATCGAGCGAACTGTCGCATCGGCCGGCGCGGTGCCCGCCACGATCGGCATGATCGGCGGACGGATCACCGTCGGGCTCGACGACGCCGCGATCGAGCACCTGGCCACCAACGACAACGTCGTCAAGCTGTCGGTGCGCGACCTGGCCCCGGCCGTCGCGAGTAAGGCCGACGGCGCGACCACCGTCGCCGCGACCGCGCACCTCGCGGCGCGCGCCGGCATCGCGGTCTTCGCGACCGGCGGCCTCGGCGGCGTCCACCGCGACGCCCCGTTCGACGAGTCGGCCGACCTGACCGCGCTGTCGCGCACGCCGATCGTGGTGGTCTCGGCCGGCGTCAAGTCGATCCTCGACGTCGGCGCGACGCTGGAGCGGCTGGAGACGCTCGGCGTAGCCGTGATCGGCTACCGGACCACCCGGTTTCCCGGCTTCTACCTGCGCGACTCCGGGTTCGACCTGGACTGGTCCGTCGACACGCCCGAGCAGGTGGCCGCGATCATGGCGGCCCGCGTCGGCGACGCGGCGGTGCTCGTCGCGAACCCGCTGCCCGCCGACGAGCAGCTCGATCCCGGCCTGCACGACCGCGTGCTCGCCGCCGCGATGGCGGGGCTTCAGCGGGACGGGATCACGGGCAAGGCGGTGACGCCGTACCTGCTGGCGCACTTCCACGAGGCGACGGCCGGGGCCAGCCTCGCGGCGAACGTCCGGATCATCCTGCGCAACGCGGAGCTCGGTGCCCGGATCGCGGTCGCGGCCGCATCGCGTCCATGACCGAACGGTGCGGTGCCGATCCGCTTGCGGATCGGCACCGTCAGCGCCGCGCCGCGCCGCGCGTGGTGCGGCGATGACCGTTGTGGTCGTCGGCGACATCGTCACCGACATCGTCGCCGTCCACGGCGGCACGGTCGCCGTCGGTTCGGATACGCCGGCGGCGATCACGATCACCGGTGGCGGCGCGGCGGCGAACACGGCCGCCTGGCTGGCGTCCCTGGGCGTGCCGGTGGTGCTCGTCGCGGTGGTCGGCGCCGACGCCGCGGGCGCCGAGCGGGTCGAGGAGTTGCGGGCGGCGGGAGTGCGGTGCCTCGTGCGCTCTGTCGTGGGCGCGTCGACCGGGTCGATCGTGGTGCTCTCCGGCGGCGGCGACCGGACAATGCTCGTCGACAGGGGCGCGAACGGCCTGCTCACCGGCCTGGATATCGAGCCTGCGCTGGCCGGTGCGCGGCACGTCCACGTCTCCGGCTACACGCTGCTCGATCCCGGGACCCGGCCGGCCGGGCTCGCCGCGCTCGCGCTCGCCCGCGAGCGTGGGGCGACGGCCAGCGTCGACGCGGCGTCCGCCGCGCCGTTGCGGTCGGTCGGCGGTAGGGCCTTCCTGTCCTGGACGCGGCCGAGCGACCTGCTGTTCGCCAACCTCGACGAGGCGCGGGCGCTGGTGGAGTCGCCGTCGGTGGCGCCGATCGACGCGGCCAAACGACTCGCGGCGGCGATCGGCGGTGACGGGGTGGTCAAGTGCGGTGCCGACGGCGCGGTGTCGGCTTCAGCCGCAGGGGTGGTCTCGGTTGGCGGCCGTCCGGCGACGGTGGTCGACCCGACCGGTGCCGGCGACGCGTTCGCCGCGGGATTCCTGGCCAGCTGGCTCGACAGCGGCTCCGCCGCCGACTGCCTGGCGGCCGGTGCGGCTCTCGGCGCGCAGGCGGTGACCCGCGTGGGATCGCGCCCCTGACCGAGCCATCCCTCGAGGACACGGAACTTCTACTGGTCGGCCTCGATGACGGTCGGTTCGGGGCGGTGGCCCAGGGCGGGCTGCGCGGGCGCCTCGGTCGGCCGGGCCCGGAACTTGTTGGCCAGGCGGTACTCCGGGCGCGGACGCCGGTTGTTGGCCCAGATCACGGCGAGCCAGGGCAGCACGACCGCACCCACCAGGCAGATCGACACCCACACCGCGAGCAGCGGCACGTGCAGCATCGCCAGGACGGCGGCGAGCACCAGGCAGCCGGCCCGCACCAGCATCATGACGATGTAGCGCGTCTGCCGCTGGCGCAGTTCCTCGGCCGGGCTCTGCGCCGCGTCGGTGATGACCTGTGCGGGTCGGTGTCGTCGCACGATGTCGAGTCTTACACCGGCCGGGGACCGGCGGCCAACGGCCCCGCCTACGGGCGCCGCTGCGCGATCAGGGCGTCGCGGATCTCCGTCAGCAACCGGATGTCCTCGGCGGGCGCCTTCGGCTCCGGCTCCTCGCCCCTGGCCCGGCGCTCGGCGAGCTTGTTCATCGGCAATACGACCAGGAAGTACAGCGCCGCTGCCGTGATCACGAAGGTGATGCAGGCATTGAGGAACGCCGCCCAGTCGAACACCACGTCGCGGACTTTGAACGTGCCCGACAGCTGCTTTCCGCCCGAAATCACCTTGATCAACGGTTCCAGGAACGACTTGGTGAACTGGCCGACCAGCGCTGTGAAGGCCGCACCGATGACAATACCGACGGCAAGATCAACGACGTTGCCGCGCGAGATGAAGTCCTTGAATCCTTTGAGCACGAAGGCAGCCTAAGGGTCGCCCGGCACCGCCGCGACCCGACCGTCCAGTCGGGTGAATCTTGGACGTCTGTCGGTGCTGGAGCACCGACAGACGTCCAAGATCGCGGGATCGGGTCACGCCTTCGCGGCGGCCTTCATCTCCTTCTTGTAGGCGCGCACGCGGTCGAGCGCCTCCTGGCCGGTGACGTCGGCGACCGACTTGTACACGCCCTCCTCGCCGTACCCGCCCGCCGCCTCGCGCCAGCCCTCCGGCTGCACCCCGTACTGCTTGCCCAGCAGCGCCACGAAGATCTGCGCCTTCTGCTTACCGAAGCCGGGCAGCGCCGCCACCCGGGCGAGCAGCTCCTTGCCCGTGGCGGCCGTCTCCCACAGCCGCGCCGCCGATCCGTCGTACTTGTCCACGAGGATGCGGCACAGGTCCTGGGTGCGGGCGGCCATCGCCTTGGGATAGCGGTGCACCACCGGGGTCAGCGCGAACGCGGCGGCCAGCGTGTCCGGGTCGTGCGCGGCGAGGGCCGCTGCGTCCAGGCGGGTGACCCCGATGCGCTGCGCCAGCACGTACGGCCCGGCGAACGCGCGCTCCATCGGGAACTGCTGGTCCAGGAGCATGCCGAGCACCAGCGCCAGCGGGTCGGTCGACAGCATCTGGTCCGCCTCGGGGTGCTGCGCGATGTGCAAGGTCGAAGCCATGCGGCCAGCCTGCCAGACCGTCCGGCAGGATGGGAGCCGTGACCGAGCGAAGCGAGCGGACCATCAACTCAGTGCAACCGCTCCTGGACCAGCACGGCGTCGACGACCTGCGGGCGGCGCTGGCCGCGGCCGGCTACACCAGCAAGGGCGTCGCCGACCGCCTCGGCCACACCGCCGTGCAGGCGATCCAGCGCAACGACTTCCGCCCGGCGCTGCGCGCCACCGGGGACGGCGACCCGCTCGCCACCCTGATCCGGCTGTTCATCTGCGGCCAGGCCGAGGCGGAGTCGGTGGTCGCGGCCGCGCTTCCGCTCGGCCTCGCGCGCCGCGCCGGCATCGTCATTTCCGACGGGGGAAGTGTGCGCGCAGGTGTGGAGCTGGAGCCGTACGGCGACTGGTGGGTGCTCTCCGACCTGTCGACGGCGCTGCGCCCGGGCGTGCCGTTGCCGGCCGACCACGTGCTC
>Ga0207659_10002122_pt1 | contig 11750 bp, 11 predicted proteins | sample KBSM43metaG_FD_184330 | JGI IMG/M metagenome (GOLD analysis project Ga0207659, IMG submission 184330) | Miscanthus rhizosphere microbial communities from Kellogg Biological Station, Michigan, USA - KBS M4-3 metaG (SPAdes) (version 2) | ecosystem: Host-associated > Plants > Roots > Rhizosphere >...
CCGGGCAAAGGCGATGAGGTCGGCGACGGCCTGCTCGAATTCCTCGTTCGTGGCCAGCTTGAAGGTGTCGGCGAGCGCTGCGTCGTGGACGAGCGCGTACTGGCGGGCCAGCTCGCGTTCGAGCCAGTTGTCGGTCTGCGCCACGGCCATGGCCTTGGTGACGGCGGCCACGAAGGCCAGGCGCAGCCCCGGGTCTTCGAGCAGCCGCCGCATGAGGACGTTCTCCCCGGCTCCCGCGAGCAGGGGATAGTCCGCGGCGCGGAAGGCATGATCGCTATCCCACGGGATCAGCTGCGCCTGCTCGCCAATGCGATACAAGTAGAAGTTGTTCATCCCGTCGTAGCCCAGCACGCCGTCCCACTCGGCCATGAAGGTCGAGGCGCCGACCGTCCGGATGAAGCCAGCCAGGTTCAGATAGCGGTTCACCTGATCGACGCCGCCGTCCGGCGCCTGGTTGATCGTGCGGAACAGTTCGCGCATCGGCGAATAGAGCTCGGCCATCGCGTGCACTCCCGGACTCCGCGACTCGAACAGCACTGCGTACGGGTCGAGCGACTCGCCGGGAAAGGTCGCGTAGAACGGATAGGTCCAGCGGTACTCGAAGAGCAGTCCGCCCCCGTCGAAGTGCCGGGCGGTGAACACGGTGTCGATCGGCTCCACCAGCATGTACACGCCGGCGTAAGCCCCGTTGACGAACACGCGTGCCGGCGCCTCGCGCGGCGCCGCGATGCCGAGCCGCCGCATGAGCGCCATGGCGACGGCTTCGCGAATCATCGACGGGTCGGTGACAAGGTTGTCGAGGACGAGCGAGCGCAGGCCGAGGAAGCGCTGCTGCGAGGCATAGTGATCGAAGGCGAGCTCGAGCCCCGGCTTGGCGTGATACCGGCTGCCCGCGCCTCGCGACCGCACGCCGACGTTGCGCGTGCGGAGACCGTTCCAGATCACGTCGGCGGGGTAGTAGTCGTTGCTGCGGAAGTTCTCCCGCAAGTCGGCCCAGTCACGCGAGTGGATGACGATCTCGACCGTGTGCAGCCGTGTGTCGTCGAAGAGCTCGGCCGGGGTCTGCGCCGAAGCCGCGGCGGCCGTGCCGAGGACGAAGAGGACGACGAGGACGAATGCGGCGGCGTGCCGCGCGCAGGCAAGCAGGGAAGGCAGCGTCACATTGCGACCTGGAAACGGACGACGGCGCTCCACAACGGCGTGGCGCCGAGCGGCAGCAGCGCCAGCGGATCGATCAGCTGCTCGCGCACCGCGTTAGCTTGCGCCTTCACCCAGCGGTTCAAGTGCCAGTTCACCCCCGCGGTCCACGCCTCCTTGCCGATCGGCGCCACGTGATCGGCGCGAGGGTTCAGGAACGCCTCGTCGAGGGCGCTGCCGCTGCCGAAGGTCAGGCGGTCGAAGCGAGCGGTGAGATCGAGGGCGCGCAGCGGAAAGTCGCGCCCGCCCGCCCCGCGGGGGACGAGATGCCAGATGCCCGCGACGTAGCCACCGGTGGACACCAGGTCCGAGAGCGTCGAGCCGTCCACGCCCTGGCCGACGCGGGTGTCACTCGACCGCAAGACCTCGCCGCGGAGCGAGGCCCGCGATCCGTTCCACGCCACGCTGGCGTCGAGCCGGGTGCGCGTCCCATTCACGAACATCCGGCGGAAGAACGTCTGCCCCATCACGGTGTGCCCGGCCAGTCCCGCGCGGCTCTCCGGTAAATCGCTCCGCAACCACGCAGCGGCGATCTCCAGCGCCTCGGAGCCGCGGTTCTTGCCGTCCTCGAGCGGTGCCACGGTGACGCGCCCGGCGACGGTGCGGACGGCGTCGGGCGCCCAGAGGCCGGTCTGACCGTCGACTTCGAACAGGCCTGCTTCGTACTTGACCGCTCGGCGGGCGAGCCGCCCGTGCACCATCACCCCGAGGTCCCGCGACGGCGACATGTCGGTGACCGCGGCCGCGCGTGCCACGAAATCGAGATCCGAGGCGCTCGTGAGCTGTTCGAGGCTGAACGGCACCTTGAAGTGGCCGGCGCGCACCCGCACTGCGCGCGTGATCTTCACGTCGGCAAACACGTCGCGCCACGGTTGCTCGTCGCTCAGCTCGCCCTCGACCTGGAACGAGACCCGGCCGAACAGCTCACCCGAGACGCCGACGCGCTTGCGCGCCACCGACAGACGGTCCTGAAAGGGGAGCGCCGCCGCGTCGGGGTCCGCTTCGTTGCGCAGCAGGTAGTCGGTCTGGAGACGCGCGTGGATCTCGATGCGCCCGTGGTCGCCGAGCAGGAAGGTGGGGCGATTGTCCCAGGTGACGCCGGTACCGGGCTCGCGCTGCGCCTGTGCGCGGCCGGAGCCGCTATCCTGCGCTGAAGCCGGCGACACGAGCGCGATCCACGCCGCCGCGGCCAGCGTCAGACGGAACACCCGGATCAGCGAGTGTCGGGCGCCCCGCGGCCGGCAGCCGCGTGTGCAAGTCTTCACAAAGTCTCGTATCGGCCTTTTCTTTTGTGGGCGGTGCGCGGAATCGCGCGAGACGACGCGATTCGTGCCCCCGGGATGGACCGGCTGCACGACACTGCGTGTCGAGGCGCAAGGCAGCTAGGGCAGTATCGGCAGCGATGGGCGGACGGCGGGACGGCTCGCCGTCGTCTTCGCCGGCAGCAGCTTGAGTTGCTCGGGCTGAGTCCAGACGAGCCAGGCGAAGACGACCATCAGCGCGCCGAGCACGAGCGCCATCAGCCGCAAGCCGCCGTACAGGCGCCGAATCGCGGCGTGCTTGACGTGGTTCTTGAGCGACAGGCTGTGCACCTGCACCGAGATCTCGGCATTGAGCTGCGTGAGGCGGACGTCCTGCCACGCCTGCCAGTGCTCGGCCGCCGTCTGCTGGATGACGTCCTCGTAGTAGCGCACGCCGACGGGCCGGTCGTCGTCGTCGTCGTTCCAGTCCCAGATTCGCGGCCGGAACCGGCCCGGACGCAGCGCCTCGATCGCCTGCATCAGGAAGCCGACGGCCATCGCGATGTAGATCACGAAAAGGCCCACCATCCAGTAGCGGTAGCGGGCGGGCAGCAGGCTGAGGGCGTCGGCGCGGGTGAGGAGCACGAGCGCCACGGCGTTCAGCGCGCCCATCAGAATCAGCGCGAACCGGGCCTCCCGGTTGCTGATGTCGATGAGCTCGTAGGCCTCGTCGCTGGCGTCGATAAGCGCCCGGTAGCGCTCCCAGCCATCGAGCTGCCGCTCGGCGTCGTGTGCGCGTTTCCGCTCGCGGCGGCGAAGCCGTTCAGCCTCGTCCGCGTCCGAGAACGGCCCCTCGATCGGTTCGGGCGGGCCCAGTGGCGCGTGCACCCTCATGGCCCGGGTATCGGCCCGTTCCAGGCTCGACTGTACGGAGAGGGGTGCCGGACGGCGTTTCTGGCCCAAGGAACACGCCAGCGCGTCCGATCAGCGAGAATACAGGGAGCCCCTCGATGAAGCTGCCCTCGCGCGTCGCCGCCGTGCTCGCCGTCGCCGCCGCGGCGTTCGTCACCTCGCTGGTGGCGGCGCAGCGCCGGGATGCGTTCGTCCTTTCGCGGGACCACCCGGCGATTCGCTATTCGTCGGGCGAGCCCGACAACCCGGTCGAGCGCCTGAACCGGCGCCTGGCGGCGGGAGAAGCGAGGCTGAGTTACGACACCGGTAATGGATACCTGCGCTCGCTGCTCGAGGCGCTGGCCATTCCGGTCTCGTCGCAAACACTCGTCTTCTCCAAGACCAGCTTCCAGGCGGACCTGGTCACGATGCACAACCCGCGGGCGATCTTCTCGAACGGCACCGTGTTCGTGGGATGGGTGCGCGGCGCCAGCGTGCTCGAGATTGCGGCGGCCGATCGCCGCCAGGGCGCCATTTTCTACACGCTGCCGCAAACGCCCCGCGCCGAGGCGGATCCGCCGCTCATCCTGACGCGCCAGAACGACTGTCTCGCGTGTCACCTGTCGTGGGATACGCGCGGCGTGCCGGGTCTGATGACGACCAGCATGTACCCGCTGCCCGACGACCCCAACGCCTACGCCAACGGCTTCTCGACCGTGCAGGGCAGTCCGCTCGAGCAGCGGTGGGGCGGCTGGTGGGTGACCGGCGACACCGGCGGCGCGCAGCACCTGGGCAACATCCCGGTGATGCCGGCCGAGAAGAATCTCGGGCGGCCGCGCAATCCGAAAGCGCCGCTCGCGTCGGTCGAGGGCTTCTTCGATCTCAAGGGCTATCCCACGGCGACGAGCGACGTGGTGGCACAGCTGGCGCTGGCGCACGAGACACAAGTGACGAACCTGATCGCGCGCGCCGGGTGGGAAGCGCGCGTGGCCGATGCGGAGCCGTCGGCCGATGCGACGGCCAGGGCCCGCGAGGCGGCCCTGGAACTCGCGGACGCCATGCTCTTCCTCGACGAGGCGCCGCTGCCGGGGCCGGTGCGCGGCTCCGCGGCATTCGCCGAGTGGTTCACCGCGCAGGGGCCCCGCGACGCCCGCGGGCGCTCGCTCCGGGATCTGGATCTCCGCACCCGCCTGCTGCGCCATCCTCTCAGCTATCTGATTTACGGCGATGCGTTCAACGCCCTGCCGCCCTCGGCTCGCACCGTCGTGTATGCCCGGGTGTCCGACGTGCTCTCGGGTCGCGACAGCCGGAAGATCACCCAGCACCTGACGGCGGCCGATCGTCAGGCGATCCTCCAGATCCTGCGTGACACCAAAGCCGATCTCCCCGAGTCCTTCAAGTAGGGCCGCGATGTCCTGGCGCGTCGTGGTGGTGGCCGTGGTCGCGGCCCTCGCCGGGACGGGTCCGTTCATCGCCGCGCAGACGTTCGGATCCTGGCTCGACCCGTACCGTGGCACCGCGCACCGCCTCATGGCCGCGGCCCAGGAGAACGATTTCGCGTGGCAGCGTCTCGCCGAACTGACCGATACCTACGGGGCGCGGCCGGCCTGGTCCGAGAACCTGACCCGCGCGATTGCCTGGGCGGTGGAGACCATGAAAGCCGATGGCCTCGACAACGTCCGCGCCGAGCGAGTGATGGTGCCGCGATGGGTGCGCGGCGTCGAGAGCGCGGAGATCGTCGAGCCGCCGCGTCACTCCGTCGTCATGCTTGGCCTCGGCGGCACCGTGGCGACGCCTCCCGGCGGCCTCGAAGCCGACGTCGTCGTGGTGACGAGCTTCGACGATCTACGCGAGAAGCGCGCCCAGGTGCCCGGCCGCATCGTCCTCTTCGACGTCGCCTACACCAACTATTCCGAGACCATGTCGTACCGCACCGGGGGCGCGCGGCTCGCCGCCGACTACGGCGCCGCGGCCGTGCTCGTGCGGTCGGTGGGTCCCGTTGGCCTGCGCACCGCGCACACCGGCAGCGTCAACTACGCCCCCGGCCAGCCGCAGATTCCGGCGGCAGCGATTGCCGCCGAGGACGCCAACCGCATCTCACGGCTCTCGAATGCCGGACGCCGCGTCCGCGTCCGTCTGGTCACCAGCGGGCGCATGGAGGCCGATGTGGCGTCGGCCAACGTGGTGGCCGAGATCACCGGCCGGGAGCATCCCGAGGAGGTCGTGCTGATCGGCGGACACCTCGACTCGTGGGATGTGGGCGCCGGGGCGTCCGACGACGGCGCCGGCTGCGTCATTACGTGGGAGGCGCTCCGCCTCATGAAGAAACTGGGCCTGCGCCCGCGCCGTACCGTGCGGCTCGTGCTGTGGACCAACGAGGAGCACGGCATGCACGGCGCCACCGCCTACGGTGCCAAGTACGCGCACGCCGCCGGCAACCACGTACTCGCGATCGAGTCCGATTCGGGGGTGTTCGCGCCGGCGTCGATTGGATTTTCCGGCAGCGCGGCCGGGCGGATGGTGGTGGCCCAGATGGCGTCGCTGCTGACCCCGCTCGGGCTGCAGGACATCGGGGGCGGCGGCGGCGGCCCCGACATCGATCCCATCGCCCAGACCGGCAACGTGCCGGCGCTGGCGTACCTGGGCGACTCCTCACGTCTCTTCCAGATCCACCACACTGCCGCCGACACCGTGGAGCGCATCGCCCCGGAGGAACTGTCCAAGGCCGCGGCCGCGATGGCCGTGCTCACCTATGTCGCCGCCGAGATGCCCGAGCGGATCCCCAAGTAGATTGCTCGCTTCGCTCGCGGCCCTATCCGCCTTACCCGCCTGTCTAAACCAGTTCGGTGAGTTTGACGTCCAGCACGCGGGCGCTGTTGGCGGCCTGCTGCCACTGGACGAGGATCGGGCTCTGGTAGGTGCCTTCGACGATGCCGGTGCCGTTGGGGTCGTCACTCGAGACCAGCAGGTTGATCGAGCGGCGCATCCCGAAGAAGCGGGCCGCGGGCACCGCCAGGGTGCGGGCGAGCACCTTCTCGACGATCGACCCGCGCAGCCCCAACGTCTCGAGCCCCCGGTTGAGCACGCGCACCAGATCGTATTTCGCGTAGCCGAGCGTCTTGGCGGGCACCGCGCGCGGGTCGGCCATGGCGTGCCGGTACTGCTCGGCAACGAAACGCAGCGGGTTGGCCAGCACTTCGGCCAGGTCGTACTTCATCAGCAGCGTCTCGTACTCGTTCACCGTGAGAGCCGAGTGCCGCTCGGCGCTGTCGAGCGAGACCCGCAGCCGGCCCTTGGCGACGCCGGCGCGCTTGACGAAGTCGGCGAGCTGGGCGTACACGCCGAGGCGCGGATCCTTCAGGTTGATCGAGTCGATCGGGTGCGCCGACACCGGCACTTCGATGCGCGCGCGGCCGATCGGGCGCTCGTCGCGAAAGCCCACCAGGCGCGCCAGCCGGCGCCGTGGCTGTCCGCCGTTGATGCCGTCGAGATCGACGAAGAACACCGGCTCGCCGGGGCGGTTCGGGTGCGTCACGCACGTGCGCAGGCCGCTGGCCATGAAGGCCAGATGCGAGTCGGCATTGCGGGGCTCGATCGCCTTCTGTGCCGAATCGAGATCGTCACGGCGCTCGAGCCGATCGTGCTCGTAGCCGGCGCCCTCGGGAAACAAGGTCCGGAACGCCTCGAGATACGTCGGGATGTGCTGCGCGCTCAGGCGCGAGGCGAGAGCGGGTTCCAGAAACCCGGCGGTCGTATGGCACGACCAGTACAAGCACCGGGGATAGCCGGCCAGCGCTTCGTGCTCGGCGGCGAAATGTCGGCGCAAATCGACGAGGTCGAATCGCGCGCGTGGCGCGAGCTCGACCGTCAGGTCGAGTGTCTTATCGGACATTCCGCTCCGTGGGAACCCGGCGGCCCAAACCCAACAAATGTAACACATTGTTCACGTTGCTGGCCGTTGCTGCATGCCCCCCGACCCGGCTGTTCGTCTTCCTGTCGGGCTTCGTTTACCCCAGAGATGACCACGCTGGGTTTTCAGGCGTTTTGCCGTCGGAAAGAGGAAGCCGCGCTCGCGGCACCGCTCGCCGGCTTCACGACCATTGCCGAGGAAGCCGGCGGCGCCGACCTGCTGTCGTTCGGCAACGCCTGGACGCGAAGGCTGTTCGACGGAGACTTCCATCGCTCTGCCGGGCCCGCTTCACCGGAGCTCCCGGCCGTGAGCCTGATCGTGACGCAGGCCGACCATCCGGTGACGCCGATGACCATGGCCGCCGCGCCGGCGGCCGCGTTCGGCGCCACGGTACCGCACCTGTTGCACGAAGGGCTGACGCGGGTAGACGCGGACGCGGTGCTCGGCGGCATGGGCCACGCCACCAGCGCCGGCCAGATCTGTTCGGTGTGGCATCCGGAACTGGTGAAGCTGCGCGCCGAGCGCGGCCTGCCACGACATCCGGTGCAGGTGCTGGTAACCAGCTCCGGCCAGGTCGCGTTCGATCACTGCTTGCTGTTCCAGGAGCCGTCGCTGCGGATTATCGTGGTGACGCGCGACAGCCTCGTGGCCGGAATGCGGGCGCGCCTCCGCGCCTACCCGTGGGTGAGCGTGGTGGGTGCCGGCGAGCCGCTCGACCTGCGGCTGGCGCTGAAGCAGCTGCGCGAGCTCGGCATCGCCGTGATCTCGGCCGTGGGCGGCCGCCGCGTCGCGAGCACGCTTCTCGATGCCGGCCTCGTCACCGACCTCTACATCACCGTGCGCGAGCCTGGCTCGACCGCGTCGGCGCTGGCGTTCCACGAGGGCCCGCCGCTCGTGCGGCGGCGGTTGCTCGCCAAGGCCGGGCGTGGCGCGGAGGGCCGTGTGCGGTTCGAGCACCTCGTGCCCCCGTCGGTTTATACCCCCGGTCTTCGGCTGGGCCCCTGGCCGTCCACCCTTTGGCGTTGAGCGCCGCGTCGCACTCGACGTACCATCGCGCAGGACAACCTGAATCTGTCAGGGCGCGGCCGCGCCTGAGGAGGCACATGAAAGGCAACCCGAAGGTCATCGCCGAGCTGAACGTGGCGCTGCGTGAAGAGCTGACGGCCATCAACCAGTATTTCATTCACGCCGAGATGTGCCACAAGTGGGGGTATCACGCGCTCGGGAAGTACATCAAGAAGCAGTCGATCGACGAGATGAAGCACGCCGAGAAGCTGATCGAGCGGATTCTCTTTCTCGATGCGACGCCGAAGATGGAGTACCTGGAGCTGAGCGTCGGCGGCGATGTGAAGGGGCAGCTGGCGGCCGACTACAAGCTCGAGGTGAACGCGGTGGAGATGTACAACAACGCCATCAAGGTGGCGCGCGACAACAACGACGACACGTCGCGCGAGCTCTTCGCGCTGCTGCTCAAGGACGAGGAAAAGCACGTGGAGTGGCTCGAGGCGCAGCTCCATCAGATCAAGGAACTGGGCTACGAAACCTACCTGTCGAACCTGACCGAAGGCGAGGAAGATTAGCGGGGGCAGGTCTGAAGACCTGCTCCTAAGACGACGACTCGGTGTTCTTCTTGTGGGCGGCGTTGCGGAAGGCGAGGCTGCGGGCCGGCAGTTGCCACGCCGTCCGCAGCGCCTTCGACAGCTCGGGATCCTCGGCCGACAGCCGGTCGGCGAGCGCCGACACTTTCTGCTCGATGCGTCCGACGCGGCCCTCGTATTTCTCGAGGTCCTGGCGGTGCTGCAGGTCGCGCCGCAGCAAACCCACCTTCTCGACCAGATCCACCAGCAGGGTAGCGAGTTCGCGATCCATCACGCGGGGCCGTCTTTCGCCCGGTCGGCACTGACGTCGCGCTCGAGCGTGAGGTAGAAGGGCCCGGCGCCCAGGAAGCCGATGATGAGCGCCCAGGCCGAATAGGTGCCCCAGCCGGCCAGGTTGGCGGTGTTGAAGACGAGGTGCTCGCCGACGCCGGCGACGAACTCGAGCGTCTTCCTGAACAGGGTGTTATCCACCTGGAGCGTGTGCCGGCCAGGCTCGATGCTCTCGGTCAGCGCGGCGCCGTAGCGCAGCATGGCCAGTTGCCGGCCATCGAGCTTGACGTAGACTTCGCGGTAGCCGATGTCGTCGGGTGCCTGCCGGCGGACGGTGAGCGTGGCGGTCCATCCGTTCCGGATCGACTCCATCATCCGATCGAGATCGGCGGTCGAGGGTTCCGGCACCGTCTCGACGGCGGGCTTGCGCACGTGTGTCGTCACGCTTCATCCAGCTCGAGCAGCGGGACGCCCGCTTGCACGAGTTCACCCTCCCGGCACTTTATCGCAATCACCGTCGCGTCGCGAGGTGAGCGGACCGGGAGTTCCATTTTCATCGCTTCGAGGCGGATGAGCACGTCGCCGGCGGCCACGCGCTGGCCCGGCTGCACGGCCACGGCCACCACCGTGGCTGGCATCGGCGCCGACAGCGACCCCTCGTCGTCGGGACCCGTGCGGCCGCGCGACGAGGAGGCGGGCCCCACAACCGTGATCTCGCCGTCGAGGAAGACCCAGGCCGCACCGTTGGCGCGTACCGCATGCGCGAGACGCTGCCGGCCGTCGCGCTCCACCAGGAACCGCCCGGCGCCCAGCGGCGTGACGGTCACGGACGCGGCCCCGTCAGCCACGAATCCTCTTCAGCGACGACCACGGATCGGCCGCCGAAGTGCCCCCGTGTTCGGCAGCCGGCCCGTACCCGAGCGCCTCGGCGACCGCGAGCCCGTCCGCCGACGGCTCGCCGGGCTCAGGCAGGAGGGACACGGCTTCGGTTTCGAGGAAATGCGTGTCGAGATCGCCGGCGACGAAGCGTGGGTGCGTGAGGAGCCGCGCCAACAGCGGCACGTTGGTGCGGATGCCGAGAATCGGGAACTGGCCGAGCGCGTGCCGGGCGCGGAGGCGTGCGGCCTCGCGCGTTTCGCCGCGCACGATCAGCTTGGCCAGGAGCGAGTCGTAGTGCACGGACACCTCGGCGCCTTCGACGACGCCGGAGTCCACGCGGACGCCCGGCATCGAGGGTTCGCGGTAGAGCGCCAGCCGTCCCGCTTGCGGCAGGAAATTCTGCCGCGGATCCTCGGCGCAGATCCGGACTTCGATGGCGTGGCCCGACTGCGCCAGCGCCGCCTGCGTCCACGGCAGCCGCCCGCCCGCGGCGACTTCGAGCTGCGCCCGCACCAGATCGACGCCGGTCACCGCTTCGGTGATGGGATGCTCCACCTGGAGGCGCGCGTTCATTTCGAGGAAGTAGAAGGCCGCCCCGTCGCCGCCGCCTTCGACGAGGAACTCCACCGTGCCGGCGTTCTGATAGCCCGCGGCCTGCGCCAGGGCCACCGCCGCGGCGCCCATCCGATCGCGCAGCGCGGGAGTGACCGCCGTGGACGGCGTCTCCTCGAGCACCTTCTGATGGCGGCGCTGAATCGAACACTCGCGGTCGAACAGGTGCACCACGGAACCATAGCGGTCGCCGAGGATCTGGAACTCGATGTGTCGCGGCCGGGTGACAAGGCGCTCGACGTAGAGCGTGCCGTCGCCGAAGGCAGCCTCGGCCTCGCGACGGGACTGGGCGATCGCCGCCGGCAGGTCGGCGCCGTCGTGCACGGCTTTCATGCCGATGCCGCCGCCCCCCTCGGACGGCTTGAGCAGGACCGGAAGACCGACGCGGCGCGCGGCGCCGGCAATGGCCGCCTCGCTCTGGTCGGCGGGAATCGCGCCCGGGACCACCGGCACGCCCGCGGCCTCGGCGAGCCGCCGCGCGGCCGTCTTCGAGCCGAGCTTCGCCATTGCGTCCGGTGGCGGGCCGATGAACGTGAGGCCGGCGGCGGCGCAGGCGCCGGCGAACTCGGCGTTCTCGGACAGAAAGCCGTAGCCCGGATGGATGGCCTGCGCGCCAGTGGCGCGGGCGGCATCGAGGATCGCGTCCGGCGACAGATAGCTGTCGGACGGCGCCGCGCCGCCAATCCGCACCGCGCGGTCGGCCAGCGTAACGTGCAGCCCCCGCGCGTCGGCGTCGGAATAGACCGCCACGGTTTCGACGCCCATCTCGCGGCACGTGCGCATGACGCGCACCGCAATCTCCCCGCGGTTGGCCACGAGCACCCGGGTGAACACGGCTACATCCTGAAGATGCCGTAGCGGGCCGGCGCGATCGGCGCGTTGCAGGCGGCCGAGACTCCAAGCGCCAGCACGTCGCGCGTGTGCAGCGGATCGAGGATGCCGTCGTCCCAGAGGCGGGCGGTGGAATAGTAGGGCGAGCCCTCGCGTTCGTACTTCTCGAGGATCGGCTGCCGGATCTGCGCCTCTTCCTCGGCGGAGAGTTCGCGGCCCTCGCGCGCGAACTGATCGCGCTTGACGGTGCTGAGGACCGCCGCGGCCTGCTCACCACCCATGACCGAGATGCGCGCGTTGGGCCACATCCACAGAAAGCGC
>Ga0207659_10002128_pt1 | contig 11738 bp, 8 predicted proteins | sample KBSM43metaG_FD_184330 | JGI IMG/M metagenome (GOLD analysis project Ga0207659, IMG submission 184330) | Miscanthus rhizosphere microbial communities from Kellogg Biological Station, Michigan, USA - KBS M4-3 metaG (SPAdes) (version 2) | ecosystem: Host-associated > Plants > Roots > Rhizosphere >...
CACGACCGGCTTCCCGAGCTGGCGCCCCGCGCGCTCTAGGCGGTGCAGGTGACGGTGGAAGGCGTCCGAGAGCCGAAGCGGAAAGTCGAAACCCTGGATGGAGACGAGGTCGTCGATGGGAATACGCCCGGGCACTCGCTCCTGGTGGCGGAGCACCGTATAGAACGAGTCGACGCCGCCGGAGAAGAATGCCGCCGTCCGAGCGGGCGAGGACGGAGGACGGAGGACCGGCGAGTCGTGGACGTCGACGTCGAGCGGCACCTCGTGGAGGTCCGGGTACCAGCCCCGCCAGATCCTCGCAAGCTCGGTCAGGTTGCGGACGAGGAGTCGGTCGACGGGCAGAGGAATGCGCAGCTCCTCTCCGAGCTTGGCGGCGAGCGGAAACAACGCCACCAGCCACGGGTTCCCGGTCGTGCTGAGGTCGCGCTCGAGATCCGCGGGAACCTCGTACCAGACGGCCTCGCGACGCGAGTCCGCATAGCGGACCTCGCCGGTCAGGCGGACGCGATCGTCGCCCGCCGGATCGATCCGGGTCGAGATCAGTTCCACCGAAGCTTTCGCCTCATGGACGCGCAACCCTCCGAGAAAACGGCACTCCGCTGTCTCCGGGGACCTGGTCGATTTTTTGTACGATTCGGCGCGAGATTATCACCGGGAGGGTCACCGGTCGACGTTCGGGGAAGCCACCCGGCGAGACCGGCGAGAAATCCCTCTGCCGTCTGAGTTTCCGGCCGTGCGCGGGCGATCCGGGGCGGGCCCATAGAATCGGGGCATGCGGGACCTTCGCGCCGCGCGGTGGCCGGGCTACCCGGCGGCCGTGCTCGTCGTGGGCGCCGCGGCGGCGATCCTCAAGGCGATCCCGGGTCTCTCCGCCACGTCCGTCGCGCTCCTCCTCATGCTCGCCGTCTTCCTCTGTGCCTGGATCTGGCAGAGCGGGCCCGGAGTGCTGGCCGCGGTTCTCGCGACGCTCGCGTTCAACCTGCTCTTCCTTCCGCCCTACTTCCGGCTCACGGTCGAGGATCCGAGAAACGTCGTCGCGCTCGGCGTCTTCCTCGTCTCGGCACTCCTCATCGGCCGGCTGTCCGCGCTGTCGCGCACGCGCCTCCGCCTGCTGGAGGCCGAGCGGCGCGATCTGATCGCGCTGACCGAGCTTTCCCAGGGCTTCCTCGCCGATACCAATCGCGAGTCGCTGCTCGGCGTGGCGAGCGACCGGCTCCGGCAGGCGCTCCAGGCCGAGCGGATCGGGATCTTCGTGCCGGCGGCCGATTCCTCCCTCGCGGCCGCGGGCGGCGCGGCCGACGACGGCATTCGGATGGACCTCGTCGATCTCGCGTTTCGCCAGGGGAACTCCGCCTCCTTCGCGTCGCCCCTCGGCGGCACGGACATCTACCTGCCGGTTCCCATCGGCGTCCAGCGCATCGGCGTCCTCGTCGCGCGAGGCATGCGGTCGAGCGAGCGGCTCGCCGAGGCGTGCGCCGCGCTCCTCGGGCTGTCCCTCGAGCGGGAGCGGTTCGTGCGCCTGGCCCGGGAGGCGGAGTCCACGAAGGCGAGCGACGAGATGAAGTCGACCCTGCTCGCGACGCTCGCGCACGACCTCAAGACCCCGGTCGCCGCCGCGCGAGCGGCGGTCGAGAACTGGGGTTCGCGCGCGCGAGAGACCGAGGAGGCCCGGCTCGCGAAAACGGAGCTCGAGCGGCTCACCCGGCGCGTCGACGAGCTCATGCAGGTCGTGCGTCTCGACGCCGGAATCGCCAATCCGCGTCGCGAGCGCGTCACCGCCGGGGAGATCGTCGAGGCGGCCGTCGCGCGCTTCGGCGAGGCGCTCGAGTCGCACTCGCTCTTTCTGGACGTCCCCAAGGAGCCGCTGATCGTCGAAGCGGACCCCGCGCAGGTCACCGAGGCGCTGGGCCACGGTCTCGAGAACGCCGCCCGCTACTCACCCGCGGGCAGCCGTGTGCGGGTCACGGTGGGCCGCGACGGAGCGGACGTCCGGTTCCGCGTCGAGGATCAGGGACCGGGCGTGGCGGCGCCGGACCGCGACCGCGTGTTCGACCGGTTCGTCCGTCTGCCCGCCGCGTCGGCGACGCCCGGCACCGGGCTCGGCCTCTTCATCGCGAAACGGCTGGTCGAGATGAACGGAGGCCGGATCCGCCTGGAGAGCGCGCAGCCGACGGGTGCGGCGTTCGAGATCCTTCTGCCCCGCGCGGCGGACTGACGTTCAGGCGCTCCGGAGGAAGGGGAAGCGCCTCTTCCTCTTGGGTTCCGTGACCCGAATCGGCAGGACGATCGCCTGGCGTCCCGCGAACTGGAGCCGCCTCTGAATCGCGAACGCCGTCTCGTTGTGGAGGATCTTGTGGAAGAAGCGGTCGTTCTCGAAGACGAGCTGTCCGAGGTAGAAGATCGATCGCGGAAACTCCGCGGCGATCTCCTCGCAGAGCTCGACCGCCGACTGCACCGCCTCGGTTCCGACCCGGTAACGATAGCCTCCCCGGAACCCGAGCTTTCTGGCGAGCTCGACGTATTTCTCGAGATCCTCTTCCGTCTTGTGGGTGAGGGCCTCGATCTCGGACTGCCCCTTGAACGTCGCCGAGTCGATCACGGCGACCGATCCGAAGAGGTACGCCTTGTACTGGCGGGGGAAGAGCGACTGAACGGACAACACCATGTGGACGCCCAGGCCCGAGAATCCGCTCACGAGCATGACGGCCACCGGCTCGTCGTTGCGGATCGTCTCGACGTCCTGTGCGTGGGGGCGCACGGGCACGTCGAGGAGCTGCTCGTCCAGTCGGCGCAGCTGCTCGCGGACGCGCGTGTAGTGACGCTTGATGCGGAACGCGGTGACCACCATGACGGTCGTCACGACGAGCGTCAGCCAGCCGCCCTCGTAGGCCTTCTCGTAGATCGTGATGATGAGGATTCCGATGGAGAGCATCGCGCCGACGGCCTGCAGCAGGATGTGGCGCTTCCACGTGGGATCCGCCTTGCGTTCCTGCCACCAGTGGCGGGTCATGCCGATCAAAGTCAGGCTGAAAGTGACGAACACGTTGATCGCGTACATGACGAGCAGGCTCGACACGGAGCCGTGCGTGTACACGAGCGTGGCGACCGCCGCGAGCCCCATGAGAACGATGCCGTTGTTGGTGACCAGCCGGTCCGAGAGCTGCGCGAAGCGGTGCGGCACCCACGAGTCCACGGCCATGTTGGCGAGGATCCGGGGCCCGTCGAGGAAGCCGGTCTGCGCCGCGACGAAGAGGATCGACCCGGCGGCCGCGAGCGTCAGGATCACGAGGAGATGGCCGAGCCCGAATCCGCCCACCGTCCAGCCGCCGAACACGTTCTCGGCGAGGATCGCGTTCATGACCTTCGTCGGGTGCGGCCGCGTGCCGGTCAGGAGGTAGCTGAGGATGATCCCCGAGGCCGTGAACGCGAGCGACAGGGCCATGTAGAGCATCGTGCGCTTCGCGTTGGGCACCCGGGGCTCGCGCAGGATCTGCACGCCGTTCGACACCGCCTCGATGCCCGTGTATGCGCCTGCTCCCAGCGAGTACGCGCGGAGGACGATGAAAATCGTCGGCAGCAGCCCCATGATGCTCGCCGTCTTGTGGGCCTCCGATACCGCGCCTCCGAATACGCTGTGGAGCTGTCCGGCGTGCGTCACCAGCGAGACGACGATCATGAGGAAGTGGGTCCCGATGAAGAGGAGGAATATCGGCACGAGGACCTGGACGCTCTCCTTCACCCCCCGCAGGTTGAGGAGCACGAGCACGCCGAGGATCAGCAGCTTGAAGATGAACCGGTTCTGGCTCCACGCCTCCGGCAGGAAGCTGAAGATCTGGTCGACTCCGGACGCGGCCGACGTCGAGATCGTCAGCACGTAGTCGAAGATCAGCGCGCAGCCCGAGACGACGCCGAACCGCGGTCCGAGCAGCTTGGTCGCGACGAGATACCCGCCGCCGCCTCCGGGGAAGAGCTCGATGACCTTGCTGTAGCAGGCGGAGATGATGAGGACGGTCGCCGCGATCATCAACGCGAGGAACACGGAGAGGTAGGCGTGGGATCCGAGCGCCTTGAACGCCTCTTCCGGCCCGTAGGCCGAGGACGACAGCCCGTCGGCGCCGAGACCGACCCAGGCGAGGAACGCGGCGAGGGAGACCGCATGGAAGATGTGCGGGTCCATCGGATCCCGCGCCTTCCCGACGAGGATCGTCTTGAGGGTCGTCGGGGGTTTGCTGTTCTTCTCGATGACGGACTCGCTTATCTGCCCGGCGGCGTTCTGGGCCGCCGCGCGGACGGACGGAGGCGGCGCATGCTATCGCGGAGCCGCCGGGCCGGCGGCAGGCGGCGGCGCGGTCGTGGCAGGATGGCGGCATGCAGCGCGTGCTGGTCGCCGACGACGAGGCGGCCCTTCGAAAGGTCGTGCGTGACGCCCTGGAGCGCGCGGACCTCGACGTCGAGACGGTCTCGGACGGCGAGGAAGCCCTCGAACGGTTCGAGGGGAGCGACTTCGCGCTCGTGGTCACCGATCTCGCCATGCCGCGCCGCGACGGGATCGCGCTCGTCCGCGAGCTGCGCCGGCGCGGTGCGACCGTGCCGATCCTCGTTCTCACGGTGCGCGGAGAGGAGCAGGAGAAGGTGCGCCTGCTCGACGCGGGGGCCGACGACTACGTCACGAAGCCCTTCGGCGTCGCCGAACTCGTAGCGCGCGCGAAGGCGCTGATACGGCGCCGGGACGGATCGCAGGCCCCGGGTGGGTCCCGTTTCGGTGACGTCGAGGTCGACACCGGGAAGCGCACGGTTCGCAAGGCGGGCCGCGCCGTCCACCTCACGCCCATCGAATACCTGCTCCTGCAGGCGCTGCTGCGCCGGCCCGGCGGAGTCTGGACGCACCGGCAGCTCCTCGCCGAGGTGTGGGGCGGGATCTCCGTCAGCAACGACACGGTGCGGGTCCACATGGGAAGCCTGCGCCGCAAGCTCGAATCGGACCCGAACCGGCCGAAGTGGATCCGAACGGAGCCCTGGGTCGGCTACCGCTTCACTCCCGACTGACGCCATGTGGCGCGATGTTGCGCCACTCTTCCGGACTCCTTCCGGACTTCTTTCGGGGCACCGCTCCACGATGCGGCCATGGTCACGAACAGAAAGGCCGTCGGCTGGTGCCTCCTGGCGGTGGGCTGTCTCGCCGCCGGCGGCGCCATCGGCGTCCTGTTCCCGCGAGCCGTGCTCGCCGCGGTCGGCGCGGGTTTCGCCGGTTACGTCTTCTGCGGCCGCTGCGCGATGGCGCGGTGGCGGGTGGACGAGAGGGTCTTCGAGATTCGGCCCCGGATCGAGGATCACCGGCGCCGCCCCCCGTCGCCGCCCGCCATCGCCCTCGCCACCGGCGTGGTCCTGGCCGCGCTGGCGCTTCCGCTGACCGCTCAACAGACGATCTTCAATGTGCCCTCGGCCGACGTGCTCGAGCCCGGGAAGGTCTATGCCGAGGTGGACGAGCTGTTCCGGCCGACGTCGCCGAGGTTCTCTTCGACGACGGTGCGGGGAGTCGTCGGCGTCCTGCCGCGCGTGGAGGCCGGGATCAACTTCGGGGGGCTCGTCTCGCCGGGTCCCGCGGTGCCGACCGCGCAGGTGGCGGTGAAGCTCCAGCCCGTGCGGGCCGGCGACTTCGCCGTGTCCGCCGGGGGATACGGGCTCTTCGGCCTGCGCGGCGGCACGGACAGCGGGCCAGCGGGCATGGGATACGGCTTCGTCTCGTATCGCATCCCGACGGTTCGGACGCGGATCGAGGTCGGGGCCTGGTACGCGTCGGCCGGCTTCGTCCATCCGGTCGATCGCCCGCTCGGGTCGAGCTCCGGAGGCGCGCTCGCGACCTTCGAGCAGCCCGTGGCGGCCGTTCCCGGCCTGACGGTCGCCGCGGACTGGTGGAGCGGCGAGAACGCGATCGGCTACCTGACCCCAGGCGTCGTCTACACGGCCGGGAGCTGGACCGCGTACGCGGCCTACTCGATCAAGAACGGCGACTCGTCGGGCAACGCCGGGCTGCTCGAGCTCGGCTACTCCTTCTGAGAGGAGTGCATGCTCGACCTGATCTTTCTGGCCGCCACTTTCCTCCTGTTCCGCGGCGCGATCGCCTACACGCACCGCTGCGATCGGATCTGAGGAGCGTCGTGGGCTGGGAAGATGTCCTCGGTCTCGCCGTCGGCGCCGGCCTGCTCTGCTACCTGCTGTACGCGATGCTGCGGGCCGAGAGGGTCTGAGATGACGCAGATCCACGTCATCAAGATCCTCCTGTACCTCGGGATCGTCGTCGCGCTCACCCCGATCCTCGGGGGATACATGAAGCGCGTGTTCGCGGGAGAGCGGACGCTCCTGGACCGCCTGCTCGGCCCGCTCGAGCGGGGGATCTATCGCCTCTGCGGCGTGGATGCCCGGAGGGATCAGACGTGGGTCGAGTGGACCGTCGCGATGCTCGTCGTCAATGCGGCTTCGCTCCTCATCCTCTACGGGTTTCAGCGCCTCCAGAAGTGGCTGCCGTTGAACCCGAACGGCTTCGGTCCCGTCTCGGCCGACTCCTCCTGGAACACGGCCGTCTCGTTCACGACGAACACCGACTGGCAGGGCTACTCGGGCGAGAGCACGATGTCCCAATTCACGCAGATGGCGGGGCTCGCGCTGCACAACTTCCTGTCGGCCGCCACCGGCATCGCGATATCCGTCGCCGTCATCCGCGGCGTCGCGAGGGAGAAGGCCGCGGGAATCGGCAACTTCTGGTTCGACTGCACGCGCGCGATTCTCTGGGTCCTGCTGCCCGTCTCGTTCGCCGCCGCGCTCTTCCTCGTCTCGCGCGGCGTGGTCCAGAACTTCCAGCCCGACGCCTCGGTGACGACCGTCGAGGGCGTCGAGCAGAAGATCCCGCAGGGACCCGTCGCCTCGCAGGAGGCGATCAAGGAGCTCGGCACCAACGGCGGCGGGTTCTTCAACGCCAACTCGGCGCATCCGTACGAGAACCCGACCCCCGGGACGAACTTCCTCGAGATCGTCTTGATCTTCGCCGTCGGCGCAGGGCTGACGAGCACCCTGGGGCGGATGACGGGATCGAAGCGTCACGGCTGGGCCGTATTCGGCGCCATGGCGTTCCTGTTCCTCGTCGGCGCCGCCGTCGCCATGTGGGCGGAACAGCGCGGAAATCCGATCCACCAGGCGGCCGGCGTCGCCGCGTCGCCGACCGCGGGCGGCACGGGCGGGAACATGGAGGGCAAGGAGGTCCGGTTCGGGATCGGCGACTCGGCGCTCTTCGCGACGATCACGACGGATGCCTCGTGCGGCGCGGTCAACGCGTGGCACGATTCGTTCACGCCCATCGGGGGGCTCGTGCCACTGGCGAACATCGCGGCGGGCGAAGTGATCGTCGGCGGCGTCGGCGCGGGGCTGTACGGCATGTTCGTCTTCATCGTGCTCACCGTGTTCATCGCCGGCCTGATGGTCGGGCGCACGCCCGAATACCTGGGTAAGAAGATAGAGGCCCACGAGGTCAAGCTCGCGATGCTGTCGGTGCTCGTCCTGACCCTGTGCATCCTGGGTTTCACCGCGGCCGCGTCCGTTCTGCCGGCCGGCCTGTCTTCGCTGGCCAACCCGGGACCGCACGGCTTCTCGGAGATCCTGTACGCGTTCGAGTCCGGAGCGGGCAACAACGGCTCCGCCTTCGCCGGCCTGAACGCGAACACGATCTTCTACAACTCGACGCTCGGGCTGGACATGTTCTTCGGGCGCTTCTTCATGCTCATCCCGATTCTCGGCATCGCGGGCTCCCTCGCCGCCAAGAAGAGGGTGCCCGCCTCGGCGGGGACGTTCCCCGTCACCGGCCCGCTCTTCAGCTTCCTGCTCGTCGGCGTCGTCGTGATCGTGGGGGCCCTGACCTTCTTCCCCGCGTTCTCGCTGGGCCCGATCGTGGAGCACCTGCTGATGAAGGCGGGAAGCGGAAGCCTGTTCTGAGCAGGACGACCGTGGCCGCACCCCGACGCGCCAGGCTCTTCGACCGCGCCATCGTCCGGGCGGCGGTCCGCGACTCGTTTCGCAAGCTCGATCCCCGAATCCAGGCGGCGAACCCCGTCATGTTCGTCGTGCTCGTCGGCGCCCTCTTCGTCACGGTCCTGCTCGTCCGGGACGTCGCTCGCGGGAAGGACGTGGTGTTCAACCTCCAGATCGCGCTCTGGCTCTGGTTCACGCTCCTCTTCGCGAACTTCGCCGAGGCGATGGCCGAGGGCCGCGGGAAGGCGCAGGCGGCGGCGCTCCGCCGCGGCCGCACGGAGACGATCGCCCGGAGGCTCGGCCGGAAGAACGAGGTCCAGGAGGTCCCCGCCACGAGCCTGCGCAAGGGAGACCGCGTGGTCGTCGAGGCGGGGCAGGTGATCCCCGGGGACGGAACCGTCGTCGAGGGCATCGCCTCGGTGGACGAGTCCGCGATCACGGGCGAGTCCGCGCCGGTCATCCGGGAGTCGGGCGGCGACAGGTCTGCGGTCACCGGCGGGACACGCGTGCTCTCCGACCGGATCGTCGTCGAGATCACGTCGAACCCCGGTGAGACGTTCCTGGATCGCATGATCGCGCTCGTCGAGGGCGCCACGCGCCAGAAGACACCCAACGAGATCGCGCTGTCGATCCTGCTGGCGGGCCTGACGATCGTCTTCCTGATCGCCACGGTGACGCTCCGCCCGTTCGCCCTGTACGCGAGGGGCGAGGCGACGACGCCCGTCCTCATCGCGCTGCTCGTCTGCCTGATCCCGACGACGATCGGCGGCCTCCTCTCCGCGATCGGCATCGCGGGCATGGACCGCGTGCTCCAGCACAACGTGCTGGCGATGTCGGGCCGCGCGGTCGAGGCCGCGGGCGACGTCAACGTGCTCCTGCTCGACAAGACCGGAACGATCACGCTCGGAAACCGGCAGGCCACGGACTTCTTTCCGGCGCCGGGCGTGGCCGCCGTGTCGGACCTGGCCGAGGCGGCGCAGCTGTCCTCGCTCGCGGACGAGACTCCCGAGGGCCGCTCCATCGTCGTCCTCGCCAAGGAGAGGTTCGGGCTCCGCGGCCGCCGCGTCGAGGGCATGCACTTCAGCGCGTTCTCGGCGACGACCCGGATGTCCGGAGTGGACTGGAACGGCCGGAGGATCCGGAAGGGTGCCGGCGACGCGGTGATGGAGTGGGTGAGAGGGCAGGGCGGCGCCCTCGACCCGGCGGTCACGGACCTCGTCAACCGGATCGCGGGAGAGGGCGCGACGCCGCTCCTGGTCGCGGACGGGACGCGGATCCTCGGCGTCATCGCGCTCCGCGACGTCGTCAAGCCGGGGATGCGAGACCGCTTCGACCGCCTCCGCGCGATGGGCATCCGCACGATCATGATCACCGGGGACAACCCCCTGACCGCGGCGGCCATCGCCCGAGAGGCGGGCGTCGACGATTTCCTCGCCCAGGCGACGCCCGAGCAGAAGCTCGCGCTCATCCGCAAGGAGCAGGAGGGCGGCAACCTCGTCGCGATGACCGGCGACGGCACGAACGACGCGCCGGCCCTCGCGCAGGCGGACGTCGGCGTCGCGATGAACACCGGCACGCAGGCCGCGCGCGAGGCCGGCAACATGGTGGACCTCGACTCCAACCCGACGAAGCTGATCGAGGTCGTCGAGATCGGAAAACAGCTCCTCATGACGCGAGGCTCTCTGACGACGTTCTCGATCTCCAACGACGTGGCGAAGTACTTCGCGATCCTGCCCGCGATGTTCGCGGCCACGTACCCGGCGCTGAACGCGCTGAACGTCATGCACCTGGGCAACCCGAGATCCGCGATCCTCTCGGCCGTCATCTTCAACGCGCTGATCATCGTGGCGCTGATTCCTCTCGCGCTGCGGGGCGTCCGCTACCGCCCGCTCGGGGCGGCGCGGATCCTGGCGAGGAACCTCTGGATCTACGGCGTGGGCGGGATCGTCGCGCCGTTCATCGGCATCAAGCTCATCGACTGGGTCGTGGTGGCCCTGCACCTGGCCTGAGGACGCGACATGAAGCTCGTCCTGCGCTCCACGCTGTACGTCGCCGTCCTGACGGTCCTCCTCGGGGGCCTCTATCCCGCCGCGGTGTGGCTCGTCGGCCGCGTCCTCTGGCGCGGCCGCGCCGACGGGTCGTTCGTGACCGCCCACGGGCGGGTCGTGGGCTCCGAGCTGATCGCGCAGAGATTCACCCGCCCGGAGTACCTCCATCCCCGCGCCTCGGCGGCGGGGAAGGACGGCTACGACGCGACCGCGTCGGGCGGCACGAATCTGGGTCCCACGAGCGCCGCGCTCGCGAAGCGCATCTCGGACTCCGTCGCCGCGGCGCGCGCCGACCGCCCGGGCGACGCGCAGCCGGTCCCGGCGGACCTCGTGACCACGTCCGCGTCCGGCCTCGACCCTCACCTCTCGCCGGACGCCGCCCTCTGGCAGGCGGCCCGGATCGCCCGGGCGCGAGGCGTGCCGGAGGAGAGGGTCGCCGAGGTGATCCGGCGCCACGTCGAGCCGCGTACCCTCGGCTTCCTGGGCGAGCCGCGCGTCAACGTCCTCATGACGAACCTGGACCTCGACCGGGCGCTCGCGAAGGGTCCGTAGAATTCGTCATGCCCCAGGAGGACACGCGAAAGACGGCCGATGTCTTTCTGAAGCTCATCGAGAAGTCTCGGAGGGGCACGCTCAAGATCTACATCGGGCACGCGGCGGGCGTGGGCAAGACGTACCAGATGCTCGAGGACGCCCACAACCTGAGGAAGCAGGGCGTCGACGTGGTCGCGGGGCTCATCGAGACGCACGGCCGCGCGGAGACGGCGGAGAAGGCGGCCGGGATCGAGACGATCCCGCGGCGCCGCCTCGAGTACAAGGGTTGCGTCCTCGAGGAGATGGACCTGCCCGCAATCCTGACTCGCAGGCCCGAGGTCGTGATCGTCGACGAGCTCGCGCACACCAACGTCGCGGGCACGGAGAACCCGAAGCGCTACGAGGACGTCGAGGACCTCCTCGACGCGGGGATCTCCGTCATGACGGCCGTGAACATCCAGCACTTCGAGTCGGTGCAGGACATCGTCTCGCGCGTGACGGGCGTGGCCGTGCAGGAGAGGGTGCCCGACCGGATCCTGCGGCAGGCCGACGCGGTCGTGAACGTCGACCTGCCCTCCGAGGAGCTGCGAGAGCGTCTGCGGGCCGGGAAGATCTATCCCCGCGAGCGGATCGAGACGGCGCTCGAGAACTTCTTCACGGAGGAGAATCTCGCCTCGCTGCGCGAGCTCGCGATGCGGCAGATCGCGGATCGTCTCGAGGCGGAGCGCCGGGGGACGGACAAGCTGGCGCTCGCCGAGACCGTCGGGACGAAGGCGATGGTGGCCATCTCCTCGAACCCCGAGACGACGCGCCGGCTCCTGCGGCGGGCTTCGGCGCTCGCCGGCCGCCTCAACACCAACTGGTTCGCCGTCTACGTCCGCACCCCGCGCGAAGGCCCGCAGAGGATGTCGGCCCGCGATCACCGTCTCCTCAACGAGAACGTGACCCTCGCCATGGAGCTGGGCGCTCGCGTCGTGTGGCTCTCGGCGGAGGACGTGGCCGCGGAGCTCATGCGCTTCGCCCGCGAGCACGGCGTGACGCTCGCCATCTTCGGGAAGTCCCGGCGCCCTTCCTGGCGGCGGGCCCTCGGCGCCGGACCGATCGAGCGATTTCAACGGCTCGGCACGGGCGTCGACG
>Ga0207659_10002132_pt1 | contig 11733 bp, 7 predicted proteins | sample KBSM43metaG_FD_184330 | JGI IMG/M metagenome (GOLD analysis project Ga0207659, IMG submission 184330) | Miscanthus rhizosphere microbial communities from Kellogg Biological Station, Michigan, USA - KBS M4-3 metaG (SPAdes) (version 2) | ecosystem: Host-associated > Plants > Roots > Rhizosphere >...
CGGAGCAGCGCGTCGAGCGCATCTTCGAGCAGTTGAAAGCGTTGATGGCCGCAGGCTACGAGCTGCGCAACGGCGACGTGAAGACCGCGGCTCAGCTGATCGTCGACGATGGTGGCGTCGATCTGCGCGATTACTTCCTGAAGGGCGGGCAGAAGCAGCCCGAAGGCACGAAGCGCCGGGTCAATCCGAAATCGACGAACCAGCGTCGCTATCTCGAGGCGATCGAGAAGTACGACATCGTCTTTGGCGTCGGACCGGCCGGGACGGGCAAGACCTACCTGGCGATGGCGCAGGCGGTCAGCTATCTCCTCGCCAAGAAGGTCAGTCGCATCATTCTGGCGCGGCCCGCCGTCGAAGCTGGCGAGAAGCTCGGGTTCCTGCCTGGCGACCTGCAGGAGAAGGTGAACCCGTATCTGCGTCCGCTCTACGACGCGCTCTACGACATGATGGACGTCGAGCGCGCGACGCGTCTCGTCGAGCGCGGCACCATCGAGGTCGCGCCGATTGCGTTCATGCGCGGCCGCACGCTCAACGACGCGTTCGTGATCCTCGACGAAGCGCAGAACACCACGTCCGAGCAGATGAAGATGTTCCTGACCCGTCTCGGATTCGGATCCAAGGCGGTGGTCACCGGCGACGTCACCCAGATCGACTTGCCGCAGGGGAAATCGGGCCTCGTCGACGCACTGAAGATCGTCAAGGACGTCGAGGGCCTCGGCTTCATCTACTTCGATGAGAAGGACGTCGTCCGGCACAAGCTCGTGCAGCAGATCGTGAAGGCATACGAAGGTTTTTCCAGCTCGCGTGGGCAAACGTAACGCGACGGCGGGGTTCCTGGTTGTCAACGTCGTGACCTCGGGCGCCCTGCGGGCTCCGGGACTCGCGCGCTGGCTTCAGTCGGTGGCCCCCTCCCGCGCCCGCGGCGAGGTGACGGTAGCGGTCGTGCCGGATGCCCGTGTCCGCGCGTTGAATCAACGTTACCGACGTAAAGACCGGGCAACAGACGTGCTGTCGTTCGCCGCCGAGGAGCCGGGTGAACTCGGCGATGTCGTGATCGCTGCAGGAGTTGCGGCCCGTCAGGCCCGCCAGGCCGGCCATTCCCTGTCAGCCGAGCTACGGGTGCTGGCCCTGCATGGTCTGTTGCACCTTCTTGGCTATGATCACGAGCACGATGATGGCCGGATGGCTCGCCTGGAGCGGCGATTGCGCCGCAAGGGCGGGCTCGTCGAGGGGCTGATTGAACGGGGACTTGTGGACCGTATCCGCGCAGTCGGTAGGACTGGCAACCAGGCCCCGACCGCAGTCTCGCGGCCGCGACAACGGAGCGGCCGATCGTGATTCGCGAAGGGTGTACCACGAGTAACAGCTCCGGATGACGCCGCTCACACTCTTTCTCCTCGGGTGCGCGACGGTGTTCCTGGGATCGATCCAGGCTGCCTTCAGCGCGCTGATGCGACTATCGCTTCGGTTGATGGCCGAACGCGGGGGCCGCGACGACCGCCTCGGTCAGTATCTCGACGATCCGCTCCAGCTGTTCATCCCGGTGCGGATCCTGATCGGTGTCTGCACCGTGCTGGCCGGCGTGCTCATCGCGCGCACCAGCGACGTGCGCGACGCGCTGTCGATCATCACGTTCATCGTCTCGCTGGTGGCGTTCGTCGTCGTGTGCGAGCACTTGCTGCCGCTGCTGATTGTCCGGCGCGATCCCGAGCGCGTGCTGGATGTCCTGTTGCCGGCATTTCACGCGATCGCGACGGTGCTGGTGCCGATCACCGCGCTGATCATCAATCTTGTCACGCCGCGGCGCGAGCGCGAGCCCGCCAATGGCGGCAATGGCTCCGATGTGACCACGCTGGATGGCGCCAACGAAGCTGAGCCGGAAGAAGGCGCCATCTCCGACGCCGAAGGCCGGGAGTTGCTGCAGTCGATCGTCGACTTCACCGAGACCGTCGTTCGCGAGGTGATGACACCGCGCCCGGACATCATTGCCATTCGCGCTGACGCCACCCTGCAGGACCTGCGCTCGCTCTTTCGGGAAGAGCAGTATTCGCGCATGCCGGTCTATCGCGACAACCTCGACAACATCGTCGGGATCGTATTCGTGAAGGATCTCGTCGCGCTGCCGCCGAACGCGGAGCCGCCGATGACCACGCTGATGCGGTCCGCGCATTTCGTGCCGGAGAGCAAACGTGTGTCGGAGCTGCTCAAGGAGATGCAGCGGCGGCAGGCGCAGATGGCGATTGTCGTCGACGAGTACGGCGGGACAGCCGGCCTCGTCACGGTTGAAGACCTGCTCGAAGAGATCGTCGGCGAGATTCGTGACGAGTACGACGTCGAGAGCGAGACGGTCACGGACGAGGGCAATGGGACGTTCGTCTTCAGCGGCAAGGTCAGCGTCGACGAAGTGCGCGACCGGCTGAATGTGGAGATCGAGCGCGAGGGGTTCGAGACGGTGGGTGGCTATCTGCTGTCGCAGCTCGGACGGATGCCGTACGTCGGCGAGGCGATCGACATCGACGGCCTGTCATTCGAGGTGCTCGAAGTCGAGCGCCGGCGGATCACCAAAGTTCGTGCGCGTCGCCGTGAGGTCGCCTCCGAGGTGACCGAACCATAACGGTCCTGTGTCCTTAGTCCTTGGTGCTTTGTCCGTCCTTGGTCCATTGTCCCTAGTCCTGCTGAGGGCTGAGGATCGTGGACCGCAGGACGGACCACAGACCAAGAACCAAGGACCAAGGCCGCGCGAGGTCGCGATCTGCGAGGCGCGTCTGCGATGAAATCCGGGTACGTCGCGCTTCTGGGCCGTCCCAACGCGGGTAAGTCCACACTCCTCAATCGCATCCTCGGGCAGAAGCTCGCGATCGTCTCCGACAAACCCCAGACCACTCGCACGCGGGTCGCCGGCGCGAAGAACTTTCCGGACGCGCAAGTGGTGTTCGTCGACACGCCGGGTGTGCACAAGCCGACGCACCGGATGAACGTCCGCATGGTCGATACCGCGATCGAAGCCATGCGTGAAGTGGACGTCGTGTGCCTGGTCGTCGATGCGTCGGTGAAGCCTGGTCCGGGCGATCGCCATCTGCTGACGCTCCTCAAAGACGTCAAAGTGCCAGTCATCCTGGCGCTGAACAAGGTGGACGTCGTCTCGAAGCCAAAGCTGCTTCCGCTTCTGGACCAGTACAGCAAGGCCCATCCGTTCGCCGAGCTCGTGCCGCTGTCGGCCGTGGATGGCACGAACGTGGATACGCTCGAGGGCCTGATCCTGCGCTATCTGCCGGAAGGGGAGCCGCTCTACCCGCCAGACTACTTCACCGATCAGAGCGAGCGCTTCTTTGCGTCGGAGATCGTCCGCGAGCAGGTGCTGCAGCTGACGCACGACGAGCTGCCGTTTTCAACGGCCGTGGTCGTCGACAAGTTCGATGAATCCGAGTCCGGACTGATCAAGCTGTATTGCACGATCCTGGTCGAACGCGAGTCGCAGAAGCCGATTGTCGTCGGGAAAGCCGGCGCCATGATCAAAGCGATCGGCACAGCCGCGCGCCTGGGACTGGAGGAGCACTTTGGACAGAAGGTGTTCCTCGACCTGCACGTGAAGGTGAAGTCCGAATGGCGCGATGACGGGCGAGTCCTCGACGAGATCGGCCTTCAGGGACGTTAACCCATGCTAGATTTGCTTATTTGTGGGTTGACGAAAAAAAGTCATGGCCGCCCAGCGCAGAATCGATCTCGTCCTCGACTCAGTCAAGCGACTGCTGCGCATTGGTGCGACCGCCAACCTGGTAAACCTGCTGCAGAAGCAGCATCCCGCCGACCTCGCCCAGGTTTTTACTGAGCTCCCCGACAAGGAACGGGAAGCGGTGTTTACGCTGCTTTTCGAGCGCAACGGTCGTCTCGCCATGGAGGCGCTCACCGAGCTTGGTCCCGAAAGCGGCGCCCCGCTCCTGGCGACTCGCCCCGCCGAGGAGATTGCCCGTCTGGCGCAGGACATCGAATCGGATGATGCCGCCGCACTGATCGACAACCTGCCCGAGGACCTCTCCGCCGCCGTCCTCGAGTTGATGCAGCCGAAGGAATCGAAGGTCGTCGAAAACCTCCTCGAATACGACGAGCGCACCGCCGGCCGCATCATGAACCCGAATGTCTTCGCGCTGAGCGAAGACATGACCGTGGGCGAGGCGATCACCGAAATCCAGACCAGCCGCGATGTCGAGATGGTCTTCTATCTCTACGTCGTCGACGAGCGGCATCACCTGGTCGGGGTCGTCTCGCTGCGGCGGCTCCTGCTCGTGTCACCCGAGACGCCGCTCAAGCGGATCATGACCGCGGACTTGATCAGCGCGCGCGTGGACATGGACCAGGAGGAAGTGGCGCGGCAGGTCGCTGCGTACAACCTCCTCGCCATCCCGGTGGTGGACGAGGAGAACAAGCTGGTCGGCATCATTACCGTGGATGACGTCATCGACGTCATCAAGGACGAGGCCACCGAGGACATCTACCGCCTGGCCGGCGTCGCCGGGGACGAACGCGTGTTCACGCCGGCCAGGGAATCGCTGCGCAAGCGCTTGCCGTGGCTCGGTGTCAATCTCGCGACCGCCTTCCTGGCCGCGAGCGTCGTCGGGTTGTTTACCGGCACGATCGACGCGCTGCCGATCCTCGCGGTGTTCATGCCGATCGTGGCGGGCATGGGTGGGAATGCGGCGACGCAGACGTTGACCGTCATCGTCCGCGGTATCGCGCTGGGCGAGCTGACGTGGGGAAACTCCCGGAAGGCGCTCCTCAAGGAAGCGGTGGTCGGCATCGGGAACGGCCTGGCGCTTGGGCTGGTGGCGGCCCTGGTCGCATGGGCGACACGCGGCGATCCAGTGCTCGGGGTCGTCCTCGGCACGGCGATGGTCATCAACATGTTCGTGGCGGCCACGGCGGGCGTGCTGGTCCCGCTCGGGTTGCGGGCGGCCAATATCGATCCGGCGCTCGCCTCGTCGGTGTTCATCACCACGATGACCGATGTATTCGGGTTCTTTTCGTTCCTGGGGCTTGCCACGATCTTCGCCCGCTACCTGACGCGAACCGGATGAACAGGTAAGATAGACAGGTTCGTGCCGCTGTACACAGCCGACGCACTGGTTCTGCGAACCTACAAGCTCGGTGAGGCCGACAGGATTGTCGTCTTCCTGACTCGCGACAGGGGCAAGAAACGTGGCGTGGCCAAGGGCGCGCGCCGGCCGCGCTCACGTTTTACGGGCGCGCTCGAGCCGCTCACCGAGGTGAGCGTGGCGTACTTCGAGAAAGAGCGCCGGGAGCTGGTCGGTCTGAACTACGCGGAAACACGGCGGTCGCCGTTGGCGTTCGGCTCGTCGGATGCGCTCGGCTACGTGAGTTATTTCGCCGAGCTGCTGGACGAGTGGGCACAGGAGGCCGACGCCGACGAGCGGCTCTATCGTCTCGGGGCCTCGATGCTCGATGCGCTGGGGGCCGGCACGCCGGTGGAGCCGCTGGCGAGATACTTCGAGTACTGGCTTCTGCGGTTGCAGGGTTTGTATCCCGAGTCACGGGGAACGTTGTCGGATGGGGCCGCAGCCTTCCTGGCGGGATCGCGCACGGTGGCGCCGCAGCACGTCGGCAGCGTGCCTGCCGAACCACAGGCGTTGCGGGAGCTGGAGAGCGTGCATCGGACGTTGATCGCGATGCATCTGGAGAAGACGTTGAAATCGGATCGAGTGCTTCGCGATCTTCGCCGCTCCTAAGCAGGATTCAGGATCGCGTGACGTTTCAGGATCTCATTCTCAAGCTGTCCTCGTACTGGGCCTCGCACGGGTGTCTGCTTCAGCAGCCGCTCGACCTCGAGGTCGGTGCGGGCACGTCGCATCCGGAAACGCTGTTCCGCGTGCTGGGGCCCAAGCCGTGGAGCGTGGCCTACGTGCAGCCATCGCGGCGGCCGGATGATGGACGCTTCGGACAGAACCCGAACCGTCTCTTCAAGCACCACCAGTATCAAGTGATTCTCAAGCCCTCGCCGGACGAGGTGCAGCAGCTCTATCTCGAAAGCCTCGAGTCGTGCGGCATCAACCCGCGCTTGCATGACATCCGCTTCGAGGAGGACAACTGGGAGTCGCCGACGCTCGGCGCGTGGGGCATCGGCTGGCAAGTGATGCTCGACGGCATGGAGATCACGCAGTTCACCTACTTCCAACAGGTCGGCGGCATGGATCTCGAGCCGATCTCCTGTGAGATTACCTACGGTCTCGAGCGCATCGCGATGTTCCTGCAGAAGGTCGACAACGTGTTCGATCTCGAGTGGGGCGGCGGCGTGAAGTATCGCGAGGTGCGTCTGCAGGAGGAGATCGAGCAGTCGAAGTATGTGTTCGGTCAGGTCGAGGGGATGAGCGCCGCTGATTTCGGCGCGCGTCATCGCGAGCTCTTCGATCGCACCTTCGAGCTTGGTGAGAAGCTGCTCGCCTCGAACCTGATCCTGCCGGCGCTCGAGCACTGCTTGAAGTGCTCGCACCTGTTCAACATCCTCGACTCGAGCGGCAGCATCGGCGTCACCGAGCGCACCGCCTACATCCTGCGCGTGCGTCAGCTCGCGATTCGCATCGCCAAGGCGTACGCAGACGCGGAGCTGCAGGAACCATTGAAGGTCGGTGAGGGTCAGTAGCATGGATCGTGAGCTGCTGATCGAAATCGGCTGCGAGGAGATTCCCGCCAGCTGGCTGCCGGGACTCACGACGCAGATGGCCCAGCACGTGGACGCGCGCCTCAAGGAGGCGCGGCTCACGAGCGACGCGCGTGCCGAGGCCTACAGCACGCCACGTCGTCTGACGGCGCGCGTGAGTCGTGTCGCCGAGCGTCAGACGGATTTCGAAGAACTGGTCACGGGTCCGCCCGTGTCGGCGGCGTTCAAGCCGGACGGCGAGCCGACGCCAGCCGCGGCCGGCTTCGCGAAGAAGTACGGCGTGGACATGGCGGCGCTCGAGCGTACGAAGACGCCCAAAGGCGAGTACCTCGCGTATCGCGTCAAGCAACGCGGCAAGGCAACGGTCGATGTGCTGGCCGATGTGATGGGCGGCGTGCTGCGCGACTTCTCGTTTCCCAAGCAGATGCGCTGGGACGCCTACCTCGAAGACGGCAAAGGCGATCTGGTCTTCGCGCGTCCGATTCGCTGGCTCGTCCTCCTTTATGGGGGACGCGTCGTCCCGTTCGTGATCCGCAGAACCGATCTCGCGCAGGGACCGACGGTGCAGGACATCCGCTCGGGTCCGAACACCTACGGTCATCGCTTCCAGACGACGAGCGGCCGTGCGGGACGCGCGATCAAGGTCAAGACGTTCGACGACTATCAGGAGCGGCTGCTCGAGAACTTCGTCATCCTCGATCGCCGTGAACGCGAGCAGAAGATCCGGCGCGAGCTCGAAACCCACGCCCGACGGCTGGGCGGACGGGTGAGTGCCACCCTCGCGGCGCAATCCTCTCTGCTGCGTGAGGTGCCCGACCTGGTTGAGTATCCAGCCGTGGTCGCCGGCCACATCCCGATCGAGTTCCTCCAGCTGCCCGAAGAAGTCCTGACCACAACGATGATCCATCACCAGCATTACTTCCCGGTGGTGGACGAAGACGGCAAGCTGAAGCCGGCCTTTCTCGCCGTGACGAACATGGAGGCCGAGAAACCGGAGATCATCTCGCGCAATTCCGAGCGCGTGCTCACCGCGAGACTGCGCGACGCGCGCTTCTTCTACGACGACGACCGCAAGACGACGCTCGAGTCGAGAATCGATCGGCTGTCCACGATCCTGTTCCACAAGAAGCTCGGAACGTATCGTGAGAAAGCCGATCGCGTTGCGACGCTTGCGGCCTGGATCGCATCCGAGGCATTCGGACAGCCGGCGGCGGCGGCGCACGCAGAGCAAGCCGGGCGGTTGTGCAAGACGGATCTGACCACCGACATGGTGCGCGAGCTCACCGAGCTGCAGGGCACGATGGGCGGCATCTACGCCCGCGAAGAAGGACTGCCGGACGTGATCTGGAAGGCGATCTACTTCCACTACCTGCCGGTTGGCGTCGAAGCCGAGGCTCCGCCTACGCGGCAGCATCTCGGGGCGGCTGCAGTCACCTGGGCCGCGGTCGCGCTCGCGGACAAGCTCGATTCGGTCGTCGGCATGTTCACCGCAGGTGAGCGGCCCACCGGCTCACGCGATCCGCTTGGCCTTCGTCGTCAAGCGCAGGGCGCGGTGAAGATTCTGGCCGACCTGCCCGAGCTGACCGGAATCGATCGACGGTTGAAGCTGGGCCTGTTGCTGGAACGAGCCGCGGCGCCTTTCGGCGGGTACGGCGATGCCGCTGGTCCGCTGTTCTCGTTCATGGCCGATCGGCTGGCGTATTTGTTGAGCGAACGTGGCTTCGACGTACGGAGCGTGCGTGCGGTGATGCACGGCGCCATCGAGGATGTCAGTCCGCTCGAGGCGCGGCGCAAGCTCGAGGCGTTGTCGCAAATGACCGGGTCGCCCGCCCTCCTGGGGGTGGCGGCACTCCTCAAACGCGTGAAAAACATTTCGAAGGGCGTGGCGACGCCGCAAGCGTTGCCCAGCGCTGACGGCATATTGACCGACCCCGCCGAAAAGGCGCTGGCCGCGGCAATTGCTTCGGGCGCGCCGACGATTCGCGCAGCGGTCGAGCGCGGCGATTACCGCGAGGCGTTTGCCAGCGTTGCATCGCTGCAACCTGCGGTGGCGAAGTTCTTTGATGACGTGCTGGTGATGGCCGATGACGAGCGCCTGCGCGCAGCGCGACTCGGACTGGTGGCGTCGCTACGCGGATTGATTTTGGACATCGCGGATCTTTCCGAGATGGTGACGGATTAACGCGCACGCTCTACGTGCGTAGCGGGGAGGCGTCAGCCTCCGCGGATAGAGGGAGACCAAACTAGATGGCGAAGAAAGCCAAGAAGAAGGCTGCGAGACCGGCGGCGAGGAAGACGGCGACGAAGAGGACTTCCGCGAAGAAGACTTCGGCGAAGAGCGGCAATGGCGGGAAGTTCGTTTATCTCTTCGGCAAGAAGACCGACGGCAACGGCACGATGAAGCCGCTGCTCGGCGGCAAGGGCGCCAACCTTGCCGAGATGTGCCGCATTGGGCTGCCCGTGCCGCCAGGCTTCACCATCACCACCGAGGTCTGCACCTACTACTACGACCACAAGCGCAGCTATCCGTCGCCACTGCAGGGCCAGATGAAGGCCGGCGTCTCCGCGATCGAGAAGCAAACGGGCAAGAAGTTCGGCGACCTCAAGAATCCGCTGCTCGTGTCCGTTCGTTCCGGTGCGCGCGACTCGATGCCCGGGATGATGGACACCATCCTCAACCTGGGTTTGAACGATCAGACTGTTGAAGCGCTCGCGAACAAGACCAACAACCCTCGCTTTGCGTGGGACTGCTACCGGCGGTTCGTCCAGATGTACGGCGACGTCGTGCTCGGCGTGCAGAAGCGTCCGGACGAGGATCACGAGCCGTTCGAGACGGTCATCGAGACGCTCAAGCACGAGCGCTATCACAAGGATTTCGAGGACACCAAGCTCACCGTCGAGGACCTCAAGGAGCTCGTGGCCCGCTTCAAGGCGCTCGTGAAAGAGCGCGCGGGCAAGAATTTCCCGGCCTCGCCGTGGGATCAGTTGATGGGCGCGATCAGCGCCGTGTTCGGCTCCTGGATGAACGACCGCGCGATCGTCTATCGCCGCAAGTACAACATCCCGACCGAGTGGGGAACCGCCGTCAACGTGCAGGCGATGGTGTATGGGAACACCGGCGACGACTCCGGATCCGGCGTCGCGTTCACGCGCAACCCCGCGAACGGCGCCAAGGAGTTCTACGGTGAGTTCCTGATCAACGCACAGGGCGAGGACGTTGTCGCCGGTGTGCGGACGCCGGAGCCCGTCGCCGAACTGAAGAAGCAGATGCCGAAGGCGTATCAAGAGCTCGAACGCATTCGCCAGACACTCGAGCGCCACTTCAAGGACGTCCAGGACTTCGAGTTCACGATCGAGGACGGCATCGTCTACATGCTGCAGACGCGGAACGGGAAGCGCACGGCGATGGCGGCGCTGAAGTTCTCGATGGATATGTGCAAGGAGAAGTTGATCGACTGGAAGACGGCGGTGATGCGCAACCCCGCCGACCAGCTCGAGCAGTTGCTCGCGCCGGTGTTCGACGTCTCCGAAGTCGCCAAGGCCAAAGCGATTGCCACCGGTCTGCCGGCGGGTCCTGGAGCGGCGTCAGGTCGCATCTATCTCAACGCTGATCGTGCAGTCACGGCCGCTGACAAGGGAGAGAAGGTCTTGCTCGTGCGCGTCGAGACGTCGCCAGAAGATCTGCGCGGCATGATTGCCGCGGAAGGCATTCTCACCGCCCGCGGTGGTGTGTCGTCGCACGCCGCGCTCGTGGCCCGACAGATGGGCAAGGTCTGCGTCTGCGGTGCGGCCGCGGTGGAAGTGAACTATCACGCGCGTACCGTGACCGTGGACGGCCAGAAGTTCAATGAAGGCGACTGGATGTCGATCGACGGCACCGCCGGCAAAGTGTTCGCCGGTCAGGTCAAGACCGCGCCGTCGGAGATCGTTGCCGGCCTGCTCGATGACGACGAGGGGGCCAAGAAGACCGAGAAGTTCAAGAGCTTCCAGCAGTTGATGAAATGGTGCGATCAGGCCACGCGCATGAGCGTGCGCACCAACGCCGACACGCCCGAGCAGACGCAGAACGCGATTGCGTTCGGCGCGGTCGGTATCGGGCTGTGCCGCACCGAGCACATGTTCTTCGAAGGCAATCGCATCGACGCGATGCGCGAGATGATCCTCGCCGAGACGCTCGAGGCGAGGAAAGCGGCGCTGGCCAAGCTGCTGCCGTACCAGCGCGAGGATTTCGCCGGCATCTTCCGCGCGCTCAAGGGCTACCCGGCCACGATTCGCTTCCTCGATCCACCGCTGCACGAGTTCCTGCCGCACACGCCGGAACTGCAGCAGGATCTGGCGAAGAAGCTCGGCGTCACTGCTCAGAAGATTCATTCGCGTGTCGAACAGCTGCACGAGTTCAACCCGATGCTCGGCTTCCGCGGCTGCCGGCTTGGCATCGGCTACCCGGAAATCTCGGAGATGCAGGCGCGCGCGGTCTTCGAGGCGGCGGCCCTGGTCCAGAAGGAAGGCATCAAGGTCAAGCCGGAGATCATGATTCCGCTCGTCGGCTTCAAGAAAGAGCTCGACCTGCAAATCGAGGTCGTCCACAAGGCGGCGCGTGAGGTCCAGGCCGAGCAGAAGGTGAAACTCAATTACCTGGTCGGCACGATGATCGAGATTCCGCGCGGCGCGTTGACCGCCGACGAGATCGCGCAGTCCGCCGAGTTCTTCAGCTTCGGGACCAACGACCTGACGCAGACCGGTCTCGGGATGTCCCGTGACGACTCGGGGTCGTTCCTGCCGGCGTATACCGAACTCGAGATCGTGAAGAACAACCCGTTCGCCACGATCGATCAGACCGGCGTCGGACAGCTGGTGGACATCGCGGTGACCAAAGGGCGTCAGACCAGACCCGACATCAAGCTGGGTATCTGTGGCGAGCACGGCGGCGATCCCTCGTCGATTCACTTCTTCGAGAAGGTCGGCCTCGATTACGTGAGCTGCTCGCCGTATCGCGTACCGGTGGCGCGGCTGGCTGCGGCGCAAGCCAGGCTGTCGTCGAAATAGCTATTTGATCACCGTCT
>Ga0207659_10002133_pt1 | contig 11729 bp, 7 predicted proteins | sample KBSM43metaG_FD_184330 | JGI IMG/M metagenome (GOLD analysis project Ga0207659, IMG submission 184330) | Miscanthus rhizosphere microbial communities from Kellogg Biological Station, Michigan, USA - KBS M4-3 metaG (SPAdes) (version 2) | ecosystem: Host-associated > Plants > Roots > Rhizosphere >...
CGGTCCACTTCGACCGCGGCGTCGAGCGCCTGACGCAATGTGAGGCCTCGGACATCCAGCAGGTGCGGCCGCACGCTGACGATGGGCCTGGACCTCGAAGAGCCCGCGCGGGTGCTGAACGGCATCGAGACGCGCTCGCTCAACGCCCCCACCGCCTCGAAGCCGATCGGCACACCAAGCCGGGTGGCAATCGACACGATCAGCTCGACATCGGCGCCGGTCGCGTCGTCGGGCATCCGGAGCGCAAGGGGGTCGGCCGGAAAGTTCTGGGCAGCGGCCAGCCCCGGCGATCCGAATACCGCAACCAGGACCACGACAATTGCGATCGTGCACGTCGGGTTCGCCCGCATTTTGGGGACTCCGGAGCAGCTGCCCTGAAACGACGCAACCGCCGCGCCAACAGGTGGCGCTAGCCCGCCCGCCGCGTTAGGATGACAACCTGACGCCGGCAGCCCGGAGCCCCCGAAGCCTGGAGCCCGAAGCCCGAAGCCGGCAAGGAGCACCTTTCATGATTTCCCTCGACGTGAACGGCAAGCGACACGACCTGGACGTGAGCGGCGACATGCCGCTGCTCTGGGTGCTCCGAGAGAACCTCGGCCTGACCGGCACCAAGTTCGGGTGCGGACTCGGCCAGTGCGGCGCGTGCACCGTGCACGTGGACGGCGTCGCCACCCGTTCCTGCATCACCACGGCGCAGCAGGCGGTGGGCAAGAAGCTGACGACCATCGAGGGATTGTCGGCCGACTCGAGCCACCCGCTGCAGAAGGCCTGGATTGCCGAGCAGGTGCCGCAGTGCGGCTACTGCCAGTCGGGCCAGATCATGACGGCGGCCGCGCTCCTCGCGAAGACGCCGAAGCCGACCGACGCGCAGATCGACACGGCGATGACCGGCAACATCTGCCGCTGCGGCACCTATCAACGCATCCACCGCGCCATCCAGCGCGCGGCGGGCGCCTAACCGGAGGACGCCATGACGCGACACGACACGACAGTCACGCGGCGCCTCTTCCTGCAGACCACCGCCGCCGCAGGCGGCGGGCTGATGCTCGGCGGATTCGTCCCTGGCCTCACGCCGGCCGCGCGTGCGGCTGGCGTGTTCGAGCCCAACGTGTGGGTGAAGATCACGGCCGACGGCAAGGCTCGCATCATGCTCTCGATGCTCGAGATGGGCCAGGGCGTGATGACGGCGATGCCGATGCTGCTCGCCGAAGAGCTCGACATCGACTGGAACAACGTCACCACCGAGTGGGTGGGCGCCGACGTGCGCTACGGCAACCCCGGGTTCGGCGGCGCCCAGACGACCGCGGGCAGCAACAGCACACGCGGCATGTGGAAACTGCTGCGCGAAGCCGGCGCCGGCGCTCGCACGATGCTGATCTCGGCGGCCGCCAAGGAGTGGGGCGTCGCCGAAGCCAGCTGCACCACGGACAAGGGCGTCGTGATCCACCAGACCACCAACCGCCGCGCGACCTACGGATCGCTCGTGGACAAAGCGGCGGCGCTGCCGGTGCCGAAGAACGTCGCGCTCAAGGATCCCAAGGCGTTCACGCTGCTCGGCAAGGACGTGCCGCGCCTGGACATCCCGAACAAGGTGAACGGCACCGCGGGGTTCGGCGTGGACGTGAAGCTGCCGGGTCTGCTGGTCGCCCGCGTCGTCCGCTGCCCGGTCTTCGGCGGCAAGGTGGCAAGCTTCAACGCCGACAAGGCCAGGGCCGTGCCCGGCGTGAAGCACGTCGTGCAGATTGCCAACGGGATCGCGGTCGTCGCCGACGGCTACTGGGCGGCCTCGAATGGCGTCAAGGCGCTGCAAGTCACCTGGGACGAAGGGCCGCTCGCCACGCTGTCGTCGGCCGACATCACGAAGAAGTACGCTGAGCTGGCGCAGAAGCCGGGCGTCGCCGCGCGCAAGGACGGCGACTTCGACGCCGCTTACGCCAAGGGCGCCAAGACCATCGAGCGGGTATTCGAGGCGCCGTATCTGGCGCACGCGTGCATGGAGCCGATGAACTGCACCGCCAACGTCACGGCGGAGCGCTGCGACGTCTATCTGCCGACACAGTCACAGACGGTGACGCAGCAGGTGGCGATGGCGATCTCGGGCCTGCCGCAGACCAAGGTGTTCGTGCACCCCACCTTCATGGGCGGCGGCTTCGGCCGGCGCGGCGAGGGCGACTTCGTCGCCGACGCGGTGGAGACCTCGAAGAAGGTCGGCGCCCCGGTCAAGGTGATGTGGAGCCGCGAGGACGACATCCAGCACGACTACTACCGACCCGTGACCTACGTGCGGATGTGGGCGGCACTCGACGCCAGCGGCAACCCGACGGCGTGGCAGCAACGCATCGTGCAGTCGTCGCTGATGAAGAAGCTCAACCCGGATTCGCTGAAGCAGATGGGCGGCGTCGATCCGATTTCGGTCGAAGGCGCGGCCACGCTGCCCTACGACATCCCGAACCTGCGCGTCGAGTACACCGAGACCGATCCGGGCGTGCCGTACGGCTTCTGGCGATCGGTCGGGAGCTCCGTGAACGGCTACGTCACCGAGGCGTTCATCGACGAGATGGCCACGGCGGCCGGCAAGGATCCCTACGAGTTCCGGCGCGGGCTCCTGGCCAAGCACCCGCGGCACCGCGCGGTGCTGGACATGACGGCCGAAAAGGCGAACTGGAAGAGGCCGGCGCCGCCGGGGCGCGCGCGCGGCATTGCCGTGCACGAGTGCTTCGGCTCGATCATCGGCCTCGCCTGCGAAGTGTCGGTGACCAACGGCAACGTGCGCGTGCACCGGAACATCTGTGTGGTGGACTGCGGCTGGGTGGTGCACCCCGACACCATCAAGGGGCAGATGGAAGGAGGCCTCGCTTACGGCCTCACCGCCGCGCTCAAGGGCGAAATCACCATCAACAAGGGGCGCGTGGTGCAGAACCACTTCGGCGACTATCAGCCGCTGCGGCACCCCGAGATGCCGCAGACCGAGGTGTTCATCATGCCGAGCGTCGAAGCGCCCGGCGGCATCGGCGAGCCCAGCACGGCGGCGATGGCCGGCGCGCTGGTGAACGCCGTCTACGCGGCGACGGGCAAGCGCATCTACAGCCTGCCGATCAAACCCGCGGTGCTGAGAGGTGGAACCGCGTAGCGTCGCCGCGTACGAGGGGGCCGGCTAAAGCCGGCCCCCACGTCTCCCTCTAGAAATCAATCTGCGCGCTGAACTTCGCGAACCGCGGCGTCAGGACGCCCGTGGGACGCGGGAACGGCAGCAGCGGGCTGTAAGCCGCGTTGTAGGTGAGAGCCGGGTTGGCGTTGAACAGGTTGTAGATGTCGACGCCGACGTTGGTGCGCGTGCGCCCCAGCCGGATGATCTTGGCCACGCGAAAGTCCACCTCGTTCAGCCGATCGCCATACAGCGTCCCCGGTTCGATCAGGTTCACCAGCACGCTGCCGCCCGGCGCCGAGAGGTTTCGTCCGAGCTGCCCCGACACCATCGCGTTGGTCACGGTGAAGTTGGCCGCCAGCGGCGCGCCCTGCTCGCTGCGGAACGTGCCACTCACCAGCACCTCGATCTTCGGCACCGTGTAGGCGGCCAGTCCCGTCACGCGCGTCGTGAGCCCGGTAGACGTATGGCAATACGGAAACACCGGGCTCGCGTAGACGTTGCCCGGACCGCTGGCGTTGGCCGGGGTCACGAAGTTCAGCTCCGGGTTGACGTCGCGGATGCCGCACAGATCGCGCACGGTCTGCCCGGTGAGCAGGCCGCCCTGCACGGTGAGGCCGCTGGCGGGCCGTGCCGTCACGTTCAGCAGCAGCCCGTTGTAGTGCTGGTACCACTCGCCGAACGTCTCGGCCTTGACGTAGTAGTCGTTGACCTGCCCGAACTTCGCCGGCACGACGTCATAGAGATTCGAGACCGTGTAGCCGCCGCCGTTGGGCAGGCGTGAGTCGGCCGGCGCGGTCACGCTGAACGGCGTGTAGTCGCCGGGCACGGTGGCCAGGTTGTCGTCCACGAAGAAGTTGTCGAGCCAGCGGCGGAAGTAGCCGAGCTCGACCGACACGCGCGGCAGCACCTCCTGCTGCACCGACACCCCGAACTCCCAGTCCGCCGGCCGCACGCCCCAGCCCTCGAGTGTCGCGGGGTCGAAGTTGCGGCTCAGCGTCGCGGTGCCGAAGTTGCGATCGCTGATCGCGCCGCAGAAGTCCCCGCCGGCCGCCCGGTTGTCCTGCGCGTCGGGACTGTTCAGATTGCAGTCAGGCACGTAGTTCCCGTTGTCGGTCCAGCTGCGCGTCACCGCCGGACGCCCCAGCTCGGTGCTGCCGGCCATCCGCGACGTCGGGTTGGTGATCGAGTAGTTGCCATTGTTGTTGCTGGCGGCATCGAGATACCGACCCAGGTTCACCTTCAGCGCCGTCTTGCCGGTGCCGAAGACATCGTAGGCGAGGCCGAGCCGCGGCGAAATGTCGTTGTAGCCCACCACGCCGGGGGTCTGCGGGAACACGATCGGCGTCGGCAGGAAGCGCGTCGGGCCGACGACCTGCTCGGGCGAATAGCTCCAGGCGTGATCGAATCGCACCGCGCCCTGCAGCGTCATCTTCCCGAGCGACCACTGCTCCTGCGCGTAGATCGCGTTGTAGCGGGTGCGCAGCTTCCGCAGGTTGGAATGCAGCGTCTCCGTGATCAGGTTCGGCGTGCCGTTGTTGAGGCGGTACGCCACCTTCTCGTCGTTCGTGAAGTACTGCTCGTCGTCGGCGTAGAAGGTGCCCTGGTAGCCGAACTTCATGTTGTGCGCGCCGGTCACGTAGGTGGCCGACGCGTTCCAGTTGTGCTGCCCCATCCAGTGCGAGGCCCAGTTCGCCGAGCGGTACGTCAGGCCCGGGATGTTGCCGTTGTTCGCGCACGACGGCGCGCACTGCTCAGTCACGCGCACCAGGCTGCGCGTCGGGTTGCCCGGCATCTCGTCGCCGCCCCAGCGCGTCAGGTAGTCGCCAAAGCCGGCGGTGAGCAGCACGCGGTTGGTGACCGGCGACGTCCAGGTGAGCTGCTGCACGCGCTGGAAGCGGTTCTCGTAGGTGGCGGTCTCCGGCGCGGCGACCGCGCTGCCGCCGTAGACGAAGCCGCCGTCTTCAGGTTGGGTCCGGCAGCCGTCCACACTCGCGGCGTAGGTGGCGCCGGTGCACGGCTTCTGCTCGTCCCAGTAGACGTTGAACTTGTTGCGCGGCGTACCCTGCACCGTCAACCGCAGGCTCGCGACCGTCCAGCTCGCAGCCGTGCGCGATTGACGGGTGGGGTCCGCTTCGTAGGTCCACTTCGCCGGATCGCCGGCGTTCTTGTTGGCGAACATGCCCGAGACCGACGAGTGCGCCCCCTGGTTGCGCAGGTTCAGGAAGTACCAGAGCCGGTCCTTCTTGATCGGTCCGCCGATGCCCGCGGTGTAGTCCCACAGTTTCATCAAGCGTCCCGGCGTGCCGAGGCCGGCGGCCTGCAGTTCCGGCGTGTAGTTGTTGTCCACCATGCTCTCGCCGACGCCGGCCAGGAACACGGAGCCGCGCACGCTGTTGCCGCCGGTCTTCGGCACGACGCTGAGCGTCGGCCCCGACACCTCGGCCTCGCCGAGGCCGGCCGACACGGTGAACATGATCTCCTGCGCGTTGGCGATGTCGGCGTTGTAGCCGGACACGCCGCCGCCGTTGCGGGCGGCGCCCACGCCGAGCCCGTCCACCTGCAGCCGGCCCTCGTTGCCGTTGCGGCCGCCGGGCGTGCCGAACACCACCATGCCGGGCGTGGACTGCACGTTGGCCGGCGACGAGCCCTGCGTCTGAATGGCCGGCACGAGCAGCATCACGCCGCTGTAGCCACGCGCCGTGGGGATCGACCCGAGCGTCTCGCTGCTGATCGTGGCCTGCCGGCGCACGCTCTGCACGTCCACGATGGGCGTCTCGCCGGTGACCGTGACCGTCTCCTCGATCGCGCCGACACGGAGTTCGGCGTTCACCGCCGCCGTGGCGACGCCGGTCAGCTCGATGCCCTCGCGCTTCACCGTCGAGAAACCGGGCAGCGTGAACGTGACCACGTAGCTCCCGGCGCGCAAATCGACGATCTGGTAGCGGCCGTTGCTGTCGCTGACGGCCGTGCGCGCCTTTTCGATGAGCACGCTGCTCGACGCTTCCACGGTGACGCCAGGGAGCACGGCGCCCGACGTGTCACGGACGAGCCCGGCAATCGTGGCTTGCGCGAAGGCCGTGGAGGGAACGAGGGCGGCACCCATCGCGGCGCCGAGGAGCCAGGCGAACAATCTTGGGAGACTGCGCATACCACTTGCCTCCAGTCGAAGGGCTGCACCGGTTTCGGTATCCGAAAAGCGGTGGTGAGCTTATAACTCCGTCGGGGTAGGAGGGTAAAGGCGAATCTTGGGCAGGGAGGCAAGTGGGCAGGTCGGGAAAGAAAAAGGGCGGCCTGAAGGCCGCCCTTTCCATTCGTCCCACCAGCTGACGCTTACCTGCCTACTCCCTCAGACTCCTGCGACCGGCCCCACGTAGGCGATCAGGCGGCCGGCGCAGATGGCGCCGAACCAGCAGACGAGCGACACCCAGGCGAGCATCTTCATGTTCTGCGGCACTGGACCGGTGTCGAGCGCGGGGTTGGCGAAGACCACCTTCCGCATCCGCGCCATCGCCCACACGCCGATCGCCACGAACACGAGCTTGACCCAGAAATCGATGTTGACGGCGCGGGTCGTGGCGTCGGCGCAGAAGAGTCCGACGCCCGTGAACAGGTTGATGCCGAAGCCCCACCACATCACCGGATACAGTTTCACGAGCGGCTTGATCGGCGCCTTCGGCCACAGCCCGAGGAGCGCGAAGCTGATGATCGTCGAGCCGCCGGCGACCATCGCCATGCCCAGCGTGTGCGAGAACAGGAACATCGGGAACGCCCAGAGCGACCCGGACTCGCGAACCCACATGCTGAAGGACAGCGTCTCCAGCCATTCGAAGAACGCCATGATCAGCGGCCCCCCTTGGAATCGTGACGTTCGGCGTTCCGGTGCACCAGATACCCCAACAGCACGGCCACGAGCGTGACGCACAGCACGATCGACACCACAGTAACGGCCAACGACATCTATCCCCCTCGTTCTGCGACGCTTCGCCCGCGACTAGAAGGCGTTGCCGATGAACGGCAGCATGCTGCCCCAATACATGACGCCCACCCACAGGAAGAGCGCCGACACCGCCAGGAACTTGGAGAGCTGCGGCGCCGCGCGCCCGGTCTCCACCTGCCAGCCGGTGTCGAACGTGAAGTAGACGATGTTGGCGCCGCCCAGCATCAAAAAGACCAGCTTCCAGAAGAACGCCGGGTTGTCGTAGTACTGCTGCGGCGCGGCGGCAAAGAACAGCATGCCGGTCATGGCGTTGATGGCGTAGCCGAACATGCCCCACGGCAGCAGCCGCATCAGCACGCTCGACGGCAGGTTCGGCATGAACCCGAGCAGGCGCAGGTTGATCAGCGCCAGCACGCCGAGCAGCAGCGTCAGGCCCACGAAGTGCAGCGTCTCGGCGGTCACCCAGGTCCACGGCGTGTCGCGAACGTAGTTGCCCACGGTGCGCGCCAGGGCGCCGACCGCGGTGACGCTTTCCTGCGCCGGACGGATCTCGGTGTGCCGGATCTCTCCGCCCAGGTTGGCGGCGCCGGCGACCAGCACGAACGAGATCGCGGCAAAGATGAAGATGACCGCGCTGGCGGCGTGCGAGAGCGAGCCGGTGCGCCGCATCGACCAGAGCCCGAGAAACGCCAGGGCGCCCGTGATCTCAATCGCCACCATCGCCAGGAACGCCGCCCCCTCGTGGGTTTCGGCCGCCGACTGGCGCATGTCGTCCATGCTCTGAATGGCATTCCACGCCGCGTTGCCGGTCACGTAGGTGGGAATGGTCAGGAACGCGACGCCGACCATGAGCACCAGGCTCGCCTGCTTGACGTGGTCGCTTTTTCCGAAGAACGAGACGATGTAGAAGCCAAGCGCCACGATGAAGCCGATCGTCGGCACATGGTTGAGCAGCAGATGAAGATGAGTGGTATCCATAGGTTCAGTCCCAGGGTCGGGCTGCGGATGGGATGCGCGTGGAGCAGAGTAAGGACTGGCTCGCCGACCCGGTCAAGGCGTCGGCGATTCTAGTGCCGAATGGCAGCAATGTCTACTGACGAGGCGTTCAGACTTCCGTCAGCCTCCGCTCACGGAATCAGCACGACGGGCGCGCGCCAGAAAGCCGCCTTCCGCCCGCCCGGCTCGAGCACGGTGACCTGGCACTCATAACGCCCGGGCGCAATGCCCTGCAGCGGAATACTGAAGCGCAAAGGCACCGCCTTGGAGCGCGCGTCGAGTCCCTCGGTCACCTGAATGGGTTGGGTCTCGAACGCCTTCACGTCGCCCTTGTACAGGGTGACAAAGGCGACGAGCGGCTGCGTCTCGGTGGCACCGCGCTCGTAGGCCTGGAGCAGGACGTAGAGATCCTTGGTGGTGCTGAAGACGCGCGTGACGCTCGGGACCAGCTTCTCCCCCTGGAACACGAGCGGATTGGCTGCCTGCGCCTGAGTACTGAGCGAGCTTTTCACCGTGTGGAGCTCTTCCCCGAACGGCACGCGCTGGCTGCTCAGCACCACCGAGCTGATCGGCAGCCGGACCTCCTCGCGATTCAGATTCGGAATCGTGAACGAGGTCTGATACGTGCCCAGACGGCCCGCCTCGGCGTCGCGGGCCAGGAACTTGATCACGTACTGCCCCGGCAGCAGCGTGAAGCCGGTCTCGTACTGGATCGGCCGCGCGGCGAGTTCGGTGGCGTTGCGGTCGGAGATCGGGATGTCGAGCTTGTCGCGGACGTTCTGGATGGTGATGCCGTAGTTGTCCTTGACTTCGCCGATGAAATCCAGGAGCGTCCGCTGCGCCCCGCGCCGGCGTGCCAGCGCCAGCTCGCTGCCGGGGATCTTCACGTGCACCGGCACGAAATACTCGGCGCGATTGAGCTGGAAGAAATTCAGCTCCATCGCAATCGTGATGTCGGTGACCGGGTTGTCGAGCATCAGCGCTTCTTCGAGCTGCCGCTCGCGCTCGACGCCGTTCTGCCTCGCCCACTCCTTGTCGGCAAAGTAGCCCTGCCGGTAGGCGAGCTCCCCTTCCCGGCCGTTCGTCAGCGTCACCTTGACGCGCCGGAACTTGCCGTCGTTGGCCGGGTGCGTGCTGTAGAAGCCGATGATGTAGTAGCTCGTCATCGCCTGCGCAGCCTGCACGATGCCGGCCGACAGGTCGTTGTTGTCGAACATCGCGGTGCCGCCGGTGTCCTTGGCGAGCGCGAACAGCGTGTCCTGCGAGCGCTGGAAGGTGTTCATCACGTTCATCGCGATCTGGCCGGTGAACGCGCCCTGGCCGCCGGGGGACCGCTGCGTCGCGTCGCCGAGCGGCGAAAGCGCCACCAGCCCGCGCGCGTCCACCGGGTTGATCGTCACGTTGGCGCGCACCGCGGCGTTGGTCGTGGCCCGCAACTGGGCGGTGTTGTCGTTGCCGTTCAACCGCAGGCCGCTCCCGAAGTAGACCAGCGCCTTCTGCTCGGGGAACGGCCGCAGCATCGTCACCGCCGTCTGCAACGCCGCCAGCTGCCGATCGGTGTTGAAGATGTTGAACTCGGCGTCGCCCTGCCCGAACGCCGACGACTGATCGGGCTCGTCACGGACGCCGTCGCCATCCTTGTCCTCGCCGTACATGAGGACGTCGATGACGTTGCGCACCACCGCGCGATCGGCCGTGAAGTCCTGCTTGATGCGGACGCTGCCGCCCTCGTAGGTCATGACGGCCATCAAGTCCGACGTCGTCATCTGCGACGTGACGTACTTGATCGCGGCCTGATAGGCGCGGAGCTGATCCCCGATCTGCATCGCCGACAGGTCGAAGTAGATGATCAGCAGGCGTTTGTCGCGGTATTTCGTGTCGCCCGTCGCGGGCGGGGTGAACTGCGCTTGCGTGACCCCCGCGACTTCGGGCTGGGCGGGCGCCGCGGCGGGCGCGGCCGGGACGGTGCTGGCCTGCAGCGCCGGCGCGGCCTCGGTGGCCAGGCGCTGAAATTCCACGAAGGCGATGTCCTGCGGCTGACCGTCCTCGGTGATGACGAAGTCTTGCGCGGTCAGCCCCTCGATCGGTTTTCCGTCCTTGTCCTTCACCGCCACGGTGGTGACGATCAGGCGCGTGCTCGAGCGGAAGATCGGCTGATCCGCGGGCGGCGCGGCCGGCTGCTGCTGGCTCTGCTGCTGGGCAAGGGCGACGACGCCCAGGCTGGCGGCCAAGGCAGCGGCAACGACAAGAAGAGGCATGCGGCGCATCATCAGAACCGGACCCTCAGGCTGCTTAGAATCTTGCGCGGCTGGCCGATCAGGTTCGGCAGGCCGAACTGCGGGTTGCCGACAATCGTGTTGACCCCGGTGTAGACCAGACGGTTGAGCACGTTGTTGGCGTCGATGCGCCAGTCGATGTTGAACCGCTCACCCCAGCGGAAGGTACGGCCGACGGCGGCATTGAGCGCGAACTGGCTCGGGCCCCGGTCGGAGTTGCGCCCCGCGCTCCCCCACTCGCCGGTGGCCGGCATCCCGTAGGCCAGCGGGTTCAGGTAGTACCCGTCCGGCGCGTCGGTAGAAACGCCCGTGAGTCGCGCGCGGATACTCCCGACGACGCCGGTGCCCGGAACGGGTGCCGGGTAGAAGGGTGTCAGCGGCAGGCCGCTCCCCACCGTGAGCTGCCCGACGAAGGTCCAGTCCTTGAGCAGGTGCCCCTTGATCCCGTCCACGAGCGTGCCGCCGGTGATGCCGGCGCCCGTCGTGTACTGCGCCTGCGCGGTGAACTGGTGGCGCTGGTCGAAACTGGATGGCCCGCGCTCGGCGTCGAGGTCGAGCCAGTCCTGGGCGATTGCAAAGCCCGCGAGGCTCGCGCCGCCAAACGCGGTGGCGTTGTCGGTGGCCTTGGCGAGCGTGTACTGCCCCGAGGCCGTAAAGCCGTTGCGCAGGCGGCGACGCAGCTGGATCTGGGCGGCGTTGCGCTGCGACGTGCCGTCCGACGTCAGATACGCAAACCCCGCGGGACAGGACGCGCAGGGATTCGCGGCGCCGATCGGATAGGTATTCGGCAGCACCTCCTGCAGCAGGTGCGTGCCGTGCGACCCGAGATAGGTTGCAATCACGGTGAGCGACGACGGCAGGTCGCGCTGCACCGAGGCTTGCCAGTTGTGCGCCGAGCCCACGCGGAGCGCCGGATCGACGGCGAACGTGTTGAACGGCGACGCCGAGAGGCTCACCAGGCCGGTGGCGAGCGTGAGCGGCAACTCCGCCGAGGTCTGGGCGGTCGCGGTCGTCGAAAGCGGCGGCTGCTGCGCCAGCAGCAGCGAGATCGACTGGTAGACCGACTGGTTGCGGTAGATACCGTAGCTGGCGCGCACGACGAGCGACGAGCCCGGGATGGGACGCCACGCCATGCTCAGGCGCGGCTGGATGCCGCCGTGATCGGGCCGCAGCAGGCCGTCGGGCGCAACCACGGCGTCCGCGCTCGTGAAGCCAGGGGCCAGTGCGAGGTTGACGAGCCGTCCCTGCTCTTCGGTGATGGGCGACTCGTACTCCCAGCGCACGCCAAGGTTCAGCGTGAGCACCGGCGACACGCGGTAGTCGTCGTTGAAGTAGGCCTCGATCACGTTCTGACGCAGCGCCTTGTCGGGGT
>Ga0207659_10002136_pt1 | contig 11725 bp, 9 predicted proteins | sample KBSM43metaG_FD_184330 | JGI IMG/M metagenome (GOLD analysis project Ga0207659, IMG submission 184330) | Miscanthus rhizosphere microbial communities from Kellogg Biological Station, Michigan, USA - KBS M4-3 metaG (SPAdes) (version 2) | ecosystem: Host-associated > Plants > Roots > Rhizosphere >...
GACGAAGATCAACTGCGACAGGCCGAAGCCGAACGCGCCCACGGTCGCCACCATGTTCCAGTCGGCAAACTGCTGCGCGTAATCCGGAATGCGCCGCGGCATCCCGGCCACGCCCAGGAAGTGCATCGGGAAGAACGTGATGTTGAAGAAGATCATCGAGCACCAGAAGTGCCACTGGCCGAGCTTTTCGTTGTACATCGTGCCGGTCCACTTCGGCAGCCAGTAGTAGGCGCCGCCGAAGAACGCGAACAGCGAGCCGGCGACCAGCACGTAGTGGAAATGCGCCACCACGTAGTAGGTGTCCTGCAGCTGGATGTCGATCGGCGTCAGCGCCAGCACGAGGCCCGTGAATCCACCCATCGTGAACAGGAACAGGAAACCGATGGCGAACAGCATCGGCGTCTCGAACGTCATCGAGCCCTTCCACATCGTGGCCAGCCAGTTGAACACCTTCACGCCGGTGGGCACCGCGATCAGCATCGTCGCGTACATGAAGAACAGCAGGCCCGCCGCCGGCATGCCGACGGTGAACATGTGGTGCGCCCAGACGATGAACGACAGGATGGCGATGCTCGCCACCGCGTACACCATCGACGCGTAGCCGAACAGCGGCTTGCGCGCGAACGTCGGGATGATCTGCGACACGATCCCGAACGACGGCAGGATCATGATGTAGACCTCGGGGTGGCCGAAGAACCAGAACACGTGCTGGAACAGTACGGGGTCGCCGCCACCGGCCGCGTTGAAGAACGACGTGCCGAAGTGGCGGTCGGTCAGCAGCATGGTCACCGAACCCGCGAGCACCGGCATGACCGCGATCAGCAGGTAGGCCGTGATGAGCCACGTCCAGACGAACAGCGGCATCTTCATCATCGTCATGCCGGGCGCGCGCATGTTGAGGATGGTGGTGATGATGTTGATCGAGCCCATGATCGACGACGCGCCCATGATGTGCACGGCGAAGATCGTCAGGTCCATGCCCATGCCCGCCTGCACCGACAACGGCGGATACAGCGTCCAGCCGCCGGCCGCGGCGCCGCCGGGGACGAAGAAGGATCCGACCAGCATCAGCGCCGCCGGCGGGAGAAGCCAGAAGCTCCAGTTGTTCATCCGCGCGAAGGCCATGTCCGGCGCGCCGATCATCAGCGGCACCTGCCAGTTGGCGAAGCCCACGGCCGCCGGCATGATCGCGCCGAAGATCATGATGAGGCCGTGCAGCGTCGTCAGCGAGTTGAAGAATTCCGGATGGACGATCTGCAGGCCAGGCTGGAACAGCTCGGCGCGGATGGTCAGCGCCATGCAGCCGCCAACGAAGAACATAGTCAGCGAGAACAGCAGGTACAGCGTGCCGATGTCCTTGTGGTTGGTCGTGGTGATCCAGCGCATGATCCCGGTGGGGTGATGGCCGTGATCGTCATGGTGGTCGGCGGCGTGGCCGACGGCGTGGTCGTGCGGAATTGCGCTCATCATTGCTCCTTGCGCGCGGCGACGACCTGCGCAGGTTGGACCGCTTCGCCGGTGTGGTTGCCCCAGCTGTTGCGCGTGTAGGTGATGACGGCCGCGATGTCGGCATTCGACAGTTGCTTCCACGCCGGCATGGCGGTGCCGGGCTTGCCGGCAAGCACCAGCGCAATCTGCGCCGGCAAAGGACCGGTGACGATCTTGGATCCGTCGAGCGCGGGGAACGCGCCGGGCACGCCCTTGCCGTTGGCCTGGTGACATGCGACGCAGTTGGCGGCATAGATTTCCGCACCCTTGGCGGTCAGGTCGGCCACGGTCCACACCTTGGACGGATCATCGGCGGCGGCAGCGACCTTGGTCTTCTGCACCGCGACCCACGCCGCGTAGTCTTCCTTGGACTTGACCTCGACCACGACTGGCATGAAGCCGTGCTCCTTGCCGCAAAGTTCCGAACATTGGCCGCGATAGGTACCGACTTTCTCGGCCTTGAACCACGTGTCGCGCACGAATCCCGGGATGGCATCCTGCTTGACGCCGAACGCCGGAACGGACCACGAGTGCAGTACGTCGCCGGCGGTGACCAGAATGCGTACCTTGGCGCCGATCGGGACAACCATCGGCTGGTCGACTTCCAGCAGGTAATTGTCGCCCTTCTTCTCGCGATTCTCGATTTGCGCCAGCGGCGTCGACAGGTTCGAATAGAAGCCGAAGCCATCCTGTATGTAGTCGTAGCCCCACTTCCACTGGTAGCCGGTGACCTTGATCGTGATGTCCGATGCGCTGGTATCCCGCATCGCCAGGATCGTCTTGGTCGCCGGCCAGGCCATCCCCAGGAGGATCAGGAACGGAATCACCGTCCAGATGATTTCGACGGTGGTGTTTTCGTGAAACTGCACCGCCTTGTGCCCGACCGACTTGCGATGCTTGAAGATCGAATAGAACATCACGCCGAACACGGCGCAGAAGATGATGACGCAGATCCAGAAAATGTAGACGTTGAGGTCGTACATCTGCTGCGCGATCGGGGTTACCGGCGGCTGCAGGTCGTACTCGAGCCTCGCAAATGCCATCCCCGGCGCCAGCGCAGCAAGCGCTGCCAAGCCGGCCCTCCCCTTCGCGAGCATCCGGGTCAACGCCCGATGCTCCCACTGATTACGAACCATGCGTTCCCCAATCGACTTCGGATTTCCGGTTTTTTCGCCAGTTGCTGCCAAAGCCTAAAATGTTAGCACGGAACCCGCGCAGTCGGCCACTCGCGCCCCGGGAAACGTCATAGCGCCAACGCCAAGATGACCGCTGGTGAAAGGAGCGGCGACGCGCCCCAAGGGATGGTCGCGATGCGCGGTGCCGGCAACCGGGCAGCGAGGCTTTCCACGTTGGCTTCCACGGCGTCCATCTGCGGATCGATGCAATTGGCCACCCATCCGGCGAAGCGCAGACCGCGCGAACGAATCGCTGCGGCGGACAGAAGCGCGTGGTTGAGGCAGCCCAGGCGCATTCCCACGATCAGCATCACGGGCAAATGCAAGATTCCCGCGATGTCCAGCATGTCGTGCGTAGCGTCGACGGGAACCAGCACGCCACCGGCGCCTTCCACCACGACGACGTCGCAGCGCGATGCGAGGCGCGCATATGCGGCCGCCACGACGGCGAGGTCGATGGCCACGCCGACCCGCGCGGCGGCGAGGTGCGGCGCGATGGCCGACGCAAACGCGAACGGATTCCGGTCGGCGATCGGCGCGTCCACATTGCCGGCCTCGCCGAGTGCGACGACGTCGGCGTTGACCGATGCAGCCGGTTCGATGCCTGCGGATACAGGTTTCATACCCACGGCGCGCCGTCCGGACGCGACCAGCGCACGCAGCAGCGCAACGGCGACGACGGTCTTGCCCACGCCGGTGTCCGTGCCGGTGACGAAGATGCCTCGCGCGGCGTTCATCGGCCCGGCCGCGTCAGCTTCACGATTGGGTGCCCTTCGGCCGTATGTCTGGGCTCACCCTTCCACGCATGGCCGTAGATCACCTCGAACGTCGCCGGGATGCGCCCGTCGCGCCGCGTCGCCTCGAGCGCTTGCACGGCGCGCCGCCAGCGGCCGCGTCCCATCAACCCGTGCGGCCGTCCCCGCGTGGCGTTGGTCGCACCGATCTGCTTCAACTCGCGCATCAGCGATCCGGCGTCGGCATACGTCAGCGTCAATTGCTCCATGTCCATCACCGGGTCGGCGAAGCCAGCATCGACCAGCATGTCGCCGATGTCGTGCATGTCGGTGAAGCGGTTGGTGTGCGTGTGACCGTCGGCGCGCGCGAACGCGGAACGGATCTCCTTCAGCGTGTCCGGTCCGAACGTCGTGAACGTGAGCAGACCGCCCACCGTGAGCACACGCCGGAATTCCGCGAATGCGCGCGGCAGGTCGTTCACCCATTGCAGCGCGAGGTTGCTCCACACCAGGTCGCAGCTGACGCCGGACAACGGCAGGGAATTGCAGTCGCCGCAAATGAAGAAAGGCAACGGCTGCGCGCCGCCACTGAGCGCATCCGGAAGCAGGCGCCGCAACAGCGAGCGGGCGCGGCGTGCACGTTCATGCGCTGCCGCGACCATCGGCAGCGCCAGGTCGAGGCCGATCACGCGCGCGCCGGCATAGCGCGCCGCCAATTCGCCCACCGCCTCGCCGGTGCCGCATCCAGCGTCGAGGATCGTGCGAGGCGCGATCTTCACGTAATCGAGCCGCGAGGCCAAACGTGCGCCGACCTCCCGCTGCAGCGCAGCGGCCGCGTCATACGTCGGCGCGGCGCGGGCGAATGCGCGCCGCACCGCCCGGGGATCGACATCGCGCGGGTCGGGCGCGGGAAAGCGCGGCTCAGCGGGTGCCAAGGAAATGCTCCAGCGCCGCAAGGAATTCGTCGCGATGGGAAAGAAACGGCGCGTGCGCGGAACCCGCGATTTCCTGAAACTGCGCGCCGGGGATGGCGTTCGCGAGCCAGCGTCCCGCCGCCGGTGGCGTCAGCGTATCGCGGCCGCCGGCCACCACGAGCGTCGGCTGCTCGATGCCTGGCGCCGCCGCGCGCAGGTCCGCCGTGACGAGCACCTCCAGCATTTCCGCAAGCGCGGAACGCGAAGGCTCGCCGCGCGCCCACAGCGCATCGCGCATCGCCGCCAACGTGGCGCGTCCGTGTTCGCTGTTGTGCACCTGCAGCGCCAGGAAGCGCTGCACGGTGAGCTTCCACGCGACGTGCAGTTCGTCGCCGAAACGCGCGATCGCTTCGCCCGCCATCGCGTGCGGCCAATCGGGGTCGGCGACAAAGCGCGGCGTCGTGCACACGAGCGCCAGCCGGTGGACGCGTTCAGGTCGCGTCAGCGCCCAACGCATCGCGACGAGGCCGCCAAGCGACCAGCCCAGCACCGCGAATGGCCGCGCTTCGCCGGCGAGCGCCGCGTCGATCGCCGCGACGATCGAATCCAGAGTGCATGGCGCGACGGGCGCGCTGTGTCCGTGTCCGGGCAAGTCGACGGCGTGGACGCGATGGCTGCGCGCGAGCTGTTCGCGAACCGGTCCCCACATGCCGGAATGCATCGCCCAACCGTGCAGCAGCACCAGCGGTGGGCCATGACCGGTGGATTGGACACTCACGCTTGCGGCCAAATTGGATGTGGCCGCTGCGCTGCCCCAAGAGGGGGAGCAATTCGCGCCTTGGGACGGCCCGGCGGCGCTCATGTCCGTATATCTGCGGTCGCGGCGGCATGCAGCGCCGCGAGCAACGCGGCGACATCGTCGGCCGTGTGCGCGGCGGACAACGAAACGCGCAGCCGCGCCGTGCCCTGTGGAACGGTGGGCGGGCGAATGGCGGGCACCCAGAAGCCGCGTTCGCGCAGCGCGTCCGCGATCTCCATTGCCGCGCGTCCGTCACCAATGACAAGCGGCTGAATCGCCGTCGCCGATGGAAGCAACCGCCACGGCAGGTCGCGGGCGCCCTGCCGGAACTGTGCGACGAGGTCGATCAGATGTTCGCGCCGCGCCGCGTCGTCGCGGATGATGCGCAGCGCGACGCGCAACGTCTCCGCGAGCATCGGCGGGGCAGCGGTCGTGTAGATGTAGGGGCGCGCGGTCTGGACCAGCGTATCGATCACCGACGGGTGCGCTGCCACGAACGCGCCCGCTACGCCGGCGGCCTTGCCGAGCGTGCCCATGTAGATGATCCGGTCGGATACGAGGCCGAAATGGGCAACGCTGCCGCGGCCCTGTCCGATGACGCCGAAGCCATGCGCATCGTCGACGACCAGCCATGCGTCGTGCGCGTCGGCGAGTTCGAGCAGCCGCGGCAGAGGCGCCAGGTCGCCGTCCATGCTGAACACGGCGTCGGTGGCGATCACCTTGCGCTTGGCCGGCGACGCAACAAGCAGGCGTTCCAGCGTCGCCATGTCGCCGTGCGGATAGCGGATGAATCCGGCGCGCGCCAGCAGCACGCCGTCGTTGAGGCATGCGTGATTCAGGCGGTCGGCGAAGATCGCGTCGTTGCGACCTGCCAGCGACGACAGGATGGCGAGGTTCGCCAGGTATCCCGTGGAAAACGTCAGCCCTCGCGCGCCGATGCAGGGCGCCACGAATTCGGCGAGTTCCCGCTCCAGCACTTCGTGCGGGGCGAAGTGTCCGCAGATGAGATGGGATGCGCCGGCGCCCACGCCCCAGCGCGAAGCGGCGTCGCGCGCGGCGGCGACTACGGCGGCGTCGTTGGCGAGTCCGAGATAATCGTTGCTGGCGAATGCGATCAGTTCGTGCCCGGCAACCGTAACCCTTGGTCCCTGTGGCGATTCGACCGGCTGGCGGTTGCGCCACAATCCGGCCACCCGCCGCGCTTCGAGCGCCGCGTCGAGTCCGGCGATCAGCGAAGTAGCCAAGGCGGCTAGGCGGCAGGCGCGTCGAGCGGCGCCAGTCCCAGCTTCGCGAACAGTGCGCGATCGGCGCCGACTTCGGGATTGCCGGTGGTCAACAGCTTGTCGCCGTAGAAGATCGAGTTGGCGCCCGCCAGGAAGCACAGCGCCTGAACCGGCTCGCCCATTTCACGGCGTCCGGCGGACAGGCGGACCATGGCCGTGGGCATCGTGATGCGCGCAATCGCGATCGTGCGCACGAATTCCAGTGGATCGAGTGCCGCGTCGCCGTGAAACTTGTCGTGCAGCGGCGTGCCCTCCACCTGCACCAGATGGTTGATCGGCACGGACTCGGGGTAGGGGTCCAGATTCGCAAGCTGGGCGATCAGGCCGGCCCGCGCGCGCCGCGACTCGCCCATGCCCACGATGCCGCCGCAACAGACGTGCATTCCGGCATCGCGGACACGGTCCAGCGTGTCGAGCCGGTCCTGGTAGTCGCGCGTCGAAACGATCTCGCCATAGAATTCGGGCGACGTGTCGAGGTTGTGGTTGTAGTAGTCGAGGCCCGCCTCGCGCAGGCGCTCCGCCTGGCCCGCCTTGAGCATCCCCAGCGTGGCGCATGTCTCCATCCCCAGCGCGCGAACCTCGCTGATCATGGCCAGCACGGGCGCGAGGTCGCGATCCTTGGGGCCCCGCCATGCTGCGCCCATGCAGAAGCGCGACGCGCCCGCCGCCTTTGCCACGCGCGCGGCCACCACCACTTCGGCCACATCGAGCATCGTGTCGTTGTCCACACCGGTGTGATAGCGCGCCGCCTGCGGGCAATAACCGCAGTCTTCCGGACAACCGCCAGTCTTGATCGAGACCAGCGTGGACAACTGCACGGCATTCGGAGCGTGATTCGCGCGATGCACTTCTTGCGCACGGAACAGGAGATCGTTGAAGGGAAGCTCGAACAACGCGATGACGGCGTCGACGCTCCAGCGTGGCGCTGGCCCGGAGGAAGTGGCCGAAGTCGGCGGTACACGGATCGTTGCAGGCTGGCTCATCGGGTCATGATGCTTTCGGCTGATTTCGGCAGCTTCAAAGGGGAGAGAAACTTCACCGGTATCACAACGGTGGAGTGTCAATGAGCGCTCCCGACTTGTCAAATTTAGAAGTCAAACAATTTAACAACTTTCCGGACAACCAACGCTCGGCGTGGAGCGCGTTCGCCAAACTCTGGCAGAGCGCGCTGCCCCAAGGTTGCGCGTTCTGCGCTGCGCCGTGTGGCAACCGGCTTGTCTGCGCGGCCTGCCAGTCGGGACTCCCGCGCATTGCCCGCGCTTGTCCTGTGTGTGCGTTGCCGGCGCCGGGTGGCGCGATCTGCGGCGCATGCGTAGCGCGGCGCCCGCCGTTCGCTGCGACCTTTGTCGCCTTCGCCTACGAATTTCCGCTGGACCGGATGCTGCACGCGTTCAAATATGATGGGCACCTGTCGCATGCGGAATACTTCGCCGAAGCCCTGAGCGCGGCGGTCGCTCTGCGACCGGCCGAAATGCGCTGGCCAGATGCATTGGTCGCGTTGCCTCTCGCGCCGTCACGCCAGCGCGCGCGCGGATTCGACCAAGCCGCGGAAATCGCCCGGCGCGTGGCGCGCCGCACGGGGGTGCCGATGACATCAGGGCTGCGCCGTACGCGCGACACGCCGGCGCAAGCCGCGCTGCCATGGAAGGAGCGCGCAAAGAACGTCCGCGGCGCGTTTGCAGCGGACACTTCGTTCGCCGGAATGCGCATCGCCATCGTCGATGACGTGATGACCACTGGTGCGACGCTTGGATCCGCCGCGGGCGCCGTGCTCGGCGCTGGCGCCGTTGCCGTCGAAGCGTGGGCGGTGGCGCGTACACTTCCGCCGGCGCCACGTATGTGAGGGGGTTGCGATGTTCGCTGTGGTTTTGGTGCATCCGGAAATTCCGCCGAACACCGGAAACGTCATTCGCCTTACCGCCAATACGGCGACCGAGCTGCACTTGGTCGAGCCGCTCGGCTTCCGCATGGACGATCGCGAATTGAAGCGCGCGGGCCTCGACTACCACGAGTACGCGCGCGTCGCGGTCCATCGCGACTGGGACGCATGCCGGGCGACTCTCGATCCGGGCCACAGCCGGCGTTTCTTCGCGCTGACGACGGCCGGCACGCGCTCACTTTACGACGCGCAGTTCATGCCCGGGGATGTGCTTGTCTTCGGCTGCGAGACCGCCGGGCTGCCGGACGCGATCATCAATGAGTTTGCGCCGGAGGCACGATTGCGCATCCCGATGCAGCCCGGCATCCGCAGCATCAACCTGTCCAATGCCGTCGCCGTGGCCGTGTACGAAGCGTGGCGGCAGCAGGGCTGCGCGGGCGCGGGATGAAGGACCCTTGCCTGTCCGACTACTTGGCAGGCGATGCCGCCGGCGCGTTCATCCCCAGCGCGTTCATCAGGAAGCGCAGCTCGTAATCGCGATCGATCACCCGCTGCTGGTTGGTCTTGCCGGAACCGTGTCCACTGTCGAAGTCCATGTACAGGAGGAACGGCGAAACCTGCCCCGGATTGTTCTGCACCAATGCCGCGAATTTCTTCGCGTGCAGCGGGTCGACGCGCGAATCGAATTCGCCGGCGACGACCAGCGTCTCCGGAAGGTTCACGCCCAGCCGTACGTTCTGGTACGGCGAATACCGGAGGATCCAACGAAAGGCGTCGGACTGGTCGGGATCGCCATATTCCGCAATCCAGTAGCGCGCAATCAGGAATTTGTGGAAACGCACCATGTCGAGCAGCGGCACCTGGCAGATCGCCGCCCGAAACAGGTCGGGGCGCTGCGTGATGACCGCTCCCACGGTCAGGCCGCCGTTGCTGCCTCCCGCGACCGCGAGCTTCGACGGCTGCGTGTACTTCTGCGCGACGAGCCACTCGGCCACGGCAATCATGTCGTCGAACGTCGCCTGCTTCCGTCCGAACATCGCCTGCTCGTGCCACCGCTCGCCATATTCGCTGCCGCCGCGGATTCCCGCATCGACGAGGATGCCGCCGCGGTTGATGAATGACGAATAGCTGCCCAGATAGAACGGCGCGACGGGAATGTTGAATCCGCCGTAGCCGTTCAGCAGCGTCGGGTTGGCACCGTCCAGCCTCGAGTCCTTGCGGCGCGCGATGAACACAGGGATCTTCGTGCCGTCCTTGGCGGGAACATAGAGGCGCTCGGCCACGATCTGCGACAGGTCGAGCGGAGGGTCGTCCTGCCACACCAGATTCCAGTCCAGCGCCTTGCCGCCCAGCGAGTAGACCTTGTACGGCGCCGTGTGCGACGCCAGCGTCGCGTAAATCGTGTCCGTGGCATAGTCGTACGCCGAGTCGGTCACGTTGCCGAACACGGGCAGCGGCAACTCACGGATGCGCTTGCCGTCCTTGTCGTAGACGGAAAGACGCGACAGAACGTCTTCGCGGTCCTGTATGACGATCCAGTCATTGGTGACCGTGACAACGTCGAGCACCGTCGCCTGTTCGGGGATGAGGGCCGTCCAGGACGCCGCTTCCGGCTTGGCATACGAGGCGGCCATCACCTTCCAGTTCGGCGCATTCTGGTTGGTGCGGAAATACATGCGGTCCGGACGAAAGGTGGCTTCGGCCCTGAACTTGTCGCTGGAATAGATGGTCTTCGGCTCGGCACGGGAGCCGATCGGACGGATGCGAATCGTGTTCGACCAGAAGTCCCCGGTCTCGAACACCGTGACTTCGGCTTCCTCCGGTTCGTAGACTCTGCAGAAGTTCTTTGCATCCTGCATCTGGATCAGGACCTCGTCGTCCTTGCGGTCGCCCCCGAGGCGATGCCGGACGCAGCGGTGCGGCTCCTGCTTCGCATCCGACTCCGCGGTGCGCGGCGTGAAGTATGCAAAGCGCTCGTCGCGCGCCCAGTGAAATCCGCCGACGCCCTTGATCAGGGGACCTATTGCCGCGCCGGTGCGCGAATTGGTGATGCGGACGTCCTGGATTTCGGAGCCGCCGGAGTAGATTCCGATGGCAAGCTTCGATCCGTCGCGATTCGGAACGATGGAACCCAGGCGTGTCTTTCCCGACGGATCCACCGCCACAGGATCGAAGAGCAGAATTTCCTTGCCATCCAATCGCGTGAAGAGCTTGGCCTGCGGTTCGCCCTTGATCACGCGCTTGAAGAACTCGCGTCCGTACTTGAAGAACGGCGCGTCAGTGCGATTGCGGTCGAAGTAGCGAGTGAGCTCGTCCTTCATTCCCGGGAGGGGCGGCGCCGCGCGGTCGAGATAACTGACTGTAGCCGCGTGTTGCGCACGAGTCCACGACTGGACTTCCGCGTTCTTGCCGTCCTCGAGCCAGCGATAGCGGTCGGTGAGCGTGACGCCGTGCAGCGACTCCGTCACGGCGCGCTCGGGCGTGGCCGGCGCGAAGAACGCGACGTCCGCGGCGACGGCGACACTCGTCAATGCGAGCTGGATCAATGCGCCCGACAGGGCAACGCGCGACGGCAACATGACCGGAAGTCCCTTTTTTTTCCTAGCTTCGTTCGGACCGCGGCTCCCGCCGCAGCAATTCTTCCACGGCGACGCGCGCCGGCAGGTCTTCATGCAGCACCCGACAGACCACTTCGCAAATCGGCATCTCGACATTGTGGTGCGCGGCCAGCGCGCGGGCGGCGATCGCCGCAGTGACGCCTTCTGCGACATGGCCCAACTCCGTGAGGATCGCGGGCAGGCGTTTACCTTTCGCAAGAGCCAGGCCGACTCGGCGATTGCGCGACAGGTCACCGGTACAGGTCAGCACGAGGTCGCCCAAGCCCGCCAATCCCATCAGCGTTTCGCGCTTGCCGCCCAGCGCCGCCGACAGCCTGCCAGTCTCGGCCAGGCCTCGCGTGATCAGCGCGGCACGCGCATTGTTGCCAAAACCCAGCGCGTCGGATGCCCCTGCGGCGATGGCCAGAACGTTCTTGATCGCTCCGCCGATTTCCACGCCCGCCAGGTCGTCGCTTTCGTAGGCGCGCAGCGAATCGCCGCGCAGCAGCGCCGCGACCGATGCCGAGAGCTCCGGCTCCGTCGCGGCCACCGTCAGCGCCGTCGGCAATCCCCGCGCGACTTCCTCCGCGAAGGTGGGCCCCGAAACGATGCCCACCGGCGACGGCCACATCGGCGCGATTACCTGGTGCGCGAGCCCCACGCCGGCGGGCAGCGCCGGCGCGGCGACGAATCCCTTTGACAGCCAGATGAGCGGCGCGCGGGCGCCCAATGCCGCGAACTCCTGCGCAAGCCCGGGCAACGCCGCCGCGGGCGTTGCGACTACAAGCAGCTGTGCACCTGACGCCGCATGCAGGTCCGAGGTCACGGTAATCCCGGCCGGCAACACGATTCCCGG
>Ga0207659_10002138_pt1 | contig 11722 bp, 10 predicted proteins | sample KBSM43metaG_FD_184330 | JGI IMG/M metagenome (GOLD analysis project Ga0207659, IMG submission 184330) | Miscanthus rhizosphere microbial communities from Kellogg Biological Station, Michigan, USA - KBS M4-3 metaG (SPAdes) (version 2) | ecosystem: Host-associated > Plants > Roots > Rhizosphere >...
GGTTCGTGATATCCGGCGAGAGCAAGTACCCGCTAGCGGTCGTGCTAGGTGGCTCAATCTTCGTCATCAACTCTCCTCTTTCAGAACGGCACCCCTCAAACTCGGCGCTCTTTGGGTACAGGATCATTAAAGGAGATCCATTTCAACGAAGTGGGATCAATGCAGGGCAAACCTCAGCGTCGTGTCAGAGCCGTCTGCCGACCGATCCCTGCGCGATGGGCGGCAATAGTTTCGCCATGCGTGCTTAGCTTCGATGGTCACCTCGAGTTACTTGTGGTTCACTGTGACAGTCCGTGGCCCCTTCGAGAGCGTGATGGCAACTTTCAAACGGTCCAGCTTGTTGCGAATGCAAGAAGAACATCGGGGTGAACGGCCTGTAGTACTGACGTAACGAGGAGTCGGCGTGACGATTGAAGATCGTTATCTCATCGAACTGAAAGACTTGAAGGCGATCCGCATCGACTGCGCATCATGCGGCGCCGCTGTCAGCTTTCGCCTGAAAGACTGGCAGACCATTCCGACCGAATGCCCCGGTTGCCGTGTCTCCTGGCATCACGGCGAACAGGACGATCGGTTCAAGACATTGTCTCGCTTCTCTGTGAGCGTCCGTGCGATGAGAGCGATGGCAGAGCAGGACACACCGTTTCGGCTTCGCTTCGAAGTGGACAAGCCGAAGTCGTAGCATCGAATCGTTCAATTTCCCTTCAGCTGCGGCTCTTGGACCCGGCCTGGGCGTTTTCGGGTGTCGCCTCGCCGTGCGTGTCCACGGCCAGCGGAGGCGGCTCATAGCCAATCAGGTACTCGAACTGCCTCCGGAATTCTTCGAGCGGAATACTGATCGTGGCGGCAAGCTTCGCCAGTTCGTGCGGATCTTCGAAGTCGTCACGCCGTAATCGAATCATGTACCGCCGCGCAATGGCGTAACGCGTGGAATGTGTATCAACCAGCCGGACGCGCGCCCGTCCGGTCTCGCTATCGAGCAAAGACGTGAAGGGGATGGGCACAAAATGACCACCTTGCATCGAGATCATGGCCGCATTGCCGCCGGCGAGAAGATACTTGGCGGCACAGTAACCCAGGTCGCGGGTGTATTCCATGTCGTACGGGATCGGATCGGTGCACCGGAGCTCGTAGCCGATGTTCTTCGCCACGAGTGTCGCTTTCACTCCGAGTTCCTTCAGCCGGCCAGCCACTTGCGCTTTGAGGATCTCGCCGATGTTGACCTCGGCGATACGGATGTTTCCATGCGCGTCACGCTCGACCTCATGCAGTGCCGACAGGTCGCTCGGCTCGACATCCAGCACGACGCCCTCTGCAATCATTGCGACGCCGTCTCGTCGTCCATAGCTCAGACGCTTGATGACTGCGCCGACGAGTGTGTCGACGATCGTCTTCAATCGCAGCGGCTTGGGGAATTCCTCCGGAATCAGCGTCAGCGTTGCGCCTGCCGCTTTGCCGATGCCGAGCGCCAGGTGGCCGGCTTTGCGGCCCATCGTGATCACGAAGTACCAACGCGAGGTCGTTTTCGCGTCGACCATGAGGTTCTTGACGATCTCCGCGCCATGGTGGCGAGCGGTCTGGAATCCAAACGTGTCGACGGAAGGCGGCAGATCGAGGTCGTTATCGATGGTCTTCGGCACGTGCACCACGTGAATGCGGCCACCCGCACGTTCTTCGACCTTCATCGCGGAGTACGCGGTGTCGTCGCCGCCAATCGTCAGCAGTCCTGTCACGTCAAGACGCAACAGCGAGATCACGACATTTTCCAGGTGCTTGGGATCGGACGTCGGATTCGCGCGCGAGATCCCGATGTGGGAACCGCCACGAAAGTGGATGCGGCTGACGGCATCGATGGTGAGGGGTGTGATGTGTTCGATGTCACCGCGCATCAGCCATTCGAAGCCGTCGCGTACGCCGACCACTTCCATGCCTTCGAGCGCGGCGCGGATGGTCGCGGCGCCGATCACGCTGTTGATGCCGGGTGCCGGTCCGCCGCCGACAAGGATCGCGAGCTTCTTGTGATGTACCACGCCTGACCTCGGACGTAGGGTTCCGACCGCCGATCCATCATAGGCCAGTAACAGCGCGCTCGCCGATCCAGCGGCGAGGGCGCCGCAGGAGCCGTCGCGGGACGGTATACTCCGCGGATGCGGTTGCGAACGTTATCGCTCCTGGGTGCGCTATTCGTCTACGCCGCGGCGTCGCTCGGGGCGGCCGAGACGCCAATCTGGTCGCGCTTCCGGGGCCCCAACGGGTCCGGCGTGTCGGCGGCCAGCAGCATCCCGATCGAGTTCGGACCGTCGAAGAATCTGGTATGGCGGCTACCGCTGCCGCCGGGACATTCCTCTCCGATTCTGTTCGGCGATCGCATTTATCTGACGGCGTTCCGCGGCGACGCGCTGCTGACGATGGCGATCGATCGCTTGAAGGGACGCATTCTGTGGGAGCGCGCCGCGCCGACCGTCAAGACGAAGGTCGTGGACAAGCGCAACAACCCGGCGTCGCCGAGTCCGGCGGTGGACGAGACCGGCGCATACGTTTTCTTTGCCGATTACGGGCTGATCGCCTACGACACGGCAGGGAAAGAGCGATGGACGATTCCGCTCGGTCCGTTCACGAACATCTACGGCATGGGCGCATCGCCGATCGTCGTCGGCGACCTGCTGATTCTCGCCTGCGACCAGAGCGTCGGATCGTACATCATGGCGATCGACAAGAAGACCGGCCGCGTGGTGTGGAAGACCGATCGGCCTGAAGCCAAGAGCGGCCATTCGACGCCGGTCCTGTGGCGCGCGCCGGATGGAAAAGATCAGATCCTGCTTCCCGGTTCGTTCCTGCTCACCGCCTACGAGGTTGCGACCGGTAAAAAGATCTGGTGGGTCGGCGGCCTCTCGTTCGAGATGAAATCGACGCCGGTGATCGGCGGCGACACGATCTACGCCAATGGCTACGGCGCGCCGGTCAACGATCCCGGCAACAAGATCACCGTGCCCTCGGCCGACAGCGTTTGGCCGACTGCGGACAGTAACGGCGACGGAGTCCTCTCGAAGTCCGAGTTTCCGAAATTTACGCCCGCGTTCTGGTTTGAGGTCGCGGACCTCGATCAGAACGGAACGCTGACGCGCGACGAGTGGGCCTATTACCGCGCCGCGCTCGATTCGGAGAACGGCATGCTCGCCATCCGCCTCGGCGGGTCCGGCGACATGAGCGACAAAGCGATCCGCTGGAAGTACCAGCGCACCGTGCCGCAGCTGCCGTCGCCCCTGCTCTATGGAGGTGTGCTCTACATGATCAACGACAACGGCATCGTGACGACGCTGAATCCCGAAACCGGCGCGATGATCAGGCAAGGACGACTGACCGGCGCGCCTGGACCGCATTACGCGTCGCCGATTGCGGCCGACGGCCACATCTTCTTCACCAGCGAGGCGGGCGCGGTGGTTGTCGTGGCGCCCGGTGGCGACATCGTGCCGCTCTCGATCAACGAGCTCGGCGAGGACGCATACGCGACGCCCGCGATCGCCGACGGCCGGATCTACGTACGGACCGTGTCGGCGTTGTACGCGTTCGGCGCGCAGCCCTGAAGCGCTGAGTTCAGAAACAGGAAATTTTTCCCTTCCCTTGGCCGGGTCCGCCGATTTCACCGGTCGTGCCCGGCCAGTTGTCGCGGGCAGGACGATCCGAGCTCGTCACACACAGCGTCCGTTCACCTTGATGCCAAACGGCGATCACCGGGCTTGTCGGATATTCGAGAATGTGCGAGTTCCCCTCAACCGTGTCCGCGCTGCTGCGCAGCAGTTGTGAGTTGACCGGGTTTCGGAACAGTTCGACGACGCTGCCCCATCGATCGACGCGAACGATCGCCTGACGCGCGTTCGCCGCAACCAGCAGCGCGCCGTCGACATCGGCCCACATGCCGTCGGCGCCTTCAAGCCGTGGATGGGCGACAAAGAGCGCGTCCTCGCACAGCGTGTCGGGCTGGAGCGTAGGGTCGCAACCCATCTGGCCGGCGTAGAGTTCGCCGTGCCGGTCGATTCGGACCGCCCAGATCGCGCCCCTGGCGGTATCCGCGACGTAGACTGTCGCCGAATGCGGCTGCTTCGCAGTCGCGCCGGGCGACAGCTCTCCAGGCTGCTCCACCACGGCGATCCCATTGGCGACGGCCTTCACCTCGCCGAGTGATCCGAACGGCACGTTTACGATCTGCCGGCCGATGCCCGTCGTCGCGGGGATCGTCAGGAGTCCGCCGTTCAGCGTGCCGTTCGAAACCGGCGGCACTCGGAACATCTCTCGAGCGACGCCGCTGGACACGTCGCGCTTGTAGACGCGGCCCAGCCCGCGGAGTGCGTCGGTGATCCACAGATTCCCGGTGTCATCGAAGGCGATGCCATTCGCGCCCGCAACGCCGGACGCAAACGTTGTCGCACCGCCGGTCGCGGGATCCATTTCGAATACCCAGCCGTTGCTGCCTGTGCCCTGATCGGCGATGTAGAGCCGGCCGCCACGGAACTCGAGACCTCTCGGTGCGCACGCACCGGCGGGCTTTGGCACGAGCCCGACGAACGAGACGATGCCGCTCATCGTGATACTGCGCACCACGCAGTCGCCGGCCGCATCGGGCGCCTCGGCGGTGTAGAGCGTCTGGGTCGCGCGATCGACCGTCAAGCTTTCCGAATCGAACGGCAGCACCGCGAGCGTCGTCGGCGATCCGCCGCCCTGCGCGCGCGCACCGATGAACGCCACACTGAAAACGAAAACCACAACCAGGAATTGTCCTGCGCGTTTCATGACCGTCCTACCTTTCTGTGACAACGGTTACCAGACCGCTGCGCGTTGTGTCGTTGAAGCCGTCGTCCAGGAGATAGCGAAACTCGTATTCGCCCAGCACGGCCGGGGCCGTTAGCGTGAACGTTCCGGTCGATGCACCGTTGGTGTATTGCCACCAGCCCGAGTTGTAGGCGGTATTCGGCGACTCTTTCCTGAACAGGCCGATCCAGTCGGACGCGCCCGCGGCGGACGTCTTCCACGTCACGCTGAGTGTCCCGTTGGCCGTCACCACCGCCGCACTCGAGGCGATCGAGAACGACGCGTATCGGAAAGCGCCGGCTAGCCGGCCGCTGTGCTCGTCGGGATTGATGACGATGACGTCCGCTGCGCTGACTTCCTTCGTCAGCACGGGCGTCATCGCCGTAATGGTTTCGCTGTTGACCACGACGACGCCAACGGCTGCTTCTTCGATCACGACGGTTGCACCCGTTCGAAAGCCGCGACCGGTGATCGTGACCCTCGTTCCGGAAATCGATCCGGTGCTGGGCACGATCCGCTCCACGACCGGAGAGTCTGGTCCATTGGTTTTCGTAGTCGGCGTCGGCGCCACCGTGGAGCCGTTTCCGCACGCGACCGCGGTCGCGAGAATTGCTGCACACGCACAAATTCGAAATGGGGCCGTCATCGAAGAATCCCTCCTGTCTGTAGAAGCGGAAAACCAGGGGGCAAACCTGAAAGCGGGCAAAAACGGCCTAAAATGACGGCATCCACGAAGAGGCAACGAAGGTCACCGGGCTGCTGCTGCAGTGGGGGCAAGGCGACGAGGCGGCTCTCGAGCGCCTGATTCCGCTCGTCCATCGCGAGCTGCATCAGATCGCGCGAAAGTGCATGGCGGGCGAGCGTCCGAATCACAGCCTTCAAGCGACCGCGCTCGTGAACGAGGCCTATCTACGCTTGGTGGACGCGAAAAACGTCGCGTGGCACGACCGGGCGCATTTCCTTGCCGTCGCCGCGCGCGTCATGCGCCGAATCCTGGTCGATCACGCCCGGGCGCGCCGGGCGCAGAAACGCGGCGGGCCGGCCGAACGCGTCACGCTCGACGAGGCGCTTACAGTGGGCACCGACGAGCGTCGGGACTATGTTGCGCTCGACGATGCGCTCAACGCCCTGGCGGCGTTCGACGAACGGAAAGGTCGCGTGGTCGAGCTGCGGTTCTTCGGCGGACTGACCGTCGACGAGACCGCGGCGGTGCTGAAGGTGTCGCCCGACACCGTGACGCGCGACTGGTGGCTCGCAAAGGCGTGGCTGCAGCGCGAAATGCGCAACAGCGCGACATGACGCCCGAGCGCTGGAAGCAGATCGAAGAGCTGTTCCATGCGGCACGCGCCCGCGCGCCGTCCGAGCGCGCGGGATTTTTGTTCGACGCCTGCGATGGCGACGAATCGCTCCGGCGCGAAGTCGAGTCGCTGCTCAGCGAACCGGTTTCTGGCCGAGGGTTGCTGGACGACCCGCCGACGCAAGCCCTGGACGGGCGGACGCTCGGCGCGTATCACCTGCAAACGTTACTCGGCGCTGGCGGCATGGGTGAAGTCTATCTGGCACGCGACTCTAAGCTCGGACGCGAGGTGGCGATCAAGATCCTGCCGCGCGCGCTGACCATCGATCGCGATCGCCTGTCGCGCTTCGAGCGCGAAGCGCGGATGCTGGCGCAGCTGAATCACCCGAACATCTGCGCGATCTACGGAGTCGAACAGGCCGACGGCTTCCGCTTTCTCGTGCTCGAGCGCGTGCACGGCATCACGCTGGCTGAGCGGATCAACGAATCTCCGTCGGGACTGCCGATCGCCGAAGCGCTCGCGATGGCGCGCCAGATTGCTGAAGCGCTCGAGGTCGCACACGAGAAAGGCATCGTCCATCGCGATCTCAAGCCGGCGAATATCAAGGTCACGCCCGAAGGTGTGGTCAAAGTGCTCGACTTCGGCCTGGCGAAGCCGGCGCCCGACGGATCGGACGTTGGGCTGACCGGATCGCCCGAGATCACGCTCGGCGGCACGCGCGAAGGCGTCATTCTCGGTACTGCCGCCTACATGAGTCCCGAGCAGGCGCGCGGCAAACCGGTGGACAAGCGCACCGACATCTGGGCGTTCGGCTGCGTCTTCTACGAGATGCTGACGGGCCGCCTCGCCTTCAGCGGCGAGACCATGTCGGACACGATCGGACGGATTCTCGAGCGCGAGCCGGACTGGTCCGCGGTGCCGGCGGCGACGCCGCCGGCAATCGTGCGCGTGCTGCGCCGCTGCTTCGCGAAGGACCCGAAGCAGCGCGTCAGAGACATCGGCGACGTCCGCATCGAGATCGACGCTGTCGACGAAGCGCCGCCCGAGGCGATCCAGCCGCTGGTGAAAGGCGGCCGGTTCTGGCCACTGGCCGTGGTCGCCGCACTCGCCGCGGGAGTGATCACGTGGGAGCTATCTCGCCCGCGGATGCCGGAGAATGCGCTCGCCGGTGCACAGCTCACCCGCTTTACCGACTGGCCAGGGACGCAGGGACGCGGCGAGGTGTCGCCCGACGGGCGTTACGTCGCTTTTCTCGCGGATCAGGCCGGCGAGTTCGACATCTGGTGGAGCCAGGTCGGCACTGGGCGCTGGGTGAATCTGACGCCCGACGTTCCGCCGCTCGACGGCCCGCGAACCGACAGCCTGCTGCGCACATTCGGATTCTCGGCCGATGGATCGGAAATCTGGTTCAGCCTCGAAGACGCCGGCGGGCCGAAAATGATTCGGCCACTCAGCGGCGGAACTCCGCGCGCGTTCCTTCGCGAAGGCGTCTCGTCGCCGGCGTGGTCGCCTGACGGCACGCGCATGGTCGTCTTTGGCAACGTGAAAGACGATCCGTTGTTCGTCGGCGACGCAGTCGGCGGCGACCTGACGCCGATCGCGATCACGCCAACCGATCCTGAAACATGGGCGCCCGCCGGCGGCACGGTGCACAACCACAACCCGACGTGGTCCCCCGACGGCCAGTGGATTTACTTCGCGCACGGTGTCGACCCGAGCGTGAAGATGGAGGTATGGCGCGTGCGGCCAGCTGGCGGTGCGCCCGAACAGCTGACGCGCGACAACGTGTCAATCACCTACCTGGCGGCGCTCGACGCGCGCACGCTGCTCTACGTCGCGCGGGCCGACGATCGATCGGGCCCGTGGCTGTGGTCGCTCGATATCGAGAGCCGAACGTTCCGCCGGGTCAGCTGGGGTCTCGAGCAATACTCGTCGGTCGCCACCAGCCGCGACGGCCGCCGCGTGGTCGCGACCGTCGGCAATCCGACGACGAGCCTGTGGCGGGTGCCGCTGCTCGACCGCCCGGCAGAGGAGCGCGATGTGGCACCGTTCGCCGTGCCCAGCGCGCGCGCGTTCGCGCCGCGCTTCGGCGGCTCGGCGCTCTTCTATCTATCAGCGCGCGGCACCGGCGACGGCCTGTGGAGGGTCAAGGACGGTCAGGCGTATGAGATCCGCTCCGGCGCCAATGGCTCGCTGTCCGAGCCGGCCGCCATTTCGCCCGATGGCAGCCGGATCGCGCTCGTCGTCCGGCAGCAGGGCAGCGCGCGGATCGCGATCATGTCGGCTGACGGCACCAACTCCCGAACACTGGCGCCGGCGATCGAAGTCGAGGGCGCCGCTGGACAAAGTTCGATCGATTGGTCGCCCGACGGCCGCTGGATTGTCGCGGGCGGAGTTGACGCGAGCGGAAAAGCACTGCTGAAGATTCCCGTAGACGGCGGTGAACCGGTCAGGCTGGTCTCGAGTCAGGCGACCAATCCCGCATGGTCGCCGGACGATTCGTTGATCGTCTATTCGACGTCGCTCGCCGCCGGAGCTGCGTCGCCGCTGTCCGCGGTGCGGCCCGACGGCACGCCGGTCGAAGTGCCGAAGGTCCGCGTCAGACCCGGCGCGTATCGCTTCCTGCCGAAGGGCAGAAGACTGGTCTACTTGCCACGCCTGCAGGCGACCGATTTCTGGCTGCTCGATTTCGTGGCCGCGGCCACGCGGCCGATTTCTCAGCTCGGCCATCAGGGAACGCTGCGCACCTTCGACATCACACCCGACGGCAAATCCATCGTGTTCGATCGCGCGCGCCAGAACTCTGACATCGTCCTGATCGACCTTCCGAAGCGGTAGCGCGTCAGACGCTTGAGGGCCGACGCTGCGCGAGCCTCCTGCACGAAACGGTGCTCTAGATCGGCCAGTTGCGCGGGACCTTCACGACGTACGTGCCGGCGATGCGATCGTGCCACGCCTGCCGCTCCGGGTCCCTGAGAATCCAGAAGAAGCCGAGCCCGACAACGGCCAGCGAGAATATTCCCGTCAGGCCGCGCACGAGCGCCTCCGCAAACAGCAGCGGGTTGCCGTCGGTCCGCACGAGGCGAAGCTGACAGATGATTCCGCCGACCGTCGTCTGCTTCCACGTCCAGAAACCGACGTGATACACGACCGCCAGCATCAGCAGATTGCGCTCGAACGACGGGTAGCCCTCGAAGAGGCGATCGAGCCGCAGGATCTGCGCCGCGATCACGACGAGCACCACGTCGAGCGCGAACGCAGCGAGCCTCTCGACAAACGTCGCGCGGGCGAACGACAGCAGATCGGCCGTGCCCGCTGCCGCCGCGGCGGCAGGCTGAAGATCCGCGACGGGCACGAACGGTTCGTCGAGCGCGCTCGCCGACAGCGTTTCGACCGGCGCGGTGGGGACACCACCGCCCATCGGCGCGGCGACGGCAGGAGCCGGCGCGGCCGTGCGCGGCGGCCGCGGATTCTCGCGCCTGTAGGCGCGCATGAAGGCTTGCATCGCGGCGCCAAGGCCGAAGACCCCAGCCATCGCCCACGTGAGAATCCCGATCAGCGGGATGGCGTAGGCGACGCACATCATCGCCGAGCCGATCAGGAACGAGCGCAGCGACTGCGCGCGGCTCTCGATATCGTCCTGGTGCACGACCGTCATTCCCAGCCACCGTGCAAATCCAATCCGCCCGATGACGGCGCCGAGCACCAGCGCGCAGATGACGAAAGGGATGACCGCGATGCCGACGACCGAAATCGCGAGCACGAGGCAGAGCGGTCCGGCGAGCAGCATGACCAGCAGGCCGGTCAGGAACGCCGAGGCGGGTGTGGCGCGCAGCGCCGACGCGCACGCGCGAACCGGAGCGTCGAACACCAGATTCAGCAGGAGATTCAGCAGGAGGAAGGTCGCCGCGATCGTCCAGACCCACCCCAGGTCGGGAACGATGAGGCGCCCGAGGACGAGCCCTCGCGTCAACCACGGCACCAGGCCGCTCAGCCGATCGCCAAGCGACGCCGTCCCAATCGCGATGTGTTTGCCGCCGGGGTTGAAGCCGGGCGGCGCCTCGAGTCCACCGAGTGCGAACACATCCTCGTGCACCTGCGCGCCCTCCGCGATCGCGCCCGTTCCGCCGATGACCACAAACGAACCACTGATCTCCGCGGTGCCGGCGAGCTGCGCGTGGCCGAGTATGACAACGACATCCCCATCGACGCGGCCTTCGATCGTCGCGTCCCCGCCGACGACCACGACCTGGCGGACGGCTTCGCCGGCTTTGAGCGTGAAGTTCTGGAGCACCCGCACGGCTGGGTTCGAGAACCGGATGCGAGGGACATCGATTTCCTGCGCACCGACGGCGCCGCCGCCGGCCAGCAGCGCGAGAGCAAAAAGCAACCGCGTCATCATCGTTGTTCGGCCCTTTCGAGGAGCACGTAGTTCAACGCCAGGCCGAATGCTGCGCAGACGACACCCATGAGCAGCACGACCAGAAGAATGTACGGAAGAAGAGGTTCGATGATTGCGCTCCAGACGACGCGGGTGGCATCCGTCGCGGCGACCAGGGTTGGCGGCACCGGCGGCAGGCTCCAGCTCCAGGCCACGTAGACGAGCAGCGCAACCGGCAGAATCGACAGCACACGCCAGCCGGCCGGCCACGCAAACCACGCTCGCGTGTACCACGGGCGCCCGGCCCATGCCTCGGCCGCGGCCATGACGCGCGGGAGCAGCGTATGCGGCGCGCGCGGCGCCGGCAGCCGCCGCAGCTCGCGATCCACCTGCGCCGCAAGCTCGTCGTTATCTTCGTACATCGTCCGCCAGGAGGCGCCTGAGCGCCTCCCGCCCTCGATGGATATCCGTTTTTACTTTGGCGACCGACACGTCGAGCGCCTCGGCAATCTCCTGATAACTGAGCTCCTCGAAATGGAACAGCACGAGCGGCACGCGCTGACGATCGGGGAGGCGGCGGACGGCTTGCTCGAGTCGCTCGTGCCGTTCCGCGGTCTCCGACTCGAGCGCTCGAGATACCTGCGACTCGAGGGTGTTCTCGAATGCCGCCCCGTCTGCCGTGTCCATCTCACTGAAGAATCTCCAACGGGCGCGGTAACGTGACAGATGGTTGAAACAGACGTTTCTCGTCGTCGTCTTCAACCATCCGCCCGCCGCGGGACTGACCGCGAGTCGCGCGTAGCGTTGAAATGCCCGGAGGAAGACCGTCTGCGCCGCATCCTCCGCGTCGGTCACGTTGCCAAGCAGCCGGACGGCGGTCGCGAACACCATATCCTGATATCTCCGCACGAACGCCTCAAACGGTTCGGCGCCAGTCATGCCAGAGACGTCGCACTACAAGGAAGAACCCCGCGGAATCGGAAAAGTTGCAGGGGGAAGGAAATCGCGAGGTCAGAATTTCACTTTTACGCCGAGCTGAATCTGCCGCGCGTCGGAGGCGGTTGTCGTGATCTGGCCGGCGGTGGCCAGCGGCGGCTCGCGCTCAATGGCGCCGGCAAAGACGACGCGATTCGGGAGCCCGAAATTCGTGCGGTTGAAAACGTTGAATGCTTCCAAACGCAGTTCGACCGCGCCGCCCGATCCAAGCGCCTGCCAACGGATGTTCGTGACCACCGAA
>Ga0207659_10002154_pt1 | contig 11699 bp, 11 predicted proteins | sample KBSM43metaG_FD_184330 | JGI IMG/M metagenome (GOLD analysis project Ga0207659, IMG submission 184330) | Miscanthus rhizosphere microbial communities from Kellogg Biological Station, Michigan, USA - KBS M4-3 metaG (SPAdes) (version 2) | ecosystem: Host-associated > Plants > Roots > Rhizosphere >...
AAGGTGGGGAAGATCGGCGCTACACGAGAGGAGCTCAGCATGCCGAAAGTGTCGTAGACAGCGACGAATTGGATACCGGAAGTTGGTCTATCATGGCTCAGCTCTCGAGAGGACTATGACCGTGAAATCGCTGATCGCTTCCGTTGCGCTAGCCGCTGCGATGCTGACCGCGGCGCCGGCCGTCGCCCATCACTCAGCCAACGCCGAATTCGACACGCAGAAGGTGATGGTCATTACCGGCGTGCTCACCAAACTCGAAGTCGTGAGCCCGCATTCGTGGTGGCACCTCGACGTGAAAGGTCCCGATGGCAAGGTCATGCCATGGCGGCTCGAATCGAACAGCCCGGCGGGGTTGATTCGACTCGGCGTAAAGGTGAAGACGGATGTGAAGGTCGGTGAGACCTACAGCTTCAGAATCTCACCGGCCTGGAAAGATCCCGCGGGAGAAAAGCTCGGATGGATGCGGGCGTTCACGATCAACGGTAAGGAGTACGTCCTCACCGAGCTGTAGGCCCGCTTGCTCGCTGCGCGAGCCCGCTACGGCGTAGCGGATGTTCCAACCGAAAGGTGGTCGACGACGGTCGAGACGCCTTCCGTTTCGCGCGCCAGGTCGAGAGCGCGCCGGCGCTGCGCCTCGGTGATGACCGTTCCCGTCAACGTCACGCGGCGGTTGTCGGTCGTCACGCTGACACGTGAGCCGTCGAGCGTATCGTCGAGCGCGATCTTTGATTTCACTTTCGCGGTCAGGGCGGCTTCCTCGAGCGTCTCCCCGGCCTTCTGGGCGCCGACCGCAACCTTCTCGCCGACTTCGGCGCCCGCCGCACGCGCGCGCTCGCGCGTCGTATCGGCGCGATCGCCTCGCGTGGCGACGGCGGTTTCCTGTCGGGCTGCCGGTTCGCTCGTTGTCGTCGCTTGAGGACGCCCGCCTCCCCAGCGGTATCCGAAAAAGAACGCCGCGGCCGCTACGACGATCACGACGACGAGAATGACGCGTACCAGAGCTCGGAGCATAATTTTCCTCCGCCCGTTTTTTCAAAGCATCGGACGTGCCGTGACGGGGCGGGCAGTCGACGAAAGGTAACCCCATGGGTATCAGAGAACGGGCGGTCAGAGTTCCGATCGAGGGCGTATCGCTACGCATTGCGGCTGCAGCCGGTCATCTGGTGAACATCAGCGCGACGGGAGCGCTCGTCCGCGCGACGGAGTTATTGACCCCACATCTCGAATACCCGATTTATCTGGATCTACCGGCGGAGCGCATCCAGTTGACGGGACGGGTCATCCGCTCGGCCGAGCGGCGCGAAGAGCAGCTGCGGGATCGTGAGGACTATCTCGTTGCGGTGAGATTCACGGTGCTGCCGCCATTGGCGAGGGTCGCCGTAGCGCGGTTATGTGGATCGGCATTTACACAGAGGGAGTGACGCCCGCTGTCTCCCGGCGGGTGTCAGGTATCAGGTATCAGGGGTGGTCCAGGCGTCAGCTGATACCTGGACCACCCCTGATACCCGATACCTGAAACCTTTATCGAGCGGCCGTCGTTGCCGTCGGATACACCGGCAACGTTACATGCTCACCAAACGTCGCCTTCAGCCCTTCAATCGCGCAGTTCTCGTCACCGCCACCGCCTGCGCCGCCGCCGACCCCGACCGAGCCGATCATCTGGCCGTCAACGACGATCGGAATGCCGCCGGAGTTGGTGAAGAAATCGTACTGAACGATCGTGCGGTTCGCGCCGGCGGGATTGTTCCGCCCCTGCGCGTTGTAAACGGAGGTCGGCACGCGGGTCTGCAGTGAGGTCTGCGCCTTCATCAGCGCGGTCCGGATGTTATTGAATACCTGTCCGTCCATCCGCTCCATGTGCACGAACTCGCCGAACGTATCGAGCACATACAGCGACATGCTGCCATTCTTCCCCGCCGCGAAGTCGCGGCACACCTTCGCGATCTTCTTGGCCGCCACGAGCGAGATCTGATTGCCGTCGAACACGTTCGAGGCGCCCTTGCCGCCAACCACCCATTCCGGATTCGACACGCTCGTCTTCGGCGTCGCGGTGGTGGCAAACCGGGGAACCGGCGCAGCATTGGCCGGCGGCGTGTTCGGCGGGTTTGGCACGTCCTCGACAAGCGGCGCGACGTTGTTGGCGCCGAGCACCTGCTGCATCGCCTTATGGCCGCAGATCTCGTCGCTCCAGACCGGGACGCGCGGCGCGGAGCCGCCGATGCCGATGACGCCGATCATCTGATGGTTGATGACCACCGGGAGACCACCGGAGTTTGCAAACAGCCCGAGCTGAATCCGCTGCAGCTCCGAGTTCGGATCGCGCCGGACCTGGTTCATCACCACCTTGCTCGGCGCGCGCTGCGCGAGCGCCGTCCGCGCTTTCATCTCGGCGGTGATGATGTTCAGGTATCCCTGACCATCCATGCGGTCCATGTAGACATGGTTGCCGTCGTTATCGAGCACGTAAATGCTGATGGCGACGTTCTCGGCGGCCGCAAGCTTCTCGCACGTCTCGGCAATGCGTTCGGCGGTCGCAAGGTTGATCGTGTTGAAATCCTGAATCTGTTCGGCAGCCTTGCCGCTGACAACGAACTGCGACGGGACGTTCTGCGCCGACAGCGACGTGCCGAGCGCGACGGCAGCCGCCGCCATAGCCATTGCGGTGATGCGGACGTTCATGCAAACCTCCCTGCTGGAGGCGCATTCTACTTGATTAACGCGCGTTCGAGGCGATGCAGCGCGACGACGAACGCGGCGACGCCAAGGCTCACCAGATACGCGACGTGCAGTCCGAATGTCCAATCGATCGCACCCGTGGTCAGTTGTCGCAGCATTGCGGTGCCGTGGTACAGCGGCAGGCACTCGATGACGATCCGGGGGACGAGCGGGACGCGCGACACCGGGAAGAAGGTCCCGCTGAACAGGAACATCGGCATGACGGCAAGGCCCACGACGATGTCGAAGTCCTCGAGCTTGCGGACGAACGTGGTGATACAGACGAACAGGGCGGAGAACGACGTGGCGGCCAGCACCGCCGCAGGAAACGCGAAGATGGCGAGCGGCGAAAGCAGTACCGGTCGTCCGGTGATGCCGCCAACGACAAGCAGCACGATCAGAAAACATCCGGCATAGATCGACCCTCGAGTGACCGCCCACAGCAATTCGCCAAAGGCCACGTCGGGAATCCGCATCGGGGTCGCCAGGACGCCGTCGTAGGTTTTCATGAAATGCAGCTTGAACCAGATGTTGAAACAGCCGTCGGTGACAGCCCCGTTGAGGCACGACGCGGCGAGCAGTCCTGGCGCGACGAACGAGACGTAGCTGATGCCGTCGACGCTCGACACGAGCGCGCCGATCCCGAGTCCGATCCCGAACAGATAAAAGACAGGCTCGAAAAACCCGGTGAAGATCACCATCCACGTGTGCTTGTAGACGAGCAGGTTGCGCTGCACCATGTGGCGCGAGCGATGCCAGCTCGGAATCCGCACACCAGATGCGCCGGTCATGCGTGCAGCTTGCGGCGGAAGGTATAGCGCGCCGCGACGAAGCCGGCCGTCAGCAGCACGACGAGGTAGGCCACGTGGATCAGCGCGACCGCTGCGTCGAGCTGGTCGTCCAGGGTGAGCGCGCGCACGAGCTGAACTCCGTGGTACAGAGGCGACGCCTTCGCGATCCATTGCACCGGAAACGGCAGGCGATCGATCGGAAAGAAGACGCCGGAGAACATGAATAACGGCGTGATGATGAGTCTGAACAGGATGTTGAAATTTTCGCCGGTCTTCAGCGTCGCGGCGTAAGCGAGGATCGGCGCGCTGAATGCCAGTCCCGTCAGCACCGCAAGCGGCACGGCGAGCAGCGTCGCGGCGGCGATGGGCATCACGCCGAATGACGCGGCGACGAGCAGGAACGCCGTACCGACGGTCGTCAGCCGGATGGCCATCCACAGCAGCTCGCCCACGACCAGATCGTCGATGGCGATCGGGGTCGCGAGCATGGCGTAGTAGTTGCGGGCCCACGTGATCTTGCCGATTACCGGCCAGCTGGATTCGTAGGTGGCCACCTGCATGCACGCGGCGGTGAGCAAGCCGGGGGCGAGGAACTGAAGGTAGCTGACGCCGCCGGGAATCGCAGCGCGGCGAGGATCGATGAGGGCCCCGACGCCGAAGCCGAGCGCCATCAAGTACAGCGTGGGCTGCAGAAAGCTCGAGAAGACCGATCCGCGCCAGATGCGCCGATAGACAACCGCGTTGCGCTGGACGATCCGCAGGGCGCGAGTCATGGTTTAAGAAATCAGTCGACCAACGCGTGTCCGGTGAGGCGGAGGAACACATCCTCGAGCGTCGATCGCCGCACCAGCGCGCTCTCTGGATGAACACCAGCCTTGCGGACCACCTCCAGCGCGCGTTCCGCGTCGGCGGTGTAGACCTGCACCCGATCCGGAAGTTCCTGGATCCGTTCGGCAATGCCGTCCACGAGATCACGCAGCCGGGCACGTGCGGCGTCCGGCACGCGCAGCTCGAGCACCTCGCGCGTCGAATACTGTTCGATGAGGCCGCGGGGCGATCCTTCCGCAATGATCCGTGCGTGATCCATGATGACGACACGGTCACAGAGCTGCTCCGCTTCTTCCATATAGTGGGTGGTCAGGAGCAATGTGGCCCCGCGCTGCTTCAGGCGGTAGAGGCGATCCCAGATCGCGTGACGCGCCTGTGGATCCAGCCCGGTCGTCGGCTCGTCCAGCAGAATCACCTCCGGCTCGTTGATAAGGCTGCGCGCGATCGTCAGGCGCCGCTTCAGCCCGCCCGAAAGCGGTTCCACCTCCGAGTTCGCGCGTTCAGAGAGCTGGACGAATTCCAGCAGCTCGTCGGCGCGGCGCGCGGCAACTTCGCGTGGGATGTCGAAGTAGCGCGCGTACATCAGCAGGTTCTCGCGGACGCTGATCTCGTTATCAAGGTTGTCCTGTTGTGGGACGACGCCGAGGCGCGCCTTGATGGCGCTCGCGTGCGTCTGCGGATCCATACCGAACACGCGCAGATCCCCGCCCGTCACCGGCGATACACACCCAATCATGCGCATCGTCGAGGTTTTTCCTGCGCCGTTGGGACCGAGGAAGCCGAACGATTCCGCCGGATGAACCGCAAAGCTGACGCCGTCGACGGCCGTAAAGTTCTTGAACCGCTTCGTCAGGTCCCGCGCGACGATCAATGGGGTGTCGCGGGACATCAGGCGCTGGATTGTAGCGGCACGCGGTAGAATCACCGCGCCGGAGGGGGTCAGACCCCATACATCGAGGAGATCACGGTATGCGGATGGTGCGTTTGACGGCGGCCGTGGCGATCGCGCTCATGGCGGGACTTTACGCGGCGCCGCAGGCGCAGGGCGGCGGACAGCGCGGCGGAGGCCGTGGCGCCGGCGCGCCGGCTGGAGCACCGGGCGGAGCGCCAGGTGGTGCCGCACCGATGCGGCTGATGTCGAACTCCTTTATCGACGGCGGCCTGATTCCGCTGAAGTACACGCAGGCTGGCGAACAGGCATCGCCGCAGCTCGCCTGGGCCAACGCGCCGATGGGCACCCAGAGTTACGTGCTCCACATGCACGACATGGAAGGCGCGCGCAACAAGACGACCGAAGACCAGCTGCATTGGCTCGTGTGGAACATCCCTGCCGAGACGCGGGCATTGCCGGAAGGCGTGCCGATGGGCGATCTGAAGGACGGCAGCCATCAGACCAGCGCCACCGGCAACGGCGTGTATCGTGGTCCGGGCGCGCCGGCCAACGGTCCATACCATCACTATGTGTTCGAGCTCTTCGCGCTGGACACAAAGATTGATGTGCCCGCCAACCCGGCGGATCCGTTCGATACGCGCGCGAAGGTGCTTGCGGCAATTCAGGGACACGTTCTCGGCAAAGCCGTTTATCTCGGGTTCTTCCGTCGGCCGGCATAACAAATCGTTCGGGTCGTTCGGGTCGTTCGGATCAGGGAGAAGGAGACGTGCGATGAGCAAGAAACACCTTGCGGGCATCCTGGTAGCAACAACAGCGTTGGCCCTGACGTGCGTCATACGGGTGATCGCAGCGGAAGGGACTGCCGCGGCGGCGCTGACCGGCGTCGTCAGCTCGCAGGCCGACGGCCCGATGGAAGGCGTGCTCGTGGGCGCCAAGCGAACCGGCTCCACGATCAGCACGTGGGTGGTCAGCAACGCGCAAGGGCAATACAGCTTCCCGCGCGACCGGATGGAACCGGGCCACTACGCGATCAGCATCCGCGCGGTTGGCTACGAATTGCCCGCCACCTCCGTGGATCTCAAAGTGGACGCGGCACGGCTCGATCTCGCGCTCACGAAGATCACGCGTCCGATGAAAATCGCGACGCAGATGTCGAACGCGGAGCTGATCATGAGCGCGCCTGGCCCCGCCGGCCAGCGGAACGCGCTGGGCGGGTGCGTCAACTGCCACACGCTGCAGCGGGTGTTCTTCTCGCACTTCGAGCCGCTCGAGATGTCCGAAGTCGCCGCGCGCATGCCGCGGCACACGAACAATTCATCGCCGATGCACCCTTGGTACCGTCCGCAGGAAGCACCGCGGCCGGCGCCGATGACGGAGCCGACCAACTTCGGCAAATATCTCAGCTCGATCAACCTAAGCGCGTCCGACACGTTCCAGTTCCCACTCAAGCCGCTGCCGCGGCCGAAAGGGAAAGCGACGCAGGTGATCTACACGGTGTACGACCTGCCGCGTCCGGACGCCTCGCCGCATGATGTCGCGTTCGACGCGGACGGCAACGCCTGGTACTCGGATTTCAACTCGCAGTACTTCGGCAAGCTCGATGTGAAGACCGGCAAGGTCGTCGAGTACTCGCCACCGCTGCGTCGCACGGGACAAATCGCACAAGGCGGCCTGCAGATCGATCTCGACAAGCAGGGGCGCGTCTACTACGGCAACATGTCGCAGCTGCAGATCGTCCGGCTCGATCCGAAGACCGGGAAGATGGAGACGTTCCAGCTTCCCACGCCGGAGTCAACATGGGGCGACGGACATCTGACGATGATCGATCCCGCGCACATGGATGTGGACGGCAAGCTCTGGTTCAATATCGCGTTCGATACCGGCGAATCCGGCGGCACGTGGCGCGTGGATCTCGCCAAGAACGAGTGGACGCCCATCAAATATCCGCAGGGCAGCCCCTCCGCGCGCGCGTATGACGTGATTGCCGACTCGCACAACAACGCGTGGGGCATGCAGATGACCAACGACAAGTTGTGGAAAACGGACGCGAAGACGCTGCAGACCACGTGGTACGACTTCCCCACCAAGGGCGCTGGATGCCGCCGCGGTCACATGGATTCGCAGGACCGTGTCTGGTGCGGCGTGTTCAACGGAAACCGTCTGGCGATGTTCGATACCAAGACGTTGAAGTTCACCGAATGGACGATGCCGACCGAGTGGACGCGCCCCTACGACGCGCAGTACGACGAACGCGCCTATGCGTGGACGGCGGGCATGGACAACGATCGCGCGGTCCGGCTGAACGTCGCGACGGGCGAATTCACGGAGTACCTGCTGCCGCACCAGACCAACGTCCGCCACGTCGAGGTGCAGAAGTCAGGGCCGCTCTCGAGTCTCTGGCTCGGCGATCAGCATGGAAATACGCTGATCCGAATCGAACCGCTCGTACCGTAGGTGCGAAGAGGGCGAAGAGTGCAATAGGTGCGATGGGTGCAATGCGCAACGACGGCAAGGGCACCCCTCGCTCCCCTCGCACCCCTCGCACCGATCTGACCCGTCGCCGATTCCTCGAACAGCTCGGCGCGGTCGGGGGCTCATCGCTGGTGATGACGGCGATGAACTCCTGGAACCTGATGGCGGGCGAAGCGGGACAGCGGCCAGCGCTCACCGGACGTCCCGCCAAAGCTAGAGTTCTCGTCCTCGGCGCCGGCATCTCCGGCCTCGTCGTCGCCCACGAACTCGGCAAGCTTGGCTACGACTTTCGCGTTCTGGAAGCGCGCGACCGTGTCGGCGGGATCAACTGGACCGTCCGCCGCGGTTCCGAGCACGCCGAGATCAACGGAGAGCGTCAGGTCTGCGGGTTTGACGAAGGACTCTATCTGAACGTCGGCCCGTGGCGGATCCCGTACACGCACACGGGCGTGCTGAACTACTGCAAGGAGCTTGGCGTCGCGCTCCAGATCTTCCTGAACGAATCCGACGCTTCGTATTTCTATTACGAGGGCGCGGCTGCGGGGCCGCTGTCCAACAATCGTGTGCGGCTGGGCGAAGTCAAAGCCGACCTGATCGGGTATACGAACGAGTTGCTGGTCAAAGCGATCAACCAGCATCAGCTCGATGTGCCGCTGACCGCCGACGATACGCAGCGGTTCGTCAGCTTCCTCGTAGCTCAGGGGTATCTCGACACATCGGATCGCCGCTACAAGGCGTTCGCCAACCGCGGCGCCGGAAGTCCCTATCAGTTTGCGGCGCTCCTCCAATCGGGCTTCGGCAACCGGATGCGATCCATACCGGCGAGAGACGGCACGACGGCCGCGCCGATGTTTCAGCCGGTCGGCGGCATGGACCAGATCCCGAAAGCATTTCAACGTGCGATCGGCGCGGACCGCTTCACGTTCAATGCGGACATACAGTCCGTACACCAGACCGACACGGAGGTCGAGATCATCTATCTCGACACGAAGACTGGCAGGAAGACGCGCGTCACCGCCGATTACGTGGTTGCCTGTTTACCCCTTTCCGTTCTGGCCGGCGTCGATATCAGCCTGTCGCCGGAGATGATGCAGGCCGTCCGCGCGACCACTTACAGCGACAGCGCCAAGGTCGGGCTCGCGATGAAGCGGCGCTTCTGGGAAGAGGACGATCAGATCTTCGGCGGCCACCTCTATTCGAATCTGCCGCTCGGAGAGTTCTCATATCCCTCGAACGACTTCTTCTCGCGCAAGGGCGTGCTGCTCGGCCTGTACGCGAATGCGACGGTCGGCGATCTCATCAACCAGCCCGTGAAGGCGCGCGTCGAGCACGTGCTGACGCATGCGAGCAAAGTGCATCCGCAGATTCGGCAGGAGTTCGAGAGCGCGTATGCGGTCTGGTGGAAACGCGTCGAGTACAGCCAGGGCGGTTTTGCGACCGGCGCGGCGATCGCGCGGCGCGAGCAGCTCTCACGCGTCGAGAACCGGATCATCATTGGCTGCGCCGCCACGGCGCCACAATCAGAACCGGACTGGCAGGAAGGCGCGGTGGCAGCGGGATGGCAGGCGTTGAAGTCGCTACACGAACGCGCGATGCGTTCGCTCTAGACACTCACTCTTGACGTCTCGCAAGCCACACTTTGCGGCAACTCAGGCAGGCGTACCACGCGCGGCGACGGGAGGCGTACTCAAAGCTTGTGACACCTTCGTGATCGCAGTACGGGCAATGGCTGTTCGGCCAGGTACGATTCGTTCCCGCGAAGACCGCCGAATCGCCCAACCAGGTGCTGCGACTTGGCGATCGCATCGTGTGCGCGGGAGCGCAGGGCGTTGCTGTGTTCGCGGTGATTTCGCGCCAGAATCGTCGTGCTTCGGTCGCGCAGCAGGCGCCCGACGCGGGCATGCAGCAGGTTCGGCGCGAACGCGCCGGCGCGCGCTGATCTCCTGGCCGGTGTCAGCTCAGCACGTCGCGCGTGTCCCGCGATGGGCCTGCGCGATGAAGCACGCCGTCAATCGCAGGTACTGATCTCCCCACGCATCGGTTGGCTCGATGGCCGTGCGTTCGAAGTATTCGTTCCAGCTGTAGACGAGAATCACTTCCGGGTGCACCGCCAGCGCGCGCTGCCACTGCTCGCGATACATCTGACCATTGTTGCGCTCGTGCACCATTGATTGCGCGCGCCCAAGCCCGGCGTCGGTGTAGCCGGGAATCACGGGAACCAGGCCATTGGCCACCGGCTGCGGCGTGGGCGCCCAGAACGGCCAGTCACGCGGCTCGAGACGGAGGTTTCCGTTGAATGGGTTCTTGCCCGGATCGTAGCGATAGCTCCAGTACACGTTGCGCAGCAGCACGCCGGGCACGTCGAAATCGATACGCGTCGAAAACAGCATCACGAGTGGCTGACCATGAAGCCGGAGGTAATGACTGTTGCTTCCGAATTCCTGCCTGGTCTTCTCCACCCAGCGCGCTTTCACCGCAGGCGGCTCGTCGTACAAGCTGTCGAGCACGAGCGCGACGTGCAAACGGTGGCCGGAAAGGCGATCGACGAACGCGTGCGCGTTCGACCATGTCTGCGGCAACGCCGGAATGACGTGCACGGCAACGAAATCGAAGCCGGTCTCCTCCATCTGGCGAATCTGCGTTGCCATCACCACAGGATCGGCTGAGTTGTACCAACCGAGTGCGGGCTTCGGCGAATCGGCGGGCACGCGTGTCTCGTGGTTGCGCCAGCCGCCGGCATCCGGCTGATACCACGCGAAGTAATGAACGCCGACGATCGGCCGCTGCGACACCAATCGGCTTCGGATCTCGCCGAGACCGAACGGACTGTCCGTCCAGCGGCGCAGGGAAGGATCGTCCCAGGCGAGGGGATCCCGGTTGAACACCTCGATAAACAATTGTCGGACCGCCGCGACCCGGCGCGCCTCGGCAAGGTTTGCAATTTCGCCTCGTACCGCATCGATGTCCAGCCGACGATCGATCAAGTCGCGCAGCTCGGAGCAGTCGTCACTCGTTGGTTCGCGTCGGAGCAGGTCGAAAAATGCTTGCCGAACCTTCCGCAGGCGGCCAGCCTCCTCAGTCGCGTCCAGCACCTGCGCCAGCGCCGCCTTCTCGACGGGACTGCCATCCCATCTGAGGATCTCAACGCTGGAAGGTGGACGGCACAGCACGTCCATGTAGGTGTCGGCGACGAGCCGACTTGGACGAACGGGAGGTGCTTTGATCCGCGTCGCCCTCCACAGCGATGAACCAAGCGCACCGACGGCAATGGTCAGACACAGAAGCGTGCCGAGAAACGTCCGGGACAATCCTCCGCAAATTACCACGGCGCACATCGACATGTGGGCCGGCTGAAGCCGGCCCCTACGATCAAAGGTACGTAGGCGCCGCCTTTAGGCGGCCCTAGGTTGCGCCTTAAAACGACCCAACAATCGGCCGATAACAGGTTTGGCAAGTTCATGCGAACCGCTCTCGCCCTCCTAGTCCTACTCGCGCCAGTTGACGCGCGCGCACAGCTGATCGCGACCTCCTTCGACGAGCTGCCGACGACGCTGCAGCAGGGCAACACGATCGAGCTGACCACGGCAAACGGCGACACGCTGAAAGGAGACGTCCTGGACGTGTCGTCGTCTGGCTTGGAGCTGCGTATCCGAACGCCAAGACCCAACGGGAACGCGCCGGCCGTCGCGCAGCGACGTCTCCTCGAAAACGATGTCAGGCGCATCGTGCGCGAGCACCATGACAGCCTCTGGAATGGAACGATTATCGGCCTGGCCGCCGCGGCGTTCCCCGGCGTTGTCACGATTGCATGGGGCCTCAGCGCCGCCAATGATGGCTATACGACCGGCGCCGAGCTGGCCGGCGCGGGAATCGTGATACTCGGCATCGGCGCTGGACTCGGCGCCGCGGTCGATGCCTCAATCCATCGCCGCACGACCGTGTACCTCCGACCCACGACACGCTCGTCCGTGGGGCGGGATTCGGGTTTACCTGGACCTACC
>Ga0207659_10002160_pt1 | contig 11682 bp, 13 predicted proteins | sample KBSM43metaG_FD_184330 | JGI IMG/M metagenome (GOLD analysis project Ga0207659, IMG submission 184330) | Miscanthus rhizosphere microbial communities from Kellogg Biological Station, Michigan, USA - KBS M4-3 metaG (SPAdes) (version 2) | ecosystem: Host-associated > Plants > Roots > Rhizosphere >...
AACTCGCGCACTTACAGAAGCGTGCTGGAGCTCGCTGCGCTGGTGAGCCGCGACCAGCGCGACCTCGGGCCGCGCGACATGATCGATGTCCAATCGTTTCTGTGGGTACAGGGCTCGGCCGAGTACCACTGAGTTCGCACGGAACCGGCAAGTCCCGCCGGCGTTGCGCAAATGGCAGTACCGAACGGAGAAGTCTCGTGAACGCCGTGACCCGCCTGACTCCCAGCATTACGACCATGATCCGCATGGATCACACGCATGTCTTCGCACTCTTTCACCGCTACCAGGCGGACACGCCGGATGGGCGGAAACGCGCCTTGCTGGCGAACGCCTGCCTTGCACTCGAGGTGCATGCGCAGCTCGAGGAAGAAATCTTTTATCCGGCATTGCGTCGGGTGATCAGCGACGACCAGGTCCTCAACAAGAGCGGGCCGGAGCACGACGAGATGCGGGAGCGATCCGCGCGCTGCGCGATCAGCTGGCGGCGGCGGATCACGTTTCAGTTGTGATCGACGATACTTTCCTGAAGCTGATGCGAGCCGTGATTCACGATCGTCCTCCGATATCGCATCGGCGCGCGCGATCGCCCGCTCGAGATCGGGGAGTCCCGACTGTTCGTCGATCGCAGTGAAGATCGTTGGAGCGGCATCCCGATGGCCTGCTCGCGCGGCAGGGCGAAGACTCTCTCTGCGCCCTTGCTCCACCAAGTTACCCGCCCGTCGCGGTCGAGCAGAAGACCGTGTGCTCCAGTGCAGAGTCCAGGAGGAGGCGTAACAGTTCGTCGCAGTGGCGTGGAGCTTCGCTGCGATTGTTGGCAAAGTCGCCGGGATTCGAGTTCACCTGAGTACTCTCTATAGCGACCTGTCGTTCAACTGCTGACGCTTGCTAACTGGGCGCGCTGTTCCGGGAGTTGGAGACCGACGGTCTTAGGCAGTACGCGAAAACGCTCGAGCTCACAGCGTTGCACCGGTCTCAAGAGCAGAATGGCCCGCCAGGCGCAATGTAGCTGCTGCCCGGGTCAGTTCTCGCGTCTTCAAGGCGAGAATCTGTGCTCAACACATTGCCGCCTTGATCTGCTCAACCGACGGAATCGGGAGTCCCTTCCTCTGCCTGCCACGGACGAATCGAGCGAGGGTCTGACGAGCGACATTGGCAGGTGCGACGTGGGCGGGACACGCGACCGTTTGCAGCAAACCAATACCAAGGACCTCGATGTGTCCTGAGCCGGCATGTCGGAACCAGCCAGCGAAGGAGCGTCCATCGACCTCGTGAACGAAGGCAGTGAGGTCTGGAGTGGGCATCGCGTCTCCGAAGTAATCAGAATGTTCGCGAGGAGAACCGTGTTCCGCGTCTGCAGATTGTGTGGCCGCATTCGAGCGGAATCGCCCGATCGAGGCTAGCGGGTAGCTCGATGAGCAGACGCGTTCCGAGACGCTGGCGCGCCGGCCGACGCATGGCGACGAGTCCGATGTTTGGCATTGCCCGCTGCGCACGATCGTTGGTTGTCTCGAAGGACGGCGGGATCCGAGATGTGGCAAATGGACGCAGCGGGCCTCAGCGCACATATATATGAGTGTGAACTTCCGCGCATTGGATTCTGTAGACACGTTGTGGACACTCCGCGTGCAATAGCCTGCAAGCTAATGCGACGGAATTCGACATCCGACCAGCCTTCGGCACGAGCTTCGACCGAAAGGACTGTCGCAGAGCGGTCGGGCGACTGTCGCATTAGAGCCTTTAAAACAAGGCTTTTCTTGTCGCGAACAGTCGCGCCTTGTCGCGCGACTGCGCGGATTTGCCTCACCGTAGGGCGGAGCGTGAGCTCGCGAGTCCCGTTCCTTGCAATCAGGGGTCGTGGGTTCGAGTCCCTCAGCCGGCACCACCAGTTCTCCCCTGGCCGAGTCAGAGTGTGAATGTCATCACCTCGCGCGATCCCGCGACCCACTATGTTCTGCGATGTTGCGACGAGACAGTTCACAGATGCAGATCCGATTCTTGCGGGGTGCGCGGCTTGTACGGTGCGGAGCAGCGCTGGCGGCACTGCTGCTGACCACTGCCGCCCACGCGAGCACTGAGTATCTGTCTCGTCCCGACGTGCGCTCCTTCATCGAGGCCATGCAAGCCGAGCACGGCTTGGATCCCGTCGAACTGGAGCGTGTTCTGGGTGACGCGCAGTACCAGCCTTCAGTCGTCCGCTTGATCGGACCCGACCCACTGCTGTTGCCACAGGGCATACCTTCGTATCCCGCGTACCGGAGCCGTTTCCTCACGGCCTCGCGCATTCGCGCCGGGACGCGCTACTGGGAGATGTACGACACTTTTCTGCGGCGCGCGGAACAGGAATTCGGCGTGCCGCCGGAGGTCATCCTCGGCATTATCGGAGTCGAGACGGCCTACGGTCAGAACACCGGCTCGTTCCGGGTAGTCGACTCATTGACGACTATTGCATTCGATGGCCCGAGAAGGCAGGAGTACTTCCGCGACGAGTTGAAGGAGCTGCTGCTTCTCGCCAAGGAAATGAGCATCGATCCGCTCAAGCTCAAGGGTTCGTACGCCGGCGCGATGGGTCTGCCGCAGTTCATGCCTTCCAGCTATCGCCGGTATGCAGTGGACTTCGATGACGATGGAGTCGTCGATCTCGCTGGCAGCGCAGCCGATGCGATCGGCAGCGTCGCAAGTTATCTTCGTGCGTACGGCTGGGCTACTGGTGAGCTGCCAATGGTGTCCGTGCAGCTGCCTACGGGCAAGGAAGCGGAACTCGTCACGGGCTTGAAGCGGATCCACCAAGTGACGGACTTGCGAGAGCAGGGCGTGAAATTCTCCAGTAACGCGCTGCCACGGGGTATGTGCTCAGTCATCGAACTGCCCGTGCCGGGGAAGCGGTCGCTATATCTCGCGGGCTTCGCCAATTTCGCGGTCATCACGCAATACAACCGTTCGATCTTTTACGCCACGGCCGTACTCGATCTGGCAGATGCTGTTCGTGCTGCGCGCACGCAGCACTTTGCCGGCAGCGATGCTGCGGCTTCCGGTCCTTGAGCCTCGAGTAACCCTGCCCGTCGCGAGCGCGGCGTCGTGCCGCGCTCTGGCGAGAACGAGGCGACGGATCAATGACGACGACTGTAGCGGATCGCGCTGAGCCATCCACCCAGTAACAGCGACACCCCGCCCAACAAGCCGATCAGCGGCAGGAAGCCGGCGGTCGACGGCAATGCTGCCAACTGCTGCTCCGGTTCCTCGATCGGTAGGAATACGAACGTCTGCCCCGCATCGGCCGGCGGCAGCGCCATCTCCGGCGCGCGCACTTTGACGTACGCGTTGATTACCTGATTCGCGGCGAGGTCTTGCACGCGCGCGGGTTTCCCATCTACCAGCACTTTCAGATCGGGCTTGGGCCTGATCGAGAGCTGCTTTGAATAGCTGCCATCGGGCTGCTTGACGCGGAGCTGGACTCTTCCGCTGGGATCGACGCGATCGAGTCGAGCCGTGACGCGGGCATAATCTTCGCCGTTCTTCGAGACGATGTCCGAGCAGGCCTTGGCTATGTTCGGAAACCTGGCGAGCACGTCAGGATCGTATTGCGCGTTCTGGCACGTCACGGTTTGCGCCTGGCTGACCGCGATTGCTCCAATGGCGCCTATCACGCTCACTGCAGCTGCACGCAGAAGTCTGTTCATAGTCGTACTCCTCTTGTTCATGGTCTTACTCTCTCAATGTGTCCTGCGGTGGTCGGTGGCGCTGGCACGCGTCATTGGCTGTCCGTCGCCACACGGCTCGCGTCTTGCGAGAAGATCAGCTCGACTCGGCGATTGGCCTGCCGACCCGACGCTGTATCGTTGCTCGCGACCGGTGTGGTTTCACCTTTGCCTACCGAGCTGATCTGGGATGCTGACACTCCTCGCTCCAGGAGTGCGGATTCCACGGCCTGCGCGCGCCGCTGCGACAATGCCTGGTTGTTCGCGTCCGAGCCCATGCTGTCGGTATGGCCTTCGATGACAACGTGACTGCCGTGTGAGGAATTGAGCACGTGCGCCAAGCGGTCGACCGTCGTGTACGCGCCTGGCTTGAGCATGGCCTTGCCGGTATCGAACAGCACGTCGCCGAGCGTCACCACCATGCCGCGCTCGGTCTGTTTCGCCTGCAGATCCTTGAGCTCCTGTTGCACGCGCTCGGTTTCGCGAGTGCGCGCGTCGAGCAGAACCTGTTGACGTAGGGCAGTACCTTTCTCGATCTCCTCGCGTGCCTGCGCAGTGTCGATCTTCGTGTTGGCGATCTGGGCGTTCGCGGTTGCGACGCTCGCCTCGAACTTGATGTCCTCGACGTCCTTGCCCTTCGCGTGCAGCTCGTTGGCGCGATCGAGCGCTTTGCGTGCCTCCGAGATATTCGCTGCAGCCACGCCAGCCCGCGCCGAGGCCTCGACCTGCGGAACGATGGTCTTTGCCATATCGAGTTCCGGTATCTGCTCAGGGGTTGAGCTGCATGCCGCCGCCAGTGCGATCGCACTCGCGACTGCGATCGAAATACAGTTGCGCTTCATGGTAGCTACTCCGCGTCGTCTAACGGGGACGCTGCGTTTCCTGCCGCAGCTGGTCTATGCTCGCCTGCAACTCGGCGGCGGACTTGCGCACAGTCGCGTTTTGAGCTTTCGCCAACGCGAGATCCACATCGAGCTCGGCTTGTTGCGCATGACGTTGCGCCGGCTTGTCGTCACCGCCCTTGACGGCTGCCTTCGCCTGTTCCAGGTGATTGCTGGCCCGCTGCAGCTCGACAGCTCCGCCCTCGGAATTCCCTAGCGTCTGTTGAGCCTCTTGAAAGCGTGTGTCCGCGCGAGCGACAGCGTCCTTGGTGGCCTTCGACACCGAACAGGCGCTGAGCATCAGCAGCGTGGCGGCGCCGACGCAGAAGCGAGAGAGCAAGGATCGATGCAGCGTGTTCATCGGAGTCTCCATCTGAGCTCTTGCCATGCAATCTCGCGTTCACCTTTCCGGCCGTCAAAGCGCCTTGTACTTGAACTTCTGTCCGGCGATGGAGGCTTCGTACATCAAGCCGCCCTTCGCGACGGTGAACACGGCCATGCCCTTGTGAAACTCTCCGACTGTCGCGGCGTCCTGCTTGCCGCCGCTGGCGCCCGCGCTGGTACCGCCCGTTCCTGCGCTCGCGCCAGCCGCGGCCGTGATCGCCACGGCCTGCACGCTCGCGCCGAACTCGAAGTTGCCGGACGTGAACTCCTCGAGCGCGCGCTGGTCCGCGAAGAAGATGATCTGGCTGAACGCCTGGCCGCCCGCCTGTAGGCCGACGCTGACCTGGTTCATGGTCGTCTCGCCAATAGGCTTGCCCTTTGCATAGACGCGTCCGTTGCCGTGCGCGGCCCCCACGCCCAGCCCGCCCTTGCCGATGGTCGGAAACACGGCGTAGCCGTAGCTCTTCGCGAAGAAAGTGCCGCTTTGCCCCGCTTTCTTGAAGATCGCGATCGTGTCGTCGTACTCGTCCGCACGTGCCGTTAGCGAAGTCAGCAGCGCGAATACGGCGAGCAGCGTCGATGTAAAAATTGCAGCTTTCATCGCGGATCCTCGTACGGCGTACGCGAAGGCGCAAGGTTCCACGCAAAATACGCGGCTAGCAATTGGGAGTCGGGGCAGCAGGACCGCGAGCATCTCGCGTGTACCTAGCACGGATGCATTGCGGGCGCGGCAAATGCTACGTTGCTTCAGCAACGGTGGCAGTCTGCGTTATTCGGCGATGTGCCTTCTCAAGTCCTGTCTGAACGCTCTGGTAGCAGCAGGCTGCTTAACGTCGGCTGCTGCGCTGCCCGCCGAGCCGCAGCCGGCGACGCCGCTCGAGATCGAGGCGGTCCTGCAGGATCGCTCACCCGGTAAAGTGGCCTGGAAGGGCGACTTGTCCGAAATGCGTCAACGGCGACTCATCCGCGTGCTGGTACCCAACAGCCGGACCTTCTTCTTCTACGACGGACTGCAGCCGCGCGGCCTCGCTTACGAGTTCATGACCGAGTTCGTCAACAAGCTCAATGCTGGCAAGTCGACCAATGCCCGGCTCTACCTGATGTTCCTGCCCTCGGCGCGGGACCGGCTCATCCCGGATATCGTGAACGGTTATGGCGATGTCGCAATTGCTGGGCTTACCGTCACCGCCTCGCGCGAGAAGGCAGTCGACTTCATCTCCTACGATCTCACCATGAACGAGATCGTGGTGACGGGTGCGAATGCGCCTGCATTGGGCTCGGTGGAAGCGCTGGCTGGCCGCCAGGTTTTTGTGCGGCGCTCGAGCAGCTACTACGAGAGTCTCACGGCGCTCAATGCCCAGTTGCAGGCGGCAGGCAAGCCGCCGGTGCAGATCAAGCTTGCCGACGAGCGTCTGGAGGACGAGGACATCCTCGAGCTCGCGCATGCCGGTGTCGTGCCGATCACCGTGGTCGATGCGTACATCGCGAAGCTCTGGGCGCCAGTGCTGCCGAACATCCGCGTACATGACGATCTCATCGTGCGCAAGGACGCACACATGGGCCCCATCGTGCGCAAGGACAGCGTCGAGCTCAAGAAGGCGCTCGCCGCGTTCATGAAGACGCACGGACCCGGAACGACGTTTGGCAACGTCGTCATCCAACGCTACGCGCGCGACAACCGTTGGGTGCGCAATCCCGGCACGACCGAGGATCTGCGCCGCTTCAGGCAGGCGCTGCCGTCCTTCCAGAAGTACGCAAAGCAGTACGAATTCGACTACCTGCTGATCGCGGCGCAGGCCTACCAGGAATCGCGGATCAATCAGAAGCTGAAGAGTCCTGCCGGCGCGGTTGGCGTCATGCAAATCAAGCCCACTACGGCAGCGGATCCGAACGTGCGCATCGCGAACGTCGATGCGATGGACTCCAACATCCATGCCGGCGTGAAGTATCTGCGGTTCGTGTCCGACCGCTACTTCGGCGACGCGAAGTTCGATGAGCTGAATCGGCACGTCTTCGCGTTCGCCGCTTACAACGCGGGGCCGGCTCGCATCCAGGATCTGCGCACGATTGCGGCCAAAGAGGGGCTGGACCCGAACGAATGGTTCAACAACGTCGAGATCGTCGCCGGCCGCAAGATCGGTCGCGAAACCGTCGACTACGTGCGCAACATTCTCAAGTACTGGGTGGCGTATCACCTCGCGTTGGACCCGGCCGAGGATGTGCAACGACCTGCGGCGTGAGTGCGTGAGCAAGTCGCTCACGTGCTGTGTATCGACGCTCCTGTTCGCGGTCGCGGCGTGCTTGGTGCTCGCTGCGTGCGCGGCACCACTCGTCCCATATTCGACGGACACCCCACCGCTGGTACTCGTGCCGGCTGTTCAAGCCAGCGTCATCGATGAGCGAGCCCGTTTCCGCGAAATCTACTGTGCCGTCCTCGAAGCGCGACCAGGATTGCCCGACTATCGGCACTGCGAGGATGCCTTGACGCGAGTCGGGGAGGAGCCGGCCGGGACCGGACAACCGGTCGACCTTTCCCCCTCGCGCCGGCGTCTCGTTGCAGCGATCGTGCTGGGTCTCGGATTCGATTGCATCGAGGAGTGGCTGGAACCGACGGGAAGCGTCGCAGAGCACCTGCGCCGGTATGGATACGACCAGGTGCTGCTCAAGGTCGACGCTCTATCCAGCACAGCGAACAACGCGCGCCAGATCCGCGATGCCATCCTCACGATGCCGGTCGAGTCAGGCCCGGCGCGCCTGGTGTTGATCGGTTACTCGAAGGGAGCGCCCGACATCCTCGATGCGCTCGTGAGGTATCCGGAGATCCGCAATCGCGTCGCTGCCGTGGTCAGCGCGGCAGGCGCGGTCGGAGGCTCGCCCCTCGCCAACGACGCGGAGGAATATCACGCAGAGATGTTGCGCCAGTTCCCCGGTGCGATCTGCAAGCCTGGCGACGGAACTGCTGTCGCGAGTCTGCGGCCTTCCGCACGCCGAGCCTGGCTCGCCGCGAACCCATTGCCGACGGACGTGCGTTACTACTCGCTGGCCACGTTCCCGCAGCCGCAACGCATCTCAGCGGTGTTGAAATCGAGCTATCGCAAGCTTGCTCGCGTCGACGCACGCAACGATGGCCAGTTGATCTTCTATGACCAGGTCATCCCCGGGAGCCGCCTGCTCGCGTACGTCAATGCCGACCATTGGGCGCTCGCTGTACCAATCGCGCGCTCGCATGCGACGATCGGCGCCGCATTCGTCACGCAGAATGGCTACCCGCGCGAAGCGCTGATGGAGGCGCTCCTGCGATTCATAGAGGAGGACCTCTCGAACGACGACTGGACGCACTGATGGCGCTCAGACTGTTAGTGGCAGTCTTAGGATTCGCATGCGCGACCTCTCCTGCATTCGCATGGGTCTATCCCGAGCACCGTGACATCGCTGTGCTCGGTATCGAAAGCCTCGACGCGCAACGCCAAGCGATTTTCGATCAGCTCTGGGCCGAGGCGCGCAGCGGCTACGAGAAACGCCTGTGCAAGCAAGGCGCTGACGCTACGCAAGGCCTGATGCCCGAGTGCATCGATTGGGCCGCAATGTCCGCAATTGCGGGCGACCATTCGTGCTCGAGCGCGCAGTTGCTCGACACTGTCAGCACCTCGGAATGGATCCTGGCCGTTGCCGAAGTCGCGGCACAGCTCAAAGTCGATCTGCTGCGGGTCTCGAAAACTTCGCCGGCCGCATCCCAGAACGATGGCAGGAGTTTTATCGGCGACCTGCGGCGGCAGATGGACAGCGAAGCAATCAGGGCCGATCGCATCAACGTGCTGCGCACTGCAGACATTCGTTTGCAGCGTGCCGACCCGGAATATGCGACACGGGCGGGATCCAACAATGCCCACTTCCTGCTGGCCCGCCCGAGGGTGGATTTCACCGCACCGGAATACATAGAGACGACGCTCACAGTTGGGTCTGAGGTCAATGCCGTGGGCGTGTGGGGGCGGTTTCACTTGAGTGCTCTGCAGAAGGCAACGAGGCTTGCGCGAGAGAGCCTGTCTCCTGACGAGCGCGCCGCGCTCGCGCGCGCCGTGCTTGCGGATGAAGCGTTTGCGCTGCATTTCATGGAAGACGTCTTTGCCGCGGGGCACGTGGCCGGGACCTGGGGCGACGTCTCGCAACGCAAAGGCACTCACGACTACTACAACGAGAGCGGCCTGGAAGTACGGACCTGGCAGCCAGGCGCGAATACAGCCGTGTTGATGGGCGATGCGCACATGCGCCCCGAGGATGCGCAGCGCGCTGCCGAGGCAGTGCGTCTGAGTCTCGAGCAGGTGCTCGACACGGCGGCCGGTCGACCGCGAGCGACCAATCTTCCGTACACGCCAGCGGCTCCTGGCGAACCCGAAGCGTTCGACGTTTGCAGCAACGACAGGCTTGGGCCGTGGTCGCAGGGACGTGAACCCACACCCGAGGCGGTGGAGTTGGGCGTGGAAGTCCTGCTGCTGACTCCAGTGCCGAGTCTGGGTGAAGGACTCGGGGCGATGCCGCGCTTCCGCTCGGAGCTCGGTCCCTTCATCGGCGTCGCCGGCTCGCTCGACATGCGCTCTGTGGACGGTGGCTTCACCGGCTTGGAAGATGGCAGCGGTTTCGTCGGCGGAGCGGATCTGTCGCTACGACTCGGGTATGGACTCGATGGCGTGATCGACGAAGGGGGAGATGGGCTCGTCTATTTCTCGGTGGGCTTTAGGGGCGACATACCTTCCACCAACAAGTACACCGAGGCCGCCCCTGCGCAACAAGGCGGCAGCCTGACTGCTGCGATTCCAGCACGCACTGGCCTGACAGTCCGAATGCGCATGCCGTTCTATCTGATACCCGGCGACCTGCTGTTCCTGTCGCCGCTGTACCTCGCATCGCCCAAGACCTATCAGGGTATGGCGGTCACTGCGGTCAATGGCGGACTGATTCCCTGGCAGCTCGGCTGGGCAACTCGATTCGGGCGATTTCAGCTCGTGCTGGGGCGCGAGATCGGCGTGACCTTGCACGGGCTCGGCGCAGAGGAAGAAACGCTGCTGGCGCCGGGCGTTCCGGCGGGTTCGAGTCCGCGGGTAGTCGAGTTCGAGTCAACGTATCTCGAGTTCCCGATCCTCGAGTACCGTCCGTATCGGTCATTCGACACGACGCAGAGCTCCGAGTTGATTCTGCAACTGTTCGCCGGCGTGGACATCCCGAACGGCGGGACCGTCGTCTATCCGCCCGGCGCACCGCGCGCTGACCTGGATCGTGTGTACTCGATCGGAGTACGACTCACATTCGACTGGCGACGTTACTTCTGAGCCTGCCAGCTCACAGGCGACGCGAAGGCCGAGCGCGCGTGCTCAGAAGCGCCATGCGCCTCCCGAGACGGAGACCGAATCGCAGTCCGCACGACTGATAATCGTACCGATCGTCGTGCTTGAGGAGCGCATGGCTTCGCTGCCCTCGACTGCGGGCCCGCTGCCGTTGCTGGCGCTTGGCGGCATGTTGACGCTGGGCTTCGGCGGGTTGTTGACGCTTTGTCGCCGTCGTCGCTAGATACTTCCTCCCCTTGTTGCGACACGGCTGGTTGCGCCTGCCGGCGTGCTGTCGGCAGGCGCTTCTTTGTCGTCTGGCGTTACACGCTGCGCTCGGACGATGAAGCGGCGCGGCGCCGAGCCGACATAGTAGAAGGGGTAGCACGTCACGAGGGTTACGGACTCAGTCGTCGTGGGAGCGAGCACGCTCACCTCGGAGGGATCGACTATGGTCATCGAGACCACTCGATAGGTCCGCGTTGCAGTGACGCGTTCCAGCAGCAACGTATCGCCGACTCGCACGTCCTTGAGCGCGCGAAAGAAGCCGTCCCGATGCGCCGCGATGCCGACGTTGCCCGCCTCGCCGATGCGCGCCGTGCCCTCGATGCGGCCCGCGCCGCGGTTGAGATTGAGCTCCCTGGTGCCTTCGAAGACCGGAACGACCAACTTCACTGAGGGAATGCGCAGCACCGCTTGTGGTGCCAGGCTCTCGCGGAGCGACTCGCGATAGCGATCGACTCGCGCGCGTGACCAGGTAGTCATGTCGACAGCATCGACGGTGCGAGCCAGTGCCGTCGCAGCTTCGAACATGGCGACACCTTCATCGCGGCTGTGTGTGTACCAAGCGCGTGTCGTGGCGTACGTGACCAGCAGCGATACACCGGCGCACCACGCGAGGATCTCGATCCCTCGCAGCACTCTCATCGCAGTCCCCCATTTTCTTCAACGCCGCGTGTATCCGACGTGGACCGTGTCGTCCTCGACATCGTAGCTCTTCAGGCGCGGGTGCCCGCAATCGGCGCCAGCTTCGGCTCCGCCATCGAACACTGGCGTCGTCAGCTTGGTCTGGCTGATGCTCACTGCCGGACCCTCGGGCCCGCTGCTCGGCGGAGCAGTGCATGCACTGTAGGCATTCGTCCGACCAAGCGGCGGTGCGAACAGGACGCTCAGACCCGGCGACAGAGTTGGACTCGACCAGCAGTGTCCACCCGACCGAACTCTCGGGACAATTCGTAACGCGGGCACACGCTTTCGCTCGGGGTTACCGTGAGTCGCTAACGAGCGCGCTGAGCGGACAATCTCCGAGACGCTACCGTCCCGCTCGATGCACGGCGACGAGCCCGAGGCGCGGTGCCAGTTGGGCAGCACATCTGCCCGAAGCATTCGGCATGCTTCCTTCGA
>Ga0207659_10002163_pt1 | contig 11678 bp, 6 predicted proteins | sample KBSM43metaG_FD_184330 | JGI IMG/M metagenome (GOLD analysis project Ga0207659, IMG submission 184330) | Miscanthus rhizosphere microbial communities from Kellogg Biological Station, Michigan, USA - KBS M4-3 metaG (SPAdes) (version 2) | ecosystem: Host-associated > Plants > Roots > Rhizosphere >...
GGACGCCTCCAACGGCGCCGACATGCTGACGCAGAAGCTGCTGGCGCATCTGCCGCTGCTGCTGCACGACAATCCGCGATCGGTCTACATCATTGGCCTCGGCAGCGGCGTGACGCTCGGCGCGGCGCTGCGTCACCCGATCGATCGCGCGGACGTGTCGGAGATCTCACCCGAGGTCGTCTCCGCTTCGGCGTATTTCTCCACAGAGAACCGTGACGCGCTCAGCGACGGGCGCGTCAGGCTCATCGTCGGCGACGGACGATCGCATCTGCTGCTGTCCGACGATCGCTACGACGTGATCGTGTCCGAACCGTCGAATCCGTGGATGGCGGGCGTCTCGACGCTCTTCACACGCGAGTTCTTTCAAGCGGCTCGTGCGCATCTTCAGCCTGATGGCATCCTCTGTCAGTGGGCGCACACGTACAACATCAACGATACGGACCTGCGATCGATTGTCGATACCTTTCTGTCGACGTTTCCGAACGGAAGCGCCTGGCTGGTCGGCGCGTCAGACCTTCTGCTCATTGGGTCAACGTCGCCGATACGTGCGCTCGAGTCCGGTATCGACTCCGCATGGAACCGCGCGGGCGTCGCCGAAGATCTGGGGCAAGTCGGAGTCTCGGACGCATTCGGCGTCCTGACGTTGTTCATCGCGCGCGGCCGGGATCTCCAGCGCTACGCCTCCGGCGCACGGGTGCAGACCGACGATCGGCTGGCGCTCGAATATTCCGCACCGCGCGCCATCTACGGTCGATATCAGACCAGCAACATCGATCGGTTGCGCGCGACGGCCGCGGACGCCGCATTGCCGGCAGCGATCGCCGGTGTACGTGCATCGGCAGACGCCGCCAGCTGGCGCAACCGTGCCGCGATGCAAATGAAAGCCGACACCCCGGAACTCGCATTCCAAGACTACGGCGACGCACTGAAGATCGCGCCGCAGGACCTCGACGCGCTTGAACGTTATGTCGGCGCCGCTGCCGCCAGCGGGCAACTCGATGCGGCGGAGAAGTACCTGCGCAACCGGATCGCGGCGACCGACACCGCCGCGCTCAACGTGGAATTGTCGCGGGTGCTGGCGGCACGTGGCGATCTCGATGGTGCCGCCGCGGCGGCGCAGCATGGCGCTGCGCTCGATCCCTCGAGTGAACGAGCGCTTGATCAGCTCGTCACCGTTCTCGCTGACAATCGCAACGACGCCGCCGTCGAACAGCTGGTCACGCTGCTCGTTCGGACCGGTGCCACACGCCCAGTAACGCTGTACGCGCAGATGCGCCTCGCGCACATGCGCGGACGGTTCGAGCAGGCCAGGGCATTTGGTGAACGACTCACTTCGACGGAGACATCCGAGGAGAACGCGGCGCGCAACTCGAACCTGCTCGGGCTCGCCTACGACGGACTCGGCGATCACGATCGCGCGCGACAGATGTTCGAAGCGTCGCTGCGGACGTCGCCGCGGGCGCCAGCCGTGTTGATGAATCTGGGGTTCACGGAACTCAAGGCTGGCCGGCCGGACGTCGCGGAGAAGCGTTTCTCGGAAGTGCTGTTCCTGTCGCCGACGCTGGCGCCGGCGCTCGACGGGCTCGCGCAGGCGCTGGAGCGTCAGGGGAAAACGTCGCGCGCCTCAGCGGTCCGCCGAATTGGTCAGGATAGGTAGCGAATTGGTCGTGTGATTGCGACGGTTGTGGCGAGTTGTTGCAGCGGCAGGTCCGTCAGCCGGCGACGCGTCGCCATCCCGGACGCGGTCATACCGATTGGCATAGGCGGCTCGCAGCCGCGTCTTCACTCCCGTCCTCCAGTTCGACGCCGCGGCAAAACGCTGGCGTCGGCTCGTCGTCCACAACCTCGTGAGCGAAGATGCAGTTTTCGATGCTTGGCGGTCTGGGCCTGCGAAGCCTCCGCCGCGTGTTGTCCCTGCCGCCGATCGCGGCGCTCACAGTCGGTCGGTCGTGAACACGCGACTGCAAGGCGCTGGCCTTTCCACTGTCAGCCGATGCGGCCGTGCGGGTGAGAAGAACCGGTCCGAAAATACTGCCGCCAAATGGCTCCGGGGAACGCTTGGATCCAGGGGGACGGCTATGGCACCAGCCGCGTTCTTCGAAGCCGCATGGCCGCGTCGGCGAACCGTCCCAAAGTCGAAAGGGCCGACTCAAGCGATCACTGCGGTCCCGATTTTTTCGGAGCCGAGCGAGGCAAGTACCATTTGAAGCCCAACTCCTCGATTTCCTTTTCGTGTTCGCCGTTGCCCTCGTGGCAGGCGTGCTCCCACGATTCCGCCTCATACGGATCACGCACGGCATTTGCCCCGCCACGGCCTCCGGCGCCCTGCCGCCGCTGCGGCGCGTTGAGCGTGAATGGGCGTGTAAACGTTTCCGGATCGTCAACGGTCGCCTGATAGTCGAGCACGTTCGGGGCGGCGAGGCGGATGCGCTCTGTTACCTTCGCATTCGGCCCGATGAAGTTGCCCGCGCTGTCGAGCCACATCTTGCCATTCAGATTCGTCGTCTCGATGACGAGCGTATCGCCCTCGAAGTGCCCGCGTGCGCTCCCCATCCACATTCGAACCGCACTTGATGGACGCGCAGCGCTATCGAGCGGGATGATGCGGTAGATGTGTCCCCAATTGAGCATCATCAAAACCGCGTCTTTGGTCTGCACGAGCTCATATCCGCGCTGCGAGTAGCGCGGCACGCTCTTCATACAAAACGCCTGCGGATCGTAATAGAGACGCTTACTCGGATCTTTCGACCACACCTCGCGACCGAGTCCCTCGCGGTGCGCGATTCGCTCGGCGAGCGCCCAGGGTTGGTACGGCAGCTTGCCATCTGCTGGATCCGCCACCCAGCTCTCCCACGGCGGCGTCGTCACGTCGAGAAATATCGGAATTTCCTCGATGTCGTCACCGCTCCACGTGCCACCCCAGCGCCCCTGCAGATCCGGCTGACCGTCCGGCGTGCGCGATGGCGTGAACGGAGGCAGCTTGCCGCGTTCCGCGATCCACGACTTCGCACCAGGCCCCCGTTTACCTTCGGGCCAGTCCTTCGGGTTGAAGATGGCCTGCGCCGTTGCCAACGCGGGCAGCGTCAGGACGAGCGCCAGGGCGCAAACGTGGCCTCGAAGCGTCATGTGCGGTCTCATTTCTTCGTGAACTCGTTCTCGAGCTGATAGGCGTAGCACTCGTATTCGAGCAGCTCGACGTGCGGATCGATTCGCCGGTAGAGAATCGCACTGAGGTTCCACGGGCGCGAAAAGACTTTCGGATCCTCGATCGTCACTTCATATCGAATGTGGTACGGACTAATCGGCGTGTAGCGCTCGACCACGTGCAGCGCATCGCTGTGGTAGTTGCCGGCGCGATCGAACCAGGTCTCCTCGCCGAAATCGACGACGTCGACGACCAGCGTGTTGCCCTCCCAGCGTCCACGCGAATCGCCCATCCACCAGTCGATGTGTCCTGCCGGATGTGGATTGCCGTTCATGTAAATCTGGCGAATGGTGTGGTTGTACTCGTACAGAATGTTGACCTTGTCCGCCTGCTGCACGATCTGAAAGGGGAACGGCATGAACGTGATGCGTGGCACTCCCGAGAGGTAGCACTTCGATTCAGGATCGCGGGTCGCGCGGTTCGCCTCGTTCTCTTTCTTCTTGGCAAGCGCTTCGGGCTTGTACGGAATCTCGTTGTCGACGACAACCCCTCGGCCGGCCGGGACGCCGAGACGCGCACCGTGATCCTGCAGGTCCCAGGCCGCGGTGTTCAGCACCTGCCAGATGCCTGAAATGTCCGGTTGCCCATTCGCCAGCTTCGGCGGTGTATACGGTGGCATGTTGGAGGGGGCCTGCGCGTACGCCACCCGCGGCACCAAGGCGCTTGTCACCACGAAGATCGCGAAGAGCGCGAAGAGCGCACAGCGAAAAACGCGAACGGAGCCAGCGTGGTTCATGGCCGGATAGCTTGAAATAGAATCCTTTGAATGTCCACTTTCAAAATCGCGGTCATAGAGGGCGATGGCATCGGCCACGAAGTCATCCCCGAAGGGTTGCGCGTCCTCGAAGCAGCCGGAAAGAAATTCGGACTGTCGTATCAGATGACGCATTTCGACTGGAGCTGCGAGGTCTACGCCAAGACGGGCCGCATGATGCCTGAGGACGGTCTCGAGCAGTTGAAGAAATTCGATGCGGTGTTTCTCGGCGCCGTCGGCTATCCGGGCGTCGCCGATCATGTCTCACTGTGGGGGCTGCTGATTCCGATTCGACGCGGCTTCGATCAATACGTAAACCTGCGCCCTGTCCGTCTGTTCAAAGGCGTCTCGACGCCATTGGCCAACCGTACGCCCAAAGAAATCGACTTTGTCGTCATTCGCGAGAACACTGAGGGCGAGTACTCGTCGATTGGCGGGCGGATATTCAGCGGCACCGAGAACGAATTCGCGATCCAGGAGACGGTGTTCACCAGGCGTGGTGTCGATCGCGTGATGCGCTACGCGTTCGACCTGGCGCAGAAGCGGCGCAAACACGTGACCTCGGCCACTAAATCCAACGGCATCATCCACACGATGCCGTTCTGGGACGAGCGGTTCAACGCCCTCAAGAAGGACTATCCCGACGTCAAGACCGATCAGTTCCACATCGACATCCTGACAGCCCACTTCGTCCGTAACCCGGACTGGTTCGACGTCGTTGTTGGCAGCAATCTGTTCGGCGACATTTTGTCGGACCTGGGCCCCGCGGTCGCCGGCGGCATCGGTATCGCGCCGTCGGCCAATCTGAATCCCGAACGGAAGTTTCCGTCGATGTTCGAGCCGGTTCACGGATCGGCGCCCGACATCGCAGGGCGGAATATCGCGAACCCGATTGGCACCATCTGGTCGGCGGCGTTGATGCTCGATCACTTCGGCTTTCCGCAGGCGGCGCGGGCCGTGGAAGGCGCCATCGAAGCGGTCTGCGATAGCGGTCCGAAAACGCCCGATTTTGGCGGGAAAGCTTCTACGCACGAAATGGGCAAGGCCATCGCAGCGGCTGTATAGTTGACCGCGAACCGACCCCGTTTTAGAGTCACCGCACATCGGCATCGTAAGGAACTCCAGGAGGAGCGAATGGTTAGATTGCGCGCGGTTTTTTGTTCACAGCAGGGGGCGTGGGCCGTGCTCGCGCTGCTGCTGACGCTGGGGCTCTCAACCCCGGCCGCAGCCCAAGGTGAGCGTGGCGTCATCGGCGGCACGGTCGCTGATGCGCAGGGAGGCGTCCTCCCCGGCGTCACCGTGACGGCGCGCAACATCAATACTGGCTTCACGCAGAATGCCGTCACCGAAGCGGACGGCAGGTACCGCTTTGGCGCGCTGCCCATCGGCACCTACGAAATCAAAGCGGAGCTGACCGGTTTCACCACCGCCACCGTGACCAACCTGACGCTCACGATCAACCGTGAGCTGCAGCAGAACATCACGATGGGCCTCACCACGCTGCAAGAATCGGTGACCGTCACCGGGCAGGCGCCTGTGGTCGAAGTCACCAAAAGCGAGGTGTCCTCGGTCATCACGCAGCAGCAAATCGAGATGCTGCCGGTCGCCAATCGTGCGGCCGTCACGCTTGCGTTGCTGCTTCCCGGCACGAGCCAAGACGGCACGCGGCCGCGCCGCAGCAACGCACAGGTCGGCGCCGGCACGCTGCAGTTCACAACGACCAATCTCGCCGACGGCACGATGAACATGTCGAGCAAGGCCGGCGAGCCGCGGCAGGACTTCCCGCAGTCCGCCATTCAGGAATTCAAGGTGTTCACCACGCAGCCGCCGGCTGAGTACGGCGGTCGTGCAGGTGGCGTCATCAACGTCGTGACCAAGAGCGGCACCAACAGTTTCAGCGGCGAGGGCTACGAGTTCTTCCGCAACAAGGCCATGGGCCGGCTCGACAAGTTCACGCAGGTTGCCGAGGATGCGGGTCAGGGCAAGAGCCGTTACAACCGGAATCAATTCGGTGCCGCGCTCGGCGGACCGATCGTGCTGAACAAGATCCACTTCTTCGTCGCCGAGGAATACACGCAGGAAAATTCAAGCTATCTGGTCAATACCGGCCAGCCGCAGTTCTACGGCAAGTTCGAAGGGGTCTTCGATCAAAAGCTGCCCAATCAGATGTTCCTGGGCCGCGTCGATGGACAGTTGACACCGAAGCAGAGTGGGTTTGCACGATGGGCCTACGAGCGGCAGGAGTTCAGCTGCGAGGGGTGCGGCGGCAAACAGGCGAATCAGGGCAACACGCTCATCCCGCGTGATGCGCTCGTCATGGGCCACACCTGGGTGCTCGGCTCGAAGTTCCTCAACGAGTTCCGCTTCAACTACGCCAAGCAGTGGCAGTATCAGGCGCCCGAGGGTCTCCCCTATTACAAGAAGTTCGACTTCTCGCCCGAGCGGTTCAATGGCACCACGCCGACTTACCAGTTCCCGAGCTTCACGTGGGGCAGCGACACCTTCGCGGCGATCAACCTGATGATGCGGGAGTGGCGCGACGACTTCACCATCTCGCAATCGAGTCACAACCTGAAGTTCGGCATGGACGTCCAGAATCTCCCGCTCCAAGAGGATGTGCAGGGGAACCCGAGCGGCACCTGGACCTTCTCGCAGGATCAGCTGTTCGATCCGAGCAACCCTGTGGCCCTGGCAAACCTGAGAGGCGCAAACCGTTTTCAGGCATCGTTTCCGGCGCTGATTCGTCGCCAGCCACACCACTACTTCCAGTACTACGCGCAGGACGAGTGGAAGGTCGCATCTGGCCTGACGTTGAACCTGGGCATTCGCTACGAGCGGGATACGAAAATCTGGAACGACGACCGGAAGAATGATGGGTCGTACTACCCGCGCGTCCTGCCGTTTGTGAATTTCGCATCGCGCGGTGATAACAACAACTGGTCACCGCGTTTGGGCCTCGCGTGGGACCTGCGGAACAACGGCACCAACGTGGTCCGCGCCGGCTACGGCCGCCTGTTCAACACAATCATGAACGGCACGCCAGGCGCCGAGACAACGACGCTGCTGCAAACGAGCATCAGCATCAATAACCCGACGTACCCGGATCCGTACGGCGGCCGCTCGCCAGCATCGTTTGCCTCCACCGCGCCGCCGAACATCAGCATCGTCGACGACAACATGGTGAATCCCTACTCCGACATGTACAACGTCGGGTATTCACGTCAGTTGGGCGCCGACATGGCGATCAACGCGGACGGCGTCTACGTCAAGTCGAATGCCTTCAACGCGAGCCTCAACGTCAATACGCCGTTGCAGTCGGCGCCGGGCATCCCGGCCACACCGATCGTCAGGCCGAATCCCGCATGGGGCAACATCGCGCAGGTGCAATCGATTGGTGAGCAGGACTACCGCGCGCTGCTGTTGCGACTCGAGAAGCGGTTCTCGCAGCGCTATCAATACACGCTCTCGTATACGCTGGCAAGGGTGACGGACAATTCGTTCGGCGCCACATCCACCGGGACGGTCACCGACTTTTACCACCCCGAATGGGACAACGGCTACGGCAACGCCGACCGCCGCCATACGTTCGTCGGCAGCGGCGCGTACCTGCTGCCCGGCGACGTGACGCTTGGCATGGTCTGGACGCTCCGCAGCTCGTCGCCATTCAGCGCGCGCGCGGGCCGCGATATCAACAACGATGGCGCGACGACCGATTTCGTGCCGGGAACGACCAAGGGCATGGGCAACCGTGACAACGACGCGATGATGAAGGCCGTCAACGCCTATCGCGTCGCGAACGGTCTGGCACCAATCACCTTGATCAACAACAGCAACACCTACAACCGTTTCGATGTCCGGGCCAGCAAGGCGCTCACGTTAGCCGGCCGGAAGCGCGTCGAGTTCATCGGGCAGGTGTTCAATCTGTTCGGGCGCAATAACCTGGCCGGCATCGGCGCCAACTTCACCAGCAACGCGCTGTCGGACACGTTCGGTCAGTACACGACCGCGCAGGCGCGGCAGCAAGGGGAGGTCGCTGTTCGATTTACCTTCTGACGCTGCCTAATTCGGTCTCCCGGTCAGTTCAGGTATCAGGTGTCAGGCGTGGTCAAGGGGCCAGCCTGACACCTGGACCACGCCTGAAACCTGATACCTGAAACCTTCCGATCTACATCTGCGACGCCGTCACTCCGATACGAGGACGTGTCTGCGTTCAGATTTGAAAAACAGCGGGTCTCCGCCACCCTGACGCTCGCCCCGGGCAACTCCGTTACCGGGTGCTTCTTCGTCGCCGGTCACACCGCGCACCGCGCCGGCGCCGAGCGCATCGGCGACCTGCTCAACGAACAGACCGGCTTCTTCCCCTTCGAGCACCGCGACGGCACCACGGTTCTTTACAACCGCGCACATCTTGTCGCAGTGTCGCTCGACCCCGGCGTCAACGAGGCCGAGTGCGATCCGGGCTATGAGGTGGCCACCCACCGGTATGTCGGGATGCTGCTCTCCACGGGGATGCGGGTCAAAGGAAAGGTGGCGGTGTACGCGGCGCCCGGCCGCGACCGCCTGAGCGACTACGCGCGCTCCCCGCAGGCCTTCCGTTACGTGGTCACTCAGAAGAACACCCTGATCGTAAACGCAGCTCACATCGTGGAGCTGACGGAACTGGCGGATTGATGGCGACCGAAGCGGCAGCCTCCTACATCGACACCCTGCTCAAGCGCGTCGCCGCGCGCGGCGCCAAGCTCGGTATCCGGTTCGAAAGCGGCGCGCCGGTGCGGGTCCTGGACGGCCATGGAGGTTTGCGGGACGTCACCAACCGCACGCTCTCGCCTCAGGAAATCATGGCGGCGATCGGGCCGATCGTGCCGGACGCCATCAGACGACTGCCGCAGACACCGTCGGTCAACTTCAACTACGACTGCGCCGGCGTCGGTGTGTTCAATGTTGCCCTGCGGCGCGATGGCGAGAAGATATCGGTTTCGATTGATCCCGGCGATGGCGCGGCTCCCGCGGACCCGACAAGGTCCGCGCCCCAGCCGACCAAATCCGAATCCGAATTTGTTGTCGAAACCACGTCTGTAGGCGCAGTGATTGCGGCCAATCGCCCTGCCGCGGCGGGTTTCGTCGAAACCGTCAGCGCATCGACGCCGGAGGCCGGGATTGAGGCAACCTCTTCCTCACCCGTTGCACCTGTCGCGCCCATTGCACGTGTCGCACCTCTCGCACCAACCACATCACCCCCGATCGACAGACTCTTCAGGCTGATGTGCGACGCGAAAGCGTCCGACCTGCACCTGAGCGTCGGCATGAAGCCGCTCGTGCGCAAGGACGGCGAGATCAAAGTGCTCGACGAATCAGCGCCGGTCTTCGACCCAGAATCGATGTCGGCGATGCTCGAGCCGATCATGCCGGAGCGCAATCGTGAGGAATTCGGCAGGCGGCACGACACCGACTTCGCCTACGAGATTGCCGGCCTCGGCCGGTTCCGCTCCAACATCTTCATGGACCGGAAGGGCCCGGGCGCCGTGTTCCGCGTCATTCCGTCGAAGATTCTGACGGCAGAGGACCTCGGGCTCTCGCCGCACATCCTCAAGCTGTGTCAGTTGAACAAGGGGCTCGTGCTCGTCACCGGACCGACTGGTTCGGGCAAGTCGACGACGCTGTGCGCGATGGTCGACTACATCAACCGCACGCGGCGCGACCACATCATCACGATCGAAGACCCGATTGAGTTCGTGCACGAGAACAAGCAGTGCCTGATGAATCAGCGTGAGGTGCACGTCCACACCGACGGGTTCAAGGACGCGCTCCGCGCCGCGCTGCGCGAAGACCCCGACATCGTGCTGGTCGGCGAAATGCGCGACCTGGAGACGGTCGCAATCGCCATCGAGACCGCTGAAACCGGCCATCTCGTCTTCGGCACCCTGCATACGACGACGGCGGCGTCGACCGTCGATCGCGTGATCGACCAGTTTCCGACCGATCGTCAGGCGCAGATCCGCATCATGCTGTCCGAGTCGTTGAAGGGCGTCATCGCGCAGACACTCTGCAAGAAGATTGGCGGCGGCCGTGCCGCGGCGCTCGAAGTCCTGATCGTCACCAGCGCCGTCAGCAACCTCATTCGCGAGGCGAAGACCTTCCAGATCCCATCCATCATGCAGGTGGGAAAATCCGTCGGGATGGTCTCGCTCAACGACGCGTTGATGGATCTGGTGGCGAAGAAGCTGGTCGCGCCCGAAGAGGCCTACTCGAAGTCGGTGGACAAGGGCGGGTTCGAAGCGCTGCTCAAACGCAGCGGCATCGACACGAAGTTCACCGCGGCCGCAAAAGAAAACTGAGGCGGGTGGGCAAGCCCCCACCCGCCTTCGTTCAGAACAAGAATCGTGCTCCTAGCTGCACCTGCCGTGGATAGCCGATGCCTGGTATGTACCCGTTCGGCTGGCGAAAGCTGCTACTGCGCCCGTTGCCGGTGTACTGAGCTCCAAAGTTCGCCGTGTTGAACAGGTTGAAGAACTCGACGAACAGACCGATCTTCCTGTCCGAGCTTCCCAGGTTGAGGAACTTCGTCGACCGCATATCGAACACGAACGTGTTGTCGCCGCGAGCGGAGTTCAACGACACCTGCTGGCCCGTCGCGGGATCGACGTAACGATCGCCACCACTGGTGGCGCTGCTGTTACCGTCCCGATTGAGGTCAGTGCCCGCTAGCAGGTTGTATGGCCTGGCGCTGGCCAGCTGCACGACCGGTGAGAGCTGGATGCCGTAGACGAGATCGAAGACGCCGGTCGCCACCATCCGATGCCGCTCATCGGCGCCGGTTGGCCCCCATTCGCCAGGTCCGAACGGCTGATTCCACACCATCGGCTGGCTGGAACCGGAGCGGTTGCCGGTCGATCCGCCGTAGGCGTACGCGTGGGCGAAGGTGTAATGCGCCTGGAGGGTGGCGCGCGGCAAACGGCGTTGGAACAAGAAGGTCAGCGCGTTGTAGCGCGACTTGTTGATCGACGACAGAATCATCACCGACGAGAACTGGTTCGCCGCATATCCGTTGGCGACAAGCGCCGGCGCGAGGCGGCGCTGCCCGTCGAGAATCGGGTTGATGTTCAACGGGCGCAGTTCATTGCGCCCCTCGCTGTAGGTGTAATCAACCGACAATGTCGTGTTTGCCGCGAGCGTATGCGCGTAGCCGACGTGCGCCTGGTACGTGCGCGGCTCGATGATCTCCGGATTGATCCACTGGCCCTGAGAGTTCAGCGGCAGCTTGTTGCCCTCGGTCGGCGCAGGCGGCAGCGGATCAATCATGAGGCGGAAGTTGGGCAGCTCACCCTGGCCAATCTGGCTGTTATTGAGGGTGGCGAGCGCATTCAGCGGCCGCTTATTCTGCGAGGTGATATCACCCGCCGATGCGGCGGTGTTGTACTGGTCGAAATACACACCTGCTCCACCCCTGAGAACGCGCGAACCAGTGCCGCTCAGGTCATAGGCAAAGCCAACGCGCGGCGAGACGTTCTTCTTCGGCGTCTTCGGGAAGCCTCCGTTCGGGTCGCCAATCTTCGCGAGGACCTGGCGCGTGGCATTCAGCTCGAACTCGTTCTCGTCCATCAGGTTGATATCGACGTCGTAGCGCAGCCCGAGGTTCAGCGTCAGCTTCGGCGTGATACGCCAATCGTCCTGGAACCATGTGCCGAACTGCTGCGCGTTGGTGATGGTGTCAGCCCAGTA
>Ga0207659_10002173_pt1 | contig 11656 bp, 11 predicted proteins | sample KBSM43metaG_FD_184330 | JGI IMG/M metagenome (GOLD analysis project Ga0207659, IMG submission 184330) | Miscanthus rhizosphere microbial communities from Kellogg Biological Station, Michigan, USA - KBS M4-3 metaG (SPAdes) (version 2) | ecosystem: Host-associated > Plants > Roots > Rhizosphere >...
CCTTCTCGAAGATCATCGAAGGCCGTCTGCTGGCAGGCGGAATTGTGAAAGAAGTACTCGAAGCCGTCGCCCGCCAGAATGAAACCGAAGCCCTTGTCGCTCACGAGTCGCTTGATGGTGCCGTTCATCGATGCCATGTTGTGTCCTTAATGATTGAGTCGGATGCCTCTTGCGCCTCGCCAGCCCGTCGCAAATCAGGCAGGGTCGCAAGCGCCCACGAAAGACGAACCACCGAGCACCCGTTATTGGTGTCGCGGTGACCACCCCTCCGTCGATCTCGCGGAACCGGATACTGACACGCCGGCCGAGAGTGCCATGACGGGAAAGCTTTGGTGAGGGCTGTTGCTCAGGGTCGGGGAGGATTCCCCGGCGAGGTATCGCAGTGCTCAAGAAAGCAAGGCGTGTGGAGCATACGCTCTTTCCGAGGCGCAAGCAATGAGACTCAGTATGCGCGCTCGAAGACAACTGTGAGGGCGATCAAATTCGGCTGAGCCGTTCTGTTGGCCAGGAGCCATGTATCGGCGAGTCGTGGCAACGTAGTGTTTGGATCTGGATTGGTCCACCAATCGGCGCTCAGGCGCGCCAGGTCGGGCAGAGAGAAGCCCAGGAGATCCTCAATCTGGCCGAACGTGAGAACGACGCGGTCTGCGTACCTGCCGTCCAGGTAGTTGAAAAGCGAAACGTATTGGCTGGGCGGGGCGCACCGTCGGGGGGAATTTGCCGCATTCGTGTCTGATTGGGGTTGGTCCTGCAGTCTCTTCCTCCATGACAGCATCGGTGTTCCTCCTGAATTCCTCAGCGCAGGCGCTCGCAACCATTTCCGCCAGCGCATCGCAAATTCTCATCGTGATGACGCCGCCCAACGTGTTCACTCTGGAACAGCGCGTCGCGCAATGCATCCGCCAGAATGCGTGGATGAAGACCTGCAGCAACGGAAGGTACGCGCCGCGGGTGAGGCATGAATCGCGGCTTGACGAGCTTCTGTCAGCGTCGCTATGATTAGCAGTTGCCGACGGTGAGTGCTAACTCCCCGCTGGCCTGCATCGATTTTCCAGGCGTTTGCGCGGGCCTCTCGGCCGGCGCACCTACCAGACAGTTGGAGTCGACTCACATGAAAGTCAGACCGCTACACGACCGCATCATCGTCCAGCGCATCGATGAGGGCGAACAGAAAGTCGGCGGAATCATCATTCCCGATAGCGCCAAGGAAAAGCCGCAACAGGGAAAGGTCATCGCCGTCGGTCTCGGTAAACGCGAAAAGGCGGACCGCGTGCCGCTCGACGTGAAGGCAGGCGACACGATTCTGTTCGGGAAGTACTCCGGGCAGGACATCAAGCTCGATGGCGAGGAATACCTCATCATGCGCGAGGACGAAGTGCTCGCGGTTCTCGATTCGAAATAACGCGCAGTGCGCAGGCGTCAGCCTGTGCAGCCGATGGAGTTTTAGGCACATGGCAAAACAGATTGTGTATGGCGAGCAGTCGCGGCAGGCGATTCTGCGCGGCATCAACCAACTCGCCGACGCGGTGAAGGTCACCCTCGGACCCAAGGGGCGCAACGTCGTCCTCGACAGGAAATTCGGCTCGCCGACGATCACCAAGGACGGCGTCACCGTCGCGAAGGAGATCGACCTGAAAGACCCGCTCGAGAACATGGGCGCGCAGATGGTGCGCGAGGTCGCGAGCAAGACGTCGGACACGGCCGGCGATGGCACTACCACGGCCACCGTGCTCGCGCAGGCCATCTATCGCGAGGGGGCGAAGAACGTCGTCGCGGGCGCGAACCCGATGGAGCTCAAGCGCGGCATCGAGAAGTCCGTCGAGGTCATCGTCGAGGAGATCAAAAAGATGTCGCGGCCCGTGTCGGGCAACATGGTGGCGCAAGTTGGCATGATCTCCGCCAACAGTGACCTGACGATCGGCAAGATCATCGCCGAGGCGATGGAAAAGGTCGGCAAGGACGGCGTCATCACCGTCGAAGAAGCAAAGACGCTCGAGACGACGCTGGACGTGGTCGAGGGCATGCAGTTCGACCGCGGGTATCTCTCCCCCTACTTCGTCACAGACGCCGAGCGGATGGAGGTCGTCCTCGAGAACCCGGTGATCCTGATCCACGAGAAGAAGATCAGTTCGATGAAGGATCTGCTGCCGGTGCTGGAACAGGTCGCGCGGATGGGACGCCCGCTGCTCATCATCGCAGAGGACATCGAAGGCGAGGCGCTCGCGACGCTCGTGGTGAACAAGCTGCGCGGCACGCTACAGGCGGCGGCCGTGAAGGCGCCTGGCTTCGGCGATCGCCGCAAGGCGATGCTCGAGGACATCGCGATCCTCACCGGCGGAAAGGCCATCACCGAGGACCTCGGCATCAAGCTCGAGAACATCAAGGTGGAAGATCTCGGCAAGGCGAAGAAGATCACCATCGACAAGGACAACACGACGATCGTCGAGGGCGCGGGCACCACGGCCGCAATTGAGGGACGCGTTAAGCAGATCCGCACACAAGTCGAGGACACCACCTCGGACTACGACCGCGAGAAGCTGCAGGAGCGGCTCGCGAAGCTGGTCGGCGGCGTCGCGATCATCAAGGTCGGTGCGGCCACTGAGACCGAGATGAAAGAGAAGAAGGCACGCGTCGAAGACGCGATGCACGCGACCAAGGCGGCGGTCGAGGAAGGCATTGTCCCTGGCGGCGGCGTCGCGCTGCTGCGCGCCAGCAAAGCGCTCGAAAGACTCAAGCTCACGGGCGACCAGCTCGTCGGTCTCAACATTGTCAAACGCGCCATCGAGGAGCCGATGCGCCACATCGCGAGCAACGCGGGCGCGGAAGGGTCGATCGTCGTGTCGAAGGTGAAGGAGATGAAGCAGGACGAAGGCTTCAACGCCGCGACCGAGGTCTACGAGGATCTGGTGAAGGCGGGCGTCATCGACCCTGCCAAGGTAGTCCGGAGCGCGCTGCAGAATGCCTCGTCGATCGCTTCCCTCCTGCTCACCACCGAAGCCCTCGTCTCCGAGATTCCAGAGGAGAAGAAGGACGCGCCCCAGATGCCGCACGGCGGCGGCATGGGTGGGATGTACTAGTTCGAGGTTCTCGAAGTAGGCGGACCGTACAAAGGCCGGGTCCTCTCGGACCCGGCCCTCTTTTTGTACCGGCTGTTATCGGCGCTACACCGGATCCACGGGCGACGTGCTCAGCGTTCTCTGGTCCGGCCCGTTCATGCAGCACTCCCGTTGCGCCGATAAATCCCTGCGAACGGGTTTGGCTGGCTGTCGCGGCCCACTGGAGGCCTGTTCGTGTCACCGGGAGGCGTCATGGGTCCACTGCGGGATCTGCTCGCGACCGACCATCGGCAGACGCTGGAGTTTTTCATTTCAGGCCTTCGGGACGTATCCGAGCCGACCGTTGATCGAGAGGAGCTGCTTTACAACGCGAGCGTACTCGCGCACTACGCTCAGGTATCCACACAGGGCGGCGTCGAATGGCCAGCTCCCGCGAATCTCAGCGACGTCTTCGACCATTTCGTGTGCGACACCCTGCTGCGCGACAGTCTGATGATGGAAGTGGCAGGCACGCAATGCCTCTTATTGGCGGGGTTCTTCGAGGATCAGATGCGCGAGCGGCATAACATCCGCTGGTACTCGGAGTTGGGCTCGGGTTTTTTCAGCCAGGCGGCCGTCCACGAGCGCTCCGCGCGCAAAGCCCGACTCCTCGATGCGATTGCCAGGCGCTTCGAACCGTGGCGTCAGCGGCACGCGCTGCTGAGCCGAGCCTTGCGAGACCAGCCCTATCTCCTGACGTGATGGCCGGTTGCCGGGATCGCTCGCGGCCGGCGCGGCGGCAACCGCGACACTCGCGGCGCACCCGGCGGACGACGAGACCCGGTTTCTCCTCGCTGTCGTGTTCAATGCGGCACATAAACCACCTTGCGCAAGGCGTAGGCTGGAGTCATATCGAGCCGCTGACTGGCTTGTCGTCTGAGGTAAGGAGGCCGCCCATGTCTCACTCTACGCTCGCGTCATTCGCCGCCGCGACAGAGACGTCGCGCGTGCGGCAGCGCGCCGTCCTCGCGCTCGATCCGCTCGTGCTCAAGGCGGCGCTCGATGACCAGCTCGACAACGGCGACGCGTCCCCCTATCGGCGCCAATATCTCACCGTGCGACGCGCGGCGCTCGTGCGCGCTGGTGAAGGCGTCGTTGCGCTGGCGGCGCTGCTCGACGCGATCGAGGACGCAATCGGCGTCGACGAAGCAGCCCGCGAAGGCGGGTTCGTGCAGGGCTTCGAGTGCTGTCGGCTGCTGCTCTTCGGCGAGCTCCCTCTCGACGTGGAGGTGTTGCCAGATTCCGAGGCGGCTCACCACTTCACATCGGAATCTCTGGACTCTCGGCGTGGCCCCGACCAGAGTTGACCCCCTAACCGTTCAAAACGGCCGTCGTGCTCGTGGTAGCCATGAAAGACAAGCGTGGGGTCCCGACTCGTGATCGTTTCATCGCAGCATCACGTGATCACGAGCGCGTGCATCATGTCGTGCTCTTCATGCTCGAGGATGTGGCAATGCCACACATACTCCGCACCCGTGAGACCGTGGGCGGCCTGGAGCCGCGGACTGGGCGGGGCGTCGAACGGCATATCGAATTTCATGATGACAGTCGTCACTTCGCCCGGGTTCATACGGAGCGTTTCCTTCCAGCCGGCCTCGTTGGGATCGGGCGGTCGCGCCGTTCCCGGAATCGGTCGAAGTGGATAGACAGGACGGCCTTCTGAATCGAACTGCCAAGCCTCCCGCTTGACGACTTGTACATTGACCAGATGCCAGTGAATCGGGTGAGTGTCCGCAGTCAGGTTATAGACCTGCCAGATCTGTGTCTCTCCGCGTGAGGCGATATCAACCGGCGTCGACAAGTACCCTGACATATGGGGCGACCCGAGCATTTGCATGAGACGGCCGTTGTTATCGAATCCTTCGTCGAGCGTCTTGACCTTGGGCGGGGACTGAGTTTCGGGCGTCAGCGGCAGCGTCTGCAGGTAGACCGCCGGGAGGGTGGTCTGCAAGTTCGCGAGCGTCTGGTCAAAGTTCGGTTCGTTCACCGCGCCGTTCGTGTCGACGTCAAAACGCATCACGATTCTCGTGTCCGGACCTTCTCCGGGCACGGATGGTGCGGCGCCACCAATGCACGTCAGATTCGGCGCGTCGGCGTAGTAATCATTGCGAATGTCCCCCCAGGGAAACGGGGCTGGCGCGTCGTTGTAGAGAATGATCGATTGCCCCTCGAACCCTCGGAAGTCGACGATCAGGTCCGCTCGCTCCCCGGGTGCGAGCAACAGGTTGTAACGATTCGCATTGCCATGTCTCGGATCGTCGTCGGCGGCCGTGACGAGGTATCCGATCGGTTTGGGCGGATCGTTGAGCACGACCGGTGCGGGGAGCAGTCCGCTGTCCTTTCCAATCTGGATGATCTTTGGTCCGGCGGGATTGGTCGGAATCATGAGCCGATTCCCGTTGTTGTCGCGATCCTCACGCTGGGTCAGTGTGATGCCATCAACGGACCGATCGGCGACATACAGCTGCAGGTTGTAGAACCGCGCCTGCGCCGCATTCAACGTCTGAAACCGGTATCGTCGCGGTGATACCTTCAGCGTCGGGTACGGGGCGCCGTTCACGAGGTTGGTGTCGAAGAAAGCCTCGGGGACGAGCGACACCGGTGGCGGGGTTCCTCCCGAAACCTTCCACCGTCCCGTGGCGCCGCATTCGAGTGGCAGCTTCATCCCAGGGATCGGCGGACCCTGGTAGACATGCGGATACCAGAGGTCGCCTCGACGTGCTCCCGACACCGGATAGGTCGGGTCGCGATCGGGATCAAGGAAACTCTTGTCCTGAATGATGAGTGGAATCCCGAGCGGGTACCCGGGCACATCGGGAATGACGCCGCTCTTGATCATCATCGACTCGGCGTCGTCGGTGATTAGGTAAGCGGACGCGAGACCGGAGTAGGCGTTGAGCCGTGTAACGCCGTAGGCGTGATCGTGGTACCAGACGAGCCGCGCGCTCTGGTTGTTGGGATAGTCGTAAATCGCGGTCCCCGGCGTCGGCCCCTTGTTCAGGAACGATGATCCATGCGCAAATCCACCAGGATTCTGGGCGTTCGTGAACCACGAGGTGGGGCCGCCATCGCTGGTCCAGGCGACGAGGGCTCCATGAAGATGAATCGTGATGCGATCCGCGCGCCCGCCAACCTCCTTGATGAGGGGCGGGTCGACAGCCGTCGGATCAAGGGGAAGAAGATGGGCGGACGGCAACAGGTTCGTGAGCTTGAGCTTCACCGGTCGTCCGTGCGTCGCTACGATGACGCCGCCCAGATATTGGTTGTTCGAGTCCTTCGCGCGGCCGTATCCCCACAGTCTGGTCGGACCGATGGCGGGATGCAGCGTCTGCGTGAATTGTTGCGCGATGATGTCGTAGTAATCGGTGCCCGGATAGCTCTTCGTGTCGGGTGACAACACGGGGATGAAGTTTCCGAGATCGTTGGCCCCGTCCGGTCCGAGACCGGGCAGCGTCACACGGAACTTGCTGATACCTTTCGGACTTCGGCCGAAAAGCCAGCCATACTTTCCGACAGCGAACAGTCCGGCCATTCCCGCGGCACTACCCAGAAAATGTCTACGGTTCATATGTTGCTCGGGGGATTTCGGCTGGCTTTGCTGGGCGCTTCTCTCCTGACATAGCCGTTCGCACGTTGACCTGATGGAAGCGACGGTCTGCCGTTGTGATCAAGAAAGACGCCATCGCGCAAACGGCGCCGTGAGCCCGCCAACACAGTAAATCGACGCCGTAACGCTTCGCCGTCGCGCGGACGAATGCACGGCCGTTTGTGATCACGTCACCGCATCTCGGCTCCTCTCCTGTTTAGAGTCGTCGTATCCCTTCGATGCTGCCTGTACATCACCCACACGCTGAACGCTGCGGTTCCGAGACGTCCGGTCGTCCGGTACGCCGATTGCCCTAATACATCGTGATGAATCGATTGGGGCTGAGCCAGCCTAGTGCCCTTGACGGAGGTCGTTGATGTATCAAGATCTGTGGCGTAAGACCATCTGCGCGGCAGCCGTCGTGCTCCCGCTGATGTCTATCTCCTGCAATCGGCAGTCGGTTGGACAGAAACAGCCTGCCGTTGAGGAACAGAACGCCGGCGCGGCCCGGGTCGGAACCACCGGAACCACTGCACCGGCCCAGCCAGAAGCGGGCACATCCTCGACGGCAACCGCGTCTGACGCCGCGACCGAGCGTGACGCCGATGCCATCAAAGCGCTCGAAGACATGTCCAATTACTTGAGAACGCTCAAGGCGATTCAGGTTCACGCCACGACCAGCCGCGACGAAGTGCTGGTGGATGGCCAGAACGTCACCTTCTCCGGGACGTTGGACATGATCGCCGAGCGGCCGAACCATCTACGCGCCGAAGTGATCAATGACAAGCAGCAGCGGATGTACTTCGACGATGGGAAAACGTTCAGCGTGTGGGCGCGACGGGTGAACTACTACGCGACGATCCCGGCGCCGCCGACACTCAGAGAGCTGGCCGAAAAACTGTCCGACGAATACAACCTCGAGCTTCCGTTGGCCGACCTTTTTTACTGGGGCGATAGCAAGACTACCGGAGACATCGTCGGCGCCATCGACCTCGGCCCTGCGCAGGTCGACGGAACGACGTGCGAACACTATGCGTTCCGGCAGAAGGGCGCCGATTGGCAGGTCTGGATACAACAGGGCAATTACCCGCTGCCACGGAAGCTGGTGATCACGACGACCACCGACCCGGCGCGACCGAGGTACACATCGGTGATGACATGGAACCTTGCGCCGTCCTTCGATGACGCCGCGTTCACGTTCGAGCCGCCGAAAGATGCAAAGAAAATCATGTTTGGCCGAACGCCGCCGGGTAATTCGGAGTAGGGAGTTGATCATGTCGAGACCAATGGTGGGCAAGACAGGAGTTGTCGTGATCGTTGTTCTGTTGGCTGGAGGAACGGCGTTGGTTGGCCAGCGGGGCGGCGGCCGGGGCGGCGGTGGCCATGCGTCGAGAGGTGCCGCTCGCACCAGCGTGAGCCACGCGAGCCCTAACGTGGGCGGCAATCGTAGCGCGAACGTGGATCGCAGCGCGAACGTGGACCGTAGCGCGAACGTGAATCGCAACGCGGACGTGAATCGAAACGTGGACGTGAATCGAAACGTGGACGTCAACCGCAACGTGAATCGCGACGTCAACTTCGATCGCGACATCGACGTCGGTCGGGGTTACGGCGTGGGAGATGGCTGCTGTTACCACCCGGTGGCGAGGGCGACCGCCGCCGCGGTGACGACGGCGGCAGTGGTGGGGTCGGCGGTCAATTCGATTCCATCGTCGTGCAGCGCCGTTTCGGTTGACGGTCTTACGTACCAGCAGTGCGGCTCGACCTGGTACCAGCCGGAGTTCTCAGGGTCGGCCGTAACGTACGTCGTCGTCAACCCACCGAGATAAGGTGGTCCGGTGACGGGCGAACCGAAGCAGTGAGACGATGCTGCTTCGGGTTCGTTTTGTACCCTGAATCGGCCGGGCGTTCGACCGACACGATGGCGAGGTGTTCTCTGACGAATACCTACTCGTCTCGGGCCAACGAGTTGGCGGGTTAGCCTCGTCCACTACGCCTGCCACGCTTGAAGTTTTTTTGCCCCATCTGTTTGCCTCTTGGTTCTCCCATCTGCTTATCAATTCGTTCTTGAGGCTGGGGCTTCCGATGACGTTTCCCAGGGGCATCGACTGGTCCCCGGGTGCGGCGCGCGACCGTGGCTGCTGTCGGTTGTGCCGGTGTTCTTCGCTTTGACGTGTCTTGGCGAGTCAGGTGAGCCAATAGGTCGACAGCGCCATCCCGAATGCGGCCCAGTTCTGTGGTCAGTACGGTGCCGTCAAGCGAACTCTCGCCTTTGGCCCGGATCGTTCGGACGAATATCACGAGCTGGTCTGCAAACGCGACAAGCCTCTGTTCTACAAAATCTCTTCTCAACTGTTGTTTCCGTGTGGCCTTGGGCATCGTCATGATTCGCCGGTGAAGCGGATCCTGATGGCCTCCCCGATCGCGCTCCTGGCGCGCGTGCTCAACGACTTCGACATCAGAATCAACTGAAATTCTAGCGCGATTAGCAGAATGACGGCGATAGTGTACTGCATCGAATTCTCCTGCCAGGCATAACGCCCGCTCGGGTGGTGCTCACTCTCATGCGAGTTGAACGAGGAACCACACGGCCAAGGACGCAACGATGAGGAGCAGCAATGTGCGCATTCTCGTGGCCGTTCGCCGGTCATTCGCGGCACCCCGGGCTTGCCAGTTGCGCCATCGGCTTTCCGCTTCGACGACGGAGATGACCGCACTCTGATTCGTCATCGGAGTGCCTCCTGAATGGTCTCGGACATAGTTCGGCGAGGGTTATTCCACCGCCACATCAGATGAGCGGCGGAAGGACGCGACGCCGGCCAGAACGGTCCAGCGACGGTGATCTCAAGTTGCCCGCCGCGCCTGCGGCACGCACCGCCGAGACCGAGAGCGTCGCAACGGTGGCGTTGATGGATTTCGAGTTGCACATCGCAAGTGTACGGACCGGCGCTGAACGGCGCTGTTCCCGAGTGCACAGGCAGACCACCTCGCAGTCGTGCGCTGTGCGAGAGAGAACAGCGCGGAGCACGTCCAATCGATACAGTGTGTCCGGTGGCCGTGGTGCCGCCGCCAGGTCGAGAACCATATGCTGCTGATTGTCGGCGTAGTTGTTGTGTTGATCGCGGTTGTAGTCATTCGCAGAATGCGGGTGCCAGGTGGCGTGAACGCGAGCACACGGGGCTGGATGAGCGATCAATGGCTCGCCGAACAACGGGCGTCGCACTCACGGTAGGTGTTCCAGACGACGTCCCGTCGAGGACTCGATCAAGACCTGGAGGTGCGAGATGGCTGACCGAGACCGCATCGCGGCGCTGTTCGTTAGTGCACAGGCGGGTCGAGACCCCCTCCGGAGGGCCTCGGTCGAGCTGACCTGGCTGTGACGAGCTGTCCAATCCGGGACAGCCGCATACGACACAGCCACGGTACATTCACGACGCGTTAGCCCCCGGTTAATCTCACGCGAACAGCGAGGTTCCATGCTCTACGAATTCATCTCCCTGAATCGGGACAATATTGTTGGGCGTACCCGCGACCGGGTGCGCGGCCGTCCGTGGCCAGCGGTGTCGGGCCGCGAACTCGAGCACGGCGTGCCCTTGTTCCTGACGCAGCTGGCGGAGACGCTGCGGCTGGAGGGAACGTCGTCGCCGTTTGCGAGCGATGCGATTGGCTCCACGGCCGCGCGCCACGGCGGCGAACTGCTAGTCGCCGGCTTCAACGTCGCGCAGGTCGTCCATGACTATGGCGACATCTGCCAGACGGTGACGGAGCTCGCGGTCGAACAGAAGGCGCCGATCAGTGTGGAGGAATTTCATACGTTGAACCGCTGCCTCGATACCGCGATCGCTGAAGCGGTGACCGAGCATACGCGGCTCACCGCGCAGCGACGATCGGTCGAGGAAGTGGAGCGTCGCGGGCAGGTGGCTCACGAGCTGCGCGACCTCCTCAACACGGCCCTCCTCGCCTTCCACACGCTCAAGCGAGGCACCGTTGCCATCGGCGGCAGCACCGGGGCCGTCCTCGGCCGCAGCCTCACCAACCTGCGCGGCCTCGTGGACCGGACGCTGGCGGAGGTCCGCCTCGCCGCTGGAAAACAGCAACGCGAACGCATCGCCGTGACGGCGTTCGTCGACGACATCGTCGCCGTGGCGATCCTGCACTCGGAGTACCGGCAGATCCGCTTCACCGTCGAGCCCGTGGATCCCAACCTGGTCGTTGACGCCGACCCGCAGCTGCTTACATCGGCGGTCATGAACCTGCTGCTCAACGCGTTCAAGTACACGCCCCCCAACGGGGCGGTGACGTTGCGGACTCGTGCCGAAGAACAACGCCTGGTCATCGAGGTCGAAGACCAGTGCGGCGGCATTCCAGACAGCAAGGGCGAGCTGTTTCAGGCCTTTGGCGATCGACGCGGCGCCGATCGGTCGGGACTTGGCCTCGGACTCTCGATCGCACGAGAGGCGGTGCGGGCACACCAAGGCGATATCCATGTCCGCAACATGCCGGGCACGGGGTGCGTGTTCTCGATTGACCTACCACTCGTGCACGACCCGGAATCTTTCTCCGGGCTCAACGGAAATCCCGCAGCGCCCCCGCCGAACGCCGCCCGAACGCCGTAGACAGTCTGCTCGGTTTCGTGAGCGGCTATAGCATGGGAACCTTCGTTCACGTTCTGCCGGTCATCGCGCTCGTTCTGGTGCTGGTCCAGTTCCTGAGCGGCCGGCGCGTCGTCTGAAGGTCTACTCGTCCGCCGGCTGACGCCCAATCGCATCGATCGCCTGCCGGAAGAGGGCGAAGATCCGTTCCACGTATTCGATGTCTTCCCTGCGCGGCGGGGACCGGAACAAGTTGTAATCGATAACCGTCTGCTGGCGCCTCCGCCTCTGGCCGGAGGCTTCGATGCCGCTATCGCCGCGCGCCGACGCCCCCGTGTGTGACCTGGTGAGTATCTGAGGTCGCTGGGACGACCATCGTGGCG
>Ga0207659_10002174_pt1 | contig 11654 bp, 9 predicted proteins | sample KBSM43metaG_FD_184330 | JGI IMG/M metagenome (GOLD analysis project Ga0207659, IMG submission 184330) | Miscanthus rhizosphere microbial communities from Kellogg Biological Station, Michigan, USA - KBS M4-3 metaG (SPAdes) (version 2) | ecosystem: Host-associated > Plants > Roots > Rhizosphere >...
CCAGTCGATGGGGCGCACTCTAAGCCGGTAACCGTCCTGCCGGTCCAATTTAAGATTTTGTAATTTCGGATTTAAGTTTCCCGGACTTTCCGATCTCAAAATTTCTTCTCTCTTCTCCCAGCCCGGTGAGTTACGTATGTAGTGCCGTAATTACTTCGCCAGAGGGTCCGGCCTCATCTGGAACTTCACCACCTTGCTCATGCTGTTTGTGCCGCCTTCCGTGTGGAACACGGCGCGAGTCGCCCACGTGGACCACAGGCCTTTGCCTTTCCATCCCGTGCGAGGATCGTCGATTCGGCCATCCATTCCCTTTGCAAAGAAACCGAGCGGATAGGGCACACGCAGGATCGTGAACTTGCCGGTATCGGGGGAGAGGGCCAGGAGAGAATCGGATCCATTGCCCGTTGCGATGGGCGTATTTCTTCCCATCCCGAATGTGTCGAACTGATCGACCCAGGCGTAGTAGTGAGAGTCTGCACTTCCGGAATCGCTGACGCCTTTGAAGTGCGGCCCGGGACTCTGGTAGAGCGTCCATCCTTCAGGGCAATGCTGCCCGGTTGCTGAGGGGCCGTTCAAAGGTCCTTTGCATTTTCGGCGATCGAAGCTCGCGAAGTGTCCGCTGGCGAGCGCGGCCCAGACCACGCCGTTGCGGTCGATGTCGAGGCCACGGGGCGAGAACCCCTGGACGGGCGCTTTCGGGTTGTTCCAGGGCACTTCGTAAACCTCAGCGAGCGCGGTTTTCGCTGGATCGGCGCCGGGAGCGATCCGCACAACAGAACCCGGAAATCCCAGAACAGATCCCCAGATCGAACCATCGGCCGGACTCGGCGTGACACCGTAGAACGCGGCATTCACGCGAGTGTCCTTTGCAGGATCCGCTGGCTGTCCCGATTCGACGAAGGCATCACGCTTGCCGTTGCCGTTGGTGTCGAGGATGAGCGGTGTCCATCCCTGTGACTTCGCTTCATCGCCGGTTTCCAAAAACATCCTGGTATTCAGCCAGCCGACGATTCCGCCACCACCGCCGCTGCTTGTCCAGAGCGTGTTGTTGGCATCTTCTGCGAACTGCAGGTGGTGCGTAGAGAAACACGTGTCGATCAGAGTCACCTTGCGGGTCTTTGGATCGTACACCGCAAGGTTGCGGCCTGCATTTGCAGTCACCGGAAAAGCCTGCGCGGACGGATGAGTCGAGCCGGCGCTGCAGAATGCCGGATTTGCTCCGCCTCGAACTCTTGACGTGAACCACACGCGGCCTTCGCCGTCGAACATCGGATTATGAACGTTGGCCTTGCTGGTCCAGATTGCTTCATTGCCCCAATACACCGAGGGTTGCGTGGGCGCGCCGGAAGCCGATGGCGTGTTGGGATCACGCACCGGTACGGGCACTTGACCTTTTTCGTAGCGCACGGGATCGAGAACCGACAGATAGTCGGCGCTTGCTTCGAGCGCACCGTAGAGCGGTCCGTTGGCGTTCACGGTTGGCTTGCGCTTGTCCGTTGCGATTTCGTCGTGGAGGTAGGCTTTGGGGTCTGCCCAGTCCCACTGTGAGATGACGACATTGCGCTCATTGCCTGTTGGCCGAGGCGGTGCCTGTGGTGGAATCTCACCGGCTTTGATGCGATCGGTCCAGTCACCCAAGGCGGCAAGGATCCGATCTTTGCCAAACGTGTTGAGTCCGTTCAGCATTCCCGCGCCTGCCTGTCCTGACTGAACACGCCGTTCCCACGCCGCGGCCGAACTTGGAAATGTGCCGAGCCCTGCGGGAATCTCACGCGTTCCTTTGTTGCCGATCTGGTGACAGGATTCGCACGTGTCTGTCTTCAGAGCGCGGATCCACTGGGCCTGGCTGGCCATCTGCGGTGCAATCTTGTTCCCGGTCGGACCCGTTCCGGGGAACTCGGTTTTGGACGGCACCTGCATCAGCGCATACCAGTAGTTCGATGGATAGTAGTCTGCCGCGGCTTTTGGACTCGGTGCAGCGACGGCTCTGAGGTTCAGTTGCTTTCCGCGAGTAGACTGAACCTTTTGAGAATCGACTAACCCGTAGCCTCGCACCCACACACTGAAGTTCGCCTGGGGAAGATCCGGGATCAGATATCGGCCGCGATCGTCGGTCACGACCGTTTTCGAAAACTTCGTGGGAAGGTCCGTCGTTTCTGCAATGACCCAGACGCCGGCCTCGGGACCGTTTGCACCGGTCACAACACCGCCGATGTCGTCATTATCGATCGGAACCGTATTGTTCTGGACTGCCGTCAATCCGGGCTGGAGCGCCACAAGCACCAATGCGGCGACGAATGCAGTCAGAGCCATGTAGAAAACTTTCGAGGTACTCATAATCCCTCCTTACTTCAATTCAGGTTGGGTGCCCGCTGGTAGCGGGTATCGATCCACGTTAAGCAACATCGAAACCATCTGGTAGTAACCCATGACACCAATGATGTCCACGGCGCCCTTTTCTCCAAACCGGTCAACGACAGCCTTGAACGCGATGTCGCTCACTTGCTTTGTCTCCAGAAGTTCGTTCGCGAAGTTGTATACCACTTCTTCATCGGGTTGCATTCCAACCGGGCGTTTCCGATTTGCAATTGCTGTAATGATGTCTTCCTTCACACCTTCCTGTGCGGCCGCGCGGCGGTGTGCATACCACTCATAATGCGCTGTCCAGTGGCGCGCCGTGACGATAATCGCGAGTTCACGCAGCTTCGCGGGAACAGCAGGTCGGAAGCGCGCATACTCGCCAAGTTTTTGCGCGTAGTCGCCCATTTCCGGACTTCGAAGCAGAACGTTAAACGGGCCGCCCAATCCGCGACGCGGACCCGTCAGAACATTCGTCGTCATCGTGCGCTGCTCGGGAGTCATCTGGTCCCAGGTGAGCGGCTTGAATCGATCGCCCACAAGTCCCAGGTTCGAGGTGTCGGGTGTTTGAGCTCCGATCAGCAACGACGTCACCAGGACAAAAGCCACTGCGGCGCAGACTGCGGAGACTTTGTAGCGCATGGGATCCTCCGGACGGAATTGGTTGGAGTAGAATACACACGACCTATGCCGAAACCAACATTCCACCGACGGCGTTTTCTCGCCGCTGCTGTGCCGGGATTAGTTGTGGCATCCGCGTTTGCTCAGGCTCCGCAGCAACAGCCCGTCTCGCCGGAGCCAACGCGCCGCGACTGGACCGGGCAGGAGCCCATTCGTTATCCCGATCCCGATATCATCGCGCTCGACAATCGCTTTCGCCGCTACATCATCGGGAACACCGTGATGAAGCGACTGCATACCGGCACGCTCTGGGCCGAAGGCCCCGCATGGAACGGACCTGGACGCTTTCTAATGTGGAGCGATATCCCGAACAACGTCCAGCTGCGATGGATTGAAGACGACGGGCGCGTGACGACTTTCAGAAACCCTTCGGGCTACAGCAATGGAAATACATTCGACTATGAAGGCAGGCAGCTTTCGAGTGAGCACGGCGGCCGCCGTGTCGTGCGCTACGAGACGAACGGATCCGTCACTGTCATAGCGGACAAGTTCGAGGGAAAGCCGCTGAATTCTCCAAACGATCTTGTCGTTCATCCCGATGGAAGCATCTGGTTTACGGATCCGGCGTACGGCATCAATGGAAACTATGAAGGCTTCCAGGCGCAGCGCGAGTTGAAGGAGGCGGTGTATCGCGTTGACGGAAAGACAAAGCAGATCACAAAGGTGAGTGAGGAAGTCGGAAGTCCGAACGGAATCTGTTTCTCACCCGACTACAAGAAACTCTATGTCGCCGACACTGGCGCACCGCGCGAGATCAAGGTTTGGGATGTTGACGGCACTGCTATTCGTAATGGGAAGCGATTCGTTCAGCTCGATGTGCCGGGATCCGGCGCCCCTGCGGCCGCCGACGGAATTCGCTGCGATGCGGATGGAAACATCTGGGCCGGCGCCCGGCCCGGAGTGCAGATCGTTGCGCCAACGGGAGAGCGCATCGGAATGATTCGCCTGCCTGAGAATTGCGCAAACGTTTGTTTTGGAGGACCGAAGCGCAATCGGCTGTTCATGACGGCGAGCCAGTCTTTGTACGCGATTTATGTGGGCACCACCGGTGCCCACATCGCTTGAGAGAATCAGTGTCCTGCGACGACGGCCTTGTTCCTGTCGATGTGCCGTTTCACCAGGGCTAACGCAAAAAAGACAATCCCCATCGCATAACCCCACGTCATGAAGTAGTGGGGCGTTCCCCCATCCATTGCCCAGGTACCTATCTTCCCGGTCATCGTCCGGTTTCAAATTCTCTTGTTTGGGAATTGGGCAACAAAAAAGAAAGGGGCCAGAAACCTTGGCCCCTTTACGTGAATGCTTTGTTGTGTCTTATTGTGGTCGGTCTTGCGGCCGCTTCAGGACAGGCGGCGCATCACCATCGGGCTCCCGATCATCCGGCTTCGTGTTTCCATCCTGGCCGCCCGCCGTTGGATCTTCATTTGGATTCCTTCGGCTTGGCGTTCCTCGCTTCAGACTGGGCGCCTGGTCCCTTTGCGACGGTGTTCTCTGATCCTGCAATTGAGCCAGCCGGGCTTTGACCGTGTCGAATTCCGAAGTCGTAACGAGATAGCGCTCCTTCGGCTTCAGGAAGTTTTCAATGTTGGATTTGGTCTTGGCCACCCGGGATTCCGTCGGCGGGTGCGTTGAGAATAAAGAAGACATCTTCTTCTTTGCACTCTCTCTCGCCTGCAGCTTTTCAAAGAAGCTGACGGATGCGCCCGGATCATATCCGGCGGTGTAGAGATACTGCAGCCCGAGCCAGTCCGCTTCTTCTTCTGCACTGCGATCGAATTTCAGGAACGTCATCGGAACCAGGATGCTCGACGCCTGCTGGACTACGGCACCCACGAGTCCACCTGTAAAGATCGACAAAGGAATCGACGCCAGGTTAAAGGCGTTTGCGCGCCCCTGTTGCTCTGCGGCATGCCGGGCCGTCACATGGGCGATCTCATGCGCCATCACTGCAGCCAGTTCCGCCTCTTCGTCTGCCGCGAGGATCAAACCCGTGTTGACGTAGAAGAAGCCACCGGGCAGCGACATGGCATTGATCTCATCGGAATCGATGACTTTGATCGTAAATGGAATCTTCGAATCGGAATTCTTGACGATGTTTTGACCAACGCGATTTACGTACTCGTTGATCTCGGCATCCTGAACCAGGGTGACCTGCGATTCAAGTTCCCTGGAGAGCGAGCGTCCCATCGCAATTTCAGACTCCAGGTTTGGAGTCATGACGCGTATCCCAGGGCCTTTGTTGATGTCCCGGTTGCCGATATTCTCGATGTCGTCGTTTCTCTTGCTGGGGGCTTTCTTCGCAGCTTCTTTAGCGGCTTTCTCTTCTTCCTTGCGCTTCTTCTCAGCTTCCTTTGCATCCCGCTCGGCTTGCTTCTTGGCTTCAGCGTCTGCCTTAGCCTGGGCCTTGGGGTCGAGGGTGGTCTGTTCCGTTGTGCTCGTTTGAGCGAAGACGGGTGCCGTGATGAGGAGCGAAACCGCCAGCAGAGCAATCATCAGACTGTGTCCGTATCTCATGGATGTTCTCCAGAGGGGTCGTCTATCAAAAACCTTCAGGCCTAACCACCTCGCAATGGTTGTTTGACGCAGCGAGACCCAAAAGGAATTGACCTTATTTATACCTTCTCAGCCATGCCTCTTGCCAGTGATTATTCGGCGAAACCCCTTATACCCCAGAATCCCGCTTTCCTGAAGATTCTTTGACACTTGCCGCTCCGCTGTGTCATGAATATCGCGTTCCCGAGACAGGAGGAGAACGACGATGGTACGGAAGGCACTGTTCATCACGCTGCTTTTGGTCGCAGCGATCGCCCCGGCGACGCTGTCGCAGGCCAGGCGGTTTACCCCGGTGACCACGGAGATGCTGGAAAAGCCAAGTCCTAATGACTGGCTCATGTTCAGCCGCACCTACGATGCGCAGCGCTTCAGTCCATTGGACCAGATCAAAAAGAGCAATGTCGGCCAGCTGAAGCTGGCGTGGTCGAAGGACATGGCGACGGGCTCGCAGGAGAGCATTCCTCTGGTCCACGACGGCATCCTGTACACCCTCAGTACCGGTCCGGCAAGCGGTTCGGCGGGACCCTATATCTGGGCATTGGATGCTACAAACGGAAATCTCCTCTGGGAGTACAAGCGGCCGACCGGCGGCGCTAACAATACCAAGGCGTTCGCCATGTTTGAGGACATGATCTACTACCCCGCCGGCGACACTATTGTCGCTCTGGATGCCCGTACCGGCGAGGTCCGGTGGGAAACAGTAGCTGCCGTTCAGGGTACGCGCCTCAGTTCGGGCCTGATGATGGCCGGCGACAAGATCATTTCCGGACGGACCTGCCTGGGCAACGGCAACAAGCAGGCAAGCTGTTATATCGCCGCACACGATGCTCGCACCGGCAAGGAACTCTGGAAGTTCTACACCGCGGCAGGAACGGAGAACGCAGAGGCCGACAAGTCCTGGGGAGGTTCACCCGTGGAGGGGCGCGCCGCTTCGACCTGGGGACTCACGGGCAGTTACGACCCGGTCAAGAAGATCGTCTATTGGGGTGTCGCCAATCCCATGCCAAACACGAGGTCGGCTCGCCATGGTGGAAACTCCAACGCGATCGGCATGTCCGCCCCCGCAGATCTTTACAGCAACTCCACGGTCGCTCTGAACCCGCAGAACGGAAAGCTCCTCTGGTATTACCAGCACTTGCCGGGTGACGACTGGGATCAGGACTACACCAACGAGCGAATCCTCCTTCGCACGGCGGTCAATCCGGATGCGAAGGCTGTGAAGTGGATCAACCCCACGGTCGCGAAGAATTCTCAACACGACATTTCAGTTTCTGTCGGTGAAGGCGGCGGCCTCTTTGCCCTCGATCGAAACGATGGAAAGTTCCTGTGGGCAATGCCGTTCCCATACGACACGCCCCGATTCCTGATTTCCCGGATCGATCCCGATGGCAAGTCCTGGATTAACGAGGACGTGATCGTCGATATTCCGGGTGAGCGCCATGTCATCTGCTCGTACAACACCAAGAGTTACTGGCCGATGTCGTATCACCCTGGAAAGAACTCGCTCTACATCCCTTATGTCGATAACTGTCTCGATATGAGATCTGCCAATCCTGCGGGTGGTGACATACCGCCCGCGCCATACACGGTCAGCCCCTCAACCTGTCAGGGACCGCCGCTTCCTGCGCCTGCGGAAGGTGCAACGGCGGCTGCACCGGCAGCGGGCCGTGGCGCCGGCGCCGGTGGGCCTGGGGGAGCGGGCGGAGGTGCGCGGGGCGCCGGCGGAGCTGCAGGTGCCGGCGGAGCCGCAGGTGCCGGCGGAGCTGCAGGTGCTGGCGGAGCTGCAGGTGCTGGCGGAGCCGCAGGTGCTGGCGGAGCTGCAGGTGCTGGCGGAGCTCAGGGACGCGGAGGAGCAGGCGGTGCAGCAGGTGGACGGGGTGGCGGAGGCGGCGGCAATCCCGAAAGCCGCCAGGCGATTCGCCGTGAGGGTTCTGATCCTCAGAAGTTCGCCGGCGTCGCGAAGGTCAACATGACGACCGGTGAACTCACGCGTTTGTTCGAAACGTGCTCTCCAGGAAATGGTGCCACGCTGACGACAGCGGGCGACCTCGTGTTCTGGGGCGATCTGGCACGCAACTTCCGGGCCATCGATGCTGACAACGGCAAGGTTCTCTGGCAGACCGTGCTGCCCGGCAGTATTCAGAACAGCACGATCACTTATGCGGTCAATGGCAAGCAGTACGTCGCCGTACTGACGGGACGTGGAGGAGTTACCAGCGGCTTGATCACTCAGGCCAATATTCAGCCGCCGCCGCCGAACACAAACGGCATTTATGTTTTTGCATTGCCCTAAATTGGAGGTGATGGACCGAAATGAGAAAAGTAATTCGGACTGTTCTGATGACGGCGGTTGTCGCGGCTATGGTCGCTGCCGCCGCCGTCGGTCAAAACCAGGATCTCTCCGCTGTGCAGATCAAAGCGACAAAGATCTCCAGCAACTTCCACACGCTCGAAGGCCAGGGTGGAACGATCGGTGTTCTCTCGGGACCTGACGGCATTCTGATGGTCGATTCGCAGTTCGCGGCTTTGAGCGACAAGATCGTCGCTGCCATCAAGCAGATTTCACCGAGCCCGATCCGGTACATGATCAACACGCATGTGCACGGCGATCACACCGGGGGCAACGAGAATTTCGCGAAGCTGGGCGTGACCATCTTCTCGCGCGATCAGCTGCGTCAGCGTCTGGCCAATCCTAATCCGGGAGCCAACGGAGCGCCGGGAACTCCCGCACCTGCTGCCGCACTTCCCATCGTCACCTACGATCAAAAGATCACATTCCATCTCAACGGCGAAGACGTCGAGGCAATTCCGGTTCGATCTGCGCATACGGATGGCGACACGCTGGTGAGGTTTGTCAAAAACGACATTCTGATGACCGGTGACTATTTCCGATCGCTTGGCTATCCGAACATTGATCGAGCCAACGGGGGCACGCTTCAGGGAATGCTTGACGGCCTGGCTCAGACAATCGCGCTGTGCGGACCAGCCACAAAGGTGATTCCAGGTCATGGATCCACGGTCGATCGCGCCGGGCTCGTTGCGCATCGCGACATGATCGTCGCCATTCGTGACAAGGTTGCTCCATTGGTAAAGCAGGGAAGAACTCTCGAACAGATCGTCGCTGCGAAACCCACTGCGGATTTCGATGCAAAAGTTCCGAGTGTCGGCACAACTGGAGATCGATTCATCGGGCAGCTATACGCAGAGCTGCAGGCTGCGAAGTAGCGAAGCGGCGGGTGAGGGATCTACGGCCGGGAAATCCCTCATCCGGCGCCGCGTCTCTTGATGCTCCACCTTCTCCCAGAGGGAGAAGGGTACAGAAACCCTACAAGGATTCGTACCAGGAACTCCGTCCTCTTCCGAGCAATCTCAGGCGTCCCGCCTCGACCAACTGTCTCAGATGAAGCTTCAGCGTGTTTCGATTGGCCTTCGTGAGTTTGAGGGCGGCTGCAAGAGTGAGTTGTCCATGCGACTTCGCGAAGGAGAGAAGTTTCTCATCCAGCGGTGAGAGTGCCGACATGATTTTCTCCCGCTGAACTTTGTCCGCCAGTTTGTTCTTCTGTTCGACGAGACAGAGAAGAAAGAAGCGTAGCCAGTCCGGCAGACGCGATTCGTCCTTGTCGAGCGTGCTCTGCGCACTTCTCAGCGCCCGGTAGTATTGCTCACGATTGTCCTCAATCACCCTTTCGAGAGAACTGTAGGGCATGTAACCGTAACCCGTCCTCAGGAGGATCAGATTGGTAAGCACGCGCGCGAGTCTGCCATTGCCGTCCTGGAATGGATGGATTGCCAGAAAACGGACAATGAACGCGGCGTTGACGAGCAGAGGATGGTGATCCTTTCCTTCGAGTTCCCGTTTGGTCCACGCGACAAGCTCGTGCATCAGCCGGGGCGTATCGAAGGGCGTCGCGGTCTCGAAGATGACACCGACGCTTCGGCCGTGCTCGTCGAAGGCTTCGACATTGTTCGCCAGCTTCTTGTATTCGCCGCGATGACGTTCGTCGCGTGGCGAGAATCTGAGGAGCACACCATGCAGTTGTTTGATGTGGTTCTCACTCAGGGGAATGTCCGGCCAGGAGTCGAAGACCATTTTCGTGGCTTCGGCATAGCCGGCGACTTCCTGCTCGTCGCGGCTTTTGAAAGATCCAAGATCCAGATTGGAGAGAAGTGCGTCAACCTGGGCATCGGTCAGTTTTGCGCCTTCTATTCTGGTGGACGCCCCAACGGACTCCACGGTCGCGACACGGCGGAGAGTAGCCAGACGATCAGGTGCGAGATTACCGAGCGCCTTCCACGCTCCCTTGAATTCATCGATCTCGCCGATAAGACGAAGCAGGTCGGATGTGAAGGTTGTGTACTTAAAAGGATTTAATGCTCCGCCTCTCATACCCGCAAATATACCCTTAAATACCCGAAAGCTTATCGGGTATCTGCGGGTATATTTGCGGGTATGAGAGGCGCCGGTTCACAGCCATATTTTTAACACTGCGGAGGGACAGAGCAGGTCTGTCGGCAGAAATTGAATATTGCAGAGTGTCGCTGAAAGCTGCGGCTAGTGCGTCGCCGCGTAGATCATGAAATTGAGGCCGAGACGATAAGCCTGGCCGGAGTATTTCGCGGGATAGCAGGGAAGATCCATATACTCCCACGCATCTCCGAGATCCGAGTTGTAGGTTGCGACGATCATGAGGCGGCCGCTGTCATTTCGCAGGCCGTAGACCTTTGGATCCCTGTCGTCGTAGCGCTCGTAGGTGGGACCGCCGTTGCAACCTGCGTACTCTCCGGGAATCTGCATGATCTCGTCGATATCGAAGAACGTGTGGAAGATCTTGTCCGATGGTTTCAGAACTTCGAACGTGTATTCCGGAAAGACTCTCTTCATCTGGAATTCAAAGTTATGCCACTCATCCAAACCCCAGAAGTCATCGGCATGAATGAACCCGCCGCGGAGAAGATATTCGCGTAGCTGATCTACTTCGTTTTTCGTAAGGTCCATTCCGCCCGGTTCCACGACATAGGCGTAAGGAAACTTGAATAGAGATTCGTCGAGCACTTCGATCATGTTGGGGTTGGGGTACACATTAAGTCCGGTGAGGCGATGAACCCCGCCCATGAACTTGCAGTCCGCTCCCGGTGAATCCATCGACCAGCCCGTGCCCTGCGGAGGGAAGAAATTGCCCCCTCCGAATTCCGGGCATCGGTAGTTCGGTCCGACGGATCGCCCGAAGCCGCGGCTGCCGTCCTCCGTGTAAGCGAGTCTCGTGAAGTAGAACTCCGGTGCACCGTCGAACGAGCTTTGTCTCACCACGGCGGTAAGCAGACCCGAGGATGCCAGGAGCAGCACCAGCACGAGTACAGCGATTCGGTTCATGCGTGGCGCGATTCTATCAGGAACGTGTTGTGTCAGGCTAAACTATCGGGCATCGATTACTCATGAAGCGACGTGCCTATCTGCTGCTGATTCTCCTCCTCGCCGGCGCACTCTACAGCTGCGCTCGCAACGAAGAGGCAGGCCCAATAACGCACCTGGCTTTTAGTGGTCCGCTGATCTCTGCGCGAACGACGATGGTGACGGCCTGGGAATTTCCGAAGAACCCGCTGTCCGATTCCACGCTCGATGAATCCAGGCTCTCAAACGACATCCGCTGGGGCTTCCGACTCTTTACGAACACGCCGATAGAAGCTCCGCAATTTGTGCCCGGAAAAATCTCCTGCAGCAACTGTCATTTGAATGCGGGACAAAGGGAGCGTGCTTTGCCCTTGATTGGCGTCGCGGCTATGTTTCCCGAATACAACCGGCGCTCCGGGCGTCTTTACACTCTGAATGATCGAATCGTCGACTGTTTCTTCCGAAGTCAGAACGCCACAGGTGTTGCGGGGGGCATTCAAAGCAAGGCTCAGATTTCTCTTCCGCACCAAACCTCGAAGGAAGTTCTGGCGCTTGCGGCGTATATCACCTGGCTCGCGCGCGGATATGAAGTCGGGCAGAGCCTGGCCTGGCGCGGCCAGAATGCTATCGCGGAGAAGAATCGGATTGCGGTCGAGAAGCTTGATCGAAAGCG
>Ga0207659_10002175_pt1 | contig 11648 bp, 12 predicted proteins | sample KBSM43metaG_FD_184330 | JGI IMG/M metagenome (GOLD analysis project Ga0207659, IMG submission 184330) | Miscanthus rhizosphere microbial communities from Kellogg Biological Station, Michigan, USA - KBS M4-3 metaG (SPAdes) (version 2) | ecosystem: Host-associated > Plants > Roots > Rhizosphere >...
CGCCGCGAGCAGCTCTTCGTTGAGATGGGACTTGGTCATGACGGCTTCGGCGGGAACCCCCAATGCTGCGCGTTCATCGCTGGTCAAAGTGCGCGAAGTCGCGATTAGCACGGGCAGCCCGGCGGTCGCCGAATTGGCGCGCAATTGCGCGAGCACCTCTTCACCGCTGATATCGGGCAGCCCCAGATCGAGCACGATGAGCGACGGCGCGAGCGTTGCCGCCGCGTGGAGCCCCTGTTGTCCGTTGACCGCTTCCATCACGACGTAGTGGTTTTCCAGTATCCGCTTCATTGTATACCGCAACGGCGCCTCGTCCTCGACCACCAATACACGCCGGCGCGTGAACTCGTCGAGCCTCGCGATGAGCTCTGCGCGATCGACGGGCTTATCCACACAAGCGTCGGCGCCCAGCATATACCCCTTGCCCGCGTCGGTGACCGTGGAAATGACGACGATTGGAATCGCACGGGTTGAGGGCGCCGTTTTGAGCTCTCCCAGCCAGCGCCAGCTGTCTTCGCCGCGCAACACGATATCCAGCACGATGGCGGCGGGCCGCACGGTCTGCATGATGCGCCGCGCATCGCGCAGGTTGCGCGCGGGAAAAACTTCGTAGCACGTGCCGCGCAGGATTTTGGCGTAGTACATCTGCGCCGCCTCGTCGTCTTCGACCACCAGCACCGGAATCTTGAGCGGATTGACGACCGGTTCCGCCGGCGCAGCGGCGCTGACCGGCGTACTGGCGGGCGTGTACTGCGCGGGTATGCTGACCGAAAACGTCGACCCCGCGCCCGGCTCGCTCTCGACCGCGATGTTACCGCCCAAGAGGTGCGCAAGCTTGCGGCAGAGCGGCAGCCCCAGGCCGGTGCCCTTGGCGCGCGCCTGCAGCGGATTGCGGATCTGGGTGAATTCCTCGAAGATTGCCGCCTGGTCTTCCTTGCGGATGCCGATGCCGGTGTCGGTGACCGAGAAGGTCACGATGCCGCTGTCTGGCGCATAACTCGCGGCAACGCGAATTTCGCCGCGCTCGGTGAATTTCAGCGCGTTGGAAATGAAGTTGCGCAGGATCTGCGAGACCTTGCCTTCGTCGGTAAACAGCGGCGATATGTCGCCCGGCTCGACGAACTTCAGGTTCACCGATTCGCCGACCAGCAGTGGGCGCAGCATGCCGCGCAGCGCGCTGAAGAGCGTGACCACCGAAATCTCCACCGGGTGCACTTCGATTTTGCCGGCCTCGATCTTCGCGAGATCAAGCAGGTCGTCGACCAGTTCGCGCAGGTCGTCGGCGGCCTTGTCGATGAACCGCACCTGCTTTTCCTGCTCCGAAGTGAGCGCGCCGTCGGACCGCACGAGCAGTATCTTCGAGAGCGCGCGGATCGAGTTGAGCGGCGTGCGGAATTCGTGGCTCATGTTCGAGAGAAAGCGCGACTTCATTTCGTCGGCGCGGCGCAGGTGGTCCGCTTTTTCGTCGAGTTCCGCATACAGCGCGACGACGCCGCGGTTCGTGTCTTCGAGTTCGCTGTTCAACTGCGACAGCTCTTCCTGACGCTCGCGCAATTCGGTCAGCGCGTGTACCAGTTCGCGGTTCTGTTGCTGGATCTCCTCGAACGGCGAGGCCGCCGGACGCGCCGCCATCGAGTGCGCGAGCGCATCGAGTTTTTCAGGCGCGATCCGCGCGCCCCGCGCCGGAAATATTTTTTTCAGCAGCACTTCGGTGCCGCCCGTGCCGGTGCGCACTTCGCACTGGTCCATCAGCCGCCGCGCGCCGACTAGCCCCATCCCCATGCCCGTTTTCGAGCGGTAGCGGCCTTCGAGGACATCATCGAGATGCGGGATGCCCGGCCCTTTGTCGGTGACGCGGATCAGCAGGATTTGCGGCGCGATGTCGCCTTCGACGGAAAATTCGACTTCGCCCTGGCGCGCGTAACGGCACGCATTGCGCGAAATCTCGGATACCGCGGTGGCGATGCGCGTCTGGTCCTGCGCGTCGTAGCCGAGCGCCGCGGAAATCTGGCGCGCGTTCTGGCGCGCGGCCACCACGTCGTGCTCGGTCGTGTTCGCCAGTTTCAGAATGACGCGGGCCATGATCAGGCTGCCGTGTTGCGCATGACGACGACGCTGACGTCGTCGCGGCCGCGGTCGTGATCGCGGTACAGCGCCGCCGCGATCAGCGCCGGATGGCGGCCCGCGAGCCCCGGATAATCGTCGAGCGACCAATGCGTGGCAAGACCGTCGCTGTACATGATCAGCAGCGCTCCCTGCGGAAAATCGAAGTCGACCTGCTGGATCCTGCGCGCATTGTGGCCGAGCGTGCCGTTGTGGGAAATCAGGTGGCGCGATTTGTAGTCGACATGAAGGATGCCTGAAATGTTGCCGATGCCGCAATATTTCAACGCGCTCGCCCCGATGTCCAACGTCGCCACGGCGCCGGCGCCGCCACGCGTGCTGGCCAGCGCGCGATGGATCGCGTCGATGGCGTCCGCCGCCTCGCGTTCCGGCCGCGCCAGCAATATTGCTGCTGCCGCCTGCGAGGCCTGCGCGGCCTCCGGGCCATGTCCGAGGCCGTCCGTGATCATGACGTTGCAGCGCGACTGGTGCCAGCTGACGGCGCACGTGTCACCGTTTTCCGTTTCGCCGCTTTTGGGAACGGTAATGACGCCGCTCTCGACCGGCAGGACGGGCCGCGGGCGCGCATCCGGCCACACCTCAAATCGCTGGCACGTTCCCCTGCCCGGCAGCGAATAAATTTCGAAGCCCGCAGTCATGCGCGATATGGAACCCAGGCCGTTGCCGGGCGTGCCCGACGTCGAGTAGCCGTCTGCCATGCCCGCTGCGATGTTGGGCATGCCGGGGCCGCAGTCGATGGCGACGATTTCCAGCCCGTCGTGGGGTTTGGCGTCGAGCGCTCGCGCGAATATGCGGCCGCGGCCGGCGTGCTTGACGATATTCGTCGCGGTTTCGGTTACTGCGATGGCGAGCTTGCCGAGCGCCTGCGAATCGAAACCCAGTGCGGCGCCGAGCCCCGCAGTTTCGCGCCGGACTTCGGCAACCTGGCTGCGCTCCTCGACGATCACGCTGATCTGCCTCACCCGCGCCATCGCACGATCACGATGCGAGTACCGGCGCCGCGCTGCGACACGATGGAGAATTCATTCGACAGCCGCTTGGCGCCGCCGAGTCCCAGTCCCAGCCCGCCGCCGGTGGTGTAGCCGTCCTTCAACGCCTGCTCGATGTCCGCAATGCCGGGCCCGCGGTCGACGAAAGTCAGGCGCACACCGGGCCGCGTGCCGTTCTGCACGAGCTCGATATCCACCGCGCCGCCGCCGCCGTAATCAAGCGCGTTGCGCGCGAGCTCGCTGGCGGCAGTGACGATTTTCGTCTGGTCGACGAGGCTCAGCCCCTGCGCGATTGCCGCCTGGCGTACTGCTGCCCGCATACGCACGACGTCCTCCGAAGCATTCAGGCTCATGGTCGTGATACTCATGATCCGGCAGGCAGTCCTGCCTGGCGGTCATCAGTTCGAGCTGCAACGAAACGGTGTTTCATCGTAATAGGCACTCTAGGCGCGTTGCAGCAGTGCCATACCCTTCTCCACGTTAAGCGCCGTCAGCACGCCATCCAAGTGCAGGCCGAGCTCGACGAGCGTGATCGCGACTGACGGCAGCATGCCGACGACGACCGTCCGCGCATCGAGCACGCGCGCCATCGCGGAAATGTTGGCGATCATGCGCCCGATGAACGAATCGACGACGTCGAGCGACGAGATATCGATGAGCACGCCTTTGGCGCGGGTTGCCGTGATCCGGTTCGTGAGATCGTCCTGCAGCGTCAGCGCGAGCTCGTCGTGCATGTCCACCTGGATGGTGACGAGCAGGTATGGTCCCATCTTCAAAATTGGAATGCGGTCCATACAGTCTTTCCCGTTTACGTCGCGGACGACGTGGCGGTTTTCTGCAGGCGCTTCAACGCGGTTGCAAGTGCATCGGCAAGCGTCGCCTTGGTGGTCACCTCGCCGAGATCGACGCCGAGATGCACGATGGTCTGCGCAATCTGGGGGCGGATGCCGCTGATGATGCAGTCCGCGCCCATCAGGCGCGTTGCCGCAATCGTCTTCATCAGATGCTGCGCGACGAGCGTATCCACCGTCGGCACGCCCGTGATGTCGATGATCGCGATTTCGGACCCTGTGTCGACGATGCGCTGGAGCAAGCTTTCCATGACGACCTGGGTGCGCGAGCTGTCGAGCGTGCCCACCAGCGGGAGCGCGAGTATGCCGTCCCAGAGCTGCACGACCGGCGTCGACAATTCGAGTAATTCAGACTGCTGGCGGCCGATGACATCGTTGCGCGATTGTTGATACGCCTCCGTCGTATACAGGCCGAGCCGGTCGAACAGCGTCGTCGCCTGCCACAATTCCGACGCGAGCGACTTGGCGTTGTCGCCGACATCCTTGCGTAACTGCTCGAACACAGGTTCCTTGAGGGAGAATACGAACATCGCGGTTTCCGTCGGCGTGAAACCCTGCTGGGCGCGCGACGCCGAAATGGATTTGAGAAAATCGCGCGCCTCGTCCCATGCCGCACCGTATATATCAGTGCTGCCGCCTTTCTCGGCGGCGGCGCGCAAGGCCGCGAGGAACTTGCGCGATTGCTCGCGCAGCTCACTTTCCTTGATGAGATCTTTGCGCGACGCCATCGAGCCCGTTTGCGCCTTCATCCAGGCGTCGAGCAGCGAGTCGTCCTGCGTCTGCAACACGCCGAACAAAGGATTGACGGCTTTTGCATTCATAACCCACCCTTTTTGTGAAATGCATTGCTCACGATAAAGCGTACATCGGTCGCACAGCCATCCCCGGCAGCGGCCGTCGCCGCGCCATTAGATCGCACGCCAATGTTTTTTGATTTACGGAATTCGGAACGCTATTTTTATACCGAATTCCGTGGAGAAAGTCACCCAACGTTCGCGAAGTTGGTTGTAAAACTTACAACGACCTTAAGTCAATGATGGTGCACTGCGACGATAAAACTGACGACGCTCTCGCGATTGTCGCTCGAAAAAATTCGCCGTAGCAGCGGCTTTGACTCCAAACAGCCGCGCCGAAATTCTGTTGCGACTCAGCGCGCGTTGCCCGAGTGCGCCTCAGCGCTTGGCGTAGTACCGCCGCGCGGGCCCGCGCTGCGCGGCGGCTCAACTGCCTTCGCGGGCAGGTTAGCCTGCGGCGTCGGTCCGACCGGCGTCGGGGTAGGCGGCGTGATGCCGCGTTTTTTGAGGTCGCTCTGGTAGACAGAGACGGTGCGATCCTGGGCGCGCGTCAGCGCTTCCTGTTCGACGGCCGCCTGTGCTTTTGCTTTCTCGGCCGCGGCCTCCGCTGCGGCGATCTGCTCGGGAGTCGGCGCCGGCAGCTTGGCCTGCACTGCGGCGGCAAGCGTCAGCGCGCACACCGCGCCCAGCGCGACGAAACGTACGCGTGCCGCCGAAGCTTTATTCGACCCGGTGCTCATATCCGCCGCCCAGCATCGCCCACTCTTGGCGCACGTCGTCGCTCGAGCACATGAACTCATCGTCGGTAGGCAACTCGAATTTCGAACCTATGCTTCCGACCTCGGGAAAATCCGGCTCTTCTATCGTTACTATCGGCTGAACGCGCTTACCCATGACGACCTCCACTCGAAATTAATACGCTGTCATAGTGCGTTTGCGCTTCCATGAACACCATCAGTGCATTCCGTTTCGTGGTGTAGGACGAAATGACTCGATGCAGCAAAGCGTGACATACGGCACGATCGCTAGTGTCAGTACAACCCCACATCCACTTAAGGGTTACACCGATAAAAGCTGCTTGATCAAACAGGTAGAGTTCGGCTTCGAGTGTCGTGAATTTTTCACGCACATTAAAGATAAGGAGACGGACATGATTTCCTGGGCCGTAACATTCTTTGTAATTGCACTGATCGCGGCAGTCCTTGGTTTCACTGGCATCGCCGGCGCCGCCGGCAACCTCGCGTGGATCTGCGCGGTAATCGGTATCGTGCTGGCGCTGGTATTCATGGTGATGGGCCGCCGCCCGCCGGTCTAAGCTTTATTTAAGGCAGCAACGCTATCCTCGGGGTGAGACGGCTACACCCCTGACAGTGCAGGCCCGGTCTTGCCGCATCGGCGATGTGGCGAGACCGGGCCGGATGGCGCCGGCTTCACCGGACGGGATGCCCGTTCGGGCCGGCTGGCGCAATTCTTGACACATTTTGGATTCCGTACCTGCGTCGGGCGTGCGTACTTTACGGCGTTGGGCGAGGAGAACGAGCCGTGATTCAATGAGCGAGCAGGATAAACTTCTTTCGACCGGTATCGAGGGACTCGACGTGATACTGGCTGGCGGGCTGTTGCCCGGGCGGCTGTATTTGATCGAAGGCGAGCCCGGCACCGGAAAAACCACCACTGCATTGCAATTTCTGGCCGAAGGTGCGAGGCGCGGCGAATCGGTCTTATACATCACGCTGGCCGAATCGGAAGTCGAGTTGCGCGCGGTCGCGCGCTCGCACGGCTGGTCGCTGGCCGGCATCCATGTGCACGAAGTCATCGGCAACGAGGGTTTGCTCGATGCGAGCCAGCAATACACGATGTTCCACCCGTCCGAAGTCGAAATGGGCGACACCATACAAAAAATTCTGAACGTAGTCACTGAGCGCAAGCCTGCGCGCGTCGTGCTCGATTCGCTGTCCGAGCTGCAGTTGCTCGCGGAAAACCCGCTGCGCTACCGCCGCCAGGTTCTCGCGCTAAAGCAGTTCTTCGCGAACGAGCAATGCACGGCGTTCTTTCTCGACGACCGCACTGCCAAGAACGGCGACCTGCAGGTGCGCAGCATCGCGCACGCCGTGTTGATGTTCGAGCAGGACACCAAGGAATACGGCAGCGAGCGCCGGCGCGTCCGCGTGGTCAAGTACCGCGGCGTCGATTTTCGCGGCGGCTATCACTATTACAAAATCGAGCGCGGCGGCATCGTCGTGTACCCGCGTCTGATCGCCGCGCAATCGCGGGTGATGGAACAGCGCGCGCAGGTGACCAGCGGCCTGCCCCGGCTCGACGCTCTACTCGGCGGCGGTATTGAGGAAGGGACCAGCACCCTGCTCGCCGGCCCGCCGGGCACCGGAAAATCGTCGCTGGCGACGCAATTCGTGCATGCCGCGCTGGCACGCGGCGAGCGCGCCGCGATGTTCCTCTTCGAGGAGTCGGTCAACAACCTGGTCAACCGCGCAGAATCTCTGCACATGCACGTGCGCCAGTACTTGGATGCCGGCACGCTGACAATACAGCAGGTCGATCCCGCCGAACTTTCGCCGGGCGAATTCGTCCACACCGTGTGCCAAAGCGCAGCCGACGGCGCGACGGTGATCGTCATCGACAGCCTGAATGGCTTCATGAACGCGATGCCGGATGAGCGCCTGTTGACGACGCACCTTCATGAGCTGCTTACCTACCTTGGTCAGCGCGGCGTGGTGACGCTGCTCGTGGGTGTGCAGCAGGGCATGCTCGGCACCGCGGCAAGCACTACGCTCGACACCAGTTACCTCGCCGACAACATCATCATGCTGCGCTATTTCGAAGCCGGCGGCGAAGTAAAGCAGGCCATTGCGGTATTCAAAAAGCGCGGCGGCTACCACGAGCGCACGTTGCGCGGCTTCCAGCTCTCCGTGGATGGCATCGAAGTCGGCGAGGTGCTGCGCGAATTTCACGGCATACTCACCGGCGTACCGCAGCCCGCCAAGCCGCGCGCCCGCGGCAGCGTGGAAAAACGTAATGGCTGACACCAGCCGCGAGGAACGCATCCTGGTCTTTGCCCCGACCGGCAAAGATGCCGAGCTCACGCACAAAGTTTTGCAGGCGGCGGGCATGCAGTGTTTTACGTGCCGGAACACCGAGCAAGTGCTGCACGAAATGACCGACGGCCTGGGCGCGCTGCTGCTCGTGGAGGAGACGCTCACACCGGACTTCGTCGACCGCCTGTCGCGGCGGATTTTCGACCAGCCAAACTGGTCCGACCTGCCTATCCTGCTGCTGACATCGGCAGGCGCCAGTTCGCCGGCGCTGACCGATCCCGTCCAGATGCTCGGCAATGTGACGGTGCTGGAGCGCCCGGTGCGCACCCTCGCCCTCATCAGCGCGGCCGGCGCGGCGCTGCGCGCGCGCAAACGGCAATACGGCGTGCGGGAAGCCGAGCAGCGCAAGGACGAATTCCTCGCGAGCCTGGGCCACGAGCTGCGCAACCCGCTGGCACCCATCCGCACCGCGGCGGGCATCCTGTGCCGCATGAATCCCGACTCAGCCGACATCAACCGCATCTGCGGCGTCGTCGAGCGCCAGGTTACACATTTGACGCGGCTGGTCGACGACCTGCTCGACGTCGCGCGCATCACGCGCGGCAAGGTCGAGCTGCAGCGCGCGCCGACGACCCTCGAGGCCGTCGTCAACCAGGCGGTCGAAATGTGCGCAACGCTCGCGGACAATGCCGGCCACCAGATCGCGGTCAGCCTGCCCCAGGATGCCGCGCTGGTGGCGGATCACGCGCGCATGGTGCAGGCGGTAGCGAACGTGCTCGCGAATGCAATTAAATTCACCCCGCGCCCCGGCCGCATTACGTTGCAGGCGGCGATCAACGACGGTTTCATCACGGTCCGCATCCGGGACCCGGGGATCGGAATCGAGGCGCAGGCGCTCACGCGCATATTCGATCTGTTTGCCCAAGCCGAAGTTGGCGTAGCCCAGATCAAAGCGGGGCTCGGCATCGGCCTCTCGCTCACCAAGCAGTTCATTGAAATGCACGGCGGCACGGTCTGCGCTTACAGCGAGGGCCTCGGCCGCGGCAGCGAATTCGTGCTGACGTTTCCGCGCGATGCCGCGGTCAATCCCGAGCGCACCAATGTTCCGCAACTATTGCGGCCCATCGCCGCGCTGTCGCGCACCCCGTCGACCCGCGTGTTGATCGTAGACGACAATCGCGACGCCGCCGATATGCTGCTGAACTTGTTCCGCTCGCACGATTACATGGCCGCGACCGCGTATAACGGCGAGGACGCAATCCGTGAATCCGCGCGTTTCGGGCCCGACGTCATCGTTATGGACCTGGCCATGCCCGGCCTCGATGGCTACGAAGCAGCGCGCCGCATCCGCCAGTCGCCCGGCGGCAAGTCAGTGCTGTTGATTGCGCTGACCGGTTGGGGCCAGGAAGGCACCCGGAGAAAAGCGCTCGAAGCCGGGTTTGACTTTCACGCCGTCAAACCCGTCGATATTGACGTGCTGAAAAATTACATAACGCAGTCACGCGTCCGCCGCGAATCGTCCGCCACCGGCTGACGGCCCGCGCGGCGAGTCGCAGGCTCGCCGCTCAAAAATACGCGCTGCCGCTATTCAGTAACGCAGCCATTCATGCTTCGAAACCTCAGCACGAACGGCAATAATGCGAGAACGTCTTCTAATAATTTTTATGCTCGCGCGCTTCGCCCTGAAGCGCCCGGCCGCCTTTTTCGATGTCCTTGCCCGCACCTTCCATCGTATTGCATCCGGCGAGCGACCCGAAGAGGCCCGTCACAAATGCGACGGCCAGCAACTGCGCGATAAGTTTTTTGAACATGACGATCTCCTTTCAGGAACTGCCGCCATGCCCGGTTGCGCATGGCATCGTCATAATAAAGTGCTGCCTATTCGTTAGGTATCGGCTCGCGACGGTTTTCCCCGTAGGAAGCAACCTACCCCAGAGGGCCAGACGCACGCGGGCGTCTTAAATATACGAATTATTCCGACACGTTGCGGGGCCAAAGGCTGACAAACAACGATCAGGCCCGCGAGCAAAATAAGCGTATGAGCAGCGAGCATCGGTATGCCGTTGTGATCGGGTCTTCTGCCGGAGGCATCGAGACCCTGCGGCGGCTTGTCTCGAAGCTGCCGGCCGATTTCGCGGCGCCGATTTTCGTCGTGCAGCACATCGCGCCGGACTACCCGAGCTTCCTGCCGGAAATCCTGAACGCCGCGGGCAAGTTGCATGCGCGACACCCGCGTGACGGCGAAGCGATAACAAGCCCCGGCATCTACGTGGCGCCGCCCGACCACCACCTGCTGATCGAAGATTCGCACGTCGCGGTCAAGCGCGGCCCCAAAGAGAATCGCTTTCGCCCGTCGGTGGACGCGCTGTTCCGCTCCGCCGCTTATGTCTATCACAGCGGCGCGATCGGCGTCGTTCTGTCCGGAGCGCTCAACGACGGCACCTCGGGGCTGTGGACGATCAAACGCCTGGGCGGCACGACCATCGTGCAGGCTCCGGCGGACGCTATCAATCCATCGATGCCCTTGAACGCTCTGCAAAACGTCGAAATCGACCACACCGAACCCGTGTCGCGCATTCCGGAGGTCCTGATGGCCAAGGTCAAGCAAACAATCGCAGCGACACCCGCGGCGGCCGCCGAATTGCGGCGCGTCGAAATTGAGCACGCGATCGCGGCCGGCAATTACCCGCTCGACACGGGCGTGCTGGAGCTCGGGCAGGCTTCACGGTATGCATGCCCGGAATGCAACGGCGTGCTTGGCCGCATCGAGGAAGGCGTGATTACGCGTTTCCGTTGCCATACGGGCCACGCCTACACTCAGGAAGCCCTGCTTTCGAGCATCCAGGAAAACAGCGAAGAGACGCTCGCGCAGACGGTCACCGCGCTGGAAGAAGGCGCAATGCTGCTGGCGGAAATGGGCTCGCGCCGGCGTACTGAAGGCAACTCTAGCGAGGCTGAAGAATTTTTCCGCAAGGCCGAGCGTGCGAAAGAACTGGTACGGGGGCTGCAGGATGTCATCTACAAAGGGCGCACTGCCCTGACGTAAAGCTAAAGCAGCACTCAATAGCGGCGGAAACTCCCGACCACTACGCCGACTATCTCGAGCGGATCCGGCCGCAACACGGGATAGGCCTTGTTCTCCGGCGCCAGCACGAATTTGCGGTTCTCGCGCTTGAGGCGCTTGACGGTATAAGCACCATCCACGACCGCCACGACGATGTCGCCCGCATTGGCCGTGTGCTCGCGCTCGACCACAATGGTGTCGCCCGGCAGCAGTCCTGCATCCGTCATCGAATCGCCTTTGACCGTAATCAGGAAGGTGCGCGAGGGACGCCTGACCAGATGCGCATCGATCGCCAGCCCTTCGGCCGGCGCCTCGAACGCCATCGCCGGCAGCCCGGCGGCGACGCGGCTCAGCACCAGCGGCCGCTCAAAAAAACGCGCGCCGGGCCGCAACCGGCGGTCCTTCGCTTCGAGGTAGCCATCCGCCTTCAAACGCTCGAGAAACGCGGATACCGAGCTCGTCGACTTGAGTCCCACGATCCTGCCGATCGCGGCGTACGACGGGAACACCTGGTGGCGCGCGTAGTAATCCTGCAGCTTGGCGAGGTAGTCGTGATCCGAGAGCGGCAGGCGCGGCATGGTTGGACACTTAAGAACGTTTGTTCGATAATACAGAACAACCGTTCTCCGGGTCAATACGACCATGCGATCATGAAACACCTCGGGTCCCGCCTAGCCTTCGTCGATCTCGAAACCTCGGGACTGTCCCCCGGCGCGGACCGGATTACCGAAATCGGCGTCGTGACGGTCGACGCCGGCGGCGTTGAAGAGTGG
>Ga0207659_10002177_pt1 | contig 11639 bp, 7 predicted proteins | sample KBSM43metaG_FD_184330 | JGI IMG/M metagenome (GOLD analysis project Ga0207659, IMG submission 184330) | Miscanthus rhizosphere microbial communities from Kellogg Biological Station, Michigan, USA - KBS M4-3 metaG (SPAdes) (version 2) | ecosystem: Host-associated > Plants > Roots > Rhizosphere >...
AAGCCGGCTCGATCGAATGCGATCCTTCCGCCGAAGTTCGTAGCCGACGAACTCCATGTGTTGGCGACAAAGATCTCGCGAACCTCTTCCAGCGATGTTCCCTTCAAACGTCCTCTCGCCAGCGCCGTCGTTGAGAGATTGCCTTCACCGCCTTTGGCGTAGGTCAAATACAACAAGCCGTTCTCTGAGAATCGGGGATGGAGGGCAACTTCAAGAAGTCCTCCGAGCGCGGTCACCCGTACCTGAGGCACTCCCGAAACAGGTACTGGATCGAGGACTCCCTCGCGAATGATGCGAAGACGCCCCGCCCTTTCGGTGACGAGCATGTCGCCATTCGGCAGGAATGCAAGGCTCCAGGGATTGGCGAGACCCGTCGCGACGGCGCTGACACGAATGCGCTGGACCGCCGTCTCGAAAGTCTGTGGGAGTTGCGGCAGCGGAGGTGAAGCCCGTCCGCCCTCCTGCCCGTTGAAGGTGACCGCGCAGAGAGTCGCCGAAAGGATCGTCAGGAAACGCCACTTTGTCATGGGGAGCTATCGTATGCGTGGCCTTGACCGGGGTCAATTCCCTAAAGGCTTCGATCGAGGCAACCTCGGCCAACGGTTAGTCTTGCTCCCTTCGTACTTGATACACTTGCGGACAAGTTGCGGGTGCTACGCCGTCGTTGGTAACGGCTGCACATGCCGGTGACCTGAGGAGTAGCACAACAATGTCTTCCGATTCGATCGACCTTTCCCTGCTGGCACGTGAAGCGATGTTAAAGCGCGGCCTCGCTCCGGATTTTCCGCGAGCCGCGATCGAACAGTCCGAACGACTTTCAAGCCCGGCAAAGGACGAGTCCCTCGCCGACATGCGGCATCTTCCCTGGTGCTCGATCGACAATGACGATTCGCAGGACCTGGACCAATTGACGGTTGCCGAACAGTTGGACGGAGATTCGGTCAGAATCCATGTCGCTGTCGCCGATGTGGATGCTCTTGTTCCGAAAGGCACGCCTATCGATGAACATGCCTGGCAAAACACCACGTCGGTCTACACGCCGACGCAAATCTTCCCGATGCTGCCGGAACGTTTGTCCACGAATCTGACATCCCTGAATCCGCAACAGGACCGTATTGCCATGGTGATCTCCTACACAGTGAGCCACGATGGCGCGGTGGAGAATGGGGCGGTGAAACGCGCTCGCGTGCATAATTACGCGAAACTGGCTTACAACAGCGTGGATGCATGGTTGCAAGGCACCGGTCCTATCCCTCGGGCGATGGCAGAAGCGGCGGGAGTGGCAGACCAGGTCCGGATGCAGGACGGAGTCGCGCAGCGTCTCAGGCAACGAAGGCATGAAGAAGGCGCTCTGGATCTTGAGACCATCGAGCCGCGCGCAATCGTTCAAGACGGCCGCGTCGTCCAGCTCAAGCACGAAAAAAAGAATCGCGCACGGGCCCTTATCGAAGACTTCATGATCGCAGCCAATGGGGTTACCGCTCGCTTCCTGGAAGCGAAGGGGCTGCCCACCCTTTCGCGTGTCGTCCGTTCTCCGGAGCGATGGGACCGCCTCGAAACCCTCGCGAAACAACTGGGCGATCGGCTGCCAATCGAGCCCGACTCGAAGGCTCTCGCGGAATTCCTCGAGAGAAGGCGCCAGGCAGATCCCCTCCGGTTCCCGGATCTCTCACTCACAGTTGTAAAGCTTCTCGGCCGAGGTGAATACGTTATGATCCGTAGCGAAGGCGAAGCCGGTCACTTCGGGCTGGCGGTGAGAGACTATGTCCATTCCACGGCGCCGAACCGACGCTATCCGGATTTGATCACGCATCGTCTGGCGAAGGCGGCACTCGCCGGCAATCGGTCCCCGTATTCGAACGAGGAACTCGAAAACCTTGCCAGCCACTGCACGACTCAGGAGGACGCCGCCGAAAAGGTCGAACGACAGATGCGAAAAACCGCTGCGGCGCTGCTGCTCTCATCCCAGATCGGCGATCACTTCGAGGGTATCGTCACCGGGGCCTCTCCGAAGGGAACATGGGTCCGCATCTTCGATCCACCCGCTGAAGGACGACTGGTTCGGGGCACTCAGGGTCTGGATGTGGGAGATCGCCTCCGGGTCAGACTCGCCCACACCGATGTGGAGCGCGGCTTCATTGATTTCGAAAGATAGATGAATTCTCAGGAATTTGTGAAGCTCGCCCTGCAGATCACCGCGATGCTCGCCTTCGCCGTGCTCTTCGGTGAAGGCATGCGACGTTTCAGGCAACCGGCAGTGGTTGGAGAAATGTTCGGGGGGATCATTCTTGGCCCGACGATTTTTGGAATGATCGCGCCTGGCCTCTACGCCTGGCTGTTTGAGTCGTCCGCCAGCGTTGCAGTCGTGCGGGATGCTTCAATCAAGCTTGGCATGTTGTTCTTCCTCTTCTTTGCGGGATCCGAGGTGAACCTTTCGGATCTCAAAAAACTTGGCAGAAAAGCTGCGCTGATCGGTCTTGTTGGTACGCTCCTGCCTATCGCGATCGGGGTGGGGCTTGTCTACATGATGCCGAGAGAGTTCTGGGGTGAAGCCGTGCAACGACACTTTTTCTCCTTTGCACTCTTTATCGGCATGAACCTCGCGAACTCCGCCAATCCCGTGATTGCCCGAGTGCTGATGGATCTGGGGTTGTTAAACGGTCCCATTGGAACTCTGATCATGACGGCAACAATCGTCGATGATCTGGTGAATTGGACTCTGTTCGCGATCATCCTGAGCGATATAGCCCCCTCCGGGGCTGCATCCACTGTCAGCCTGCCCGGAAACATCTTGCTCGTCACGATGTTCTTTGCGGCGATTCTCATTGTCGGGCGCTGGCTTGGGCCACGGGCTCTTCACTGGGCTCGTTCGTACGTCACGTGGCCCAGCGGGTTCATCGCTTTGACGGCGCTGCTCATCCTTCTCGCCGGCAGTGCCTCAGAAGCTTTGGGAATTCATGCGTTCCTCGGATCCTTTCTGGTCGGCGTGGCTCTGGGTGGCAGGAATCAGGAGCAAAAAGAAGCCCATGACGTGATTGGCCACTTCGTCATGAGTTTCTTTGCGCCCATCTACTTCATCTCGATCGGTATGACGACAGACTTCATCCGAAATTTTGACCTGGCGCTCGTCGCGCTCATTCTGGTCGTCGCCTGCGTCAGCAAGATTGGAGCGGTGTTAGTCGGAGCGAAAGCGGCAGGGATGACCCTGGACCGGGAGACCTGGGCAATTGGGTTCGGCCTCAATGCGCGTGGGGCAACGGGAATCATTCTGGCTGGAGTCGGATTGTCCAATAAGGTGATCGATGATCGGATCTTTGTCGCTATCGCGGTGATGGCGATGCTGACGTCACTGATGTCCGGCCCCGCGATGAACTATCTGCTCGCGCGTCATCGAGCTCTTTCAACCGTCGCGAAGCCGAACCTGTGATCCACGCTAGCCTGCATTTCTGTTGAGAACTGCGGGCTATAGCTGGGGAATCTTCGACCAGCCGTTCGTCGGTCTATCGTCGAACATGGCCCGCGTGTTCTGCATGGTCCCGCAATAGGAACAGTAGCGGGAGGTCGGCGAGACCTCGCGGTCGCAGGACGCGCATCGGTTCCCTTTTGCGGAGGCGGTCGGGATCTCACGCCGAATCTCCTGCAACGTTGTCAGACCACTCTTTACTTTGTCGAGGCCGTCTTCCTGCAACGTACGGAAACCTGAACGACGCGCGAGATCACAAATTTCCTCTGAGCGGCTGCCGGCGTAGACGGCGTCGCGGATCAAGCCATCAACCGACAGGAGTTCGTAAATTCCGATCCGGCCCTTAAATCCAGTCTGGTCGCAGGAAACGCAACCCACCGGTTCGTACTGAGTGAAGGATTCGTCGGCTTTCAGCCCCATGGCCGTGAGTATTTGCTTTTGTGAGGCAGGGCTCCGGACTTCCATTCGGCACGAACAGAGTTTGCGAACAAGTCGTTGCGCGATGACGCCGGTAACCGAGCTGGCAATCAGGTAGGGCGGCACGCCCAGATTCACCAATCGTGAGATTGCCGAGATGCTGTCGTTCGTATGGAGCGTGGACAGCACTAATTGGCCAGTTTGCGACGCCTTCATCGCAATCTCAGCGGTGTCAGCATCTCGGATTTCCCCGATCATGATCACATCCGGATCCTGGCGTAAGAGAGAAGGCAGAACACCGCTGAACGTCAATCCCGCTTTCGGGCGGACCTGAACCTGATTAACGCCATCCATGATGTATTCAACAGGATCTTCAACCGTGATGATATTCCTGTCGGGCGCCCGCAGAAGATTCAGTGCTGAATACAGCGTCGTCGACTTCCCCGCTCCGGTTGGTCCCGTCACGAGAAGCATTCCCTGTGGCAGACCGAGAATGCGAACCAGTTCGGAGGAATGCTGCATGGATAACCCGAGCTCATCAAACGCGAGCAGCGTTGATCTCGGATCCAGCAGTCGAATGACCACTTTCTCACCGAAGTGCGTCGGCAGGGTCGAGACGCGAAGATCCAGTCTCTGTCCCTTGTAACGCATGAGGAAACGTCCATCCTGCGGGACACGACGCTCGGCGATATCGATGTTTGCCAGGATCTTGATGCGCGAGACGACGGGAGCCCGATGCTCCGAAGAGATTGAAGTCAGTTCACGTAGAACCCCATCCACGCGAACGCGGACAAGAACATTGTCGTCCTGAGGTTCAATGTGGATATCGCTGGCGCCTTTCTCTGCCGCCTCGGCAAGAATCTTTGAAACATGGCGAACTGCAGGCGTTTTCAGCCGAACACCGGCCTGTTTCTCCTGTTGGGCGGCTCGGTTCTCTTCACTGGCGTCCTTGACGATGAATTCCAAAGAGGGAAAAGCATCGGCTTCAGTCGTGATCTGATCATCGTCGCGATCCTTCAAGACTGCCGCGCCCCCATGCCCGTAAAACTGAAGGATGGCGTCCTGAATATCCTGCCGGAAGCTGAAACGCGGCACGATAGTCATCCCGGAACAGAACTGCAGTTCGTGCATGAAGTCGAGGTTCTGCGGCTCAGCCATGGCCACGAGCAGCTCACGACCAACTACCTGCAGGGGGATGGAGCAGCATCGCTCCGCGATGGCACGAGGTACCTTTGAAAGCGCGGCAGGCTCAATAGAGGCAGGGGGACAGGGGACGTATACAAATCCCTGCACCTGCTCGAGAGCCCGCGCAATGTCTGCCTTGGATACGAGTCCTTCTTTTAATAGAAGGTCGCCGAGGCGAGTGAGGCGTTCCCCCTGAAGGGAAACCGCGAAATTCAAATCCGCCTGAGTCAGACGTCCACTTTGTACGAGAACATCACCTAACCGCTTCTTCTTCGTGCGTGTTTCACTCATTCCCCGATACTAAGATCGGGACATACGGCTCAAGCATTAATTGACGGGTCCCACAGGGCTGGTGGTGCCAAACAAGCGACTTTTTTTGGAATTGGATTCCCCCGTTTGGAGTCGCATGGTAAATTACCGTTCAGACTTTCCGGTACGGCGTAGTACCCCTCAGACAAAGAAGTCTCGTTCGAGACGACGTTCTCATTTCAATGTTACCGAGAGAATCTGGAGCGATAAGACTCCTTACCGTGCGGGGGTTGATGAATCCTTCGAAGAGTCGCGTGTTTATTGTCGAAGACGACGCGTCGATGCGCACGGCCGTGAAGAACTTGCTGCATTCTGTCGGCCTGGAAACCGCAGTCTTCGCATCGGCAGACGACTTTCTTGAAACGGACCTGGCGGATGGACCGAACTGCCTGATCCTCGATGTCAGGCTGCCAGGGCTGGGCGGATTGGACCTGCAGGCGGAGTTGAACCGGAGGAATGTTCATATCCCCATCATCTTTATGACCGCACACGGGGATATTCCTATGTCGGTGCGCGCCATGAAAGCCGGCGCCGTGGAGTTTCTTACCAAACCTTTTCGCGATCAGGATCTTCTCGATGCCATCCACATCGGTCTTGCCCGGGATTGGGCGCGGCGCCGGCAGCAGGGTGAGTTGGCAGAAACCCGCCGGCGGTATGACTCTCTCACCCCTCGTCAACGAGAGCTTCTCCCCCTGGTGATTTCCGGCCGTTCCAACAGAGATGTAGCCAATCAATTCGGCACGAGCGAGATCACCATCAAGGTGAACCGCCGTAATCTCATGCAGAAGATGCGAGCAACGTCCTTTGCAGATCTTTTCCGCATGGCCGCCGAATTACGCATACCCTATACGAAAGTTTAGATACCTATACCATAAGACAATTCCGCAAGCTTAACGGAACTGATACTTTCTCCCGCGTTTAAAACATCCTACGGGTACAGCGTTGTACCAACAGCGACGATGAAGTCTTGGATCGGATCCCGAGGCGAAAGGCCCTCTTCCTGACGGCTGCGCCTCATTGCAAGTATTTGCATAGGAGATTTCTAATGACTCAACCGAAAAGCATCGTCCTGTTGTTGCTTCTCTGTCTCTCGATCAGCGTCGCGGCTTTTGGTCAGGCCGCAGAGCCTGCCCCCGCAACAGCACCGGCTCCTGCAGCGGCTGCACCGGCCGCACCCGCCGCGCCCGCAGAGCCGACCGTTGATACGGGCGACACTGCTTGGATGCTGACCTCAGCTGCGCTTGTTCTGTTCATGACGATTCCCGGACTCTTCCTTTTCTACGGTGGCCTTGTTCGTTCCAAGAACGTTCTCGGCATGTTTATGCAGAACTTCGTCATGGTGGGACTGGTCACGTTGCAGTGGATTGTGATCGGCTACAGTCTCGCGTTTTCGAATGGTTCACAATTTTTGGGAGGACTGGACTGGGTCGGGCTCTCCGGAGTGGGAGCGATTCCGAACGCGGACTACGCGGCAACAATTCCGCACCAGACGTTCATGTTCTACCAGTTGATGTTCGCGATCATCACGCCAGCTCTGATGACAGGGGCGTTTGCGGAACGGATGAAATTTTCGACCTTCATCGTGTTCTCGCTGCTGTGGTCGACACTGATCTACGATCCGTTGGCACATTGGGTATGGGGAGTCGGCGGATTCCTTCGCAATATGGGCGCGCTCGATTTCGCCGGCGGGACCGTCGTCCACATCAGCGCAGGAGTCTCGGCTCTTGTTGCGGTGTTGATCATGGGAAAACGAGTGGGCTTCGGCAAGGCTTCTATGGCTCCGCACAACCTGCCATTTGCCGTGATCGGCGCGGCAATGCTGTGGGTGGGTTGGTTCGGATTCAACGCGGGCTCGGCGCTGGGCGCCAATGGCCTGGCTTCCTCCGCGTTTATGGCGACACACACCGCGGCTTCAATGGCAGCGCTGGGATGGATGCTTGCGGAATGGCTGAAGAATGGCAAACCGACGATGCTGGGCGCGGCTTCGGGTGCCGTCGCCGGACTCGTCGCTATCACGCCTGCTTCCGGGTTCGTGACACCGCTCGCGGCGATTGTGATCGGGCTCGCGGCCGGCGTGATCTGCTATAGCGCGTGCATGCTGAAAGCATCGTTCGGTTATGACGATTCGCTGGACGTGGTCGGCGTGCATGGAGTGGGTGGAGTTCTCGGCGCGATCCTGACGGGAGTCTTTGCGTCGAAGGCCATCAACCCTGCCGGAAACGATGGCTTGCTCTATGGGAATCCTTCACTGGTTGTCACGCAGTTGATAGCGGTTGGAGCTACTGTCCTGTTCGCTGTCGTGGGAACGGCTGTCATTCTCGTGGTGTTGAAGGCAATTATGGGCCTGCGCGTGAGCGAACAAGAGGAACGCATGGGTCTGGATCTCAGCCAGCACAGCGAAAGCGCTTATGTGTTTGGCAGCGACTACGACGAGATGTCGAGTGTCTCACGGCCTGGTGGAGGAATACCCGCTGGCGCGAAAATCCACTCGCAGAACACGTAATAGCGGGAACCGCGAGCGAGGACCGAAGAACGAGGGGCCGGACAAGCTTCAGTGCTGTCCGGCCTTTTGTTTATCGGAGAACGCAGTTCCGGGGGTCTCCCAGTCCAATGGCAGCGATCATTCGTAACTCAGTCGATCCATGGCTCATGGGAAAGTGCTTCCCCACATCGCTACAGCAAATCTTTTACACACCTCAGGTTCACTACGGAGTGCTGAAGTGCCGGAATGCTTTACAAATCTACTCCAGTAGGAAAATGTCTGACGTGCCATGAAGATATGGGCTGTTCCACGAAATACTGTCGTCCTCGCTTACACTCGCCCGACTGGACCAACCCAAAACCACCGTACCAAAAATGGACAGGGCATTTTTACGCGCCAGAGAGCCCATGATTTGTTGCGATTAGCGGCGGTCAACCGACTCACTTTTAGAGGGTGTTGAGGACCCTGACGTGCTAGAGTCTTCATCGGCATTCCTGTCTGAAGGTGTGTTGTTCTTCTGCTCTGAGTTCAGGTTGTTTTACAGCTGAGGCGGACTGATAAGCATCGTAGGAGGGTACAATGTCGATCCTGCAGAGGAAGTTCGGGTTGCTTCTCGCTTTGCTAGTGGGCATTCTCACACTGGCGACCCCATCTCTAGCGATTCCGGTCTCAGGCAGCTTTAGCATCGGCGGCAGTTCGGCCGATGTGGGAGCCACCTTTCTGAATTTCGTCTGTAATGCAGCGTTGACTGGTCCATGCCCGGCCGCGACGGGGAACTTTGTAACTACGTCGCCAGTGTCGGGTTCGTTTGGACCGTATTTGGGAGACACAGGGTTTATTCGGAGCCTGAGTCAGGCCACCGCGCCGATCAATCAACCCATTTTGCTTCCCAACTTTGTCAGCTTCAATCCCGCGGGCACTGTGATACCGCCGGATATCGTTCTGAACCTCACCTTCATCTTCACGGGAGTAGGCGGGCAGGCACCGTGTCTTGCCGCACCCGCAGCGGGACAGGTTTGCACACCAGCAATCCCGGCTTTGGTGACCGCAGCAAACCCGTTGGGTTTGTCGGCATTCACTTTGTTCAACACTCAGATAGGTTCATCCGTAACATTCTCTGTGGCAGGTACAGCGCTGCGAGTTTCTACGGGAGAAGTATCAACCTTCGAAGGAATCTTCACCGCGCAATTTAACGAATTCTATCAAGAGTACCTACCGGTCATCGCTGCGGGTGGGACCGTTACCAATTCGTACTCGGCGACGTTTAATGCCATACCGCAGACCATCCCGGAAGCGAGCACCGTCACGATGCTGCTCGGCGGTCTGTTGTTGGTTGGTGGTATCGTCAGACGTCGAATGTGAAGATTTCTCTCGACGCAGAACAGTAATACTGCTTATATTGGGCTCCGTCTCGGCGGAGCCCAAGTTCTTTAGCGCTGTCTACTGCTGCCCACACTCCAATCCGCCAACAAGAGACATCTCAGTATCGAATCTCAAAAAATCCAATTAGAGGGTTGAGTCATCTAAACAATATTTGAGAATTCGCGCGAAAACGCGTGAGGAGGATTCATGGCGTTTATCCAATACGTTAGATTTTTTGATCTGGGGATCACAGAAGCATGATGCTGGGGTCCGGTGAATTCTGGTCTGCCCGTACGATTCTGCTCGCCCCGCCTACTGCAAGCTTGAGCGAAACTTTCCAGTCGGTTCAAGTGGACCGCCTCCAGCACGGGTGGTTTCTGGCCGAAGTGCAGCGGCTGCGCGGCCGCGTGTATTTGTATGATGGAGCCATTGAAACGCGACAGCTCTCGTCCGATGGAAGGTTTATCCATCCGCGTGATGAAACGAGCTGGCACCTGCTGGTCATCAACCAGTTCGGGCAGGTATCGGGCTGCATGCGCTACAGTCTGGCGGACGAAGCACCATTTCACCATCTAGACGTCGCCCGATCTGCCCTGGCCTGCTCGGACAAATGGGGCACACGGCTACGCGAGGCGGTTGAAGCCAAAAAGGCTGACGCGCAGCGCCGCGAAATCAGCTATGCCGAACTGGGCGGGTGGGCTCTCACTGAGGAGATACGCGGCTCCCGCCAAGCCTTGCGCATGGCCATGAACGTTTATGCGCTTGCCCAGTTGCTGGGGGGTGCTGTGGGAACAACGACAGCCACCACGCGCCATCGTTCGTCAACAATACTAAAGAAGGTCGGCGGAACCGGACTGGTCAGTGATGGCCTCGAGCTTCCACCGTACTATGACCCTCAATACAAGTGCGAGATGGAGATCCTTGGTTTTGATTCGCACTTGCCGAACCCAAAATACAAAGTCTGGGTTGAAGAAAGCCGGAAACATCTGGCAAACTTGACCGTCATTTGTGCTGAGTCTGTTTACCCTGGGCTCGAATATCTCGGGGTTTCTGCTGCAGGTCCTGTTCCACGCTACTCTAGACAACGCCTCACCCTTGATCACAATCAGATGATCGACTGATTTGTAGAGGCATTCTGAATTCGTCTATCTGGTGGCGATCATTGGTTGGTACAGCCGACGTGTTGAGCTGGGAGGTTCCAGTATCGGCGGGGACGCCGTGCTGCGCGGCGGCACTGGACTGCGCTTTGCAGCAGGGTCCGCCGGAAATCTTCAACATGGACCAGGGAGCGCAGTTCACCGGCAAAGCGTTTAAGAGAGATGTAAAACGGAATCGTTTCTTGAATTATCTCCATCACGACCTCAGTAAAACGCCTGCACCACGCCTGTCTATTTACGTAGGCCGGCGTAGAAATGAGGCTGGTTAATATGCCTGGGGACTCCAATCTCTGCGATGCCCTTCGTGAATGGAAAATGGTTCTCAAAGAACATCAAATCTTCATCGATACTGAAAAACTCAAAAAATATATCGGCACCACCGGCATTGATTGCACTTATCCGGAGGCGGTTTTACTTCCCATTTCCACTGAAGAAGTGTCTGCGGTCGCCAGAATAGCTAGTAAGTATCAAGTGCCGCTCTATCCTATCTCGTGTGGTAAGAACTGGGGGTACGGTGATGCTTGCCCTCCTACGAACGGGCAAGTAATTGTGGACCTGGGCCAAATGAATCGCATCATCGAGGTCAACTCGAAGCTCGCCTATGCGGTCATTGAGCCCGGAGTTACCCAGGGCCAACTCTTTAAATACCTGGCTGAAAACAAAACGCCCCTATGGATGGATGCCACGGGTGCAGGGCCGGACACGAGCTTAGTGGGGAACACGGTTGATCGCGGCTTTGGACACACTCGGTACGGTGATCACTTCCACAATACTTGCGGCATGGAAGTTGTTCTCGCAGACGGAAGAATTCTGCAGACTGGTTTTGGACACTATCACGAAGCTCGCGGTAAGTATGTATATCGTTATGGAATAGGCCCCGTACTGGATGGCATTTTCTCTCAGTCTAATTTTGGAATCGTTACGCGGATTGGAATTTGGCTCATGCCAAAACCAGAAGATTTTTGTGCGTTCTTTTTTTCATGCCCGAATGAGACCGACCTGGCAGACGTCATTGATATCCTGGCTCCGTTAAAACTTCAGGGAGTTCTTCAGAGTGCCATTCACATTGCTAACGACCTGAGAACTATCTCGGGTCGCGTGGGTTACCCCTGGCATCTTACCAATGGCATAACGCCACTTTCAGATGCACTGAGGGTTGAACTTAGAAATCGCTTCGGTTTTGGTGCGTGGAATGGATGTGGTTCCATCTCAGGCCCTAAGAAAGTCGTTTCAGCCATTAGGAAGGATCTGAAGAAACTTTTGA
>Ga0207659_10002198_pt1 | contig 11596 bp, 9 predicted proteins | sample KBSM43metaG_FD_184330 | JGI IMG/M metagenome (GOLD analysis project Ga0207659, IMG submission 184330) | Miscanthus rhizosphere microbial communities from Kellogg Biological Station, Michigan, USA - KBS M4-3 metaG (SPAdes) (version 2) | ecosystem: Host-associated > Plants > Roots > Rhizosphere >...
ACAGCAGCGCCACGTTCTTCGAGCGGAATGAAATCGTAATAATCGCCGCTAACGACACGAGCCGGATTGCACACGCCCGCAAGTTCGAGTGTCTTGAGTCTCGGTACTTCTTTCGGAAAGAGCTGTGACTGAACCTGCCGCGCGATCTCCAGCTCCGACTCGAGTTTCTCCTTCTCCTTAACATCGGCGATGAGCTGCTCGATGCGTTGGGTCATGCCGTTGAATGAAGCGGCCAGCTCACTGAGCTGGTCATTTGCGCGGACCGGTATGCGATGAGAAAAATCTCCCGACTCGACCTTCTTTGTTCCCGCATAGAGATCGTGCACGGTACGTGTCAGGGTTCGAGCGAGCTTGATACTCGCGATGACAGCAACGGTCTCAACAACAAGAAAAACTCCTGCGATGACCGCCATGAGGACGACGATGACGTTTGCCGTCGGCCCAAGGGTGCTGAAGACGCGCCTCAGAATCGCCGACGACTGCGTGACGGCAATCGTGGCAGCCGGTTCGCTTTCGCCGCTCTCAAGAGATCGCAGATCCAGAGGAGCTCCAGTTTCAATATACGAATCCCAGAAGCCCCGGCTTGGTGGAGGCGGCGCTATGGTTGACGAATCCAGTGCAATGTGAATATCCGGTGCCGAACCGCGTGCACCAACGCGAAAGCGGATTGTCTCGCCTTCAATGACGTTGACAGCGGCCATTCCCGGGAGGAGGCCCGCCAGCAAATTTGCGTCGAAAGGGCGCACTGCAACCACTTCGACGCTTTGATTTCCCTCGCCCAGTTTCGTATGAGCCGCAAGATAGAAGGCTCTCGTACGACTCCTGACGACACCTTTAAAGCCCGGCGCGCTCCATGCAGGAAACGCGGAAATGGGCGATCCGGAAGTTGTCGATGTCTTGCTGTTCGTTCGAAGGACTGCCGCTTCTCCAGGGTCCAGGGCTACGCTGTCGATCGATTTTCCATCGAGCGCGGCCTGCGCCTGACGCTCAGCGGAGCTGTAAACCTGCTCGAGCCGTCGCTCCAGTTCCTTGTGCAGCAGGTAATTTGTGGCTTGACTGAGCACCAGCGTGAATCCCATTTGCACGAAGAGGACGATCAGGAAAATCGGAAGAATCCCGACCAGGAAATACGTGACGAACAGCCGGTTTCGCACCCGCCACGTCGCTCTGCGGATGAGCGGCAGCATTGCAAACGGGAACAGAATGATGAAGGCGACAACCAGAAGTGCCGTTGCTCCGAACCCAAGGAAGTAGCCTGTAGCCGCTCTGCTGAGACTGTTCGCCAGCAAAATGACGAAGACGAGAGCTGTGATCTTTTGTATCCAATTCAAGCAAGGGAGGGTCACAGGCGGGCACGATAGCACAGGATAACGGCCCCGGAGGCGAAAGAAGAAATTCGAAAATGGAGAATCCTGCATTGGAAAATCCAGAAGTGGAAAACTCAAATTGGACGGAATCTCGAATCTCCAATGCAGGACTCTCCAATTTCAAATTTCTTCCTCCGTGGGTTCGATGCGGGAAATAATGTGGGTTTTGCCGGCCGGAGGAGGTGATCGAATGGAACTGCCCGACTTCAAGTACCATCGTCATCCGATTCAAAGCGGCAGCGTGGTGGAGTCGAAGTCCCGTTGCAAATGCTGCGGTGAAGCCCGGGGCTACATCTATGCGGGTCCCGTTTATGCCGAAGCCGATCTGGACGATTCGATCTGCCCATGGTGTATCGCAGACGGAAAGGCTCACCAGAAGTTCGATGCAATGTTCGTCGACGAGGCGGCGCTGCCGGACGGACTTCCTGAACCGGTCGTTCAGGAGGTTGCGTGGCGCACTCCCGGATACAACTCCTGGCAATCCGAACAATGGTTTGACTGTTGCAAGGATGCGATGACTTTCCTCGAACCTGCTGGAATTCGCGAGATTCGGGCGCGTTACCGGGAGTTGGAGTTTAGCGTTCTCAGCAATATCATCTATGACCTTCAGATTTCCGGAGGCGCTGCAAACCGCATGTTGGAGACCCTCAATAAGGAACATGGGCCCACCGCGTATGTTTTCCAGTGTTCCCACTGCAGCGGATACCGGACCTTTGTCGATGGGATCTTTGATTCGGACGAGTAGGAACAGGTTCGATTGGAGGAATAGCCATGAGTACCATTCCAGAAATCTTGCAACTGCTTCGCGACAACCGATTCGATGAGGCGATACCTCTGGTCAATACAGCGCTGCGAAGCGCGGCTTCAGAATCGCCGCAAAAGCTGACGGATGCTGCCCGCGACATCCTGCGGTTCCAGGGATTCTTCAAGAACACAGCTCAGGCGATGACGTCGGAACCCTATTTCCGCTCCGTGCACACTCTTCTTTCAGAATTAGCCGGCCCCGAATCTCCGGCCGCGATTGCTGCGGCCGACAATCTTGGATCGCTTCTTGGCTCCATCGACAAGATAAATGAGGCCATTCCTCTGCGCGAGAAGGTTCTGGCTAACGTGCGCAGCCGCTTTCCGAGCGACGATCAGCGCGTCAATATCGTGCGCGATGGCTTGAGCATCCTTTATCAGCGCGCTGGCCGCGAGGACAAGCTGAAGGAACTGTACAAAGACACCGGCCTGTGCGAACACCTGCTGGCGGCGGAGAAATACGTCCGCGATCAGGGGGGCCGCGTGGTTTCCGCCGGAAAACCGTGGTCTGACAATTGCCACATCTGGATCTACTTCGACACCATCCTCGATGCCGATCGGCTGATCAAAGGTCTTGGCCTCGATGCGTGTGTCCAGGTTCACGACCATCGAGGAACGCATGATGGGAGCGAGCGCGGAATCGTCTGCACCGTTCATCATGACGGAATCATGGGGCCGCATCCGTCAGATGCGTCACCTGCTGCGAAAACTGTGACCGCTTAGACAATTCAGCCGGCCGCGTTTTCCCTGTAACCTTACTCCCGGCTTCCAGTCTTCATTCTCGAACTCGATGATGCCGACAGACAGAGAACTCATGTTGGCGGTCCGGGATGGTGACGTCGAACGGTTCGGCGTCCTCTTTGATCGATACCACCAGCGCCTCTACGAATTCTTCTATCGCCTGGGCAGTAACGCGGCGTCGAGCCAGGATCTCTCTTTCCAGGGCATGGGCCATCCTCCACACCCTTAAAAGTGTTACCGATGTCTCCGGTAATTTTTGTTACCTATGTCTCCGGACTGCACCCGTCGGCATCAACGTAACAAGTACAACATTCAACGCACAACACTCAACGGACAATGATCAACCAGTAGGGCCAGCTTCCCGATTTTCAAATCTCCTCAGCACATTAAGTCCTCTTAATCCCCACTTCACTCACGCCTCATTTCTCTCCCGTCTTATCCAGCATGACGTTAGGAGATGGAGATTCCACAATATGCGCAGAAGAACAGGTTTGATCTTCATGACTCTTCTGGTTTTTGCTGCCTTCGGGGCGTGGGCTTTGGCCGGACATCCGCGAGTTGAATATCGCACGGAGACTTTAGAGCATGGCGACATGAACGTTACAGTCTCCGCAACGGGTAACCCAAATGCTGTGGTGACCGTTCAGGTCGGGTCGCAGGTATCGGGAACGATCCAGGCGTTGTTCGCGGACTTCAACACCAGAGTCACTAATGGCGAACTCATCGCACGAATCGATCCGGCGCCGTTCCAGGCTAAGGTCGATCAGGCACAGGCAAACCTTGATGCAGCGCGCGCGACCGTCGCGAATGCCCAGGCGGTTGTGCAGCAGGCGATGGCGAACATCCAGTCCGCAAATTCCTCTTTGGCTGCTGCACAGGCGAATGTGGCAAAGGCGCGTGCTGTCGCCGAAGACGCCAAAGTGAAGGTCGATCGCCGCATTGTGATGGTGAGTCAGGGTGCGGATGCGCAGGAGGACCTCGAAACCGCGCAGACCAGCTACACATCGGCAATCGCGGACCAGAACGCCCTCGTTGAGCAGGAGCATGCGGTAGCGGATGGTGTAAAGGCAGCCCAGGCTCAGCTGGTCGTCGCGCAGTCTCTGGTGGCCGCCAATGAAGCCCAGGTAAAACAAAGCGCCGCGGCCCTGCAATCGGCTCAACTGGATCTGGATCACACCAGCATCAAAGCACCAGTGGACGGCGTTGTCGTGTCTCGAAACGTTGATGTGGGGCAGACTGTAGCGGCAAGTCTTGCAGCGCCCACACTGTTTCTCATCGCCCAGGACCTGACCAAGATGCAGGTGGACACGAACGTTTCCGAGGCGGACGTCGGTCGTGTGAAGGTAGGCCAGGAAGCTACCTTCACCGTTGACGCTTATCCGGGGCAGATCTTCAAAGGAAACGTGACCTCGATCCGGAAGGCGCCCATCAATGTGCAAAACGTCATTACGTATGACGCCGTCATTGGTGTGTCCAATACAGATCTGCGCCTGTTCCCCGGCATGACCGCGAACGTCAGAATCCTTGTCGATCCGATGCGTGATGTATTGAAGGTTCCCAACGCCGCGCTGCGCTATCACCCGCCTTCCGAGCCGGCGAAGGAGAGCGGTGCCAGGTTCGATCGCAACATCACCGCAATGGAGAAGTCGGTCTGGGTGCTCGGCGAGAACAATAAGCCAAAGCGCGTCGCCGTAGTCACTGGTGAAACAGACGGCATGTCCACAGCGGTTCTTCAGGGAGATTTGAAAGATGGAGACCGGCTGATCGTCGCTGCATTGGAAAAAGTGACACCCGATTCTGCCACCAGGGCAACTGCCGGAGTGGGCAGAGGGCCTGGCTTCTAAACAACCAAACATCCCAAACCTATGGCGCCCGTTATCCAAATCAGGAACCTGGTGAAGGACTACAGGCTTGGCGAAGTTCCCCTGCACGTATTGAAGGGAATCTCCTTCGATATCGAGCGCGGCGATTTCGTCTCGATCATGGGTCCATCAGGTTCCGGCAAGTCAACACTCATGAACATCCTGGGGTGTCTCGATGTCCCGACCTCGGGGTCTTACAACCTGGATGGAATCGATATCGGAAATCTCGGCCGCGACCGGCTGGCCGAAATACGTAACGGAAAAATCGGGTTTGTCTTCCAGCAATTCAACCTGCTGCCCCGCACCAGTGCCGCCGAAAATGTGGAACTCCCGCTGATGTATACCGACATATCCGCTCGAGATCGGCACGAAAGAGCGAGAACGGCTCTGCTTGCGGTGGGGCTTGCGGAACGCGCGGACCACCAGCCCAGCCAGCTTTCCGGCGGGCAACAGCAGCGCGTCGCTATCGCTCGCGCTCTGGTTAACGACCCCAGCATTCTTCTCGCAGACGAGCCCACCGGAGCACTCGACTCGAGAAACGGTCTGGAGATCATGGCAATTTTTCAGCGACTGAATCAGACGCAGGGAATCACAGTGATCGTAGTGACCCATGACTCGGACATCGCGGAATACTCCAACAGAAGCCTTCACTTCAGGGACGGCAGGCTGCGGCTCGATGAAAAGCGTTCACGCCCGCGTGATGCGGCTCGAGATTTGGAGGAACTGCGTCCCGAACAGGAGGAGGAGACGGTTTCATCGTGAATCGAATACTTGCAAGCAACAGGATTGCGCTTCGCGCGTTGAAGGTGAATCGGCTGCGCTCCGCGCTCACGATGCTGGGCATCATCATTGGAGTCGGGGCGGTGATTGCAATGGTGGGTGTCGGCGCGGGCGCCACCAAACGCATTCAGCAGCAGATTCAAAGCATTGGCAGCAACCTGATCATCGTGCTGCCCGGCAGCATCAGCGCTAATGGGGTTCGGCTCGGCTCCGGCGCGGTCGCGACATTGACACAGGATGATGCGAAGGCTATCGCCACGGAATGCCCCTCGGTCGCGGTGACTGCGCCTACGGTGCGGGGCGGAGTACAGGTCGTTTACGGATCCAACAACTGGGCGACCACCGCACAGGGAGTCACGCCCGATTACATGACTCTTCGCGACTACTCGATGATGTCCGGCCAGTTTTTTGCAGCGCAGGATGTCGATGCGGCCGCCAAGTCCGCTGTACTCGGGGAAACAGTCGCTCAGAATCTGTTTGGCGATAGTGATCCTACTGGCCAGGTCGTCATCATCAAGAATGTGCCGTTCACTGTGGCCGGCGTGCTGACACCCAAAGGTCAGTCGCCGACGGGGCAGGATCAGGATGATGTGGTCCTGTTGCCAATCTCGACGGCCACGCAGAAGGTTCTTGGAGTCAACAAAGCCAATGCCAAAGCTGTTGGCGCCATCATGGTCCAGGCTACGAGTACCCAGGCCATCGATCAGGCTGTGCAGGACGTGGGAGCATTGCTTCGAGAGAGGCACCGCATCCTGCCTGGGCTCGATGATGACTTCACGATCCGCAATCTCAAGGAGGTCTTCGAAGCCCAGGAAACGTCAGCGCAGGTCATGTCGATTCTGCTTGGGGCGATTGCGTCTGTGTCGTTGATCGTGGGAGGCATTGGCATCATGAACATCATGCTGGTGTCGGTGACGGAGAGGACGCGTGAGATCGGCCTGCGGCAGGCGGTCGGCGCCAAGACTCGTGACATCCTTTTGCAGTTTCTGGTCGAGGCTGTGACGCTCTCGGTGCTGGGCGGCATCATCGGGATCGCCGCCGGACTGACGGCCTCGGCCCTCATCTCGCACTTTGCACAATGGTCAACCGAGGTCAGCCCGCTCTCCATTCTGATGGCGTTCTTGTTCTCTGGATTCGTCGGAGTGTTCTTCGGATATTACCCCGCGCGCAAGGCGTCTTTCCTGAATCCCATTGAGGCTCTACGTTATGAGTGAATGCACTCCATATTTGCGGCAGGCACGTGCACTTCTCACCGTTGGGTCTTTTCTGCTTTTGAGCGCGTGCATGGTTGGACCGGAGTATCGGCGCCCGGTCGCTCCCGAGACTTCGTCTTACAAGGAGACGTTGCCGGAGGGATGGAGTTCTGCCCAACCGGGTGATGGCACGTTGCGTGGCGCATGGTGGGAAATCTATAACGACACGCAGCTGAACAGACTCGAAGAACAGGTCGGCATTACGAACCAAAACGTGGTTGCTGCTGAAGCTCGCTTTCGCGAAGCAAAGGCAGTGGTCAGCGGGGCTCGCGCCGCCCAACTACCTTCTGTGACGGTATTGCCGGCTGCTACGGCTTCCGGAACGAATGCCGCATCAAACGTTCAGCACCGCTCCTTTGAAATACCCCTCGACGCCGTCTGGCAGGCTGATGTTTGGGGAAGTATTCGTCGCACCGTTGCAGCCAACGCCGCTCTGGCGCAGGCGTCGGCGGCCGAACTGGAAAACGCACAGCTTCTTTATCAGTCACAACTCGCCGTGGACTACTTTCAAATTCAGGGACTGGATGCGGAACAGCAGTTGCTGGACTCGGCAGTGAAATCCTACGAGCAGTACGTCCAGCTGACGAAGGATCGATTTAATGGCGGTGTTGCATCGATGGATGATGTGGCCCTGGCTGAAACTCAGCTGGAGACTGCCCGGGTGCAGTTGACCGATCTGAAGATTCAACGTGCAGAGTTGGAACATGCCATCGCCGTGCTTGCCGGAAAGCCCCCTTCGGACCTTTCGATTTCAACGATGACCAGCCAATTGCCTCCGCCGCCCACGCAGGCCGGAGTTCCATCGAACCTGCTTGAACGAAGGCCCGACATTGCTGCCGCGGAAAGGCAAGTTGCCGCAGCAAACGAACAGATCGGCATTGCGGAGGCTGCTTTCTTCCCGTCGCTGACGTTGAGCGCGACCGGCAGTTCGCAAACCACGGTCTTTGACGATCTGTTCTCCGTGCCTACGCGGTTCTGGTCCGTCGGGCCACAGGTGATCGAGACCCTGTTTGACGCGGGCAAACGCAAGGCTCAGGTTGCTGAGTCCCGAGCGGCGTACGACGGCACGGTCGCGAATTACCGGCAGACGGTCCTGACGGCCTTCCAGCAAGTGGAAGACAGCCTGGCGGAGTTGCGCGTTCTCGCAGAAGAGACTGACGTCGCGAATCGTGCGGTCGCGGCCGCGAAACAAACTCTGGATCTGTCCACGATCCAGTATCGCGGCGGACTGACGAACTATCTTCAGGTCATCATTGCGCAGACCAGCGCGCTTCAAAATCAGCGTGCCGCCGTGCAGATCCTCACCCGCCGTAATGTCGCCAGCGTCCTGCTGATCGAGGCACTCGGCGGCGGATGGAACGCGTCGCAGTTGCCGTCTGTGAAGCAAGTGCGGAATTAGGGCTCGGAGGCGGTACGGATCGCGTTTGGATGATTGAAGAACTTCTGAAGGCGGCATAAATCAGTGCCGAACAAGCATCAGATCGCCACAGTTCATTCAGGCACAAAGCCCTGGCGCTTGATGACCATCGTGACGTCTATGGCGCTCTTTGAGTTGGACAGGTCGTATTCCCGAAGTCGCAAACCCAGGCAGTTCCCCTCTTCATTCGTAAGTTCCCGGCGATGTTTCAAATGAATATTTCGAACGCGGGTTGCTGACGACAACCTTCATGTCGTTCTGGTCCATTCTTGTCAGTGTGACTGCTGCGCCGGGAATTGGAGTCCTGCGGGAAATGTCGTCACGCACAACCCCTCGTATTGTTGCCGTCTTTGGCGGACCGCGAGAGCGGCCGTCGAACACGATCGATGCATCACGTAACACTCTTAGTAGCGTGGGGTTGCTTCACGCACTGTATGAACGTCTTGACGTGAGGCACGCAGCAATACAAGCCAGACCATTACTCTCCCAGGGCAGTAGCGTACTTGGGTGTGGTGCGCAACGCGGACACGCCTGGTTCGCGAGGCCTTTCAACGTTGCGCACGCTGAAGGCGAGCAAGGAATTCCTCGCAGCCCTTCAGGCTGCGCCGCCTGGAAAAAACGAAACCGGGGGTTGCGCGCCTCGCGCTTCCCCCGGCTTAATCTCCTTCACCCCTCCGTGTGAGGATGTACTGACTCCTACGTCACCAGATATTTTCCCGCGTGGTACACGCCTTTTCCGACGTCTTCCCCTGCGTGCGCGACATGCATCCCGAGATGCTCAGCAGATTCTCCGACATCCTTCACGCCCTTCTCCGTAGCGTGGCCGACTTTCTTCCCTGAACTATCCACTGCGGATTCTACGGACTTGTGGCCTTCCTTCTTGTAGACAAACTCACTTCCCACGGGATCACCTGGTACAAACCACGCATCGACCCGTGCGGGACCGCCTTGATCGTTCTTGTGCAGGATCACGGCACCGTCGCCTGAGGGTTCCTTCTGTTCTTCGGGCACGGTCAGCAGTGTCGCGTAGATGTGCAATTCATTCGGGCTGAGGATTCTGGTCATACTACCGCCTTTGAGCATCTCAAAGACATACGTACCCGCGGGAAGCACCTCTCCAGGTATTTCCACTGGCCCTGAAAACGTCACAGTCAATCTCCCTTCAAGTTCGATTTCCTGCGCGACCGCAGCCCCGGTAATCAGGAGTGCGGCCGCTGTGACAACAGTTGCAGAGATGAGTTTTTGATTAAGTTTCATAACATTCCTCCAATCGTTTTAGTCGGCAGCTCCAGTGGCTTTGAACTCGGTGGTGTGTCCGGGCACGATTGCGACCTTCTCTTCATAGAGGACGTTGCCTCGAGCGTCGCGGAGTTCAACATCGTGGTTTCCGGGCCTGAGATCGAATTTCTTTGTTTTTCGGGCGATACCAAGGAACCCGCCATCGACATACACGCGGGCGTCTTTGTCCTCGGTGGTGATTTTCAGCTCACCCGTAACGGGTGCCGGGAAGTACACCGGACCTCCATACCAGGGGTGATACCAGTGATACGGGGGGCCGTAGTAGAAGCCCGTATAGGGCCGGATGTACACCGGGCTCGCCATCAGCGATGGTGCCATGCCCAGAAGCAGGGTGAGCGCGATTCCCGCCGTTAGTTTGCGAATCATGAGACCTCCTTTGACCAATCTCTTTCTGATCCGAAGCGTTGGACGGGGTGATCGTTAAGTGACGATGAAGTCGAAATTAAGCAGTAGGAGAGCTCGCCACCTTCGCCTGTGCCACGAGCGGGACAGTTGCGGTGACGGTTGTGCCGGAGCCCAGCGTGGAGTCGATATTCAGCTTCCCATTGATCTCTTTCATGCGCTCTGCCATACCGGAAAGCCCCAGACCCTTGCAGCTGTGTTCGACATCGAACCCACAGCCCTCGTCGGTTATTGCCATCACCAGGCAGGTTGGCGTTGCAGTCAGCTCAATGTTGATGAGATCGGAACCACTGTGAGCGAGCGCATTTCGCAGAGCTTCCTGCGCGACGCGATACAACGCGATCGAAGACAGCCATGGGAGGTGCTGTGGCAATTCGCCGTGCTGGATAAAAGCGATATTCATGCGACTGGGATCGCTCGACTTTTCACACAGAGTCTGCAGAGCGGTCGAAAGACCCAGATTCTGCAGAACGGTCGGCCGGAGCCGATGAGAAATCCGTGCGATTTCCTTGACGATATCACTCGCCTCCTGGCGCAAATCTTCGAACCCTGTGGTTATCGCTTCGTCCCCGCCGATCTGTTGTGAGAGAAACGAGATTCCGAGCGACAGCGCGACGACACGCTGCCCAAGATCATCGTGAAGCTCCTGGCCAATCCGCCGGCGCTCTGCCTCCTGAGCGCTCTTCACTTCATAAGGGAGTGTAGTAAGTCTTGCTTCTTCGTCTTTGTGATGTGAGATGTCGACGCAGCTTCCGATATACCCAAGAAAGGTTCCATCCGATCCGTATCGGGGAAAACCGCTGTCGAGTAGCCAGCGATGCTCGCCGTCGGATCGTTGAAGCCGGTATTCCAATGTCAGGCTCTTCCGTTCCTGAAACGCCACAAGGTGTTCAGTCCTGACGCGGTCGCGGTCTGCTGGATGCACACGCTCCAGCCAGGCTTCACCCAGCTGGCTCTCCAGCGGCACTCCCGTGAAATCCAGCCAGTGTTTGTTCACGAAAGTGCAAAGCCCAGCCGTGTCAGACATCCAAACCATGACAGGGGCCGCATCGACGAGGGAGCGAAAGCGCAGTTCACTTTCTTTCAATGCGGCGTGTGTCTGACGTTGCTGTTGGCCGAGAACCGCCAGAAAGAGGATGACGATGGAAGGGACGAGAAGAAACAGCTGAACTGCAAGAACAACGGAGTCCGATGATGTGGCGGCGAAAGGGCCGCGCCCATACAGGGCTCCGAACGTAACCATCATGCTCACCACAAACGAAGCAGCAGAAGTTTCGAGAGGGCCAAAACGCAGAGCCGCCCAGATCAGAAAGGGTGCGGGCAGATAGAGAAGAATGTTTGCACTGCTCAAACCACGCCAATCCAGGACAAAAGCCAGGTATGCGCCTCCGACTATGGCTGCCGCGACACAAGTTCCTTCAAGAAGGCGAAGCAGTGTCGTCGATCTGACGATCGGAACTTCGCGAACGAGACAGAACAGCAGCGGGGTCAAAACGATACTCGCAAGGGCGTCTCCCAGAAACCACTGCACCCAGGTCGGCCAGAACTCGGATCTGAGAGTGACTGCGCCTCCGACTGCAGAGAGTGCGGGAGAAAGTGCAGCGGCAACCAGAAGGTACTTGGCGAACCCGCGCACGCAGCTGAACCACTGGCCGACATCGCCTCCGCGGCGCA
>Ga0207659_10002199_pt1 | contig 11594 bp, 16 predicted proteins | sample KBSM43metaG_FD_184330 | JGI IMG/M metagenome (GOLD analysis project Ga0207659, IMG submission 184330) | Miscanthus rhizosphere microbial communities from Kellogg Biological Station, Michigan, USA - KBS M4-3 metaG (SPAdes) (version 2) | ecosystem: Host-associated > Plants > Roots > Rhizosphere >...
ACATTCTACGGCTCCTCGTTTGAAGGCCGTAAGACAGCCAGCGGGCGAATATTTGACGGAACTCAGGCGATAGCCGCACACCGCACTTATCGTTTCGGTACCCTGGTCCGCGTGACGAATGTTCAAAACAGGCGTTCAGTCAACGTTGTGATCGTGGATCGCGGTCCTTATGGAAAGAACCGGCGTGAAGGCGCCATTATCGACCTGTCGCCTGCCGCGGCGAAAAAGATTGGCATCATCAAGAGAGGTCAAGCCAAGGTCAAGATCGAGGTGCTCGTGTGGGGTAGCGGCTAAAATAGCAACGATTGAGATTTTGCTCACAGAACCCGGTTGCGGGCGTACCGTGGCTTCAATTGCGTCGTGGGAAAGCACACATCGTCGCTTTTTTCGGATCGCTAACACCGCGGGTGCAGCTGAATCATCCAGGCCTCGTTTGGCACGTTGCTGATCGGGGGCGCTCGCGAGATCGACGGCGTTGAGAGGAACGAGATCTCCACGGCTCGGAGCGTCGCTCAGAACCCCCAACCAACGCCTCGCCGTGCCAGACACCCGGCGGCGCATGTGCCGAGCCAATCAACGGGCGCGAGCAGAGGGTTCGCTCGCTCCGCCGCGCGAGCATCCCGGCGCGTGTCGGAGGGCCGGACAGGAAGACCGAGCCCGAATCATTTTGGCGGTTCACGCCGGCGCAGCCACCACCTTTCGAACGTACTCCACGTCGTCATATTTCTCGCCACGAATCGTATCGTTGTCAGGAATGACGCGGGTTCTGACGAACCCGGCCTTCGTCAACACGCGAGCTGAAGCATCGTTCCCCAGGGTGACGAGCGCGCGCTGCTCGACGACACCCCGTCGCTCGAGATGTGAGGCGACGGCTCGCAGGGCTTCCGTCGCGTATCCCTGGTTCCAGAACGGCAAGAAGACGATGTAGCCGACGTTTGTGGCAACGTTATTTCTAGCAACTTCCGCATCCAGCAGGCCGATGTAACAACCGTCGCTAGAGCGTCGTACCGCCCAGTTCAGATCGATCTCACCTTCCGAATTGGCGCCACGGTTCTCCGCCGCGCTCCAACGCTGCTGCAAGAGTTCGAGGCTCGCAGGGGGCAGCGACGAGATCCAGCGATAAATGCGCGGCTCCGACATGCCCTCAAACAAGAGCTCCGCGTGTGATCCGAGCAGAGGCTCGATCAGCAAGCGTTCAGACGTAATCAAGTCGTTCAAGGTAACCGCCCAGTCAATGGCGTGCCCTCCGGCTCTGCAGGTTCCAGATCTCGAGCCCGCCCCAGCCGAGTTCCCTCGGAAGCGCACTGAGACCGTATCGCACGATTCACCATCGATAGTCACGTTCTCATCAACTCGCGTTCATGCCGAACATGCAAGCGACTGACAAGCAGGAGTATCCAATGAAAAACGATAACACCGAAACGACCCAGCTCACCAACCTCAACGAGACCGAGCTCGAGAATGTCAAAGGCGGCGCACCGGTCTGACCGATCATCCGTGCCAATCTGAACGCTCTCAATGTGGTTTCACGGTGGCTCGTTCCTCGGTTTGGTGAGAATCGCTTCGATCGCGTAGAGTCAACGTCACAATTGCGCCGATAACCGCAAGTACCAGCAAGCCGGACCCGGCATAGGAAGGGAACAACAGCTCCAGGCCCAGCTGGCGATCCAGAGAGAAGGCGCCGGTGCCCGTCCAGCCCACAGCAACTGCGGCGACGGCGTACAGAAAGGGCAACTCAATCCCGTTGCTCATCGCAAAGAATCCGTTCTTCACGTGCACGCTGATCATCGCGACGAGCATTGCGGAAACAACAGCGGCAGCGCCTAATGGCGCGAGCAGGCCAGCAGCGAGAAGGACGCCTCCACCGAATTCACTCAAACCCGCCGCATGCAAAAGGAATGCCCGGACGAAATCCGATCGCCTCAAAAAAGCCACCTGTTCCTTTGATCCCGTATCCGCCGAACCAGCCGAACAATTTTTGAGCGCCATGAGCCACCAACGCCAAACCAAATGTCAGTCGGACAAACAGTATCGCCGTATCCATAACTATTCTCCTTTTATCGGTCAGAAGTTAATCGCACCCATACGGCCAGATTCGTAATCCTCGAACGCTTCACGAATCTCCGTTTGGGTATTCATCACGAACGGGCCATAACGCGCGATCGGCTCATTCAGAGGTAGCCCCCCGATCAGCAACACGCGGCCAGCAGATTGGTTCTCGCGTGGCGCTTCAATTCGCACCTCATCCCCGTCCTTCGTAAAGGAAACCATGTGCCCTTTCGGGACGGGTGACGTACGGTCGCCGAAAACGGGAGAGCCGCTCAGGACGTATGCGAAAACGTTGAAGGCCGGACCGACAGGCTGGATAACCTTGCCGCCCGGCCTGAGTTTGAAATCCAGATAGAAAATCGGCGTTCGAGTTTCAATAACTGCGCGAGCACCCAGAGATTGACCGGCTATCACGCGTACATCGACGTTGCCATCAGAAGTCTGAGCTGAAGGTATCCTCTCGGCCGGAATTTCCTGATAGCTGGGAAGGATCATCTTGTCAGTTCTCGGGAGATTGACCCAAAGCTGCACCCCGTGGAGCGTTCCACCAGTCTTTTGAAATTCTGGGGACGGTTCCTCAGCGTGGACGACGCCTCTTCCCGGATAGACGGAATCTCGTCGCGCCTGTTGACCGAGCGGTTACGGGATCTCGAGGAGAAGGGGTTTATCTTTCGCGATTACAAGCCGACGATTCCGCCTGCCGTGACTTATGGCTTGACCAAACGCATGCAGGAAATCGGTGTGGCCCTCGACAAGCTCGACGAACTTGCTCAAAAATGGCAGCAGGAAGACTCCAAACGAATCAGACGCAACGCGAAGGGTATGTGAAATCTCGGCAAGTACTCCGTGAGTGATCAAGTCCGAGTGCAAAATTGAACCGACGGCGTTTACCTTGGTTTCGTACGCTTCTCGTCTATGCGAAGCCAGGTGTCGACTCATCTGTCTGAAGCCCGCATGCGCCAGTTTATGCTCAATACGCTTCAATTGACTGAGGATGAGAGCGACCACATTGACGGTTGGAAATGCGCCGAGTGTTTTGCGATCATGCGTAAAGTCGTGGCGGAGGAATCTGACACCAGCGCGACTGATGCCGATCCGTCAAGTTAGGCATTGTCCTCATCTATGGTCTGCCATCCTTGGGTACTGTGCTTGAAGTGAGAGGCCGTTCTGGAGAGGAACTGAGCAGATTGCGAATCCCATTGGAAATGCTCCACCGTCATGGCCGAACAATAGACATGGATAAGATTGAAGGAATTGGGTACGGCTCGTGTTCGAGTGGAGAGGCTGGTGCCTGCCTGCACGATCAATGCCGTGTGATGCGCAACCGTATATCGGCGCTCGCTCAACACCACAAACGGAACATGTGAATGTCCCGCGAGATATAAGTCCGCCTGACAGGTCGCGAGGGCGGCGATGGCGTGCGCTGAGCGGCGAAGGAGATACTTGTCCGTGAGACTCTCCGGAATATCCAAGGGATGATGCGTCACGACGATCTTCACAACGCTGGGATCGACACTGCAGAAGAACTGCCGGGCATGTTCGATCTGTTGGTCGTTAATCCTGCCACTTGCTCTTGTGAATGATCGGGCAGTATTGATGCCAACAACCGCAAGCTCTTCATCGTGGAACGTAGGCGACAGGTTTTCCGTAATGTACTTGCGGTACTTCGCGAATGGTCTGAAGAAACGGTCGAAGAGATTTTCAAGCGGGACGTCGTGATTGCCGGGAACGACAATCGTTGGGCGATCTAAGGCATCAAGAAAATGACGGGCTTCCTGAAATTGCCGCGCTCGGGCTCGCTGGGTCAGATCTCCCGAAACGACGAAGACGTCCGGCATCAACTCCCGCGTCTGGCGAATGAGCGCTGAGACCACCTGCTTGTCGGTGCGTCCGAAATGCAGGTCCGAGATGTGAACGACCCGCCGCATCAGACCGCGATCTCTTCGCGCTTCCTCGGAACGAGGATACTGAGGGCGGCCTGACGCACTTGGAATTCGATCGGCGCAAGCATCTTGACTCTTTCTCCATCGAATGCCACTGTCCGAAGCATTCTCCGGCTTTCGACGCGCATTGCGCTTGTGCAGATCATATCGAAATCGTACTGCGGCTCAAGTTTGCCCGCCAGGGCATGCCAGGCAACGCGTAACAGTCCCAACCTGCTCATCGATCGCAGCGCGTACACCGAGAATCCATCATCACTGACGCATTTAACACCCGGCACTCGAAATTCTTCCAGCTGAACAGCGTTACGCGCGACGAATAGCAAAGGCGTACGAATGATCCGGCGCTTGCCGTCCGATGTAATCATCAGCTTCATATTCGGGCGGAGTCGAAGCAACGCAGTCAGCACGGACCAGTATGCAAGAAACCTGGACCGCCCCCATCGGCGGTACGCCTGTTCGCGGACCGCAAGAATGACAGGGTACAAGCCGATGCTCGCATTGTTGAGAAACATTCGGCCATTCACATCGCCGACCGTCACTGAACGAGTTTCACCCTCGAAACACGTCCGGAAAGCTTCGTCCAGGTCAGCCGGAACTCCCATCTCTCGAGCGAAATAGTTGAAGGTTCCCAGCGGCAGCACGCCCAGACGCTTTCCGGTTCCGACGAGTTCACCCGCAACAGCGTTTATAGTCCCATCTCCGCCGCCTGCGATCACGACGTCACAGCTGGACTTGGCAGCTTTCCGCGCAGCCTCGATCAAATGAGAAGGATTTCGAGCGCTCACAATGTCGCAGGTCACGTCGAGCGCGGCAGCCATGGACCTAAGTTTCTGCACGAGGTCAACCTTGCTGCCGTTACCAGATCTACTGTTCAGGATGACGATAGCTGAAATATCCGACATCTGTTCCGCACTTGCGAATTCCTTTTTCGACCAGCTGAGGATCCGTCCCGAGGCGCGGGAGTTTGTCCGAACCTCAGGAGTTGATTAACGCGGCTTCAAAAATTTCATAGTGAGCAAGAATATCGGCCGGATCATCATAAATGGCTAGAGAACCGCTAAGGGCCGCGTCTGTCCAAAGGCCCCCGCAGCGGACTGTGATGATCCGGACTCCGGCGCGCAGAGCGGCTTCGACGTCGTAGGGCGTGTCACCGATCATGATTGCGGCGCGCGCGTCGCCCCCCGCTCTGCTTAGCGCGGCTCGGATAATATCCGGATCGGGTTTTGAAGATTCCGCATCATCGGATGTGGCGATCTCTTCGATAAGATCCTTTACGCCCGCTCGATTGAGCAAAAGGGCCACCTCTTCTTTTCCGGCAGAAGTCGCCACGGCCAACTCGAAATCGTCCGCCTGAAGTGTCAGGAGAAGATCCCGAGCGCCTGGAGCGGGCTGAAGAGACGGGAGATACAATTCAAAGATCTTTTTCTTTGCCTCACCCAGTCTCTTCCCAAATTGGCATTCGGCCTCGATACCGAATGCTTCAGGAATGAGCTTGTCCGCGCCCTTGCCAATCAGCCGCCGAATCTTGTTGAAGTCAGCGTTCACTCCCAGGGATTCCGCGGCCTCGACAAAGGCACGCGCATGGGCGTCGTTACTCAGAAGTAACGTGCCATCAATGTCTAGGATTGCCAGCTTTCGTTCTTTCATGTGGCTGACTCGTGCAATCAAGACGCCAAGCCAGAGCGGGGCCAGACCGGAATAACCTCGCGTGGTGATTTCTTGAACCAACCGCCCTGCCGCCCATCGATTTTTGATGGGCACCCAACCCCCGGTGGCTCGCTACGCTCGCTCACCGGGGGCTAAATTCCTTCACGCCTCCGGCGTGCAAGCCAGCAGTCCGAAAGAGCTGCGCGGACATTAGCCCGGGTCTCTGCTCCGCCTCCGGCGTGCAAGTCAGCAGCCCGAAAGGGCTGCGCGGACATTAGCCCAGGGTCTCTGCTCCGCGAGGCCGTCAGTTCAATTTTTGGACACTCGTACAGCGACTCGCCACGCAGCTAGAGTTGGTCTTTGAGAAACAATGCAGCGGCGCCCCGAATTTTTGTGAGCATTCCCCGGCGTTTCCAACCTTCAAGATTTACTTGGACGCAAGCTGCGAGATCCTCGAAAAAAATCTGCTCGAGTCGCTCGGCCAGCCGAGTGTCGTAGGTGCACACGTTGCTCTCTTCATGAAGAGCGAACGATCGATTGTCGAAATTTGTAGTTCCTACGGTGCTCCAGATGCCATCGACAACCATGGTTTTCTGGTGCAGCATCGTCCGGTTGTATTCATAGATCTCAACCCCCGCCTCCAGCAATCTTCCATACAGGTGAATTCCGCCATAACGCGCGAGCTTCATGTCATTGTGAATTCCCGAGAGCATCAGCTTGACGTCAACGCCTCGCTTGCGAGCGCTGACCAGAATGTCGACGGCCGATTCGTCGGGTATGAAATACGCATTCGCGATGTAAAGTTTGCGCTGGGCGGACACAATCGATACGTAATACATCGTGCGAACCGCTGAGGATCCGCCTGCCGGCGAGCTCATGATTGTCTGAACGGCGATCGGGCCGACGGATTCTGCTTTCGGAAAGTACCGGCGGCCTGTGACGATCTCTCCAGTCGTTGCGAGCCAGTTTTGCACGAAACCCGTTTGCAGCGGGACCGCTCCCGGGCCTTCCAGTCGAATCTGGACATCCCGCCAATGCTTCGGGTCCTCGGCGTTGCCGAGCCAGTGGTCCGCTATGCCGGCACCGCCAGTGAAAGCAAGACTGCCGTCGATGATCAGAGATTTGCGATGAGTCCGATTGTTAAACCGTCCAATCGTCCTCCAGAACATCTTGTTGTACCACCTCACCTGACAGCCGCTCTCTTGCAAAATTTTCAGGATTTCATCACCGATTGTTGAGGAGCCAACCGCGTCGAGGAGAATCTTCACATCGACGCCCGCGAGTGCTCGTTCCGCGATGGCATCAGCGAATTGCTGGCCGATCTCTCCCGCCCAGTAGATATACGCTTCGATCGTGATCGAGCTTCGAGCCTGGCTGATCGCCTTCAACATGGCCGGATAGAACTCATCACCGTTGTTGAGAAACGTGATGCGATTACCCTCTATAAACGGCACTCCCGTGGCGCCGGTGATGGTAGCCAGAAACTCATCGGATCTCAGCGGCGTAGTGGACTCGAGTCCGTAAGTCGGACTAACGGTCGGAGGCGTAACGAGGTAGGTAAAGATTGCAACCACAAATGTAGACAGCGCGGTCTGCCAATGTGAAGTAGACGCTGCCGCAATAGCCATCAACGTCCAGAACCACCACGCCCAAAACAAGCGGCGACCATATCCCCAAAAACTCAGTCGTCCTTTTCGTTTTGGTGGCGACGCAGGCTGATACGTGCTTTCCCCCTTACTGGCCGCTTTTTGTTCTGTCACCTGGCAAGACACACATCGTACTCAGCACGCGAAAGACCAACTTCACGGCAAACGGGATAAATGGTGGAAAGAACTACTCTTCGAGCGTCACCCATACCGCCCTATGGTCGGAGAAGTCGATCTGTTCTGTACCCGACGCAACCGTTTTGAGGTGCTTTGGGAAAATCCAATCCAGGTGCAAGGGAAAGCCCAGCAGCCTGAATGTTGAGCCCGCGCCATCGAGAGGCGACTCAAATCCCTGGCCGACAAACATGTCGCGAACGGCCCGCGTGTGACTTTGCACATAGGGAAGCGGAAAAACGTTCCATATCCAGTGGACATTGGCCGTATTGAAGTCTCCCCCGACGATGACGGGCTGTCTGGACGAAGTTTCTTTGTCCACGACTGAACCGACTTGCAGAAGGCGCTGTCGCTGAGTAATCCGTGTATCCAGATGCACGTTGACCAACCGTATTTCGCCGGCTGGGCGTCGAATGGCTGCAGTCAGAGCGATCCGGCAACGCGTGTTGAAACGCAAGTTATAGCGTGGCAAAACGGTTCGGTTGGATCGCTCAAACGGGTACCGGCTGAGTATCGCCAACCCGGACACGCTGCCGTCACCAAACTGGTCCGCGGGTGCATAAATGTAGTGCATCCCCAGGGCGTTCGCCATTTCCGACACGTTTGGCCTGGCCTCCTGAAGTAACCAAACGTCGGCTGTCTCAAAGAAAGCGGCGCGCCGGATACCCTCCAGGATCCGGTCGAGACGCGCTTCCTTCGCCATATTGAGGCTGACTACAGTGAGGTTTTCATTCGTGACCGCAGTCGAGCTTGTGTTCTTTCCCGATTGGAGAGGCATGTTTGGGCACTCCGATGTGCCATTCAGTTCTATGAGCAAACCAACGAAAGAAAGGACTGTGATAACAGCAGCGACCTTATGTTTCACTCGAAAGATCAGAACGACCTCCGCAGCGTAAGAGGCGGTTAACGGCTGACGACGCTGCGCAGGGCGATAGTTGGACCCGCAGTTATTCCAGCGTTTCCCGCGTCAAGTTGGCCGGCCTTCGCCGCTATCTCGAGTGTACTGAACTGTAAATCCGAAATTTGATTATTTCGGCAGAGCGCCTTCGAGGCGGACAATGGATCCTATGGACAACAAGAACCGAAAAGCCCGCTTTTCGATGCTGCGGTCCTACACCTTGGCTGATTTGTTCACGATTGGAAACGCCGCGTCCGGTACGATCTCTATTTTTTTCTGCCTCAATTACATTGCTGAGGGCCGGCACAAACTGTTCTGGTTAGCGTTTGCTCTTCTGTTCGCCGCATTGGGGTTCGACATCTTCGATGGCTATTGGGCACGTCGTTCACGGCGGCAGTCGATTCTCGGCGCCGATATGGACTCGCTGTCCGACATTATTTCGTTCGGTGTAGCGCCCGCGGTCCTGGGTTTTACTCTGGGCATGCGGGGCTTATGGGACATGCTGATCCTTGTGTATTTTGTCGTGTGCGGCATCAGCCGTCTGGCCCGTTTCAACGTGACGGCAGCGGCATTGTCAGATAGTTCGGGGAAAGTGCGGTATTTCGAAGGCACTCCGATTCCCACCAGTGTTGTTATTGTCGGGCTGCTCGGGATCGCGTTCGCCACGGAAGCCGTTGGCGATTCACTATGGTTGGGCACTTACAAGCTCGGATTCGGAACGTTGCATCCTCTTACACTCCTTTATGCCGTAAGCGGCAGCGCGATGATCAGCGCCACTTTGCGTATTCCCAAGCCCTGACTATGCCATTGACTGTAGAGTAGATGAGCCGTAAGGCGTGTGAGCGTTTGCTTGCTGAGGTCAACGTTCTTCCATTGTCTCCGGATTGTTTGGTTGTCCATGACCCAGAGGATGTCTCGCCTTGACAGCGGTCAGTTCCTCCTCGTTCGTCAAGTCAAGCCGCAGAGGCGTCATGGACACGTAGCCCTGCTCGATAGCCCAGCGATCCGTTCCTATTTCGGCGCTCTGTAAAGGGGTGACGGTAAACCAGAAAAGCTTACGCCCCTGGGGGTCCTCACCTGGGACAATCTTGCCGTCGTAATAGCGGACCGACTGGCGGGTCCAACTCAGCCCCTTGGGCGTTCGATCGGGAAAGTTGACGTTCACAAGCGAGAGCTTGGGATCTTCCAGGAGCAGTTTCAAGACAAGCTGCAGCGACGGTGTCAACGCCTCGAAATCCGGTTCATCCTCCGTGATCGATAGGCTGAGCGCGATGCCGCGCATGCCAAGAAGCACGGCCTGTTTCGCGGCGGCGAGAGTACCCGAGTGCCACATTGCGTTTCCCAGATTACTTCCGAGGTTGATCCCGGACAGGACGACATCTACCTTCTCCCAGTGATGGCTTCCCAGCGCGACGCAATCCGCTGGAGTTCCATTGACCCGATAAGCCTCAACATTTTTGATAGGCGTCCGCTTGTACGACAGCGGGCGGGACGCGGTTATCGAGTGACCCGCCGAGGACCGCTCAACGTCCGGAGCGACGATGCGAACGTCCCCGAAGCCGGCCGCTACCTCAGCCAAAAGCGCAATGCCTGGGCTATAGATTCCGTCGTCATTCGTAATGAGTATCCTCATGGAGTTACATACCTCTCGGTCTCAACACAAATGAACACTCTCATTCCGGTGATCCAACAAGTAATCTTACAACTGTTCGGGCTCCTGTTTGCCCTTGGAGGACAAGCATGAAGGTCACACTCATACACAATCCTGACGCAGGTGTGGGCGGCGCAGTTACGGCCGAACAGCTTCTGCAAGCTATCGGCAATGCCGGTCACACCACAAATTATCAGTCCGCAAACGAGCCGGATTGGCACAGGGCACTCGACGCGCCCGCCGATATTATCGCTGTCGCAGGCGGAGATGGGATCGTAGGAAAGGTCGCGAAGCGATCGGTCGGACGCGGAACGCCTATCGCGGTCCTGCCTCTTGGTACCGCGAACAATATTGCGCGATCTCTCGGCTTGACCGACATCCCGCTGGACCGCCTCGTGGAACAGTGGCACACGGCTCCGCACGAGTCGATTGATGTGGCCTGCGCGACGGGCCCATGGGGCTCTCTCGCTTTCATTGAAGGTATGGGTGCGGGACTCTTCACCGAAATCATGGCGCAACTCGACGCTCGCGGGAATCTCGATCTGGCCCATTTGTCGCGCCCCGAAGAGATAATCGCCTCCGTTCAAGACGTCCTTATAGATCGCCTTTCTCGCTACCCGTCATTCAAGATGAAAGTATTTTTAGATGGCCGCGACCTTTCAGGTGAATTTATTCTCCTGGAGGCCTTGAACATTCAGTCAGTGGGACCCAATCTGTGCCTGGCACCCGACGCAAATCCGTCAGATAGATTGTTGGATCTGGCGCTTTTTTATGAGGGTCAACAGGAAGATCTGATTCATCAGATCGTCGGGAATGGAAAAGGGGCGTCATCACCCCTCACGCCGCCAAGGGTCGTTCACCGGGGACGGCTCCTGGAAATGGAACTGCAGGGGCTTCCGGTCCACATCGATGACGAAGCCTGGCCCGAACAAGATTCACAATCGTTCTCTTCTCCGATCGAAATAACAGCGAGCATCAAAGGGGACTCGCTAGCATTCCTGGGCCGGAGTTCGGGAGTAGCTATAGCTAGTTGACCTTGGCCCCTTGATCGTATGTCTTCAACCGCCGAATGCAGACGTTCGGTTGCGAAGCAGAACAAACCGCATTCCAGCACCTTCCTCCGCTCGACTCCCTGCGCCTTTCGACACTGCTTCGCAATGAGAAAGGTTTGCAGTGGATTCGGTCGGCGAAGTCGAATGCTTCAAGCCTCAAACCTACTAAAGTGGGCTGGGCAAGGCACGCTTCCAATCGCGTAAAGCAACTGGCCGTTCCTACTGAACAGCAGTTGTGCGCCGGCGTCCGCCGCTGTGGCCGACTCGATGAGCTTTGAGTATTCCATTTATTCCTCATCAGCTGGCTTCCTAAGTGCTGCGGTTCGTAATTACGGTGACGTATTCGCGCGAGGGCACCGCGGAGCTGTGCAGGAATGTAGCTGGGGGTTGAGCGAGCATAGCGAGCGTACCCCCGGTCATCGTTACCGCGAGCTTCCTCGCACGCCTGCGGCGTGCGAGGATTTGGCGATCTCCTTCACCGGGGGTTGCGCGCTTCGCGCTTACCCCCGGCTACATTCCTGCACCGCTCCGCGG
>Ga0207659_10002200_pt1 | contig 11591 bp, 6 predicted proteins | sample KBSM43metaG_FD_184330 | JGI IMG/M metagenome (GOLD analysis project Ga0207659, IMG submission 184330) | Miscanthus rhizosphere microbial communities from Kellogg Biological Station, Michigan, USA - KBS M4-3 metaG (SPAdes) (version 2) | ecosystem: Host-associated > Plants > Roots > Rhizosphere >...
CAGGTCGGCCAGAACGCGGATCTGAGAGTGACTGCGCCTCCGACTGCAGAGAGTGCGGGAGAAAGTGCAGCGGCAACCAGAAGGTACTTGGCGAACCCGCGCACGCAGCTGAACCACTGGCCGACATCGCCTCCGCGGCGCAGCAGAACGGCGGCTAACAGTGCCTTGAGTGAATCGTTCACAAAGACTGCGGGGAGGAACCACACAGGCATTCCGACAGGCACCGCGACGAGAAACCGAATGGGTATTGGAGCAAGAATGTACATCCACCATGTTCTTCGCGGAGTCAGGAGCAGCGCGCACAGAAGCACCGAATCTGGAAACCAGAGGGGCGAGGGGCTGTCGGAGAAAACCGACATGCCAAAGCGGTAGGCAAAGTAAAACGCTATCTCGAAAATGGCGAGGTTTCGGAGATGGCGAAGTGCCCTGTTATCGGTGAACCCATCCAACGGTTCTGGTCCCGACCTTTCTTGCCACCCTTGGGCATTGATGCCTGAACGCCTCTTCGCGAACAGGAAATGAAGGATAGGGCGCTACGCTTAAGACTGCAATCCGATTATTTGAATAATGTGTTACTTCTCCGATCGACCTGCGATGAAAACGATTACCGCTTTCAAAACTAGCTGAGGCTGAAGTTGAGTCAGACCCGAAGGGCCGGATAAGGGTCTTCGGGCCTTGAAGATCCCTCATCCGCCGCTTCGCGGCCCTCTCCCCGCGGGAGAGGGAAGTCATCGATTGTCTAGTTGCTTTCTTTTCACTATGCTCGAAACAATCGAAACCTTTCAGGAGTCCTTATGCGGTCCCTAACCTCAGCGTGGCTGCTCGTCGCTCTTGTGGCTCTACTGTCCGCACCTGCAATCGCCCAGGACACTCCAGTTTCCGAACAGCCTCCGGCACAGGAAGCCTCTGGTTTGACATGGAAAGCGGCTCTCATGGCGGGAGACAACGAACTTGACGTGTTCGACAACGCCACAAAAACGTTGAAGAGTATGTTTCTCCGAATGGGCCTGCAGGCAGACAACATCCGGGAGCTCTCGGCGAATCAGACCGAAGTGCGGCGCGGTGCGCTGCCGGCCAATGCCGAGAATCTTGAAAGTGCTCTTCGGGACTTGTCCGTCGGAAAGGGCGACGCGTGTCTCGTTCACCTGACGTCTCATGGAACACGGCAGGGATTTTTCCTGAGAGGCGCGCCCCTCATTACTCCTACAAGATTGAACTCTGTCCTCGAACGGAGTTGTGGAGACCAGCCCACCGTGGTCCTGATCTCGGCGTGTTACTCCGGCGTTTTTCTGGACCGCGTGATGTTGAAACCAAATCGCATCATTCTGACTGCAGCCGCCGACGATCGGACTTCGTTTGGTTGCTCGTCGGAAAACCAGTACACCTACTGGGATGGCTGTTTGATTGACAGTTTCACGCAATCGGACAACTGGGCTGTTCTTTACGGATCGATCAAGCGATGTGTCGAAACCAAGGAAGCACAAAAGCGATTTATGCCGTCGTTGCCCCGTGCCTATTTCGGAGAAGCGATCGCAAGCCTTCGCACGCCTGCAGCGCAGCCGGAAACGGTGGCGGCCGTGGATGCTTCAGCCAGCCGTTGTCGAATTACCACGGACGAAAGTTACGGAGTCTCTGCCGGCAATCCCGTGAAAGTCGGCCTTGACGGCGCTTCGGGACCGGCCCGCGAACTTCAGTACTTAAATGCCTTGCGCGGTCCTTCCGGACAGGCGCTGCGATTCCGCCGGGTAGGCACCAGTCTGGCCGGTACCGTGATTCTGGATGTCTACGAATTAACTTACGAAGGTCTTGCCAGCGCGGTTCGGATTTATCTCGATGCGTATCACTTCGAGGAACCCGCGGCTCCACGGGGATTCGTTTGTCCGATCGCGATCGGCCTGGAGCCGTGATCCCCGTTTCCTCACCCCACCTGCTTGCTGACTATCTCAACTGGCGCAGCCTCACCGGACTGTATCGGCACGCCATTTTTGAACACGATGTAATTACTCGGGTTCGCCGCAACTCTCGCGCCGGGAAGAATCACTCCGACAAGATTCAAGGGGTCTGCGGCCGAGAGCCTGATCTCATGACCGGCGATGGTGCGTTCCGATCCTTCGCGCCGAAGGGCGCGCAACGCTTCGACAGCTTCCGGCAGCGCGAATTGCTCGCCGACGAATCCATCGACAAACCGCCCGCCGCGAATTTCCCCCTGGAACTCCATTCGCCTGTATTGCACGAGCAGATCGCGCCACGATGGGCTCAGCGATTCCCGCGCCAGCAGATCTCGAAACACGACGCCATATCGTCGAAGGAACTGGCGAGCGGCCTGCTCGGCAGTATTGAGTTCCACGCGTCGCGCAACAAGCAGTGACCAGCGGCCCGCGCCATTTCGTGGCCGCTTTGATTTCTCGCGTCCCTGACGGCGCTTCGGATCCAGCAAGGCACGCAGATTGTCGAAGCCATCAGCCGTCACCACACCGGCGGCAGACAACTCCCACAACGCGTCTTCGACCTGAGATTGAAGGTGTCCGGTCTCACGCGCGATCTCGGCAAAGAAGCTGGCCCCGCGTTCCTGAAGCATGCGGCGAATGTCCTGGGCGACGGGCGACAGAACAGTGTCGCGGTCAATCGTCGGACCGTCGCCTGCCGCGAGGCGCATCAGCCAGTCGGCCTTGTCCCGCGGGAACAGTCCGATCGGGGCTACGCTGGTTGGTGTGATGCGCCGGCGGTTGGAGTCATCCTCGGTTGAAGCGAAGCGCGGATGCGGCGACAGCCGAGCCCACATCACGGAGCCATTCAGGCAGAGGCGATCCAGAAGCTCGGGATCATATTTCGCCATGCGCGCCGGAAGAATGAACCGCTCCCACGATGAAGCTGCCGCTTCGAATCCGCCGACCTGGTGGATGACTTCGTTGAGGCCTTCCTCACCATGCAGGCGCGTCCCGGGCGAAACGTGCTGCCATTGAAACAGAAATTTCATGAACTCGCTGGCGGGGACCGGCTGGATCTCCTTTCGCAGTCGTCCAATCGTGAGGCGATGCACGCGGGCGAGCAACCGTCGATCGCACCACTCGGGAGCAGCGGGCGAGCGGAAGCTTCCGCGCAGGACCTGTCCTTCGGATTCAAGTTGAAGCATTGCTGCCTCGACATCGCTCGCAGGCAGGCCGAGTGTGGATGCAAGGTCGTCGGTGCGTGTGGGGCCGATGCTTTCCATCCAGCCTTGCACGATAGACCGAACCAGGGAGGGAGGCAGAGGGCGCTGCGAGAACTCTGTTCCCGCGTCTTGCATCTTCTCTGTCGCGACCCATCCGAGGGTCTCGCCAATGGAGATACGCTGGGCTCTGCCGGTTTGCTGCAGTTCCTGGAGATGAGACGACCACGCGTTTGTGACGGGCTCCGGCATCCAGATCAACGTCAGCAAGGCATCGTGAAGCTCGTCAGCATCGCGGACCACAGGCCAGGCTTCGCGGGCCACTTCGGCAATGGCATCAGGATCGAGAGCGCCGATTTGTCCTGCCATTTCGGGCGGCAATGTGCGGCGCATCTCCACGGCCCGTGCCCGCCGTTCTTCAAGCGGCGCGTCATCCAGGTAGGCATAAGGATTCGCATTGAGGATCTCGTGACAGAACGCCGATGGCGCCGGTGTATCGATCGCGACGCAACGAATGTCGCCCGCAGCGATTCTATTCAAGACGGTGCTGAGTCCATCGATGTCCATCGCCTCAGTCAGACAATCTCTCAATGTTTCCTGAACGAGAGGATGATCCGGAAGATCGACGTACATCTCGCCGCGATGATTGTCCTGACAAGCTGTCGCGGCCGGAAAGACCGCGCCGAGCAAATCTTCGGAACGCATTCTCTGAATTTGAGGCGGCACTTTCTTTCCGTTGCTGAAGCGAAGCAGGGCGAGAGACCTCGTGGCATTCCAGCGCCAGCGCGTCGCAAACATGGGCGCCTGCAGTACGGATTGGACAAGGACCTCACGCAGCGTGTTCGGATGCAGATATCCAAAGATGGAATCGAGAGGAAAGCTATGGCGCTCGCCCAGCGAGACGACTATGCCTTCGTCTGTCGCCGCCGCCTGCAATTCGAAGTCGAACGTCGCGCAGAATCGCTTTCTCAGCGCAAGGCCCCACGCCTTGTTGACGCGTCCTCCGAAGGGAGCATGCAGCACGAGCTGCATGCCGCCGCCTTCGTCGAAGAAGCGTTCGGCAACGACGGTGTTTTGTGTGGCCACCGTTCCGAGAATTGAACGACCTTCAGTAATGTAGGCGACGGCTTGTTCGGCGCCACGCCGGTCCAGGCCGCATTCCGATTGCAGCCATGCTGCAGCAGTTTCCGGGTCGAGTTCACTGATCTTCTCGCGCACCGCGCCCACATCCGCCGACAACTCGAATGTTCGCGATGGCGCCTCGCCCCGCCAGAAAGGAATCGTGGGCGGAGCGCCGTGGGCATCTTCAACGCGCACGCGTCCCATCTCGATACCCCGGATCCTCCACGACGTGTTACCGAGCAGCATGATGTCGCCGGCCAGGCTCTCGACCGCAAAGTCTTCGTCCACGCTGCCGACAACGACACCCTCGGGTTCGGATATCACCGCGTAATTTGCGGTGTCCGGTATAGCTCCGCCGGAAGTGATTGCTGCCAGACGCGCACCGCGGCGCGCCCGAATGCGACGGTTGATGCGATCGTGATGGAGGTAGGCTTGTCCCCGGCTGCGACGCGTCGTGATTCCTTCAGAGAGCATGCGCAGGACAGCGTCGAAGTCCTTGCGCTCGAGGTTACGGTAGGGATAGGCGCGCTGAACCATCTCCAGCAGGTCACTTTCCTTCCACTCCTCAGATGCCGCCGAAGCGACAAGTTGTTGCGAAAGGATGTCCAGCGGCGCGTGGGGAACCTCCAGCCTGTCGAGATCTCCCGTGCGAATCGCACGAATGATCGCGGCGCACTCGATCAGCTCGTCGCGGGTGCTCGCGAAGAAACGACCCTTCGGTAGCGCTCCGACCCAGTGGCCCGAACGTCCGACTCGCTGAAGCGCGACAGCGATCGCTCGGGGCGAGCCGACCTGGCAGACAAGATCGACGTCGCCAATGTCGATACCCAGCTCCAGCGAGGCGGTTGCAACGACGACACGCGTCTTGCCGCTCTTCAGTCTCTCCTCAGCCGACAGACGGATCTGGCGGGAAAGGCTTCCATGATGAGCGGCGACGGCATCGGCGCCCAGTGTTTCCTTGAGCCGTTCCTCGAGGTGATGAGATACACGCTCGACGAGCCTCCGCGTATTCACGAACACCAGGGTAGAGCGATGCTCACAGATCAGCGTCGCCAGTCGATCGTAGATATCGCTCCAGACCGCGTTGGTGGCCACGGCGCCTAATTCGTCCTTCGGCACTTCAACAGCGAGGTCCATTTTTCGACGATGCCCGATATCGACAATCGTCGGACGCGCACGATTTCCTACAAGAAAGTCGGCAACGACTTCGATCGGCCGCTGTGTCGCCGAGAGCCCGATTCGCACCGGAGGTTTCGGAGTCAGCGCATTCAACCGCTCAAGCGAGAGAGCCAGATGTGCCCCACGTTTATTGGGCGCGACAGCATGAATCTCGTCAACGATCACCGTGTGGACGGTTTCTAGAATCTTCCGGCTGCGCGCTGCCGTCAGCAGCAGGTAGAGCGATTCCGGTGTGGTAATCAAAATGTGTGGTGGCCTGCGCAGCATCTGCTGCCGCTCGGCCATCGGCGTGTCGCCCGTCCGGACCGTGACCCGTATCGGTTGGGACAGATAACCCGCTTCGATCGCAGCCTCGCTGATTTCCGCCAGGGGTTGCTGGAGATTTTTCTGGACGTCGTTGCTTAGTGCCTTGAGCGGAGAGACGTAGAGTACCTGCGTGCTGTCGGCGAGATTTCCTTCAATGCTCTGTTTAAAAAGACCATCGATGCAGGTGAGAAATGCCGCGAGCGTCTTTCCCGATCCCGTCGGCGCCGCAATCAGAACATCTTTTCCCGATCGAATCGCCGGCCAGCTCAGCATTTGGACATCCGTTGGCGCCTTGAAGCGTCGATGGAACCAATCGGCGATCACAGGATGGAAGGGGCTGAGGGGCATTGCGTGATCTTAACGCGGAAAATAATTCGAGCGATGGGGAATTCGCGCCACTCGAAATCATCTGAACCACTTCTGAACAGCTAAGTTGTTGTTGATGCGAGGAATTTGCAGGCGACGACAGGGTGTTGTAGAGTTTGCACACCATGAAGGTCTTCGCGAAGCCCAAGTCCCGGAAGGTTCGATTCGAGTCCTTTGAACTCGATTTGGACACGAGCGAGCTTCGCAAGAACGGGCGAAGGGTGCGACTACAAGACCAACCCGGCCGATTACTTGCTTTGCTCGCCGGTCGTCCCGGAGAACTCGTGACTCGCACGGAGATTCAGAAAACCCTCTGGGAGGAGGGTCGCTTCGTGGAGTTCGATCATGCAGTCAATACTGCAATTAAGAAGGTTCGTGAGGCGTTGGAAGATGATCCGGAAACTCCAAGGATCATCGAGACCTTGCCACGCAAGGGCTATCGATTCATCGCCCCTGTCGAGTGGGTGGAGGAGCCTTCGGGACAGCCAACACCTGAAATTGCGTCAATAGAAGCCGCCGACGAATCTGTTTCGAGTGTGATTCCCGAGGCTTCACCAATACCAGGCCCGGCGCCAGAACTTCAGCTCGCTCCACGAAATCTTGACGGTCCGACTCCCGATGTTGTCGTTTTGCCGCAGCGTCGAAACAGTTCCCCGCCTCTCTTGTGGCTCCTGGGCGGACTAATCCTTGTGCTCGGCGGTTTGGGGCTGCGAAATTCTCTAACGCCACTTCCCACTGACAACGTCAGGGAGTTGCGGCTCGAGATCGTGACTCCGTCCACGGCAGATCCGACCTCGGTGGCCATTTCTTCGGATGGTCTGAAGGTTGCTTTTGTTGCGATCTCTGAAGGCCGGTCGCAGCTACGAGTTCGGTGGCTGGAAACCGGGACGGAACGATCACTTCCCGGCACGGATAACGCACTCTTTCCTTTCTGGTCTCCGAACAACAAGTCCATTGGTTTCTTCGCGGATGGCGCCTTGAAGCGGACGGATATCGATGGGGGACTACCCCGCGTTCTCGCCGATGCTCCTGCCGGAAGAGGTGGAACCTGGAATGGCTCGGAAATCATTCTCTTTACGCCGAACGTTGGAGGTCCGATCTTCCAGGTTCCAGCGTCAGGGGATGGCACCGCTGCGGCTCTCACCACCGTTGATGCCGGCAGTCATCGGCACCCGCGCTTTCTGCCCGATGGTCGCCATTTCCTTTATTTTGTGACAGGCACGGGCACGGATCGCGGCGTGTGGGTTGGAGATTTGCAGGGCACGGAGAAGCCGAAACGTCTCGCGTTGCCCGCCGACGCCGCGGTGGAGTTTGTTGCTCCGAATCATGTGCTCTACGTGATGCAGTCCGCCCTTTTCGGACAAAGTTTTGATCCGCAAAGTCTGACGCTTTCAGGAGATCCGCTGCGGATTGCTGAGCAGATTACGGTGGATGCCGCCATGAATCGTGCAGCGGTCTCCGCTTCGGCCACAGGTACACTCATCTATAGAACCGGCGCCGGTGGCGGTCAGAGACAATTCATCTGGTTCGATCGGCGGGGCCAGGAAACTGAACACGTTGGCGAGCCTGACGGTAATGGTGTGCTTGGGCCGTCGCTCTCCCCGGACGGTCAGCACATCGCGATGTACCGTACGGTGGACGGGAACTCCGACATCTGGCTGATGGAAGTGGAACGTGGTGTCCGCGAACGCTTTACGATGGATATTGCCGGAGAGGTCAATCCCGTATGGTCGCCGGATCGACGTCGAATTGCATTCACTTCCAATCGCGACGGCGCATATGACATTTATGTGCAGTCGATCTCAGGCCCCGAAGTGGAACTTCTGCTCAAGTCTGACGAAGCAAAAAGCGTTTCCAGTTGGTCTCGAGATGGCAAATATCTCCTTTATCGAAGCTCGAGTCCTGACTTCGGCTATGACATCTGGGCTTTGCCTTTCGACGAAGCAGGAAAACCTGGGGCGCCGATACCTGTGAAGCGGACGAAGGCGGAAGAGCGCGAGGCGGAGTTTTCGCCCAACGGCAAGTGGATCGCTTATCAATCTACGGTTTCCGGCCGCTCAGAGGTTTATATTCAACCCTTTCCAGCGGATGCGGATTCGATTCTTCTGCCTGTTTCAACCAATGGCGGCGCGCAACCTCGATGGGGCGGCAATAACGAATTGTTTTACATCGCGTTGGATGGCCAACTCATGTCGGTTCCCATTCGTTACAGCCCGGATGGTCGCGAAATTCGACCAGACACGCCGATCTCGTTGTTTTCAACCCGAGTAGGCGGGGCCGTTCACAGCAACGACAGGCAGCAGTACGTCGTCTCCAGTGACGGTAAGCGGTTTCTGATGAATACTCTTACCGAAGTCAGTTCCCCAATCAGCGTCATCCTTAATTGGAAGGGTCAACGCTGAAAAGAATCCCCGTTTTAGTAGGCTGAAGCATTCCAAGTCTCACAATTCAGACAAATTCAGCAGCAATTCAGAGTCTGTCTAGTAAGCGTGCATTGAGGACTGGTGTCTGTGACAGTTAGGATGCCGCCTCTACGGTGGGAGGTTTCACGATGTTGAAACGAATGATTGCCCGGTTGCTGCTCTTCGGGATTCCGTTTGGTGTTTCCTATTGGGCTTCCATGCCGGCTGCTCCCGTGGCCGCGAATCAACCTCTGGTGGTCTGTGCCTACCCCGGTGAGCGACCAGGGGAACTGCGGATCACCCTGGATCCGGCGGGCTGCTCAGCCAATGGGGGTTCGAAGGTTGCCGGCGCGGCCGTTTCGATTCACCCTGCGGTGAATGTCCCCAGGACGATGGAGGATCACGGGGCTACGAAATCTCTGAACATGCCTTTCTAGAAAGGGAGTGCTATGCGCAGTCAGAAGATTCTGTTCGCCTGCCTGATTCTGATTTCCCTGACAATTGCAACGACACTTTCCGCGCCCATCCAGACAACGTTGACGCCAAAACAGATTCTCTCGCGCATGGCGGACGTTTATGCAAACTGCACGTCCTATCGCGATGAGGGAAAAGTGGTGAGCCGCTTCGAGGAGATTTCCTTCGCTACGCTTTTCGAGAGACCCTCACGATTTCGGTACGAATACACAAGGTCTGGTCCTCGCTCCGATCGGTATGTCATCTGGAGAACGGCGCCCGGCGATGCGCAGAGCTGGTGGACGATACGACGTGATTCGCCAAACCAGTCGATGAGCATGGCAATCGCGGCCGCAACCGGCATTTCGGCAGCATCCAGCCACAATATTCCGAGGCTTCTGATGCCGGATGAAGTCTCAGGGTTCTCCTTTGCCCTGGACAATTGGGTGGATAACACCGGTGTTGAAGAGGAGTCTGTCAGCGGGAACGTCTGCTACAAGCTGAGCGGGCACTATCCTCTTTCACCGACGACGCCAGTGACTCTTTGGGTGGACAAGGAATCTTTTCTTGTTCGAAGGATCTTCTCAAACGGCGCGACCGTGACGTATTCGCCGCAGCTCAACGTTCCAATCGACCAATCGACATTTCAATTCCAGCCACCGCTGGTGAGATAAGGATTCCCGGCAATGCCTGCATTTAGAGTCACATGGTTTTTGCCGGCTTTCCTGCCTGCTCTGGTCGCCCTCTGGATTGCACTCGGGCCTCAACTCTGTCGCTGACCGGTTAGACAGGTAGCGGGGTCAAAGACCCACTGCGTTATCCTGCTAGGAGCGATTACTGGGGGAGGCAACCATGGCATTGGATCCAGCCTGGGTGATTGACCGACTCGAATCGAATGTTTCTGTCTTTCAGGGACAGCTGCGTCTTGTTCGGAGTGTGCAGGCGATGTGGAGGCCGGGTCCCGACGAGTGGTCCCTTGTGGAAGTGGTTAACCATCTCGCGGAAGAAGAGACGGGTGACTTTCGTATGAGGCTCCGGCTTCTCCTGGAAGATCCCAGGAGAGAGTGGCCCAATATCGATCCCGAGCGTTCAGTGGTGGAGAATCGATTCAATGCTCGCGACCTGCACGAATCGTTTCATCGCTTCACTCGCGAACGTGCACGCTCCGTGGAATGGCTGAGGACTTTGCCGCCGGTTAACTGGCAACTTGCGCACAACCATCCAAAGCTTGGAGCGCTGCGGGCAGGCGACCTGCTTTGCTCCTGGCTCGCGCATGACTTGATCCACATTCGTCAGATCAACACTCTTCATTACGAATACCAGGCGATTACGAGCCCCGAATTTTCGGCGGCATATGGAGGAAACTGGTAGCTGTGGCTCCGAAAATACGCTCGACTGTTGCAACCACCGTACGCGAAATTTTTCCAAAACTGGGAATCTCGGAGAAGACGGCTAACCCCGGCGCGTTTTGGGGTGAGTGGGGCGGGCGCGGCCCAATCCTGAAGAAACACACGCCGATTGATGGAACTCTTCTCGCGACGGTTCGAGAAGCCTCGGCAACGGACTACGAACGAATCGTTCGGGCAGCGCAGCGCGCATTTGAGTCGTGGCGAAGCTTGCCGGCGCCGCGGCGTGGTGAGATTGTGCGCAGTTACGGCAATGCGCTTCGAAAGGTGAAGCGGGAACTCGGGCTTTTGGTTTCGCTTGAAGCCGGAAAGATACCCGCAGAGGGTGAAGGCGAAGTCCAGGAGATGATCGACATCTGCGACTTTGCTACCGGTTTATCACGTCAACTTCACGGCCTGGTGATTGCATCGGAACGTCCCGGCCATCGCATGCTCGAGCAGTGGCATCCACTCGGCGTGGTGGGCATCATCTCCGCATTCAACTTTCCGATTGCAGTCTGGGCGTGGAATAGCGCCCTTGCCGCAGTGTGTGGCGACACGACCTTGTGGAAGCCTTCGGACAAGGTGCCTCTCACGGCAATTGCCTGCATCCGAATCGCGGAGACCGTGTGCCGCGAATTCGGAGTCGATCCTGCGGTCTTCTCGCTGGCGATCGGCCCGGGTCCTGTGATCGGCGAGTTGATGGCAAACGATCCAAGGATTCCGCTGGTGTCCGCAACAGGCTCATCGCGGATGGGAAAGCGTGTCGGCACCGTGGTTGCAGAACGCTTCGGACGTACGATTCTCGAGCTTGGCGGGAACAATGGAATCATCGTCACTCCTTCCGCGGATCTCAATCTCGCGAAGCGAGCGATTCTCTTTGGCGCCGTAGGGACTGCGGGCCAGCGATGCACGACAGCGCGTCGCGTCATCGTTCATGAATCCATCAAAGACAGGCTGGCGGCTTCGCTGGTATCCGCGTACAAGCAGCTTCAAATCGGCGATCCCTTGAAAGAAGGAACCCTTGTTGGTCCATTGATTGACGAAGGCGCTGTGAAGGAAATGATGTCTGCTGTGAAGGAGCTGAAGGAGTTGGGTGGAAGGATCCTTACGGGTGGCGTGCGGCTCAACGGGAAAGACTATCCAGGCGGACTTTACGTCACCCCGTGTATCGCTGAGGCCGAGAATGACTGGCCGATCGTGCAGCGCGAGACGTTTGCGCCGATCCTG
>Ga0207659_10002205_pt1 | contig 11584 bp, 14 predicted proteins | sample KBSM43metaG_FD_184330 | JGI IMG/M metagenome (GOLD analysis project Ga0207659, IMG submission 184330) | Miscanthus rhizosphere microbial communities from Kellogg Biological Station, Michigan, USA - KBS M4-3 metaG (SPAdes) (version 2) | ecosystem: Host-associated > Plants > Roots > Rhizosphere >...
CGTCGCACAACATGAACGTCAACGAGGTGCTGGCGAATCGGGCGAACGAGTTGCTCGGCGGGAAGCGCGGGATGTATTCGCCCGTGCATCCGAACGACCACGTCAACATGGCGCAGAGCACGAACGACACGATTCCGACGAACATCAGGCTCTCGTGTCTGTCGCAGCTCGATGGGCTCACGAGCGCCTTCGAGGCGCTGCGCGATGCGCTCGCCGCGAAGGGCAGGGAATTCGACCACATCGTCAAGGCTGGCCGCACGCATCTTCAGGATGCGATGCCGATCCGCCTCGGTCAGGAGTTCACCGCATACGCCGGCTCCATCGACCGCGGGATCCGTCGAGTCCGCGACGCGGCCGACTACCTCCGCGATCTCGGTATCGGTGGCAGCGCCGTCGGCACGGGCGTCACCGTGGAGAAGGAGTATCCCGCGCTGATGAACAAGCACCTGCGCGCCATCTCTGGACTCGATCTGCGGATCGGGGAGGATCGCATCCAGCTCATGCAGAGCATGGGCGACCCCGCCGGCTTCAGCGCGGCGCTCCGCGTGCTCGCGCTCGACCTGAGCAAGATCGCGAGCGACCTGCGCCTGATGGTCATGGGACCGCGCACCGGCATCGACGAGATCAAGCTGCCCGCGGTGCAGCCGGGATCCTCGATCATGCCGGGGAAGATCAATCCGTCGATCCCCGAGATGGTGAACCAGGTCTGCTTCCAGGTGATGGGACTCGACACGACGGTCGCCATCGCCGCGGAGCACGGCCAGCTCGAGCTCAACGTGATGATGCCGGTCATCGCGTTCAACATCCTGCTCTCCATGCGGCTCCTCACCAACACGGCGCGCACGTTCACCGAGCGCTGCATCCTCGGGATCGAGGCGAACGAAGACATGTGCGCCTACTGGGTCGAGCGGTCGGCGGCCCTTGCGACGGCGCTGATGCCGCACATCGGCTACGCGAAGGCGGCCGAGTTGAGCAAGCAGTCCGTGAAGGAGGGGGTGCTCGTACGCGATCTGGTGAAGCGCGAGAAGGTGCTGCCGGAGGATCAGATCGACGAGGTTCTCGACCTCCGGAAGATGACGGAGATCGGCGTGCCCGGCGGCGCGCACGGCATGGTGGCGGGCGGTTGAGCCTATCCCGGCCGACGGGCCCGGACTAGATTTGACGGGTGCGGATCACCACTCAAGCCGAATACGGCCTCATCTGTGCGCTCCATCTGGCCCGTCGTGTCGACGAGGGGCCGGTGACCGGGCGTGAGATCGCGGCGCAGGAGCGCCTGCCGGGCGACTATGTCGAGCAGATCATGCTCAAGCTCCGCCGCGCCGGCATCGTCCGCAGCACGCGCGGCGCGCACGGTGGCTACACCCTGGCCCGCCTCCCCGACGAGATCAGCGTTCACGACGTGATCTCGGCCGCCGAGCACTCGACCTTCGAGGTGCACTGCACCTCGCACCCGGTCGAGGAGGCGCGGTGCTCCTCGTCGCACGACTGCAGCATCCGCCCGGTCTGGGTCCTCCTTCAGCGTCGCATCGACGACGTGCTGCAGGGAGTGCGGCTGAGCGACCTGCTGCTGCAGGAGAGCCAGGTCCGCGAGCGCGTCGGACTGTCGGAGCCGGTGAGCGCCGGCGGCCGGCTCGCGCTCCCGGTGCTGCAAGGCTGACCGAGAGGCGCCGGTGCGCCTGTTCCGCTCCTTCCGCGACGACCGGGCTTTACTGCGGAAGAGCGCGGAGTTCGCCTCGGTGCTGATGGCCGAGCCCGCGCCGAGCGAGGTCGAGTGGCTCGCCTCCGTCGCGACGCGGGGGGACGTGGACCACGCGCGCTGGGAGCTGCGCTACCTCCGTCGCTCCGTCGGCATCCTCGTGTCGCAGCGCGACGCGCTCGACGACCGCACGACCTCCGAAGTCCTCCGCGCGCTGCTCCATCGCATGCACAAGGATCCGAACGTGGATTCCTCGCTGCGCGAGCTCGCGGAGCGGCAGTTCAACGCACGACTGGGCGCGTACCGCGACGCGTTCACGTCGCGCGGCCACGGAACACCGGCGCTCCGGCTCGCGCAGAACATGCTCGCGTTCGCCGGAGGTCCGATCCGCGGCGACGATCCGGTCGTCCAGCGCGGCGCCGAGATCGTCGCCGAGACGATCGCCATGGCCAACGATGCGCTGCGCGGCAGCTTCGGCGCGGTCGAGCTTCCCGAGGACGTCTCGCCGTCGCGCCTGGCGCGCTGATTGTCGCCGGCAGGACCGGAAACGAGAAACGCTCCACGCCGAAGCGAGGAGCGTCCGAGTGCTCGAGGGGGGACTTGAACCCCCACGCCGGTGAAGGCACAGGCTTCTGAGACCTGCGTGTCTACCAGTTCCACCACCCGAGCGAGCGGCGCCAAAGCGCCGGGAACAGAATAGCGAATTTATTCGGCATCGCGAAGCAAGTCAACGCGTTGCGTTGCTTGCTCGGCGTGCGCGGTCTATGTTGCGAACGCGCGTGCGCCACGCGCGAGCGCCCGTCTCCCGCCCATGGCCAAGCCCGACGAAAATCCGGAGCACGTATCGATCGCGAAGAACCGGCGCGCCCGGCACGACTACGCGATTCTGGATACGTACGAGGCAGGCCTCGTGCTCACCGGGAGCGAGGTCAAATCGCTCCGTGACGGCAAGGCCAACCTGTCCGACGCGTACGGGATCGTGCGGAACGGCGAGCTCTTCCTGCTCAACCTCCACATCAGTCCGTACGAGCGCGCGAGCTACAACAATCACGAGCCGACGCGCACGCGAAAGCTGCTGTTGCACAAGCGGGAGATCCGGCGTCTGATAGGTGCGGTCGAGCGCCAGGGCCTCACCCTGGTTCCGCTCGAGCTCTACTTCAAACGCGGCGTCGCGAAGGTGGCGATGGCACTCGGCAAAGGCAAAAAGCTCCACGACAAGCGCGACGCCGAGAAGCAGCGCGATGCGGATCGGGAGATCGCGCGCGCGGTGCGCATCCGATGATCGTCGCGCTCCTCGCCGCGTTCCAGCTCGCGGCCGCATCACGCTCGCCCGCCGCGCTGGTCGTCAAGGACGCGAGCCGCAAAGTCTCGGTGCCGATCGTCGCGACGGCGTCCGGGCCGCTCGTTCGGCCGGACCAGCTGCGCCCCGTCGTTCCGATCACCGTCTCTCACCTGACGGGAGACCGCTGGCTGCTCATCGTCGGAGGCTCGTCCATCGAGGTCGAGGAAGGGCTCCGATTCGCGCGCGTCGGCGAGGCCGCGTTCCAGCTCGCGCGTGCGCCCGAGGTGCGAAAGGGTGCGCTCTACGTCCCGCTCCAGCTGGTCGTCGAGCTGGTGCCGCGCATCTCCGGCAACCTCGCGTGGGACGTCGACAAGTTCGAGCTCCGCGCATTCTCGTCCACGACGCGCTACGAGGATCGCGCCGTGTCGCAGTCGGGACGCGTCGCGTCCGCCCAGCCACGCGACGACGTGAGCGGCGGCGCGTCGGCCGAACCCACGTCGCGCGGTTTTGCCATCGCGACTTCGGCGACGCCGAGCGGCCCGCTTCGGTCACGGCGACTGGTCGTCGTCGACGCGGGGCACGGCGGACCCGATGCAGGGATGCGCGGCCCCATCGTCGGCGGTCCGCGCGTCGCCGAGAAGAACATTACGCTCGCCGTGGCCAAGCGCGTGGGGGCAGCACTCGGTCAGCGCGGCATCGACGTGAAGTACACGCGGACTACCGACACGTTGATCGCGCTTTCCGATCGCGGACGCATCGCCAACGACGCGCACGCGGATCTCTTCGTGAGCATCCACGTCAACGCGGCGAATCCGGGCTGGAGGGATCCCGCGGCGGCGCGCGGCTTCGAGACCTACTTCCTGGCCGAGGCGAAGACCGAGGATGACCGGCGCGTCGAGCGGATGGAGAACGAAGTGGTGAAGTTCGAGACGCGCGCCGCCGCGCGTGCCGGCGATCCGCTCAGCTTCATCCTCAACGACATGGCGCAGAACGAGCACCTGCGCGAGTCGAACGAGCTCGCGGAGCTGATCCAGCGTCGCATCGGCCGAATCCATCCCGGCCCGAGCCGCGGTGTGAAGCAGGCCGGCTTCCGCGTCCTGGTGACGGCGTTCATGCCGGCGGTGCTCGTCGAGATCGGCTTCGGCACGAATGCCAGCGAAGCGTCCTACATGACGAATCCGGCCCGCATGGAAGAGCTGTCCGCCGCCGTCGCCGACGGAGTACTCGAGTACCTCAAGCGCTACGAGCGGCGCGTCGCGACGGGTACCGGCGTCGGCTCGACCGGGGACGTCGCGCGGCAGTGAGCACCGGCCGCTCCGCGCTCCAGGTGCAGGCGGCCGGACTCACCTTTCAGAATCCCATCGTCCTCGCCGCGGGCACCGCGGCATACGGCCACGAGCTGGACGGCGTCGTCGATCTCGCCGCGCTCGGCGGGCTCGTGACGAAGGCCGTGAGCCCCGACCCCCGCGAAGGTGCGCCGGCGCCGCGCGTCGCCGAGTTCGGCGGCGGGATGATCAACGCCATCGGACTCGCGAATCCCGGCGTCGCCGCGGTGCGCGCCGAGCACCTGCCGTGGCTCGCACGCGAGCTGCCGACGGTGCGCAAGCTGGCGAACATCGTCGGGTTCGCGGTCGAGGAGTTCGCGGCGGTCATCGAGCAGCTCGAGCTGTCGCTCGCCGCGGAAGCTGCCGGCGCCCTCGACGGGTTCGAGTTGAACGTGAGCTGCCCGAACGTGAAGGCGGGCGGAATGGAGTTCGGCGCCGATCCCGAGGCGCTGCGGCAGGTCGTCGGTCGGGCGCGTGCCGTCACGCGCCGACCACTGTTCGTGAAGCTGTCGCCGACCCTGCCGGACATCGCGCGAACGGCGCAGGTCGCGGTCGACGCCGGTGCCGACGGTCTCACGCTCGTGAACACGATCCCCGGTCTGGTGATCGACGTCGAGCGCCGGCGGCCGGCCCTGGGCTTCGGCACCGGCGGCGTGAGTGGGACGGCGCTGCTTCCCGTCGGCGTGCTCGCGACCTCGAAGGTTCGCCGCGTCGTGAAGGCACCCATCGTCGGAATCGGCGGGGTATCCACCGCCGAGGATGCGCTGCAGTACCTGATCGCCGGCGCGACGCTGGTCGGTGTCGGAACCGCGATGCTGCGCGATCCCCGCACGCCCGAGCGCATCGTGCACGACCTCGCGCGATGGTGCGACCGGCACGGAGTGGAACGCATCGCCGATATCGTCGGATCGCTCGAGGGACTCGGATGAGGGCCGCGCGCGCGATCCCGATCGTCGCGCTCGACGTGCCGTCCACGCAGCACGCGCTGCGGCTCGCACGGACGGTCGGATCGAGCTGCCGCTTCTTCAAGGTCGGGAGCGAGCTGTTCACGGCTGAGGGCCCGGACGTGGTTCGCGCCCTGCGAGAGGAGCTCGGCGCCGACGTCTTCCTCGACCTCAAGTTCCACGATATCCCGAACACGGTCGCCGGAGCCGTGCGCAGCGCCGCCCGGCTGGGGGCGCGACTCCTGACCGTGCACGCGTCCGGCGGGCTGCCGATGCTCGAGACCGCTCAGCGCGCGGCCGCCGACGAAGCCGGGTCCGGGTGCGGTGTGCTCGCCGTGACCGCCCTGACGTCGCTCGATCCGGCCGTGCTCGCCGCGGCGTGGGGCCGGAGCGATGCGCTCGAGATGGAGCGCGAAGTGGTCCGGCTCGCCGGACTGGCAGCCGAGGCGGGGCTGCACGGGATCGTGTGCAGCGGCGCCGAAGTCGCGGCGGTTCGCGGGCGATATGGCGATCGCCTGGCGCCACTGGTCCCGGGAATCCGGCTCGCCGGGGGCGCCGGCCACGACCAGGCGCGGGTGATGACGCCGGCCGCGGCACAGGCGGCAGGGGCGCGCTATCTGATCCTCGGGCGCGCCGTGACGGCGGCGGACGACCCGGCCGGGGCGATCGAGCGGGTGCTCGCGGAGCTGCGCGACGACGCCTGATCGGCGTTGGTCCGGAGGTCGTCGACTCGACGTATGTGACGGGGTTGCGTCAACTTAGCAGCCCGGTTATCCTACGAGTCTTCGCCGGAAAATCCAACGTTTTGCACGATGGTGTCTTCGTGAAAGTCCGCAGCAGCGTGAAGCCGATCTGCGAGCACTGCAAGGTGGTCAAGCGTAATGGCGTGACTCGCATCATCTGCAAGCGCAATCCCAAGCACAAGCAGCGCCAGGGCTGATAGAGAATGGCTCGTATTTCTGGTATCGATCTCCCTCGCGACAAGAAGGTCGAGATCGGTCTGACGTACATCTACGGCATCGGCCGGACGTCGGCGCAGCAGATCATCGAGAAGGCGGGGATCGACGCGTCGCAGCGGGTCCGTGATCTCTCGGACGCCGACGTGAACAAGCTTCGCCAGGTGATCGAGAAGGAGTTCCGCGTGGAGGGTGCGCTGCGGACCGAGGTCGCGATGAACATCAAGCGACTGATGGACATCGGGTCCTATCGCGGCATCCGCCACCGTCGCGGCCTTCCCGTTCGCGGGCAGCGGACGCACACCAACGCGCGCACGAAGAAGGGACCGCGCCGCGCGATCGCCGGCAAGAAGAAGGTAACCAAGTAACGTATGGCCACAGGGAAGAAATCGAAGCGGGTCGTGGACGCGGAAGGCGTCGCGCACGTCAACGCTACGTTCAACAATACGACCGTCACGATCACCGATCCGCGTGGCAACACGATCGCGTGGGGATCGAGCGGCAAGGCCGGCTTCAAGGGCTCGAAGAAGAGCACGCCGTTCGCGGCGACCGTCGCGGCGGAGCAGTGCGCTCGCGAGGCATTGACGGCCGGTGTGAAGCGCGTCCACGTGCGGGTGCAGGGCCCTGGCAGCGGCCGCGAGTCGGCCATCCAGGCGCTCGCCGCGGCGGGACTACAGGTCAAGTCCATCAAGGACGTCACGCCGATCCCGCACAACGGCTGCCGTCCCCCCAAGCGCCGGAGAGTCTGAGCCATGGGTCGCTACACTGGGGCCAGCTGCCGGCAGTGCCGCCGCGAAGGGACCAAGCTGTTCCTGAAGGCCACGAAGTGCTTCACCGAGAAGTGCCCGGTCGAGCGTCGTCCGTACGCTCCCGGCCAGCACGGTCAGGCGACGGCGCGCCGTCGCAAGGCGTCGGAGTACTCGAAGCAGCTGCGTGAGAAGCAGAAGATCAAGCGCATCTACGGGCTCTCCGAGAAGCAGTTCCGGAACACGTTCGAGAAGGTCAGCACGCAGCCCGGCATCACGGGCCACAACCTGCTGGCCGCGCTCGAGACGCGTCTCGACAACGTGGTGTACCGCATGGGCTTCGCCGGCAGCCGCAAGGCCGCCCGCCAGCTCATCCGTCACCGCCACGTCGAGGTGAATCAGAAGAGCGTGGACATCCCGAGCTTCCATGTGCAGCCGGGTCAGGAAGTCCGCCTCCGTGTGAAGTCGCGCGAGCAGGTGTCTGTGCTGACGGCGATGGACCAGTCGTCGCGCGGCGCGCCGCTCTCGTGGATCGCGGTCGACAAGGAGACGTTCAGCGGCCGCGTGCTCGAGAAGCCCGCCCGCACGAGCATCCCGATCGCCGCGCAGGAGCAGCTGGTCGTCGAGCTCTATTCGAAGTAAAGCAGTTAGTCGGTCAACGGTTCAACGGTTAGACGGCCGGCCTCGGGCTACCAGGTGCGTCCCGAGGCCGGCCGTCAACCGTCAACCGACAAACTGATCAACTGTCGTTCGCAGTGCAGTAGGTCGGGGCCCCAACCCCTTTACGAGTCTGCCGCGCGTTGGGGGCGGGGCAGAGCGTTTCCGGTGCGTCCCTGCACGGCCGCCGGAATGACCCGAATCTCGAGATTCCCATGGCTTCCACGATCGATCTCCGTGGGTTGGTCCGTCCGCAGCTGGTCGAAGCGACCAAGCGCGAGGACAACCCGAACGTCGCCGAATTCCGCCTGCAGCCGCTCGAGCGCGGCTTCGGGCACACGCTGGGCAATGCGATGCGTCGCATGCTGCTGTCGTCGCTCCGCGGCGCGGCGGTCTGGGGCGTCCGCATCGACGGCGTCGTGCACGAGCACCAGACGATCCCCGGGGTCGTCGAGGACGTGCACCAGATCATCGGCAACCTGAAGACGCTCACGCTCACGCTCGCCGACGACGTCGAGAACGCCGTGCTGCACATCCAGCGTGACGGCGCCGGCGCCGTGACGGCTGGCGACGTGGCTCCGGTGTCGGGCGTCCGGATCGTCGATCCGACGCACCACATCCTGACGCTCCACGACGATCGCGACCTGAGCATCGAGCTGTACGTCAACAAGGGTCGCGGGTACATCGAGGCCGATCAGCACCCGCTCGACCGCGGCCTCCCGGTCGACCTGGTCCGCATCGACTCGATCTACAATCCGGTCCGCCGCGCCAACTTCTCGGTCGCCGAGACCCGTGTCGGGCAGCGCACCGACTACGACCGGTTGACGCTGACGGTCGAGACGAACGGGACGATCACGCCGGAGGAGGCGGTCAGCTACGCCGCCGCGCTGGCGCAGACGCACTTCCAGTACTTCGTCGAGTTCGGCTCGCACAGCTCCGCCCCGGTCGCCGGTGGCGCGGGCGACGGCGCCGGAACCGACGGCGCGCGGATGCAGCAGTTGCTCAAGACGCCGATCGACGACCTCGAGCTGTCGGTCCGCTCGGTGAATTCGCTCAAGAACTCGAACATCCGCAGCCTGGGCGACCTGGTCCGTCAGACGGAGAGCCAGATCCTGCAGGTGAAGAATTTCGGGAAGAAGTCGCTCCAGGAGATCGCCGATCTGCTCGAGCGCGAAGGCTTGAACTTTGGGATGCGGTTCGAGGAGAACGGCGAAGGCGTCCGCGTGCTCGATTGGGGCACGCCGCCGAGCCAGGCTGCCGCCGCGGCGCCCGACGACGAAGAGGAATAACACCCATGCGTCACCGGAAGGCTGGACGTCAGCTCCGGCGCACGAGCGAGCAGAAGCTCGCCCTGATGCGCAACCTCGCGACCTCGCTCATCGAGGCCGAGTCGATCGAGACGACCGAGGCGAAGGCGAAGGAGCTTCGCCCGTTCGTCGAGAAGCTCGTCACCAAGGCGCGCACCGGCACGTTGCACGCGCGCCGGCTCGCCGGCCGCCACATCCAGAAGCGCGAGGCGGCGGACAAGCTCTTTCAGCAGCTCGGGCCGCGGTTTGCCACGCGGAACGGCGGCTACACGCGCATCCTCAAGACCGGCCACCGCCAGGGTGACGGGGCGGAGATGGCGCGCATCGAGTTCTGCAAGGACTGAGACCATGGCCATTCAACGCAATCGCTGCTTCCACTGCGACAAGGGCGTCGCCTTCGGCAACAACGTCTCGCACGCGAACAACCGCACGCGACGCACGTGGAAGCCGAATCTCCAGGTCGTGCGCACGCTCGTGGACGGCAAGATCACGAAGGTGAAGGTCTGCACGCGGTGCCTCAACGCGGGGAAGGTGCCCCGCGCCCCGCGCGGCGCGCAGGTGGCGTGAGACGGGCGGCTCGCGTGTCCCGTAAGGCGAGGGGAGCTCTTTGCGGGGCTCCCTTTTTTTTGTGAGTTGGTTGGTTGGAAGGTGAGCTGGTTGGGTGACCAGGACACCGGAAATCCCGAGTCGCATCCCACGATCCCACTGTCGAACCAACCAACTCACTTTTCTTCACCTCTCCCATGCCAACCGCTCTCATCACCGGCATCACCGGCCAGGACGGCTCCTACCTCGCCGAGCTGCTGCTCGCCAAGGGGTACCGCGTCATCGGCGTCGTCCGACGGAGCTCCACCACCCCCTACGAGCGGATCGCGCATCTGGTCGATCGGCTCGAGCTCGTGTCGGCCGACCTGCTCGACCAGACGTCGCTCACCGATGCCGTCCACGACACGCAGCCCGACGAGATCTACAACCTCGCGGCGCAGAGCTTCGTCCAGACGTCGTGGAGCCAGCCCGTGCTCACGGGGGAGTTCACGGCGCTCGGCGTGACGCGCATCCTCGAGGCGATGAAGAAGGCGGCGCCGAAGGCGCGCTTCTACCAGGCCAGCTCGAGCGAGATGTTCGGCAAGGTGGTCGAGGTGCCGCAGCGCGAGGCGACGCCGTTCTATCCGCGCAGCCCATACGGCGTGGCGAAGGTGTACGGCCACTGGATCACGCTGAACTACCGCGAGAGCTTCGGGCTCTACGCCGTGTCGGGGATCCTGTTCAATCACGAGAGCCCGCGGCGCGGCCTCGAGTTCGTGACGCGCAAGGTCACGGACGGTGCCGCGCGCTGCAAGTTGGGGATCTCGAAGACCCTCAAGCTGGGCAATCTCGAGGCGCGGCGCGATTGGGGGTTCGCCGGCGACTACGTCGACGCGATGTGGCGGATGCTCCAGCAGGACGAGCCCGACGACTACGTCGTGGCGACGGGCGAGACGTGGTCGGTGCGCCAGCTCTGTGAGCTGGCGTTCCAGACGGTCGATCTCGACTATCGCGACTTCGTCGAGCACGACGCGCGGTTCGACCGTCCGGCCGAAGTGGACCTGCTCGTCGGCGACCCGTCGAAGGCGCGCGAGCGGCTCGGCTGGGAGCCCACCGTGCGGTTCCACGCCCTGGTGCGGATGATGGTCGAGGCGGACCTCGAGCGGCACGCCGGCACGTCGTGACGCGACGCGCCCTCGTCACGGGAGGACACGGCTTCGTCGCCCAGTGGGCGATCCGCGCGATGCTCGAGCGCGGGTGGTCCGTCACCGCCGCAGGTCTCGGCGACCCGACCGACGGCGGCCCACTCGATCGCGAGCGACACGCGATGGTGCAATGGGCAGCGCTGGACGTGACGAGTCAGGAGCAGATCGGCGAGGTCGTGGATCGCTGCGCGCCCGACGTGATCCTCCACCTCGCGGCGATCAGCCGCGTGCTCGATGCGGTGCGCAACCCGGGGCAGGCGTACGACGTGAACACCGTCGGCACGGTGCGACTGCTCACCGAGGTCGCTCGGCTACGGCGCGCCAGCGCCTGCGATCCAGCGGTGCTCGTCGTGGGCTCGGCGGAGCAGTACGGGTATCACGAGGCGAGCGAGATGCCCCTCGACGAGACGGCGGCGCAGCGGCCGCTCACCCTCTATGCGGCCTCGAAGGCGGCACAGGAGGTTGCGGCGCTGCAGACGCACCGGAGCGAAGGTGTGCGCGTGGTCTGCACGCGCAGCTTCAGCCACTCCGGCCCCGGGCAGCCCGCGCAGTTCCTCCTCCCGTCGCTCGTCGCGCGCGCGCTCGCGCTCCGCGCGAGCGGTGGACGGCTCGCGATCGGGAATGGCGATACGGTCCGCGATTTCCTGCACGTCGCCGACGTCGTCGAGGCCTATCTCGCGTTGCTCGAGCTCGGCGAGGCCGGCGAGACGTACAACGTCTGCAGCGGCGACGGCATCAGCGTGCGAGCGCTCGCCGCGACGGTCTTGCAGCGCGTCGGTGTCCCTGCCGAGATTTCGACCGATCCGGCGCTGTCCCGGCCTGTCGACGTCCCGGTGCAGATCGGCAGTAACGCCAAGCTCCGGCGCGCCACGGGATGGACCCCCCGTCACACGCGCGAGGACATCATCGACGACCTGATTCATGCCGCGACGCGCTGACAT
>Ga0207659_10002207_pt1 | contig 11581 bp, 14 predicted proteins | sample KBSM43metaG_FD_184330 | JGI IMG/M metagenome (GOLD analysis project Ga0207659, IMG submission 184330) | Miscanthus rhizosphere microbial communities from Kellogg Biological Station, Michigan, USA - KBS M4-3 metaG (SPAdes) (version 2) | ecosystem: Host-associated > Plants > Roots > Rhizosphere >...
TGGCAGTCTGGATGCAGGGGCGAACGATCTGCGACAGCTCAAACCCTGATGCCTTCAACGAAGGTCGTCATCATCGACGGCGCGATACACCCCGCACGGGCGACCCGCGTGGTGCGTCGCGGCATCTTGAGGTTGTCAACGCGGTCAGGCAGTTCGTAAGAATAGAGCGAACGGGCGGAGAACTGTCTCCGCCCGAACGCGACGATACGGGATCTCTGGTGCGTCTGAGGCAGTTGTCGAACTCGCGTTTGTGGCCGCTATATGACGGTGCGGCGGCCGCTGACTAACCCGAGCACGAAGAGAACGATCGCTGCAACGAGCAGCAGATGAACAACTGCGCCGATCGTGTAGGTGCCTACGACACCGAGCAGCCACAGCACCGCGAGAATCACCGCTAACGTGAATAGCATTGGTCCCCTCCTTCGAATGCTGTGATTGCAAGTGCGCCGACGTCATCCGTTCGGCCTTGGGGGGAATCCCGAGGCACAGCCAGAACGCGCCATGTATGTGATTCAATTATGGCGCAGCCGCGTCTCGTAAATGACATTTATGGTTCGGGGTTAAGGTGCACCCCAGAAGCTTCTGATGAGCCTCGGCAACGCGGCAATCAGGAAGAGAACTCTTACGTCACGCTAGTTCTCCATGGGTCGGTAAACCCACAGGCCGTCATACCTGACTTCATACGTTGTCGCGCAGACGTTGCTGGAATGTCGTCACAGGCAGTACCTCCTGTGACGTAACCTACGCTCTACGTTCTACGAGTCAGCCGGCTGCCCGTCGGCCGCCGCGCCAGCGACTTCGTTCTAGTCGCCAAGCATTTTCCGAACCGTCGTTGGTCGGATCGGCAAGTGCTGTGCCGTTTCTCGGACCTATCCCAGCCAAGTTGCGCTCGCCGTCGGCCCTGGTGTGGCTACCACAAAGTAGATCCGTGTGCGATTCAACACGTTCGTGAGTCGCCAGGCCCCATTGCGTCGTCCCGCCCGCGTAGTTTGCGTGAGTGCGGTTGTGGAGGGGGACGTCCGAGCGACCGTCGATGGCGCCGAGATGTGCGACGCCAGCGGCGTTCAGGTCATTGGCGCTACGATGTCGGGAGCGAGGAGACGTCTACTGACGATTAGGCCGCCACGCGATCGTAGCGGTGATGGAGCCCGCCCACGTGCGGGGTTACGACGATCCGGCCGGCCGATGCTGGCGCGACTGGTCGTGTGACCGGCGCGTCCTTTTCGAGCGCGAGGTGCGTTCTCGACTCCATGTAGTAGGTCATGTCCGGGTGAGGACCCGCCGCAGTCCTGTCTCGTTGACGGCGATGACGTGATCGAGGCACTCGCGTCTCATCGAACCAATGACGCGTTCTGCGTAGGCGTTCTGCCACGGCGATCGCGGCGCGGTTCGAACCGCTTGCGTGTTCATCCCGGCGATGGTGGTCGCCACGTCGGCAAAGACTGAATCGCCATCGTGGAGCAGATATCGCGGCGCCTCGTTCTCCGAAAGGGCATTGCGCAGCTGCTGTGCGGTCCAGGCCGCCGTCGGATGTTCGGTGACCGCCACGTGCACGATTCGTCGACGGTCGTGCGCGAGGATGATGAGGACGAAGAGCAGCCGGAACGTGACGGTCGGCACGACGAAGAGGTCGGCGGCCATGATCTGGCTGGCGTGATTCGTCAGAAACGTTCGCCACGTTTGGGACGGTGGACAGACGTGCCGTCGCATGTACTTGGCCACGGTCGCTTGACTCACCACCATCCCCAACTTCAGGAGCTCGCCGTGAATCCGCGGGGCACCCCACAGAGGATTTGCGATGGACATGTCGCGAATCAGCCCACGCACGTCAGGTGGCACCGCAGGGCGCCCGGTGCGGTGTCGGCTCTTCCACGTCCAGAACAGCCGAAAGCTGCGCCGGTGCCACGCGATCACAGTCTCCGGCTTGACAATGTGAACGGCCGACCGCCAGCCGCGCCACGAGCGCGAGAGCCACACCCACAGCCGCCGGTCTGCCGCCGTGAGGCGAAGACGTGGGCGCCGCGATCGATGGACGACGGCGAGCTGGTGTCGGAGAGCGATGATTTCCAGGTGCAGCAAGGCCCGCGACCGGACCAGGAAGCGGAGGGAGTGAAGGAGTGAGACGGCGACGGACGACACGACTGCAGGCTATCGGAGAACGTCCGCAAGCTCAATTGACGCAACACGTACAGAGTTCTCGGTAGGCACAGCCATTTAATGGGCTACGGTGGAATACAAATCCGCCAACGACGCGTGAGCTCGTGCTGTAAACCGCTGATTCAGATCGGCTTGCGTGTTTGGCGCGTGGAAAGGAAGGAGGTTCCGAGAGAACCTCGCCTCGCCGAACCTGGGACCTGCGAAGGCGCAGTTCCGACGGGTCGGCAGACCAATGCGGTGGTCAACGCTTTCTGTTGGCGGGCGCTCGTCGGCCCTTGCTATCAGCGGCATCTCCAGATCGTGCGAGTGAACGATGCCCTGAGGTTCGAGTTGTCGAATCGCATTCCTCTTGATTCTCATGTAGGCGACGATGTCACCATGCGCGATCCGACGATCGAGCATCAGCGACCCGGATTATCGGAAAAGTAGCCGAAGGAAGTCCGTTAGCTCGTGCCGGAATACCGGCATCGAGTGCCCCCCGGTGTACTCCCGCCACACGTGCGGCACCTTGGCGGCGTCCAACCGCTCCGCGAACACGCGCGAGCCGCGGCAGACGATGTCGGTGGTCCCGCATCCAATCCAGATCGATTTGTAGTTCCTCGCCACAGCTGGGCGCGCCAGCGCAGGACCGAAGCGCTCGTCCATCGACGGCAGCTTCTCTTCCGGGTCGCCGCGCGGCACGAGCGAGCCGCTGATGGATCCGATGCTGCCGAACAATTCCGGATGGCGAAGCCCGGCGGCCATGCTGAACTCGCCGCCCAACGAGTCGCCGGCGATGGCCCAGGACTTCGCATCCAACTTTGTGGGGTAGTGCTGCCGGACCAGCGGCACGAGCTCGTTGACCAGGATTTTGTCGAACTGTCCGAGGTTCTCGTCACCGCGACGTGTGGGCGCCCGCGGGTCCATGTCGGAGGCGTGCATCACGACGATGGTCGGCACCATCTTGCTCTCGGCGATCAGGTTGTCGAACAGGACTTCGATCAAACCGCCGCTGGTCCACTCGGTCTCGTCGCCCGGCGCACCGGCCAGGAGGACCAGCACCGGATATCTGCGACTCGCTTTGGGATCGAATCCTGGAGGTGTGTAGACCACAGCGCCGCGCATGCGGCGCTGCGTCTTTGAGAAGAACCGCTCGTGATGCAGTGTGCCCGCAGGTCGGTTCTGGTTTTCCCACGGCGCGGGTGGCTGCGCACCCACGGTGAAGCGGTTCGTCGCGCCGCGGCCGCCGCCGAAAGCATAAGTGCAGTGGCACCACGGGTCGTCAGCTAATTCCGTCAACGATGAAGCCGTATGTATAGATGTTCGGCTCGAGCGGGCCTTGTGAGACGCTCCAGACGCCTCGGCCGTCCTTCGTCATCGTGACTGGTGGACCACTTATGAAGTCGCCGGACAGCTGCACCACGGCGGCTCTCGGCGCCCAGTAGCGGAAGACGACGGTGCGATCTGGGCGTACGTCGGGCGACACTAGCACGGGAGGCTCCTGCATCCGCGCCCCGGTTGACGCGAACGAGAACCACAACGCGACGAGCAGTGCGGAGCGCGGGGTCATGGACCGTGATATTAGCTCGATCCCTTTACGCTCGATTTCGATCGCGAATGCTGCAACCTACATTGACGAATATGCATTGGTCAGCCATACTGATGCATATGCGTACGACGCTCATTCTGGATGACGACCTAGTGGCAAGAGCGCGCGGCGTCACCGGTGTACAGGAGAAGACGGCACTCGTGCACGAGGGACTGCGCGCGCTGATTGCGCGGGAGAGCGCGCGTAAGTTGGCGGCGCTTGGCGGGTCGGAGCCTCGTCTCCGCGCCGTTGCGCGGCGTCGCACGGCGCGGCGGTCGGCCAGGTGATCCTCGTCGATACATCGATTTGGGTGAACCATCTACGCCGGCACGACGGCGTACTGGCCGCGCACCTCGAGGCCGGCGAAGTGCTGTGCCACCCGTACGTGATTGGCGAGATTGGTCTCGGACTGCTGAAGCAGCGGCAAAGGGTGCTCGAGCTGCTCGCCGCCCTACCCTCGGCAACCGTCGTCAGCCACGACGAGGCCATGACGTTCGTTGAGCAGCGTAGCCTGGCCGGTCTGGGCATAGGATGGGTCGATATCCATCTGGCCGCGAGCGCCGTCGTCAGTCGCGCGAAGCTCTGGACTGCAGACCGGCGACTCGCCGCTGTGGTGCGGGTCCTCCGTCTCGAGTGATGAACGACGGTGAACGCCGTGGAACTCGCCGCGTACACCCGCGCGCATCGTAGTTACCTCGAGCAGCTGAAGCGAGAGGCTTCGGTATTCTGCCGGTGGCCGCGCGCCGGCCGATGGTCGTCTCGCTCCACCGCGGTGGTCGTCACCGACCACCCAAATCATGATTGTCGTCCACACGTAGTCCAATACCGCCCAAACACCAGGCAAAATGGCGATCGTGGAGGGACCAGAGACCAGCACGAGACAACAGAAGCTACGACCCCTGCTAAATCTGCAAAACCTCCATCCCCGGTTCAAATCCGGGCGGCGCCTCCAAATTCTCAGTGCAAATTCGATCATTTGTGCGCCGATGGCATAAGAGGACGCGCCCCAAATGGACGTCAATGGACTACAAACCGCGCTCGCGCGCCAAGCCCGCCCTCTTAAGCCACTGAATCCATTGGCACTGCCGCGTGAAGATTTTGAAAGGGTGGAGATTTGCCGGACCTCCCCCTCTGAAGGATCAGTTCACCAAATTGACCGTGCTCAGGTCGGCGATGTCGAAGATTTGCGAACGGGCTCTTTGTCGTCCGCTCGACAGCTTGCCAACCAGCCAGGCTCGGGCGGCGCGCCAGTCACGCTTCACCGTAATCACCGAGACGGCAAGCGCTTCGGCGACTTCCCCTTCGCTAAGACCGCCAAAGAAGCGTAGCTCGACGACGCGCGCGGCGCGTGGATCGGCTTTCTCCAACTTGGCCAGAACGTCGGAGTGCAAGGAGATCTTCGCTGCGCGCGACTGGATTCCAGCCGTCAACGGCTGACAGACTGACGCGCTGCTGCACGCCTCCTCGTTTATCGGCCACCCGCGCTCGCGCGTGGTCGATGAGGATCCTCCTCATCGTCTGTGCGGCGACGGCAAAGAAGTGGGCGCGGTCGTTGTAGGTGATGGGCTGCGCACCCAGCATGCGCAGGCAGAGCTCGTTGACCAGCGCGTTCGGTTCGAGTGTGTGATCGACGCGCTCATGGTGAAGGAAACGCGCGGCGATCTGTTGTAACTCAGGATGCACAAGGGCAAATAGCCGGTCACGGGCGGTGTCGTCACCGCGGCGCCAGTCGCCGAGCCATCGCGTGATCTGCTGCGAAAGCGGCGTGGATTCCACCGTGCCGCCGATGATACTGGGACGCAGACTTCTTCGCCATCGGGCGTACAGGGTTCTTGCTGCCGTTACCCACATCATTGGGCTTAGCGTCAAATCGACGAGGTGCGTATCAAACCGGGCGGCGGCGTGCGGCGAAGGCCAAGTGCAGGGCTGTCCGGCCAGCCGGGCGTATGATCGCGGCCGTCCACCGGAGCAGGCCGTATCGGGTCTGATACGAGATCAGGCAAGCGTGCGCTATAGAGACTAGACAGCGGCTCCCACGACTTCCGTATGCCTGAGCTTCCTTCACTCGAAACGGTCAGCCCGGACGACTTCCGGCGAATCAGGCAGGTATTTGAATCCGCCCTAAGCCGTCCCGAGTCCGAACGGCGCGCATATGTCGTCCAAGCGTGCGGCACCGACACTCTGGTTCTCAAGGAAGTCGAGCGCATGCTCGCGGCCGAAGCCGAACATGACGGCCTGTTCGATCGTGGCGACCTGGCCGGGACGCCGCGACTGCATGAGGGGCTCGCGACGCAGTGCTCGTCGTGTCATGCGATGCTCGGCGCCACCGACCGTTTCTGCCGGGCGTGCGGGACGCCCGCGCGTGCACTCCAGGGCGATGAAGGCCGGTTCAGAGCCGGGGCGCTCTTCGCCAACCGCTTCCGAATCATCGCGCGACTCGGTCGCGGCGGGATGGGGGAAGTGTACCGCGCCGACGATCTGGAACTCGGGCAGCCAGTCGCGCTGAAGTTTCTCAGGGGTCCAGCGAAAGCCGGACAGCACGCGCGGGCGGTGGAATTCGATGAGCGTGCGCGTGCGCGGCTGCGCAGCGAGGTGCGCCTCGCGCGTCAACTCGCGCACCCCAACGTCTGCCGCGTCTACGACATCGGCGGGGCGCACGGCGAGCTGTATCTGTCGATGGAGTACGTCGACGGGGAGGATCTGGCGGCACTGCTGAAGCGCATCGGCCGGGTGCCGATCGACAAAGGGATCGAGATCGCGCGGAAGCTCTGCGCGGGCCTTGCCGCTGCCCATGCGAAGGGCGTCCTGCATCGCGACTTCAAGCCCGCGAACATCATGATCGACAGCCACGGTGAAGTCCGCATCATGGACTTTGGGCTGGCCGCGATCGCCGATCAGCTCGACACGAGTGATGCGCGCAGCGGCACACCGGCGTACATGGCGCCGGAACAACTGGCGGGGAAGGAGGCGACTAGACAGAGCGACGTGTACGCGCTCGGCCTCGTCCTGTATGAGCTGTTCACCGGCAAGCCGCCGTTCGCAGGGAGAGATCTTCAGGAGCTCCAACGTCAACGCGCGGAGACACCGAAGACGACGCCATCGACGTTGATTCCCGACATCAGTCCCCGGCTCGAGAGCGCCATCCTCAGATGCCTTGAGCCCGAGCCGACCCTTCGGCCGGCGTCCGCATTGCAGGTCGCGGTGTCGCTGCCGGGTGGCGACCCGTTGGCGGAAGCGCTTGCTGCAGGAGAGACGCCGTCCCCTGACCTCCTGGCCGCCTCCGGCCCAAGAGAAGCGCTTCGACAGCAGACCGCCATCGCGCTGCTTGCGTGTGTTGCGGCGCTGTTCGTGATGGCAATCGTTCTTGCGCCGCGGGCACAGACAGTGGCGCGACTGCCGCTGAGGCATCCACCGGAGGTGCTAACCGAAAAAGCGCGTGAGGTCGTGCGAGCGCTCGGATACACAGAGGATCCGGTGGACTCGGCGTCCGGCTTCCGCAACGAAAGCGGTTGGCTCGAGTCTGTGAGAACGGCGATGCCCGCGAACGCGACCCGACAGACGTGGACCGAGCGACTCTCCGTCGAACCGTACCCCATATCGTTCTGGTACCGGCAAGGTGCGTCGGCGCTGGTGCAGCCGCTCACTCTAATCGCCCTCACCGGAAGGGCGTCGCCCAGCGGCAGTCGAATGCAGCCCGTGTCAGACGGAGTCGCCGTCGATTTGGACCTCGATGGCCGTTTGCTGAAATTCAGAGCGGCAGTTCATGGATCAGAGCACGCGGGGAATTCGAACGAAACGACGCCAGGGTGGGACGTACTCTTCAAGGCCGCGCAATTCGACAGCCGCCGCTTCACCCAGGTGGAGCCACGCTCGATTGCCCTCGATGTGACAGACCAACGGATCGCGTGGACCGGCAATTACGGCAGTCCTATGAGCGTACCGGTGCACGTCGAGGCGGGAGCTTACCAGGGCCGGCCCGTTTACTTCGAAGTCATGTTCCCTTGGACAACCGGAGACCGCGTGTCTCTGGAAAGATCAGTTTCAACGCCTTCTCGGTCCTCCATGTTCGCTGGATTGATCTTCTTAGTCGTGGGGGCCGCTTTCACGCGACACAACTGGAAGACCGGTCGAGGCGACGTTCGGGGTGCTGCGCTGGTCGGCGTGGCAACGTTCGCAGGTGTGTTGCTCACCCATACCCTGGGCGTACATGACACCCTCGCCGGCGGCTGGATTCTTCCACTGGCGATAGCGGACGGCGTATTCGCGGCTGTTCTGTACATGGCGCTCGAACCGTGGGTGCGCCGCCTTTGGCCGCGCGCGCTCATTACGTGGTCGCGAGTACTCGCGGGCCAGTGGCGCGACCCTGTCGTTGGACGGGACGTGCTGATTGGTGTCCTGTCCGCGGTGGCGATCGCTTGTGTCAGGCACGCACTCTATCTGAGCTTCAGCCCATCGGGCGCTCCTGCTGCTTCAAGCGTCCTTGAACTCGATATGCTGCAATTCACGCTCGATCAGTTGATGGGCACACGGTTCATAGGATCGGCTGGTTCCTTCGCTCTCGTCGTTGGGTTACTATCGGCACTGGAGATGTTCTTCCTGATGTTCCTTTGCCGCGTGTGCCTCCGCAAGCCGTGGCTCGCCACACTTGTTTTTGTTGGACTCGTCGCGCCGCTTGCAGCAGCGTCCTCGTTCTCGCAGGGTGACTGGATTGAATCGATCGTCATGGTTCTGATCGTTGTCCTCAACGTCTTGATAATGGTCCGCTTTGGACTGCTGGCGAATGTTGTATCGGGTGCCGTGGGTCTGTTCATTGAGCACGGTCTGCTCACGACTGATTTCGGCGCGTGGTACGGCGAGAGTTCTCTCGTGGTCGTGGCCGTGGTCAGCGCGTTGGCTTTGTGGGCGTTCCGCGCGTCACTCGGCGGACAGCCGCTGTTTTCTGCTCATCCGCTCAAGGCGTAAGGGGTTCCATGCATGCGTGACCGCGATCCCTCGACGCCGTGACACTCGAGGCCTCCGTCTGAAGAGCGCGACTGCGAGTGGGTGCAGGTCAATCCACCTTCAAAGCCTCTGCCCATCAGTCGGTAGAAGCGAAGCTCGCCTCAAAATGAGGAACTTGATCAGACGTCACCGAGGGGATCGTCGGACTGCAAGAAGGGCTGTTGCAGAAACCGCGCATGCTGTAGTCCAGATGTAGTCCAATACTGCCCAAACACCGGATAAAACTATGGTGCTGGACCGACCAGAGACCAGCACGAGACAACACTAACGACCACCTCGTTAAATCTGCAAAACCTCCATCCCCGGTTCAAATCCGGGCGGCGCCTCCAAATTTCTCGAAGGCCGTCGATCAAGTTCGCTCGTGTGGCTCATTGGACCCTCGGTTCAGCGTAACTTACAGCTTACGATCTCCGACCTCCTCTCTTCTTCGAGGTCGCGTAGTGTCTGAAAACTCGGCCGACACATTGGCATAGACTCTCCCAGTGTTTCCGCTCCAGATGATTCTCGCCGCGCTACTTGGATGGCTCGAGCGCGAGCAACGCGACGTGATCGCGTTCCTTCGCGAGGAGAATCGCACGCTGAAGGCGCAACTGTCCGGACGCCAGCTGCAGTTGAACGATGAGCAACGCCGGCGTCTCGCGGTCCCCGGGCAGCGGCTCGGACGCGCTGTCCTCCGAGAGGTGGCGACGCTCGTCACGCCAGACACGATTCTTCGATGGCATCGCGAATTGATTGCGCGGAAATGGACGTACGCCCGGCGGCGATCAGGCCGACCTGGAGTGCTCGCCGAGATTCGACGTCTGGTCCTACGGATGGCGACAGAGAATCCGAGTTGGGGCTACACGCGCATTCAGGGGGCGCTGAAGAACGTGGGCCATCGCGTGCTCGATCAACGATCGCGAGCATCCTGAAGGCAGAAGGCATTCCACCGAGTCGCGAGCGGCCGAGCAGTTGGCGCACTTTTCTGCGAGCACATTGGTCCGCCCTTGTAGCGGCAGACTTTTTCACGACCGAGGTCTGGACCGCTCGGGATTGGTGACGTACTACACGCTGTTCGTGCTCGAGTTGCAGTCGCGGCGCGTTCATGTGGCCGGATCCACCCCGTACCCAGATGAAGCCTTCGTCCTGCAAGCCGTCCGCGACCTGGCGAATGCGATGATGGCATCCTGGTAGAGGGATGCGTATTGATCTGCGATCGCGATCGCAAGTGGAGCCGTGGCGTACTGGAATTCGTTGAACACGAAGGTGTGCGAATCATTCGGACGCCGTTCCGTGCACCTAACTGCAACGCGTACGCGGAGCGATTCGTTCGGTCGATCAAGGAAGAGTGCCTCGAGCGCGTGATCGTGTTCGGGGAACGACATCTTCGACGCACGATTGCGGAGTTCGTCGCCCACTACCATGCAGAGCGGAATCATCAGGGCATTGGTAACGAGTTGATTGACCCACTCGAGCGAGCCGATGGCCAAGGACGTGTTCGCCGCCGTCAACGGATCGGAGGCATCCTGAACTATTACTATCGTGCCGCGTAGGCGTCTAACCGACTCCGATCGAGTTGTTGGACACTACGGGCGTAACCGCGGTCACCGCGGCTCTCGTCGCAGGTCGAGGATCTGACGCGGGCTATCAGGTCCACGTCTCGCGGCGGTCACGTCGTATGCAGCATCGACACCCGATCGGAACTGGTAGTGCTCATCCGCGATTCGTCCAGCGGCATCGTCGGGCAGATCGATATCGACAGCCATTCGCCGGCGGCATTCAGCATTCGTGAAGGGACGATGGTCAAAGATGTCGCGAGCCGTCGCCCACCTGGAGTCTCATGGTCCCGTCCACTGATATCGAACAGTTGCGCCTTCAGTCGCGCGTCGTATCTGGAGTTCGCATTCTGCGCAGCGGCCGTATCGCCCTTCGTCGAGACCCGACGACGGCGCGACACGTTCGCGTCGTCGTCGACGTGGCCACAGACGACAGGGGACACGTCAGTCGATGTGGCTATGGACGATTCCCTCAGTCGGTAGGTCCGGCTTGAACTCCTTGTGACACCCCACGCAGGATTCGACCAGTTGACCGTTCGCCTTCACCAGCGCACTGAGGTCCTTGCTCTTGGCGGCATTCATCGCAGCCACGCCAGCATCCGACATTCGCTGCGCGTAGCTCTGCCACGACGGTGATTTCACCCAGACTGCATCGCTCGGGCCGGTCCCTCCAACGGTGATGGCCGGTCCCGCAGCGGCAATCTGCACGGCGTGCTCCTGCACATTCTCCCAGTCGGCATCGGTCTTCGGGGCCTTGCCTTCTACTTCGACGTTCCACAGTTGGTGCCCTGCGTGGTCGATGAGAGCGACCATCACCGCATTGATGCTGACTTCCGGCTTCGCAGTGGTCGGTGCGCCTTCGTCCCCAGCGGGCGACGACGCCGACTCCTGCTGGGCAGAAGTGCCGCATGCTGAGACGAATAGCCCGCCCAACGCGAGCACGCCAAGTCCGGTGAGTATCCTAGTCTTCATTTGTTGTTCCCGTCTTCCTTGATGCCAGTGGTCGGCAGGAGGCGCCGTGCCGAATCGCAGCGCCAACTGCGCCACCCAACAATGCCTATTCGGCGAGTCTCATACTTTAGCGTTCCGCTCCAGGCGACGGAGTCTTCGGGCTGGACTCGTCGTCATCGACGCACACGTCGTCACTGATGCACCTCCCCGGAAGGTCGAAGAATGCCGATGCCGCAAAGAACTCTTTACCGTTCGTCAGAGTGACGCTCTTGGCGCTCACGCGTTTCTTGCCGTCTCCGGCCAACCATCCGTCCACGGTGACCTAGTCCCCCGACTTGAGCAGAGGGTCGGGGTCCATCCGTAGTGTTTC
>Ga0207659_10002219_pt1 | contig 11562 bp, 13 predicted proteins | sample KBSM43metaG_FD_184330 | JGI IMG/M metagenome (GOLD analysis project Ga0207659, IMG submission 184330) | Miscanthus rhizosphere microbial communities from Kellogg Biological Station, Michigan, USA - KBS M4-3 metaG (SPAdes) (version 2) | ecosystem: Host-associated > Plants > Roots > Rhizosphere >...
GCGTTCAAGGGCTAACTCCAGAGGCTCGTCCGAATAGAGGTGGTCAAACTCTTGGCTGGCCAGCGAGGCAACTGCATTGCTACCTGGCCTGGATTGGACCTCCTGCTCAAGGACTTCCGTGAAACGGCCTTTCTTAAACTCTTTCAGGTTGGTCTCGACACGGAGAGACGTTGAACAGAGAACGGCCAGACTCAACACGTGCGACGACATTTCCTTGAGTACTGCGCTTTGCCAGAAAGAGTACAACGCAGACTGTATTGTGTTCAGGTCTGATCCAAACCGAGACTTGGCGCGACACACTCGCACGTCTATGTTGAAGACGTCCAGCGGCGGGTCTGTTTGGAGGTATCGGGAAATGTTGACGGTTCAAATGAAGAGGCTACGTCTGTTGTTGTTTGTGTCTTTGGCATTCGTCTCTGCAGCTTGTCACAAATCCGTATCAGCGCCACCAGCCCTGGCGGCAACGCCCCCTCCGCCAGCGCAGCCGCTTGTCCCGCCAACTATCGCGCTAAGCGCTGACCGAACAACAATTACCCAAGGTCAGGCGGTGACATTGACGTGGCGGTCAACGAATGCGACGACCGTGACAATGGACAACTCCATAGGCAGCGTTGGTATGAGCGGAAGCCGACAAGTTACCCCAGCGACTTCTACCACCTACACGGCAACAGCGAGCGGTGCCGGAGGAAACGCGATGTCGTCACCACTGCGCGTGACCGTCAACGTGATCCCCGCACCCGCTGCACAGCCGGCGCCTTCCCGCTTGCAACCGAACCCCTCGCCCACACTGGCCGAACAATTCCAAACGACAATGCAAAACATCCATTTCGACTATGACAAATCTACTTTCGGCAATAGCGAAATTCCGAAGCTACAGGCTGGCGCCAAATGGTTGATCAGAAACCCATCAATACGTTTCACGATCGAGGGGAATGCGGATGAGCGTGGTAGTCAGGAGTACAACATTGCACTTGGCGATGAGCGCGCGGCGGCGGTTAGGAAATACCTTTCCGATCAGGGCGTCCCTGAAGCCCGTATGGAGGCTATTAGTTACGGCGAAGAACGGCCTTTGTGCCGTGAACCTAATGAAGACTGCAGGCAGAAGAACCGGCGGGCGCAATTTGTGATGAAACCATGACGTTATGTTCTTTGGTGAACTCGAAGAGGTCTGAGTGGACTTGAACCTTTCGCCCACGTACCTGCATAACCTCATTTTCTGACACAAATACCGCCCAGATAGTATTCCGTAGCAACCCTGGTCGGCGCGACACTCACGTCGTCATCAAGAACAATTTCCGAGCAACAGAGTTCGAGTGCAGCTTCTGGTACTTCATATGAGCAACGATGGCAGTCCCAAAGGAACTACTGAAGCTTCCACTTGGAGCGGTTCGGATTGCTACACGTGTTCAAAGGCCTTTCGGGAGGTGATTATGAAACTGAAGGTTGTCGTTACCCTGGTGCTTCTCTGCCAGTTGGCCACGCTGGCCGCGCACGCCCAAGTCCGAGCCGGAAGTCGCGAGTACCAGCTATTCGAGCAGATCAGTGGTGAGATGAATGCGGATGCAAAGATTGGGCTGATTATGGACTTTGAAAAGGAGTTCCCGCAGTCAAAGATTCTCGCGAGGGTCTATCTTATGGCTGTCGATGTTTACCGCGGCAAGCAGGATCGCGGCAAAATCAATGAATATGGTGAAAAGGCCCTGCAACTCGACGATACAAATATCACGGCCATGATGCTGCTGGCGCGAAATTATGCGATTGAGGCCAAAAACCTGGACCGTGCATCGGACCTCGCCCGCCGTGCCATCGCGCGCATGGACGCAATGCTAAAGGAGCCGTTGCCTTCCGGCTATTCCCCCACACAATGGAAGGACTACCTGAGAGCAAATGCGGACTCAGCGGAGCAAATTCTTAGCTATGTAAACGCGATGAAGGCACGGGCGGACCGTGTCAAAAGCTCTCTTGCAAGCGCGCCAACTCCCGATGCTGCCAAGACGCCGAGCCCGGATTCGCCCCAGGATCGAGAACGCTAGAAGAGTCACTCGGCCAACTCGAACTCTGTGTACCGCATTTGACGTAGGGCAATCGGGCAGTCGCATTTTAGCGTTCAATCGGCGCTAGTATGGTGTCTCTCAATTGCCTAGACGTAACCCTAGCACCGCGGAGCGGTGCCAGGACATTAGCCAGGCGTGGAGCGCAACAGCGCGACACGCCTGGTCCGCGCTCAGGCTTGACCTCGCACCCCATTCGGGGTGCGAGGAGGATTTCGGTGTCGAATTCCAGGGGTTGCGCGCTTCGCGCTTACCCCTGGCTATACTCCGGCACCCCTCCGGGGTGCTTGGGTACATCTAGGCACCTCTGGCTTTTGGCTGCGCATGATCTCGAGTTCCCTCTCTGCTTCATTTAGACGAAATCCACGGCCCTGACAGAGCAGAAAGAGCCGTCCGTAGTCTGTGTTATGGTAGCGTTGCTTTCAGCTGCCCAGTAATTATGAGTTCAGATATCGAGTCGCTGCTGTGGCTGACCAAGATCGCCGCTGCCTCTTTAGTGGGTGGATTTGTGGGGTCAATCAGTGGCCTTGGCGGCGGCATTGTGATCGTGCCGGTGCTAACAGTCTTTCTCGGAATTCCCATCCAAGAGGCTATTGCTGCCAGCATCGTTTCGGTCATTGCGGTATCCAGCGGCGCCGGATCCGTCTACGTCAGAGACCGCCTCACCAACATTCGGATCGCGATGTTTCTGGAACTAGCCACTGCTGGCGGCGCGCTATTCGGGGCCTCCTTCCTTTCCCGCATCGTCAACGCGCGCGCCCTATCGGCTCTATTCGGACTGACGCTGCTTGGCTCACTGCTCCCGGTGATAGCGAAGATAGGAGAAGAATTGCCCGTAGGCGTTCGAAACGACCGCTGGGCGGATTGGCTGCGTCTCAATGGCGTGTATTTCGACAAGCGGCTGAATCGGGACGTGCCCTACAAAGTGACGGGCATCCCCGCAGCGTTTGGATTGATGGCTGCAGCTGGGATCATCTCTGGCTTGCTCGGTATCGGCGCGGGAGTAGTCAAAGTGCTTGCGCATGAAATTGCCATGAGAGTGCCGACAAAAGTTTCGACTGCCACGAGTAATTTCATGATTGGAGTGACGGCGGCTACCGGCGCGGGTGTCTATCTCCGGCGCGGGCTTGTCCTCCCGTTTCTTGTCGCACCTGTCGCGATTGGGGCACTTGTTGGAGCATTTCTTGGAACTTTGGTTTTGGAACGCATGAGCAACGCGCGCGTGCGTCAAGTCTTTGCGGCTGCTCTGAGCATTGTAGGCGTGGAAATGCTGCTGCGCGCTTTTGGCCTTGGTATTTAGAAGGAATTCGCCTATGGCTTCCGGACAAAGATGGGACACGATCAGCATAGAGGACGTGTCCTCATGGATCCTGCGCGGCGGAGTCGTAGCAGCCGTCGGAATGATGTTGATAGGAATCTCTGTCAGCTTTCTGCACAATCACGTTCAAGTCGAGCGAATGCAGCATTCGACTTTCGATTACCAACCTTCCGTCATTTTGCTGGGATTACGGCAGGTGCGCGGCAAAGCTATCATTGAGACAGGAATCTACCTCCTTGTCCTGACACCGATCATGCGGGTCGTCTCGTCAATGGTGTTGTTTGTGGTTAAACAACGTGACTGGCTCTACGCCCTCATAACCTTTCTCGTCTTGGTGCTTGCACTGGCCGGACTCGTCATGTTTCGATAGCGGGTCGTCAATCGTCCACTGAGACCTCTCGTTATCCACGTTCCGGGGGTCTGGGTATCAAGCACCCCCGAGTGCTCTTCATATTACTCCTGTCATTTATTGGCTTCGATACGGCAATTGCCGTATTGCCTGATCCTTCAATGCAAGACACCGTGAAGCAAGCTTGGAGCATCAAGGAAGTGCCGTTATCTTGAATATCAACGATGGGTTTCGTACCCTGCTGACAACTTCGTCTGTTTAGAACCTATGAATGCGCGGTCTTCAGTTGTGCTGGCGCTCGGATTCGGAATCCTCATTGCCTTGATTGGCGGCCTTGGTATCGGGGCGATTCAGAGGGCATCTCTCATGTACACCGAACTGATGACCTCCCAGGATTCCTACCTAGAGACGGAGGCCTTATGTCGCGGGATCGCAACAGACATGTATTCCGCTGGTGTTCTGGTTAGGGATTACCTCCTTGATTCAAACCCGGCAAACCTGCCTATGCACCGAAACGAATTGATCGAGAAACGCGACTCCATGCAAAGACAATTGGACGTGCTATCAGGCCGGATCAATGCTGAAGAGAAACCTCGACTAGACAAGCTGCAGGTAGAAGCTCAGGCATATTGGAACTCTCTCGACCCGCTGTTCGAATGGACTGCTGGTGAAAAAGCCGAACGCAGTTGGGTCTTTCTGGCTCGACAGGTATTGCCGCATCGCGATGCTGTTGTCAGCCTCGCACGCGAACTTACTCTGATCAACAACAACACCCTGGAGCAAGAGCGCCGGCGGCTACGGGCAAGCCAAGAATCCCTTCGAGAGTTCCTTATTCGCATGATCTTCATCGCAGTCTTACTTGGAACCCTCGTAGCCGGACTGACAATCTACAGAGTATCCATATTGGAGAAGATGCATGCAAAGCAGCGAAAGGAGATTGAAGACACTCAAAACAATCTTCGGCGGCTGTCGCAGCGTCTGGTTCAGCTTCAGGAGGGAGAACGGCAGTCCCTGTCACGTGAATTACACGATCAGATTGGACAGACAATGACCGCCGTCGGAATCCAGCTCGGCAACATCGAGAATATGAGGAGTAAAGACGACGGAGCATTTCGTCAACGGTTGGAAGACTTGAAGCGGCTTAATGCAGATGCCATGCGCAGCGTTCGAGATTTGGCGATGGGCCTCAGACCTTCCATGCTTGACGACATCGGCCTTGAAGCTGCGCTGCAATGGCAAGGGCGCGAATTCTCCAGACATACGGGCGTTCCCGCCCAGGTGCAAGTGGAGGGCTCGCTCGATCCTCTAACGGATGCACAGAGGACCTGCATCTATCGAGTCGTACAAGAAGCATTGACGAACTGCGCGCGCCATGCGAAGGCCAGCAGGGTTTTGGTATCTGTATCGGCAGACGGCAACAACATTAGCGTTATTGTTCGCGACGATGGTGTTGGCTTCAACTCTGCCTTCGCGAGCCGAGGAGGTCTAGGTCTATTGGGTATGCGGGAGCGGGTACAGGCGCTCGACGGAAAGCTCGATATTTTTTCCAAACCGCAAACTGGAACAACTATTCGCGTGCAGTTACCAATCGGCGTACCGGCATGAAAAGGATTCGCATTCTTATAGCGGATGACCATGGCATCGTCCGGACAGGGCTAAGACTGCAATTGGAGCGGAATGATCAATTTGAGGTCGTCGGAGAAGCAGCCGATGGTCGAGAGGCAGTACACATGGCCGAACAACTCCTGCCCGACATTGTGATCATGGATATTGCAATGCCCAACCTCAACGGCATTCAAGCGGCCGCACAAATCGTCAAAGGGTTGCCCCAGACTGGAATCATCATGCTAAGCATGTACTCCGACGAGACCTACATTACTCGCACTCTGGCTGCGGGCGCCCGAGGATATCTCTTGAAAGATAACGCGGAGGTCGACCTTTACCGAGCGGTTCAAGTCGTTGCGCAGGGCAAGCCTTTCTTTAGTCCTGCTATAGCGAATACTCTCTTGGAAGACTATATGTTCCAGATGCAGCAGCGGGGACTCCAGGATTCCTATGATCTTCTTACCGACAGGGAGAAGGAGATTCTGCAGTTACTGGCAGAAGGCAGGTCAAACAAGGACGTGGCCGTGCTGCTCAATCTCAGCACACATACTGTTGAAACGCACCGGACCAGGATCATGCAGAAGCTCGACCTTCACAGCGCGGCTGAAATCGTTTTGTATGCCGTGCGAAAACGGATCGTCTCGTAATATCCAGCCGACAGGCACGTGCCCCTGTTTTCCCCCGCCAATACGCTGAAGCCTGTATTCCCTATCTTCAACGCCTCGCTTAACCTCGCTGCAGGTTCTGGAGGATCGAGTGATCAACGTGCCGGAGCAGAAATACCACGACTGGTTCTTCAATCAAGTCGCGCACGCCCGGGAGCGGTTGCTGCTTGCAGATTATGACGGAGCCCTGGCTCCATTCTCGACGGATCGAGGACTGGCATCTCCCTTCCCGGGCGTCTGTGACCTCTTGAAATGCGTTATGCAGTGGCGGACGCGGCTTATTGCAATCAGTGCGAGGCCAGCTCATGAAGTCGAATTCCTGCTCGGAATGCAGCCCGCGCCAGAAATCTGGGGGAATGATGGACTGGAGCACCTCCATCCTGGGGGACGTTACGAATGCGGAGAGTTGAACGCTCCGCTTGAAGTGCTTCGAGCCCTCGCGGAATGCGAGTTAAGGCTTGAGCGGGAAGGCCTTAAATACCGGGTCGACGTGAAGCTAACTGGGGTCACTGTTCACTGGAGAGGCCTCACACCGTTTGAAAAGCTGGCGACTCGAACGGCGGCTTATCGCGTTCTCCAGCCACTGACCTTCATCTACAAGCAATTGCGGCTCGTCACGATCGAGGAAGGGGTCGAATTGCGACTACCCGTGGCGAGCAAAGCTGATGCGGTACAGTGTCTGCTGGATGCCACTCCTCCTGATGTTCCTGTTGCTTACCTGGGGCACAGCGTCGCGAACGAAGATATTTTTCGGGCGTTGAATGATCGTGGATTGACCGTTCTCGTAAAGCCGGTCCCTCGTTTCACAGCAGCTCAAATGCGATTGAGACCCCCGGATGAATTGGTCCGTTTCTTGAAGGACTGGATTTCTGCCTGCGCAGGTGACATATGATCGTCCGCACTTATCCTCCTACTTTCTCACGACCTTCTTTATCTTCATTGCAGGCTTGGTGCTGACGGTTAGGCTCGCAGGGAAATCGGCGCCTCCGGACGCGTTCGCCGCTACTCCAGCAAGAACAGAATGTGAAGACCGAAAGCCAAGAAGGGCCGTCGCTCTGGACACATCTATGAGACTTTCCGATGATCCTCCCAACAGCGTTGGTATCAGAAGCCCCAGAATCTCGAGTCGGGTTTCTACGACAATTTGTAAAGGCAGTACTGCCGATGCCGTATTGCCATTCTTCGCAATCTGGAGGAAAAATCAGCTGTGGCATTGAGCTGGGACGGCACGAATCTGAGTGGAACGCTAAATCCCGGACCAAACGCCGTGACCATCACCAAGGGATCTTTCGCACCTGATACAGGAGTGGTGACGCTACAAGCATTCGCAAACGGTGCCCGCCTGGCGGCAAGATGATCCACTACACGGTGGAAGGCAAACTCGTCGACCGCTCGATTACTGGGAACTGGATAGAGGACGACAAGAAAGGGGACTTCAAAATTACGAAAGGCTAGAACAGAACTCCTCGTCAACACTCTCGCTGTGAACGAACTACCTTCTCGCGACTGACGAGACGATGGACCCCTTGCCCTCTTGAGAACGACTGGGGATTAGGAGGACTCTTTTGATTTTCGAAGTCTTAGCCTTGAGCTTGTTATTTCAGACCCCTCGAGGTGCTATCAGTGGCCATCTTCGAACAATCGACGGCGTACCCGCTGTGAACGTTCGCGTAGTCATGATACCGGCACCCACGGGAAACAATAGGGTGGACGACGGAATTAACTATTTCGAACCCTATTTCGAGCTACCGCCGGATCACACACTGACAGACAACGATGGAAATTTTCGTCTTCAAGAAATTGTCCCTGGCCGTTACTTCCTTTTGGCCGGTGCAGCGGGGAAGGGACAGGGCACCTATTATCCCGATTCAACTTCCATGACAGACGCAGAAGTAATAACCGTACAGTCCGGTATTCAGATAGACGACTTGGACTTCCAGCTGAGGATCCGTCTTGGGGGCAAAGTTAGCGGGAGGGTGAATGCGAACATGGCAGTGCTCGGGCCTCGAACCGCAACAATTACAGGTGGAAAATTGGAAGACTTACTGGAGGTTCCAGTCAGCAGAGACGGAACCTTTACGTTCGGCCACATTCCTCCGGGGAAATACCTATTGAGTTTGTATCCGCCAACGCCCGGTATTGCATCCCTACCGATCACCATCGGAAACGAGGATTTCTCAGGCGCTGAGCTTGTTCCGTTACCTACAAGAAAAGTGTCCGGCAGGATTATCGTCAAGAATGGCTCGATACCTTATGGTCTGCTGGGGTTTTACACAGCCAAGACCTGGGTCACTGCCAAGATCAGTGAAGAAGGAACCTTTGGTGTAGACGTCCATTCTGCTCGCCAACAGATCGATTTCGCGGGTTTGCCAGCCGGCTATACCGTGGCCACAGTCAAAGTTGGCAATCAAGACGTAACGAGGGAAGGTATTCTGGTGGGAAACGCTGATGTCTCGAATGTTGTCATTACACTGAATGCGCCGAAGCACCTCGCTGTCGTCGAAGGTAAAATCTCAGGCCTGCCCCAGGATCGCTTCGCATCAACTGGAGTTGTGCTCTCGGGGCCGACCTTTAACAGATTCCAGGCTGACGTTGAGCAAGACGGCACTTTTCGGTTTGACGCCGTGGTGCCAGGGCTCTATCGGCTGACGTTGAATGGTGTTCCCGAGCTCGCGCCCATCACCGTCGTCGTCGATGGGTTTCGTACTTACGAAGTGCCGGTGACGCTGACGAATCCCTGATTCAATGCTGCCAGAGGTTGCCTCCTATGATTTCGCGGATCCACCGCTGGGTTGAGACACTCCGCAGATATATTCATCGCAGAAGGCGTCAACAATTACGCAGGGAGACACTCGGTGTTTCGCCTTTCCGACGGCAGTGAAAGGGTCTCCAGCATGTTGGAGGCGACAAAATGAAGGGTATTTGTTAGAGAATCAAAACCCTGTTCGCTCACCCGCCGAACCCTGAATTCGAACGAACCCGATTCAGCCTGTCTTCCACGACGCGCCTTAACGCACTAGAGCAATCGACTGTCATTGCGCATCACGGCCCTAAGCACCGAGCTGCGTTGGATTGTCGGCAGATTTGGTGGGGCGGTTGGGCAAGACGAGGGCAAAGATGGCAGCGGAATGATCAGTTCATCAACCCGCTGCTCGATATCTTGAATTGCCTGGCCGAGCGGTAACGCGACTCAAGTGCATCCGACGCCGGGGGACGAAGTGATACGTTTCCTGGACGACTGGATTCGCACGAGTCGCGGTGATTTGTGACGCAACCGGAACAATTAAGCGTTGTTTTTGAGCGTACGACTCTTAGCCGCGGGCGGTTTCCTCGAACCGATACTCGATGTCCGGATCCACTGATGAATCGCGTGTTCAGCGTATCAGGCGATTCGCTCGATCCAACAGGCCATGGGATAATCAGCCGCATGGAAAGCCCGGACACTGATCTCTTGAACGCCCTGCAACGGGGCGATGACAGCGCCATAGAAGAACTCTTACGCCGTTACCAGTCTCGAATCTACCGCTACGGAATACAGATGTGCCGGGATCCTGAAGATGCAAAGGACGTGCTGCAGGACACACTTCTGACGATGGCACGGTCTCTGCGAAGTTTTCGCGGCGCCTCATCACTTTCGACATGGCTCTACACAATCGCTCGAAGCTTTTGTATCAAGAAGCGCAGAAAGAGCAAGTTTGCACCGGCCGAAGAGCTCTCATTGAGCGGCATGGATTCCGATCATTCGGGACCCGTGAGCCCTCCATCGGAACAGCCAGACCACATTGTCTCCGCAAAGGAATTGGGGAACTATTTGAATAAGGCCGTTCATTCGCTCGATCCGATGTATCGAGACGTGCTGCTGCTGCGCGACGGCGAGGGATTGAGTGCACCGGAAGTTGCGGAAGTGCTGGGAATAGGCGTAGACGCGGTCAAGAGCCGTCTCCACCGCGCCCGGCTCACTGTCCGCGATCTGATGGCGCCGCTGGTCGGCGTTCTGCCAAAGCCAGTGACTGCTTCCCCTCGAAACTGCCCCGATGTGCTCACTTTGTTTTCGCGCCATTTAGAGAATGAAATCGATCCGGAAATCTGCAAAACAATGGAACTGCACCTTGCCGAGTGCAGTGGATGCCGGGACGATTGCGAATCATTGAAGAAAACTCTCGCATTGTGCAGAAGCTCCGCAGACGTTTCCGTTCCTCTGCAGGTGCAGGAATCGGTTCGCCAGGCGATTCGAGCCTTTCTTCATCAACATAATGTTTCCGAGTCCCTCTGAGAGCGAAGCGTAACCTCCACGGTTCCTTTGCAGAGCCCTTCCTGTATCAGCATTTCTCTATTAAAAGTTGAACCCTTTGTTCGAGGACTGGCTCCAACCAATCAAGGAGGATGGACAATGAATATCGAACGATACATTCGATTGATCGGTGGAACCTTTGTTCTCATCAGTTTAGGGCTTGGTTACTTGGTCAGCCCCTGGTGGTTTCTGTTCACCGCCTTCGTGGCACTGAATCTGATTCAGTCGGCCTTCAGCAACTGGTGCCCCATGATGACCTTTCTGAAGTGGTTCGGTGTCAAGCCATGATTGGCACCTTTGTTTCCGCATTGATGTTGGCCGCGCAGATATCAGCCGCGAGGCCAGCCCTGACCCTGGATCAGGCCGTTGCAGACGCCATACGTACGCATCCCCAGATCCGGGTGTCCGGGGCAGGCATCGATGCTGCCGCTTCGCGGATTCAGCAGGAAACCGCGAGCCGTCTTCCTAAGGTTGAGGTTTCGGAGGCGATCACGCGAGGAAATAATCCGACGTATGTGTTTGGTTCGCTGCTCGAGCAGGGACGATTCGGCCCCGATAATTTTGCGATTTCGTTGCTGAACGATCCGAGCGCGCTTACCAATCTGCGCTCGGCGATTACAACGTCAGTTTCCATCTTTGACGGACGGCGAGCAGCGGCTCGAATCGATCAGGCTAAGGAAGGCAAGGGGCAGGCAGAGCGAAATCTCCAATGGACCGAACAGAGCGTGAGATTCGAAGTGATTCGTGCGTACTATGGATTGCTCATCGCCCGCTCAGCAAGAGAAGTCGCCGACCAGGCGGTCCGAACTGCGGAGTCCAACGTGCGGCGCGTTCAGGATCGGCTGCGAGCTGGGCTGGTTGTAGACTCGGATCTACTCGCAGCGCAGGTCGAACTTTCCAGTCTCAGGCGACAACAGATTCAAGCTCAGGGAGAGATAGTCAATGCGGAAGCAGGATTGAATACCTGGATGGGCGAACCCGTCGACGTGTCTCCGCAGATTCCCGGAGCTCCCACAGAAAAGACGTTTCAAATCGAGAATCAGGATGTCCTGATCCGACGCGCCATCGAACATCGCCCCGACTACGCCAATTCGTCTTCGAATATCCGTACCGCTGAATATCGCGTCCGCGAGGCCCGGGCCGACTTTCTTCCTAACGCGCGGGCGTTTGCGAGCTTTGGAGTTAGCGGCCCAAACCTAACCTCCGGCAGCTCCGACTATCTCGTCGGGGCGAACGTGACTTTCGATCTCTTTAATGCCGAACGGAACGCCCGATTGAGCGAA
>Ga0207659_10002223_pt1 | contig 11554 bp, 6 predicted proteins | sample KBSM43metaG_FD_184330 | JGI IMG/M metagenome (GOLD analysis project Ga0207659, IMG submission 184330) | Miscanthus rhizosphere microbial communities from Kellogg Biological Station, Michigan, USA - KBS M4-3 metaG (SPAdes) (version 2) | ecosystem: Host-associated > Plants > Roots > Rhizosphere >...
ACTCACAGGCGCGCAGAAGACATCCTCGAACGGCCTGCAATTTGTTGCAGGGCCGCCCGACGGTTTGCGCGTTGCCATGGCCGTCGCCGAAGGCAGACCGAACGCCGGACGGCCGGAAGCCCTGAATGGACAGGCTCTCCCCCTGTATACACTGGAGTCCGACGCACTCGCCGCGGGCAAGGGCCTTGAAACAGCGCACCCCTGCGGCTTCCAGTACGTGATCGCATCCACGGAAACGAAGTTTGCAGGCAGCGTCGACACCTACGTCGCTGCCAATTGCTCTGCTCGAATGACCGATCTCGGCACAAGAGATCGTGGAATCGACATCCACCGTGCTCTGCTCGCTCTCGCAGCCGATCAACGAGTCCAGCGCGGGCGTTATGAACCTCGAATGATCTATGCCGACCTGACCCCAGCGCTGCCGGCTCCACGACAATTTGTGGCGGTATGGCTGAAGTCCCTTCGAAAAGGAGGGGATCTGATTTATCCGCTGGAGCTGATCGGAGTCGAGACTCTCTATACGTCGAGCGAATTATTCAAACGACTGCGGCCGCAGCTTGCGAATGTGCAGTGGTCGTCCGACTACGATCTGCATACGTACTTTGTGGATCGATTCCTGGAGAGTGAGGGGAACGGAATTTCGCGCGTCTATCAGGATCCGATGTCGCTCAGGGACTCGATGCGTCTTCGCATTACGTCACGAGACACCTACAAGATCGAAGGCTTCGACCTCATCGGCGTTGGAAAGCATCCCGACCCGGTGGCGTTTCTGGGCCGGCGTCATCAAACGGTTGTGCAGAACCGGCAAACCCGCCCCTTGACGGCGTTTGAACAAAGGGCTGTGGCTGAGCTGAAGGCAGGAGAAGATGTGGCTGTTGAAAACAATGAAACCGGGCGCTTCGTCGTCGGAGCTCTCCGGGCACAGGAGGATTGCCTGAAGTGTCACGGGGGCAAAACCGGGGACGTGCTTGGGGCGTTATCCTACCGTCTGATTTCCGCAAAGCCCGTGAATTCGGCTGTCGCTCTAAACGTCAAATCTCGTTAATACGTTTGGAGAAACAATGACCCCATCGTAAAAAACTCGCGGGCCCTTCCGAAGCCACTCCGGGTTCCGCGAGTTTGAAATGACCAACGTCCTCTTTGGAATCATCGCCGTCGCGTTGCTGTATCTACTGTCGATCCTCGGGTGGGGAGGCCTGCTAGCCCGCCTGCTGCCGTCCACAGGAACTTTCTGGCAGGACCTCACCGCACGAATCGTCGTGGGATGTTCCGCACTTTACGGAATGTTCATTCTGCTAAGTTGCGTGGGGCGACTGAATTCAATCGAAACGCTGGTGATCACTGGACTTGGCGTGCTTCTCTGCTGTGTGGAGCTTCCGGACCTGGCGCGAAAGGCAGTCGCGGCTCTGTCAGAAATCAAGTCCTGGCAATCAGGCGATTACATCGTGGTTATCCTGATTGGCCTGTTTGCTCTTCTGCAACTGGCGTCCGGGCTGACGCCGCTCGTCTTTTATGACCTGCAGGCGTATCACTTTCTCGCCGTATCGCAATTCCTAAATTCCGGCACGCTTATTCACATCCCGTGGAATGTTCTGACGAACACACCCCTTGCCATGCAGCTCACTCTGGGCATGTCGCTGTCCATGGAAAGCTCCGGGCAGGTGTTGAAGCTGCTCTTCACTGTGCTCGGTAGCCTGACGATTGTGGGCATCTATGAATTCATCCGCCCGACGGGTTTGCGCGGCGCTTTGCTCGCCGCTCTTTGCGCGGTTTCGTTTCCAGAATTTCTTCTGATGCAGACACTCGGGGCCGTCGATCTGGCGATCGCGGGATTCCTGGTCTTCGGCGCAATTTGGTTGCGCCGCGCATTCGCAGAGAGAAACTGCCAGTTTGCTTTGCTTGCAGGGCTCGCGTTTGGCCTGGCCGCCGGGTCGCGATACCAGGCAATCCTTCTCGTGTCGTGGATTGCAATCGTTGTGGCCGCAGAGGCCAAACTCAGTGCCAAGTCAATGCCGATCTCCGCGGTGATCAGACCGCTTTTCATCGCCGGTTGTCTCACATCACTCCTGGTGGCGCCGTGGCTCATTCGAAATTATGCACATCTCGGAAATCCCGTCTTTCCCTTGATGCAATCAATGTGGAACAGCACGAGCGAGTGGTCATCGTTTCAAACGATTCAGTTTAATGTCGCCGCTTACGGCAATTCGCTCAGATCGATCAGCTGGGTCCAAAAGACCCTTGCACCGGTAGCCGCGCTGCTTGTCCAGCCGTCAAACGGTCTCTTCGGAACCGGGCTGCTGTTGGCCGGCCTTGTCGGATTGGGAGTCTCGACGCGTGAGATTCGAATCGCGAGCTTTCTGGGATTGACAGGCCTGGTTATGTGGGGCCTGCTGCGTCCGGATGCCGACGTTGCTCTGTTGCGACACAACGCGGCAAGCCTGCTGTTTCTGCTCGCTGCAACGGGTGCGATCCTGGGCAGTGAAAGAATGCCGGCGTCGGCAGGAAGAGCCATCGCGATCGCGCTTTCTGCGGGTTCGATGGTGATCGCCGTCAGCTATGTTCAGCACTCGCTTCCCGCCGCCCAGTCGCTCGTCAACCCCGATGCGCGCGATGGGTTGCGCCAGGCGAATGTGACCTCATGGGATGCGTTTAACTTCATCAATGCGAAGTTGAGTCGATCACAGCACAAGGTTCTGCTGATCGGAGAAACGAGGGCGTTCTGGCTTCGCGTTCCTTACATCGCACCATCGGCTTTCAATGGCGGACAACTCGATCGGATCTTTGGCGGCAAAACAAACCCGGACGACTGGATGCGTGATCTCTCGCATCTTGGTTTGACGCACCTGCTGGTGTCGACATCGGAACTGCAGCGCTGGCACAAGCAATATCACTACTTTGACCTTGAAAAGACTCAGGCAGAAAAGTTCAATAACTGGATTCACCAGCTGCCGAAACTCTTCGATGATGAACGCGGCAATGTTGTTTTTGCGCTCCCCAATCCTCAGGATTTGAACGAAGCTCCCGGCTCGGGAAGCGCGGAATAGTCTGCCAAAAATCTCTTTAAAGGCGGTTGGAGTTGGTTCAACATCGACCCCATGAATCTTCAGGACGCACAACATCTCATCAACTTTCATTATTGGGCACGAAACCGAATGCTCGAGGCTTTGGAACCGCTATCGCTGGAGCAGTTCACACAGGAACTCGGGGGAAGTTTTGGCTCCGTGCGGAACACCATCGTTCATACGCTTTCCGCCGAGTGTGTCTGGCTGTTGAGGTGGAACGGGGAGAACCCTCCAGGAATGCTGGCTCCGGGCGGATATCCCGATCTCGCAGCAGTCCGGCACGCGTGGACCGATAACGAGGCGAAGATGCGTCAGTTCTTCGAGCCACTGGACGAAGCCGGATTGCAGAAAGTAATCCCGTACAAGACGTTTGCCGGACTGGAAACTGCTTCACCGTTGTGGCAGATGCTGCAGCACGTGGTGAATCATGCTTCGTATCACCGCGGCCAGATCACCACGCTGCTCCGGCAACTCGGAGCGGCGCCGCCCAAAGGCACGGACCTCATCGCGTACTATCGAGAGAATCCCTGAGTTGTGGCATACACCTATGAATCCGCAGTTCCCTGGGGGCGATCGTTTGAGGAATATGTGCGGATGTTTTCGCTGAGCGAGACGGATCTGCGCGGGAAGACTCTCGGATGCGCAGACGGGCCTGCCGGCTTCAACGCCAGAATGAAGGAGCTGGGTCATCACGCAATTTCCTGCGATCCGTTGTACCAGTTCTCCGCTTCGCAAATCAGAAAACGCATTGATGAGACGTACGACAACATCATCGCCCAGACCTACAGCAACATCGAGCGCTTCAACTGGTCAACGATCACGTCCGTTGAAGACCTCGGCCGGGTGCGGCGCGCCGCAATGGATAGCTTCCTCGCAGATTACGATGACGGCAAGGCCTACGGCCGCTATGTCTCCGCCGAATTACCGGACCTGCCGTTTCGAAACGGCACGTTTGACCTGGCCATCTGTTCCCACTTTTTGTTTCTTTATTCGCCGATCCTATCGCTCAACCTGCATCAACAGGCCATTGAGGCGATGTGTGCCGTGGCCGAAGAAGTGCGGATTTTTCCCCTGTTGACCTTCAATTCGGACCCGTCACCCTACGTAGAACCCGTGATGACTGCCTTGCGATCGGCCGGTCGGATCGCCTCAATCGAGCGCGTAACGTACGAGTTTCAAAAGGGTGGGAATGAAATGCTCCGAATCCATCCCAGACGGTGTTAACACCGTTGCTCCCCGTCTCGACGGGCGATTTTCAGCACTGGGTGTCGTGAAGGATACTTCTCCTCATTAGCCTATGGACCGCAGAGACTTCCTCAAAATTGCCGCCGCCTCACCGCTTGTGGCGGCAGCCTGCTCATCCACTGCCCGCGACTTCTCGCGCGATTTCGAACTCGACGAAGTCTCAGTCTCTTCTCTGCAGGCCGGGATGGAATCGGGAAAGTGGAGTGCGCACTCCATCACACAACTCTATCTGGACCGCATCCGCCAACTGGATCGCTCCGGCCCGGAACTGAAGGCTGTTATTGACCTTAATCCGGATGCGCTGAAGATTGCGGACGCCCTCGACGCTGAACGCAAGGCTGGAAAATCCCGCGGGCCATTGCATGGCATCCCCGTCCTCCTGAAGGACAACATCAACACGCTCGCTCCATTGACCACTACGGCGGGCTCGTTGGCGCTGCAAGGCTGTATTTCTCCACAGGAGGCCGTGATTACGAAGCGGCTGCGGCAAGCGGGTGGAATCATCCTTGGCAAGGCGAACATGAGCGAGTGGGCAAACTTCCGTTCTGGAAGATCCACAAGCGGATGGAGCGCTCGCGGAGGCCAGTCCCGAAATCCTTACGTTCTCAATCGCAGCCCGTTCGGATCCAGTTCCGGAAGCGCCGTTGCTGCAGCCGCGAACCTTTGCGCGGTCACGATCGGCACAGAAACGGACGGGTCGATCGTTTCGCCCGCCGCTGTATGCGGAGTCGTAGGGTTGAAGCCCAGTGTCGGCCTTGTGAGTGCCGAGGGGGTGATTCCGGTTGCGCACAGCCAGGATGTGCCGGGGCCAATCTGCCGGTCGGTTGCCGATGCTGCAATCGTCTTGTCCGTTATCTCGGGCCACTACTATGCAGGCTCGCTCAAACAAGACGGCTTGAAAAAGACCCGCATTGGAGTCGTGCGGGACCGGATGATTCCGGATCGCCAAATCGAGCGCCTCATGAACTCGGCACTGGAGACTATGAAGGCCGAGGGCGCCGAACTGATCGATATCGAGGGCTTCGGCAAAGAAGAGGCGCCCGAGTTCGAAGTCCTGCTGTATGAATTCAAAACGGACCTGAATGCCTACTTCGCCAGTCTGGACGGAAGGTTTCGTGAACTTACTCTCAAGAAACTGATTGAGTTCAATACGCAAAACGCCAATGCGGAACTGGCGATGTTCGGTCAGGAGATTTTCGAGCAGGCAGAGGCTAAAGGCCCCCTGACAGACGCCGCCTATCTCAAGGCGCTCGAGGATTGCCGCCGCATCAGTCGAACCGAAGGAATTGATGCCGCCCTCGCAAAGCATAAAGTGGATGCTTTCGTCGCCCCGACCTGTGGACCCGCGAGCGTCATCAATCCTGGGAATGGGGATGTCTATGTCGGCAACACGCCTGCACTACCCGCTATTGCGGGATATCCTCACATCACCGTGCCGGCCGGTTTCGCGGGGGAACTGCCCGTCGGCATCTCCTTCTTTGGCAGTGCGGGGAGTGAACCCTACCTTATCCGCCTGGCTTTTGCGTTCGAACAGGCGACAAAGCTCCGACGCAGACCAAGGTTCCTTCCGATGTGGAGCTAGCTGAAACCTCTACTTCAGATCAACGCGCGTTGCATGGCCCGCGTAGATTGCATTGAACAGCAATTTGAAAACGCCATGGGGTTGTGCTCGAAACAGGATGTTGGGTCCGTAGAGCACCAGCTTGCCCTTCCCGACGGGCGCTTCAAGAACGGCAACGGCATCTTTCAGCTTCTCCTGGCCCAATGCCCATCCGCTGCGAAGCGATTTCTCGCCATCAAACCAGGCAAGAGGGTGCACACCACCCCGCCGCGCATTATCGCCAAGCTCGAAGGCTGGACTGCGATCGAAGAAGAAATCTGCGCGATCATCAAGCCCATAGGTAATCGGATTGTTCCGTTCGATGCGTGCCTGAAGGATAGAACCCGGGACATAGAAGCGCGTATTGGGTATGCCCGCAAGGGCGTTGGAAATGGGAAGGCCGGCATTAAGCCCCAGATTCGCAGAATTACCTATCGCGAGGATGCTGCCACCCTTTTCGAGAAATGCTTTGAGCTGCGGCACTGTCGAACCCGTTGTCAGTCCTCCAACACGCTCTGCGTATTCCGCGGGAACATTGCGAGGCTCGCGAGGTTCGTTGGCTGAAAAGGCTCCGTCAACCAGGATCAATACATCGAATCGATCTTCGAGATTCCCAGCGTCAAGTGTCCTGGCATAGACGACCGTGTAAGGAAATTCGAATTGCTCGAGAACGAGCCTCGTCCAGCCGGAAGCTGACGATCCCCCGTACTGATCCAGAAGACCGATTCTCACGGGACGCAACTGCAACGCATCTCGATCGGGCGCACGAGACACGGCCTGAAAAGAGAGCCCGGTGTCCTGCGCCAGTTTTTGCAGGGTTGGGAGCGTGGCCGCTCCGGCCCGAACGTAGTGAGCGCCGACCGGCCAGCCCCGGCCGTTAACGCTGTACTCCTGAGTGAGCCAGTAGACAGACTCTCCGGCGGCGAGAAGCCGATTCACCGCGACAAACGCATCGTTCGCATCGTGTGTGAAGAGATACCCCGCCGGGCGATCGCTTTGAGTGATCGCGCCTGGAGCGGGCCGCAATTCCCGCGCAACCGGCGCGAAGGGCCCGTCAAGCATTTCGAGCACACGATCAAAGCGCACGCCCATCTGATAGGCCAGCGTCCATCCGGCGTTGTCGTAAGGAGGCGTGGGCGTGGCTCCGGGATAGGCGAAGTCGTCGGGGTGCACCTGGGGCTCGAACATGTCGAGAATCTGGGGACGATAGGCCTGTGCCGTTTTCACCACAAAAGATCCTGCGGGATACGTTTTGGAACCGATGCGGAAGTTGGATGAGGCTCGCAGTACGTCCACACCGTTCCACGTCAGCGCATTTACGAATTTGATGGCGGTCAGAAAATCGGGCTGATCTGAAGGAATGACATACCCACGGGGATCGCGAGCCTCGGGCTTACGAAGAGCCTGAAGATCTTTCGCGCCCGTCAGAGCAATCGGGGTTGTCGTCCAGGTATCGCGACTGCCCCTCTCGATGGAGTTTCGGCCCATCCGATATACGTTTAAAAGCAGGCGATCCTTATTTCGTGACGCATAGTCCAGCACTGCGAGGTTTGCTGTAACCGAATACTCGATCGATTGCTTGAAGTGCCATGTCTGCGGTTCTACGGGAGCAGGATTGTCCCCGGCCGGAAGCTGCCTCGCGGCGACAAACGGAACCTGCATCGGCGTGGGGTTTCCGATTGTTTCCGTCAGGATGCCGATCATGTTGTGAAAGTACGGGCTCGTGCGCATACCACCGTTCCACCATGTCGAATAGCTCGACGCGGATCGGCTCACGACGCCGGGCTTCCCCTCTGCGGCAAAACGGCTGTGCATGGCCCCACCGACTTCTTCGAGCATCGTGATCACAAGAGGATCGAGGTTGAAGTTGAAGGGATCACGAAACGGCGGCGAAAACATGACGGTGCCTTCTGGTCCGCTCTGATGGTGATCGTAGACAATCTGCGGAAACCAGTCGCGGTAGAGAATGTTGTTGATGGCACGAGTTTCCGAAAGCGCAGACATGTAGAAGTCGCGGTTGTCGTCGTGCCCCGCGTATTTCTGATAGAGCGTCGGGATGCCCGCCGTAGATCGGCGCATGGGATCGGACTCGCGCATGTACCAGTCCGAAACAAGTTCCATGCCATCGGGGTTTGCAATGCACGCCAGCACTATCACGTCATCGAGGATCCGTTGCGTTTCGGAATCGTTAGAGCTCGTAAGCCGATAGACCGTTTCAATCAACTGCTGGCTGCCGACGGTCTCGCTGGCGTGAAGGCCGCCGTCGATCCAGACAATGGCTTTGCCTTCGGCGGCAAGCTCACGAGCCTGAGAGTCGGTGAGGTTTTCGGCTTTAGAAAGGCGCCGCGCAGTGTCGCGATATGCGGAGAGCCTGCTCTGGTTCGTGGGAGACGTGATGACAGCCATGGTCATCGTCCGGCCTTCGGATGTCTTTCCGATGTCCACAAGGCTGAGGCGATCGGACTCACGATCGAGCTTCTGCCAGTAGTCAATCATCTGCGTGTAGTTGGCGAGGACGTAGTCGTCGCCGATATTGAAGCCGAAGTGAGACCTGGGCGGCGTTATGGGTGATTGCGCGAGGATGGGAATGGTGAGGAGGAGGAGAAGAAGCGCGACAAGGAGGGGCCTTGCCGGGCGAGGAAGGGTTTGGGATTTTGAAAATGGACGATTGGAAAACTCAAACCCGAAATCGCAAAATCTCAAATTGGACCGGTAGTCTATTGGCGGCTCGTCCAACTTGAGATTTTGCGATTTCGGGTTTGAGTTTTCCAATCGTCCATTTTCAAAATCCCACTCCTTGTTGTCCGCCGAGTATGTTGTTGTGGCACGTGGATCCCTCATCCGGCCCTTCGGGCCACCTTCTCCCGGGGGGAGAAGGGCACGTCCGTTACTGCCTCCGATCCCCATGACAGCGTGATTCTAAGCCGATTTCCCTCCTGAAGGCTTTATCATGTTTGATGGCGATGATCACGCTGGCGCAGGTGTCCAAGGTATTCGATGGGAAGCGGACGGCGAAGGCATTGGAGAACGTCACCCTTCAGGTGGAGCGCGGCGAGCTCGTGGCCATCGTCGGTCCGTCAGGCTCCGGAAAGTCTACGCTGCTGAATCTTATCGGCGGCCTCGATCGCCCCACTTCCGGAAGCATCGCTATCGAAGGCCAGAATCTCACTGATCTGACAGACGATGACCTCACCCGCGTCCGGCGCGACAAGATCGGTTTCATCTTTCAATTCTTCAATCTTCTTCCGACGCTCAATTGTCTTGAGAACGTCGCGCTGCCCCTGCACCTGCGTCACTGGACGCGTCCCAAGATTCAGGAGCGCGCCAGCGAATTGCTCAAGATGGTCCGTCTTGAGCATCGCATGGACCACCTGCCCGACGAACTTTCCGGGGGCGAACGCCAGCGCGTCGCTATCGCGCGTGCGCTATCGGTCTTTCCCCCGATTCTTCTCGCGGACGAACCTACCGGCAACCTCGACACCGCGACAGGAGCGGAAATCCTCAGGCTGGTCCACGAGCTCCACGAAAACCTGAATTCGACGATTCTGATCGTCACCCACGACGCGGGCGTAGCCGATCAATGCCAGCGCGTGCTCAAACTTCGCGATGGCCACATCGTCGAGGATCGCCGGAAATGAGACTCTTCAGGCTGCTCAGCTGGCCCTATCTCAAACGTCATATCCTTCGGTGGGCCCTGACAGTCGCCGGCATCGTTCTTGGCGTTGCGGTCTACGTGGCCATGAATACCGTGAATGCTTCCGTCCAGGGAGCATTCAGCGACACCGTCAACCAAATCGCGGGTGCGACTCAGCTGCAGGTGACATCCGGTGAGTTCGGATTCGAAGAGTCCGTTCTGGAACGCGTTCAGGCAGTGCCTGAAGTGGGTGTTGCCGTGCCGGTTATCGAAGCGACCGTAGACAGCAGTCTGCCCGGCGAAGGTACGATGCTTGTCCTCGGCGTCGATATGACAGGCGACAGCGGCCTGCGCGACTACTCGATGGATAAAGCAGACGACGCGATCATCGATGATCCCCTTGTTTTTCTTGCCCAGCCCGACTCGCTGATGATCAGCAGGGAATTTGCTGCCCGCAGTGGCATTGAAGTGAATGGCAAGATTCTTCTCCACACGGCCGTAGGCGACAAGACTTTTACGGTGCGCGGGGTCATGCGGTCTTCGGGAATGAACAAGGCGTTTGGCGGCAGCCTTGCCATCATGGATATTTATGCCGCTCAGCACGTGTTTGGTCGAGGACGCCGGTTTGACCGAATCGACATTCGCGCAAAAGACGGCGTCAGCGTCGAAGACTGCCGGAAGGCGATTCAGGCGCAACTGGGTCCCGGATTCGAGGTTGGACCGCCATCGTCGAGAACGGAGCATTTCGCCGCTCTGATGCAAAGCTATACGCTGGCCACACAGGTCTCCAGCCTCTTCGCGCTCGTAGTCGGAATGTTCATCATTTACAACTCGTTCGCGATAGCGGTCACGCATCGCCGATCGGAGATCGGTATTCTCCGGGCGCTCGGCGCTACTCAGAAGCAAGTACGTCGCGTGTTCCTCATGGAAAGCGCTCTCGCGGGTCTTGTGGGTTCCCTGCTTGGAGCAGTCATTGGGATGGCGGGAGCCCAGGCGCTCGCCTCGACAATGGGAGATTTGACGCAGGCCATGGTCGGTGTCGCTCAACGCACCAGTGAAATTGTGATCAAACCCTGGCTCCTGGTTGCTGCGATTCTCTTCGGAGTCGTGACCAGCATCGTTGCCGCGTGGATCCCGGCGCGCAACGCCTCAGGCGTGGATCCGGTGCAGGCGCTGCAAAAAGGCAAGTACCAGGTGATGTCGGCGGGAGAGAACCGCAGACGCAGAATCGCCGCCGCGATCCTGGCAGTGATCTCGATCATCACATTGTTCGTCGGTTCGTGGAAACCCGCGTTTTACGCCGGATACCTGCTGATGATCGGCGCAGGACTTCTGCTGTCTCCGGCTTTGACCCTGCTGCTCGCGCGCGCTATCCGTCCTTTTCTGCGGCGCATCCTTCCAGTCGAAGGAACTCTTGCTGCGGACAGTCTCATCCAGGCGCCGCGACGAACTTCGGCTACCGTTGGTGCGCTGATGCTGTCGCTGGCCATGGCCATGGGCTTTGGCGGCGTCACATACTCCATGCGGACGGCAATCGATGACTGGATGACGACAGCATTGAATCCGGACTTCTTCATGTCTCCGACAGCCAATCTCATTTCGCGAACCACAACATTCCCGGAAGAAATTGGGCCGACGATTGAATCGGTGCCCGGAGTTCGAAGCGTCCAACTCGTTCGGAACGCCCGGATCATATTCCGCAAACTTCCTGTCATGGTCGTGTCCGTCGAATCGGAAAAATTGAAGGCGACCGTGCGGCGAAAGCCCATGGAGGGCAATGAAGAGGAAATGTACCGCCTCACGAAAGAGGGCAAAGGGACGATCATCTCGGACGCCTTCCAGGCCAATCACAATCTCAAAATGGGAGACATCATTGAGCTTCCGTCGCCGAGTGGAATCCTCGCACTGCCCGTCGTCGGCATCATCCGTGATTATTCCGACATGCAGGGCACGCTGTTCATCGATCGGAGCGTGTACGTTCAGAACTGGAAGGACACGACCGTCAACATCGCG
>Ga0207659_10002224_pt1 | contig 11553 bp, 11 predicted proteins | sample KBSM43metaG_FD_184330 | JGI IMG/M metagenome (GOLD analysis project Ga0207659, IMG submission 184330) | Miscanthus rhizosphere microbial communities from Kellogg Biological Station, Michigan, USA - KBS M4-3 metaG (SPAdes) (version 2) | ecosystem: Host-associated > Plants > Roots > Rhizosphere >...
AGTCCCCTTCAGCGAAAGAGCCGAGAGTCGGAAACGTGGCGGTGCTGAAGGTGACAGTCCCCCTTGCAGCATTAGACTTGCCAATGGTTACACATGAAACTAAATTGAGCCGATGAAGCGCTATATCGGTCATCCACGCGTCGAGGGGAAAGCCTCCCGGCAGGCCCATGCCGACCTACCGCCGGGCACTTACGAGCGGGAGATGAGCAAGGAAGGGTTCTTCGGCCCGGCCGCCTTCTTCCACCACCGCCATCCGCCGACCGGCTGGTCGGGCTTCGAGGGCCCGCTCTCCCCGCACGCCTTCGACTTCACGAAGCTCGAAGCGGTTTCGACGCATCCCTGGTCGGCGCCGGACCTCCTCTTCAATGCGCAGGTCCGCATCCGCTTCTGGCGCGTGTCGGGAAAGATGGAGGCCCTCGCCCGCAATGCCGACGGCGACGAACTGCTCTTCGTGCACCAGGGCCGCGGCGATCTCTTCTGCGATTTCGGTCACCTCGGGTTCGAGGCCGGCGATTACATCGTGCTTCCGCGCGGAACGATGTGGCGGCTCGAATGCGCCGAGCCCGCCGCAATCCTCCTGATCGAGGCGACGAACGCCTCGTACATGCTGCCGGACAAGGGCCTGGTCGGCGGGCATGCGATATTCGATCCCGCGATGCTCGATGCGCCGCGCGTGGACGAGGCCTTCCTCGCGCAGCAGGACGAGAAGACCTGGCGCGTCGCGGTCAAGCGGCGAAACGCCTTCTCGACCGTCACCTTCCCCTACAACCCGCTCGATGCGATCGGCTGGCACGGCGACCTCTCGGTCTGCCGCATCAACGTGCGCGACATCCGCCCGCTGATGAGCCATCGCTATCACCTGCCGCCGTCGGCGCACACGACCTTCGTCGGCAACCGCTTCGTCGTCTGCACCTTCGTGCCGCGCCCGTTCGAGACGGACCCGGGCGCGATCAAGATCCCGTTCTTCCACAACAACGACGACTACGACGAAGTGATCTTCTATCACGCGGGCGATTTCTTCAGCCGCGACAACATCCACCCGGGCATGGTCACCCTGCACCCGAGCGGCTTCACGCATGGCCCGCATCCGAAGGCGCTTTCGCGGATGCTGGTGCAGTCGAAGCCCGCGACCGATGAATACGCGGTGATGGTGGACACGCGCGACGCACTCGAGATCGCGCCCGCCGCCGCTAAAGTCGAGTGGGCCGGCTACGTCGACAGCTGGAAAGGCGGAAAGTAATGAAGCTCGCATCGCTCACCGGCGGCCGCGACGGCCGGCTCGCCCTCGTGAGCCGCGACCTCTCGCGTGCCGCGTTCGCGACGGACGTCGCGCCGACGCTGCAGGCCGCGCTCGATGACTGGCGGCACGCAAAACCGGCACTCGCGGCGCTCGCCGCGGAACTCGAGGCCGGCCGCGCGAAGAGCATCGCGTTTGACGCGGATGACGCGCTTTCGCCCCTGCCGCGCGCCCACCACTGGGTCGATGGCAGCGCCTACGTCAATCACGTCGAGCTCGTTCGCAAGGCGAGAGGCGCGACGATGCCGGAGTCCTTCTGGACCGACCCGCTCGTCTACCAGGGCGGTTCGGACGATTTCCTGCCGCCGACGGCCGATGCGCTCTTCGCCAGCGAGGACTGGGGCATCGACCTCGAGGGCGAAATCGCGGTCGTGACGGACGATGTGCCGATGGGCACGAATGTGGAAGACGCGCGCGGGCACATCCAGCTCGTCATGCTCGCGAACGACTGGTCGCTCAGGAACCTGATCCCGGCCGAACTCGCAAAGGGGTTCGGCTTCTACCAGTCGAAGCCCGCGACCGCGTTCTCGCCGGTCGCAGTGACGCCGGACGAACTCGGCGAGGCGTGGAGAGACGCGCGCGTGCACTTGCCGCTCGTCGTGCACCTGAACGGCGGCCCGTTCGGTCACCCCAATGCCGGCGTCGACATGACCTTCGATTTCGGCCAGCTTATTGCGCATGCCGCGAAAACCCGCCGTCTCGGCGCCGGCACCATCGTGGGCTCCGGCACCGTCTCCAACCGCGACCGCAGCTCAGGCTCGACCTGCCTTGCCGAGCGGCGCATGCTTGAAACCCTGGAACGGGGCAAACCGATGACGTCATTCCTTTCATTCGGCGACCGCGTGCGGATCGAGATGTTCGATGCCGCGGGGCGCTCCATTTTCGGCGCGATCGACCAGCGTGTCGCGAGGTTCACCTGATGCGCGCGAAGGATGACAGCCGCCTCGCAAAGAGCGGCGCCCTAGCGCTCGAGGACCCCTCGCTCCTGCGCCAGCAGTGCTACGTGAATGGCGCCTGGCTCGATGCCGCGGGCGGCGCGACGCTGCCTGTCTACAATCCGGCGACAGGCGCAGGGCTTGGCACGGTGCCCGCCTTCGACGCGGCGGCAACCGAAAAAGCCGTGGCGGCCGCGCATGCCGCTTTTCCGGCCTGGGCCGCAAAGACGGCGAAAGAGCGCTCGGTGCTGCTGCGCCGCTGGAACGACCTCATACTCCAGAACGTCTCCGATCTCGCGAAACTCATGACCGCCGAACAGGGCAAGCCCCTCGCGGAAGCCCGGGGCGAGATCACCTATGCCGCCTCCTTCGTCGAATGGTTCGCCGAGGAAGCGAAGCGCGTCTACGGCGACGTGATCCCCGGTCACCAGCCCGACAAGCGCATCCTCGTGCTGCGCCAGCCGGTCGGCGTCGTCGCCGCGATCACGCCCTGGAATTTCCCGGCCGCGATGATCACGCGCAAGATCGCGCCGGCGCTCGCCGCGGGCTGCACGGTCGTCTGCAAGCCGGCGACCCAGACGCCTTATTCCGCGCTCGCGCTGGCCGAGCTCGCGCATCGAGCGGGCATCCCGGCAGGCGTCATCAACGTCATCACCGGCCCCGCGCGCGAAATCGGCGGCGTGCTCACCGGGGATGCGCGCGTGCGCAAGCTCTCCTTCACCGGCTCGACGGAAATCGGCAAGCTGCTGATGGCGCAATGCGCGAAGACGATGAAGAAAGTCTCGCTCGAGCTCGGCGGCAATGCGCCCTTCATTGTGTTCGACGATGCGGATCTCGATGCCGCCGTCGCGGGCGCGATCGCCTCCAAGTACCGCAACACCGGCCAGACTTGCGTCTGCGCGAACCGGCTGCTGGTGCAGGACGGCGTGTATGAGGCGTTCACCGCGAAGCTCGTGGCCGCGGTGCAGAAGCTTCGCGTCGGCGACGGGCTGGCCGGCGAGACCGAGCAGGGACCGCTGATCGACGCCGCCGCGCTCAAGAAAGTCGAGGAGCACATCGCGGATGCGACCTCGAAAGGCGCGAAGGTCGCCGCCGGTGGCCACCGCCACGCGCTCGGCGGCACGTTCTTCGAGCCGACAGTACTGACCGGTGCGACGCCCGCGATGATGGTTGCGCGCGAGGAAACCTTCGGGCCCGTCGCGGCTTGTTTTAGATTCAATTCGGAAAAAGAGGCCATAGCGATGGCCAATGACACCGAATATGGACTTGCTTCGTACCTCTACACGCGCGATCTCGCGCGCTCCTGGCGCGTGTCGGAAGCGCTCGAGTACGGCATCGTCGGGCTCAACACCGGCCTCATCTCGACGGAAGTCGCGCCCTTCGGCGGCGTCAAGGAATCGGGCACGGGCCGCGAGGGCTCGAAGTACGGGCTCCTCGACTACACCGAGATCAAGTACGTCTGCGTCGGCGGAGTCTCCTGACGCCCCGACCGGGCTTTCGTTGCATTTCAGCGACGCGCGCAAACGGGCGGAAAGCACTCCCGAGCGATTGCGGATAGGCGTCCTACATAGGCAGTTTTTCGTGACGGCGTCGATTATGTCGACACGACGCCCATGAAATCGATCACACTTACGTCACGCGTATCGCCCACGCAACAGCGCGGGCTCCTACCATTTCCGCGCGAACATCGCGCATCCCCCTGCGCGACCTCCCCTTTAAACACAGGAACCGTAATCATGAAACTCGCAAAGGCAATGATTGGCGGCCTGTTGCTCGCGGCCGCGCCGCTTGCAGCGATGGCCGAAGACATGAGCTATTCATACGTCGATCTCGGCTACGCCGAAACGGACATTGACGGCGTCGGGCCGTCGGCCGACGGCTTTGGACTGCGCGGCTCGATTGGCTTCTCGCAGAACTGGTTCGCGTTCGCCGGGTACTCGGCCGAGAGCGTCCAGGGCATCGATATCGACCAGATCTCGGTCGGCTTCGGCGGGCACTACGGCTTCACCGACAGCCTCGACCTGGTCGGTCGAGTCGGCTACTTTGAGGTCAACCTGGACGCCGGTGGCGGCGCCAATGCCGACGACAACGGCTACCTCGTGGATGCCGGCCTGCGCGGCCGGGTTGGCGATGCCGTCGAACTCGAAGGCGGCGTCCACTACACGGACCTGAGCGACGGCGGTGACGACACGGCGCTGTACATCGGCGGCCGTTTCCACTTCAACAAGACCTGGGCACTTGGCGCCGACTACCAGAGCGGCGACAACGTCTCAACGATCTTCGCCTACGTGCGCGCGAGCTTCTGAACCGGCCAAGCGCGTAAAGCGGCCGGGAGCGCAGGCTCCCGGCCGCTTTTTTTCGGCCACGGCCTTCGTTCCGCGCGCGCGGGGCTTCGGGTATCTTGAGGGCATGCGGTCCGACACCGGCGTCCTCGTCGTCAATCTCGGCACGCCCGATGCGCCGACGCCCGAGGCCGTCCGCCGTTTCCTCGCCGAGTTCCTCTCGGACCCGCGGGTCGTCGATCTGCCGCGGCTGCCCTGGCAGATCGTGCTGCGCACGTTCGTCCTGCCGTTCCGGCCCGAAAAGAGCGCGCGCGCCTATCGCGAGATCTGGACGCCGGCGGGCTCGCCGCTCCTGACCGGCACCGAGGCGCTGACACGCGCCCTCTCGCAAAAGCTTGCGGCCATGCCGGGCGAGCCGCCGGCGGTCGCCATGGGCATGACCTACGGCAATCCCTCGATCGACCATGCGCTGCAGAGACTGCGATCAGCGGGCGTCCGGCGGCTCGTCGTGCTCCCGCTCTACCCGCAGTATTCCGCGACCACGACCGCCGCGGCGCTCGACCGGGTCGACGCGGCGCTCGCGCGCTGGCCTGCGCCGCCGGAGCGGCTCCTGATCGAGGACTATCACGCCGAGCCTGACCACGTCGCGGCACTCGCGGCGAGCATCGCCGCCGCACGCACGCCCTTCGATCACCTGCTGTTCTCGTTTCACGGCATCCCGCGGCGCTATGCGGCGGCGGGCGATCCGTATGGCGAGCAGTGCCAGGCGACCGCCCGCCTCGTCGCCGCGCACCTCGCGCTCCCCGCGGAGCGCTGGTCGGTCGCATTCCAGTCGCGGGTCGGGGGCGCGCGCTGGCTCGGGCCCTACACGGAGGATCGCCTGCGCGGACTCGCGCAGGCGGGCAGCCTGCGCCTCGCGGTCGCCTGCCCCGGATTCGCGGTGGATTGCCTCGAGACGCTCGAGGAAATCGCGATCCGCGGCGCGGCGACGTTCATCAATGCCGGCGGGATCGACTTCGAGTACATCCCGGCGCTCAACGACTCCGCCGCGCAGGTCGATTGCCTCGCGCGCCTCGTCCGGGAGCACCTGCCGTGATCGGACGCTTTCACGAAGTGAGCGTGCACGCGCCGGACGTACTGGAGTCGATCGAGTTCTACGAGCGCCTCGGGTTTACGCAGGTCACGACGGGCGAGGCTTTCCCGTACCCGTATGCGGCGGTCGCCGACGGGCGGCTCGCGATCGGCCTGCACGGGCACGAACTCGCGCAGTCGCCGCTCCTGTCCTTTGTGCTCCCGGATCTCCTCGACCACATCGGCGCGATCGAGCGCGGCGGCGTCGAGATCATCGACCGGCGCCTCGGCGAGGACGTCTTCAACGAAGCAAGCCTCGAAGCAGCGGGCCAGGTGATTCGCCTGCTCGAGGCGCGCACGCATTCGCCGTCGCCGCAGGGTCCGGGCGAAACTTCGCTGCTCGGCTGGTTCGAGGAGTTCGTGCTGCCGGTCGCCGACATGAAGCGCGCGGAAGCCGAGTGGGAGCGGCTCGGCTTCGTGCCGGCGGAGGAAGGCGATGAGCCCTATCCGCACATCGGGCTCACGAGCGACTCCTTGAACGTCGCGCTGCTGCCACCGGGCGTGCTCAAGCGGCCCGCGTTGATGTTCGCGGATGCCGAAATGCCCATGCGCGTCGTCAAACTCAAGGAAGCCGGCTTCGAGTTCGCTCGCCGGCTGCCGGGGAATCTCGACGCCGCGCGGCATGCGCTCCTCGTCGCGCCGGAAGGCACGCAACTGCTGTTGACGACGACGGCATGATGCGCGCGACGCTTGCGGTCCTCGTCCTCCTCGCCGCGCCTACCGCCAGGGCCTGGGTGCCCTGCGAGCAGAAAGACATCACACCGCCGCAGCCGATCCAGCGCGAGGCACCCCCGTATCCGCAGGCCGTGCGCGAGCTCGGGATCGAAGGCACGGTCGAAGTTGATGTCACCGTGCTGCGCGATGGCAGTGTCGGCTGGGTGCACATCGTCCGCGCGGAGCCGCGCGGTTACTTCGAGCAGGCGGCGGCAGAGGGCGTGCGCCGCTGGCGTTTTTCGCCGGCGATGCAGGATGGCCAGCCGATCGAGTGCCGCCTGCGCACGCGCGTGCGCTTTGCGCTCACCGACGCGGCGGCGACCGTCGAAGGCCTTTCCAGCGGCGACCGGCCGCAGCCGATCTATCCGGCCGCGCTCCTGCAGGCGCGCATCGAAGGCTACGCCGAGGTCGAGTACGACCTCGACGCCAGTGGCGTCGTCAAGAACGCGAAACTCTCCGCTGCGATGCCGCGCGGAGAATTCGAGAAAGCGGCGCTCGCGGCCGTGCGCGGCTGGCACGGGCCCGCCAGCGAATCGGCGCTGCGCCATGAGACGAGGCGCTTCGACTTCCGCCTGCCCGATACCCGCCTCGACGTCGTGCCGCCGACGCTGCTCGCGAGCGCCCCCTTCCCGATGACCGCCTGCGAGCGGCACATGACCGGCCGGGTCGTGCTCGAAGTCGAGACCGAGTCTTCCGGCCAGGTGCGCGCAGCCCGCATCCTGGCCGCGGAACCGGCCGGGCTCTTCGACCGCACAGCGCTCACGGTCGCCCGCGGATCGAAGCTCTCGCCCGCCTATCGCGACGGCCAGCCGATCGCGGCGACCGCGCTTCTCACACTGCACTTCGCCCCGGAGCGCGCCACCTGCCCCGGAATGCAGTCGCCGGACCGCGAGCCGCCCGCGGGCAACCGCCCGCCGCCGCGGGTGACGCAGCACGATGAACGGCCTGCCTCCCGCGCCGAATGGTGGGATACGCTGTCCCGGGACGACGGCTAGCCGGTACCATGGACGCTTCGCCGCCGCCGGCGGCACTGCGGTTCCACGGGGGTTCCCGATGAAGTTCCTTTCGACCGCGGCGCTCGAAAGGAACTTCATCGGGAACGCGTTTTCAGCGGCCGCCGACGAAGGCATGTGGACCTTCGACAATCCGCCCGCCGCTGCCATCAAGCAGAAATACGGCGTCAAGCTCGATTCGGCCTGGCTCAACCATGTGCGCGAATCCACCGTGCGCCTCGAGACGGGATGCACCGGCTCCTTCATCTCGGGCGACGGCCTGATCCTCACGAACCACCACTGCGCCGAGGACTGCGTCTCGCAGATTTCCTCCGAAGGCCATGACCTCAACGCCGATGGCTTCCTCGCGGGCACGCGCGAGAAAGAGGTCAAGTGCGAGGAAGATGCCGTGTCGGTCCTGGTCGGGACCGAAGACGTGACCGCCAAGGTCGCGGCCGCCCTCGCGGGCGTCGCGCCGGACAAGGTCGTCGAGGCCCGCCGCGCCGCGCTCACGAAACTCGAGCAGGCCTGCGAGGAGGAATCGAAGAAGGCCAAGGGCGGCGCGCTCAAGTGCGAACGCGTCGCGCTCTACCAGGGCGGCCAGCACTGGCTCTACAAGTACCGTCGCTACGACGATGTGCGCCTCGTGTTCGTGCCGGAGCGCGACATCGCGGCCTTCGGCGGCGACCCGGACAACTTCCAGTTCCCGCGCTGGTGCCTCGACATGTCGATCCTGCGCGCCTATGAGAACGGCAAGCCGGCCAAGACGCCGAATCACCTGCGCTTCAACTGGGGTGGCGCGCAGCCGGGCGACGCGGTGTTCGTCTCCGGCCACCCAGGCGACACCGATCGCCTCCTGACCACGTCGCAGCTCGCGCTGCAGCGCGACACCTACCTGCCGTTCTGGCTGCTTCGATATTCGGAGCTGCGCGGCCGCATGATCCAGTACTCGAAGACAGGCGACGAGCCGCGCCGCACGGCCGAGTCCTACCTGAACCAGATCGAGAACTCGATCAAGGTGCGCCGCAAGCAGTTCGATGCCCTGCTCGATCCGGCGCTGCTCGAGAACGCAGCAGCGAAAGAAAAGGCGCTGCGCGAATCCGTCGCCAGCAACGCCTCGCTCGCCTCGGCCAGCGGGGCCTGGGACGAAATCGCGAAAGCCCAGGACACCTGGCGCAACATCCTCGTGCGGCATGCCTTCATCGAGGGCGCGGCCGCGTTCAACGGCCAGCTCTTCCAGCATGCCCGCGCGCTCGTGCGCTCCGCGGCCGAGCGCACCAAGCCGAACGAGACGCGCCTGCCGGAGTACACGGAGTCGCGTTTGCCGGCCGTGCTGCAGAACCTCAAGGCCGACGCGCCCATCTATCCGGACTTCGAGGTGCTGCGGCTCTCCTTCGGGCTCGAGCGCATGCGCGAGTGGCTCGGCCCGGACGACCCGGTCGTGCGTCGCGTGTTCGGCAACGACTCGCCGGACACGCTCGCCAACCGCCTCGTGCGCCAGAGCTCGCTCGTCGACGCCTCCGCACGCGTTGCGCTGTACGAGGGCGGGCAGGCCGCGATCGACGCGAGCCAGGACCCGATGATCCGCCTCGCCGCCGCGGTGGACCCGGACGCGCGGGCGCTGCGCAAGCAGTTCGAGGAAGAGGTCGATGGCCCGACGCAGCGCGGTCAGGAGGAGATCGCAAAGGCGCGCTTTGCCGAATACGGCACGAGCATCTACCCGGATGCGACCTTCACGCTTCGCCTCTCTTACGGCGCCATGAAAGGCTGGGTCGAGAAGGGGCAGGAAGTCCGGCCGTGGACCGAGCTCTCGCGCGCCTTCGAGCGCGCGACCGGCGAGCCGCCGTTCAAGATTCCGCCGCGCTGGATGGCCGCGAAGGACCGCCTCGACATGTCGACGCGGGCGAACTTCACGACCGACAACGACATAGTTGGCGGCAACTCCGGCAGCCCGATGCTGAACGCGAAGGGAGAGATCGTGGGCCTTGCCTTCGACGGCAACATCCACTCGATCTCGGGCAGCTACTGGTTCGACGAGCGGATGAACCGCTCGGTCGGCGTGCACCCGGCCTTCATCCGGACCGCGCTCGAAAAGGTCTACGACGCGAAGGCGCTGCTCGCCGAAATCGACGCGAAATAGCCCGACGCGGCACCGCAGACAGAAGCGCCCGCGACCTCACGGCCGCGGGCGCATTTTTTTGCGCGGCGATCCGCTTCAGGGCCGGGCGGCGGCCCGAAAAGACCTCACGCAAACCAGCCGCGGATCATCTCCAGCACCTGGTCGTAGTGCAGGCCGGCGTAGAGCACGAGAATCATGAGGCCGCCGACATAGAGCGCAGAGATGAGCGTCACGACGTAGCCGAGGACGATCACGCCGCCGTCGCGCTCGGCCATCCCGAAGCAGAGCAGGATGACGGCGAGCGCGGGCAGCGAATTGACGAACGGGATGAGCGGCAGGGGCGCCATCAGGAGCAGCACGGCAAGCAGGATCAGGGCGCCGTTCAGCGCATTGACTGCACGGCCGCCGGTCAGCCCGAGCCAGCGCGGCCGGACCAGGTGCTCGAAACGCTCCGCCCAATCGTGCACTTTTCCCAGCACGCTTCGCACGGTCGTCGCCGGCAGGCTCCGGTTCAGCAGGCGCTCGGGCAGCCACGGCACGCGGCTCAGCATCACCGCGAACCCGATCAGCAGCATCGGCATGCCGAGCACGGTGCTCATGCCCGGAACCGTGATCGGCAGCAGGAAGGGTGCGGCGAGCACGCCGCAGAACACGAGCAGTCCCTGCTCGCCGAGCAGCGCGACGAGATCGCGCAGGGTCACGGAGGGATCGCGCACGGCGGCCGCGGCCGTGGCGAGCGCGGCCGACATGCGGACCTCCGGATTGCGGAACCGGACCGCCGTCACGATCCGCGCCTCGCTTCCAGCGTCACGCTCACCTCGAAGTCGTCGCGCACCTTGAGTACGCCAAGCGCAACGGTAAACGGCACGAGGCCGACGTCGGCATGCGTCAGGTGAAGATCCGCATGCGCTTTCAGGTGATCGCCCTCGATCGCGACGGTGAACGGCGCGGCGACCACGTGCTCTCCGCCCGCGAGCGAGGCGCGCACTTGCGCCTGGTAGCTGCCAGATTCGCCGGAGAGCGATTCGGACGTGAGCTTCATCACGCCGAAATTGGCGGCATTCAGGAGCTTCTCGCCCAGCATGTTGTGGCGCGTGCCTTCGGCGTCCTTCGCCGGCACCGGCGCGGCGAAGTCGCCGCCGGCGGCGGCGCGAGCCGCTTCATCGTCCACGACCAGCGACTCGAGCGGCAGCGACAGCTCGAAGCTCGTTGCCGTCAGCGGCTCACGTACCATGATTTCGCCCGCGACCTGGTCCGACGTGATCAGGTGATTGTGGCCGAGCTTCTGCATCGGGCCGTCACGGTAGACGCGCACTTCGAGTGTCGAGGAGACAACTTTCCAGGCCTCGCCCGGTGCCGGCGCGGGCGCAGCGGGCACGGCGGCCGCGGGGGGCGCCTCCTCGCGCGGCGGCACGGCGCAACCGGCGAGAATCACGAGGACGGGCCACAAGAACTTGCGCATCGGCGTATTCTCCAAGACTTGATGCCAGCACGAAACTCCACCCTGCGCTACGGTTATGTCGCGCAGTCCCTGCATTGGGTGATCGTCGCGCTGCTGATCGTCCAGGTGACGCTCGGCACGATCGCCGACGACCTGCCGCTGGGGTTCGAGAAGCTGGTGACTCTCGCGCGGCACAAGTCCTTCGGCATTACGATACTCGGACTCGCGGTCATCCGTCTCGCCTGGCGGTGGATCAGCCCGCCCCCGCCCCTGCCGCCGATGCCGCGATGGCAGCACCTGGCGGCAAATCTGAATCACTGGGCGCTATACGCGATCCTGTTTGCGATGCCGCTTTCAGGGTGGATGATGTCCTCGGCATCGAATATCCCGGTGAGCTGGTTCGGCTTCGTGCAGTTGCCGGACCTCGTCGGGCCGGACAAGGCGCTCAAGGCGCGCTTTCTCGACCTGCATCACCTGCTCGCGTGGTTCCTCTACGCTCTCGCCGGCCTGCACATCGCCGCGGCCGTTAAGCATCAGTTCATCGACCGGGATGGATTATTGATGCGGATGCTTCCTGGGAGGTCGCGATGATTCTCCGCGCACTGCTGATCGCCCTCGTACTCTGCCCGGCCGCCTCCGCGG
>Ga0207659_10002226_pt1 | contig 11551 bp, 10 predicted proteins | sample KBSM43metaG_FD_184330 | JGI IMG/M metagenome (GOLD analysis project Ga0207659, IMG submission 184330) | Miscanthus rhizosphere microbial communities from Kellogg Biological Station, Michigan, USA - KBS M4-3 metaG (SPAdes) (version 2) | ecosystem: Host-associated > Plants > Roots > Rhizosphere >...
ATGATCGATCGCGTGAACGCGATCTACGACTATCACAAGGCCTTCGCCGCGCTCGAGAACGCGGTCGGGCGTCCCCTCCGCTAACCCCCCGAGAGACTGATATGAGCAAGCGCGTGAAGTGGTCCGTGGCCGGCGGGGTGGTCCTCGTCGTGGTCCTGATCGGCGGGCTGACCGCCGCGAAGGGCAAGAACAAGGCAGTCGAGGTGCGCACCGAGCAGGTGCAGCCGCGCGACCTCGTCGCGTCGGTCACGGCGAGCGGCCAGGTCCGGCCGCAGACCAAGGTCGACCTCAGCTCCGACATCACGGGCAAGATCGTCCGCCTCGCGGTGAAGGAAGGCCAGATGGTCACGCAGGGTCAGTTCCTCCTCCAGATCGATCCGCAGCAGCAGGAAGCCGCGGTGCAGCGCTTCGAGGCGGCGCTCGCCTCCAGCCGCGCGCAGCTCGCCCAGGCGCAGGCGAACCTGCTCCAGGCGCAGAAGAGCTACGAGCGCACGGCGCAGATCAAGAAGGCGAACCCGCAGCTCATCTCGGACGAGAACCTGGAGCAGCTGCGGACGGCGGTCGAGGTGAACGAGGCGCTGTACCAGTCGGCGCGGCACTCGGTCGACCAGTCGAGCGCCGCGGTGCGCGACGCCCGCAGCTCACTCGGCAAGACGACGATCTACGCGCCGATGTCCGGCCGCGTGACGCGGCTGAACGTCGAGAACGGCGAGACGGCCATCATGGGCACGCTGAACAAGGATGCCGCCACGCTGCTCACGATCGCCGACATGAGCGTGCTCGAGACGAAGGTGAAGGTGGACGAGACCGACGTCGCCCGCATCTCCCTCGGCGACTCGGCGGTCATCCAGATCGACGCCTTCCCCGACACGACGTTCATCGGCCGCGTGACGAAGATCTCGAACAGCGCCGTGAAGACGGCCGCGCAGCAGCAGGCGAACGCCGATCAGGCGGTCGACTACGAGGTGACGATCCAGCTGCTCAACACCCCTTCCGAGACCCGCCCCGACTTCTCCGCCACGGCGAAGATCATCACGGACTCGCGCAGGAACGCGCTATCCATCCCGATCATCGCGCTTACCGTTCGTGAGAACGAGGCACTGGCGAAGGAGGATACCGCGGTCGGACTCGGCAAGCCGAAGCCGAAGAAGGAGGTCGGGAAGAAGGACGTCGAGGGCGTGTTCGTCGTCGGCGCCGACAACAAAGTCACCTTCCGCCCCGTAAAGGTAGGGGTCGCCGGCGAGAAGCACTTCGAGGTCCTGAGTGGGCTGAAGCAGGGCGATCGCATCGTTGCCGGCACCTATCAGGCGATCCGCGAATTGAAGGATGGCGCCCTGATTCGCGAAGCGAAGGTCGACACCAAGAAGCCACAGGCCAAAACGTGAGCCAGGACATCGTACAGGACTCCCTCGAAGCGCCGCTCGGCTCCACCGCCGAGCGGCAGGCCGTCGTCGGCGCGGCCGGCGCGACGCCCGGGCAGGACTGGGTGATCGTGACGCGTGGCATCAAGCGCGAGTACGACATGGGCGGCGAAGTCGTGCGTGCACTGCGCGGCGTGGACGTCGCGATTCGCCGGAACGAGTACGTGGCGATCATGGGTCCGTCCGGCTCGGGCAAGTCGACGCTGATGAACGTCATCGGCTGCCTCGACACGCCCAACGCCGGCGAGTACTGGCTCAACGGCACGCAGGTGTCGAAGATGTCGGACGACGCGCTGGCGCGGGTGCGGAACAAGGAGATCGGCTTCGTCTTCCAGACGTTCAACCTGCTGCCCCGCGCGAGCGCGCTGCACAACGTGGAGCTGCCGCTTGTCTACGCCGGCGTCCCCGGTGACGAGCGCCGCCGCCGCGCGAAGGAAGCGCTCGAGCGCGTCCAGCTCGGCGGTCGCATCGACCACCGGCCGAACGAGCTGTCAGGCGGTCAGCGGCAGCGCGTCGCGATCGCACGCGCCCTGGTGAACAACCCCTCGATCCTCCTCGCCGACGAGCCGACCGGTAACCTGGACTCGGCCACCTCGGAGGAGATCATGAAGGTGTTCGAGAGTCTCGCCGACCAGGGCCAGACGGTGATCATGGTGACCCACGAGCCCGACATCGCCTCGCACGCGCGGCGCATCATCGTGCTCCGCGACGGCATGGTCCACAGCGACGAGCGCCGCTCGGCGTTCGTCGAGAAGCTCGGCCTGCCCGCGTAGGCGGAACGACATGCCGTTCGTCGAGGCGATCCGGCTCGCGCTGAAGCAGATCTGGGTGCAGAAGCTCAAGAGCTTCTTCACCCTGCTCGGCGTGATGATCGGCGTCACCTTCCTCATCGCCGTGGTGTCGATCGTGGGCGGCATGAGCCGCTACATGACCGACCAGGTCGTCGGGAAGATCATGGCGGTCAACTCGTTCGAGCTGCGGCATCGTCCCAACATCAACCTCGGTGAGATGACCGAGGAGCGCTGGCGCGAGCTGCGCCGCCGTCCGCGCATCAAGGAATCGGACATCCAGCCGGTGGCCGACGCGCTGCCCCCTGACGTGAAGTGGGCCGCCGTCGGGAACGACAACCTGAGCGCGCAGTCGAAGTACGTCGCGAAGCCGCGCCAGGTGCTCGCCTTCACCGTGACCGACGACTACTTCGACGTGAAGAAGATGGAGCCGGTGAGCGGCCGACTCTTCTCGCCACAGGAGTTCGAGCGCGGGATGCCGGTGATCGTCATCGGGCAGGACGTCGCCAACTATTTCTTCCCCGCCCTCGACCCGGTGGGGCGCGAGCTCGTCGTGCGCGGCATCCCCTACACGGTCGTCGGCGTGATGGAGAAGCAGGGCAGCGCGTTCGGGATCTCGTTCGACAAGTTCATCGTCGCGCCGCACAAGTCGGCCCTGAACCGGTACGTCAACGCGCACAACGTGATCGACGCGATCATGATCCAGACGCCGAGCCGCGAAGGGATGCTCTCGACGATGGAGACCGTGCGACAGGTGATGCGGGCGCGGCACCATCTGCGCCCGAGCCAGAAGGACGACTTCGAGCTCGAGACCTCGGACTCGGCCCTGGAGTTCTGGAACAAGATCAAGAGCTACCTCGTGTTCGCCGGTGTCGCACTCCCGGCGATCGGGCTCGTCGTCGGCGCCATCGTCATCATGAACATCATGCTCGTGGCCGTCGCCGAACGGACGCGCGAGATCGGGATCCGGAAGTCGCTCGGCGCGCGGCGGCGGGACATCATGAGCCAGTTCCTCGTCGAGAGCGCGACGCTGAGCACCGTGGGTGCGGCGTTCGGCGTGGCGACCGGCTTCGCGTTCGCGAAGCTCATCGCCGCCGTCACGCCACTGCCGGCGGCGGTCGAGCTCTGGTCCGTGCTCGTCGGCATCGGCATCGGGGCCGGCGTGGGGATCGTGGCGGGGGTCTACCCCGCGAGCCGCGCGTCGCGGCTCGATCCCATCACCGCGCTGCGCGCGGAGTAGCGAATGGCCAACCTCCAGCAGCGGATCCACGTCCTCCGTGAGGGCGTGACGATCGCGATCGACTCGATCCGCTCCAACAAGGTGCGCGCCGGCCTGACGATCCTCGGCATCGCCGTCGGCGTGTTCGTGGTGGTCGTGATCTCGGCGGCCATCCACGGCATCAATGCCAGCGTCGCGAAGGATCTCGAGAGCACCGGTCCGACGACGTTCTTCGTCTCGCGCTTCCCGATCAGCTTCGAGGCGTGCGACGGCACGGACGAGACGTGCAAGTTCTTCCGCAATCCGCGGCTCACGCTGACCGACGTCGACGCGCTCCAGCGGCTCCCGACGGTGCGCACGGCCGGTGCGCGGCTCGACACGCAGCGCAACATCGCGTACAAGGACCGCCGCCTCCGGAGCGTCGACGTCAACGCCTTCACCGGTAATTGGCAGCAGATCGACGGCGGCGGCGACATCTATCCGGGGCGCAACTTCACCCAGAACGAGGCGACGACGGGTGAGCGCGTCGTCGTGATCAACGACGAGCTGGCCAAGCAGGCGTTCGGCGATTCGGATCCGCTCGACAAGACGATCGAGATCGGCGACGTGCCGTTCAAGGTGCTCGGGATCTACCACTACCAGGCGAGCTTCCTCTCGGGCGGCAACAAGCCACGGGCGATCGTGCCGATCGAATCGGCGCGCAAGCACCTCAAGGTGAACTGGAACGACATCGGGATCGCCGTCATTCCGCTGGCGGGAGTGACGCGTGCCGAGGCGATCGACGACGTGATCGCGGCGATGCGCGGCCGGCATGCCCTGCGGCCGGGCACGGACAACGACTTCGCGATCATCACGCAGGACCAGCTGTTCGAGGTCTACAACAAGATCTTCGGCGCCTTCTTCCTCGTGATGCTCGTGCTGTCGGCCGTCGGTCTGATCGTCGGCGGCGTGGGCGTGATCGCGATCATGATGATCTCGGTCACCGAGCGCACCCGCGAGATCGGCGTCCGCAAGGCACTCGGCGCGACACGGGCCACGATCCTCTGGCAGTTCCTGGTCGAGGCGGTGACGCTCACGGGGATCGGAGCGATCATCGGGCTCGTCCTCGGCACCGGCGCTGCCCTGCTGATCAAGAGCCTGACGCCGGTCGCGGCGAGCGTCCCGCCGATCGCCGTCGTGGCCGCTCTGGCGACCAGCTGCGTGACGGGCGTGCTGTTCGGAATGCTGCCGGCGGCCAAGGCGGCCAAGCTCGATCCCGTCGTGGCGCTGCGATACGAGTAGTACCTGCCGCTGCTCAGGAACGGCGGAGCCGTACTTCGTACGCTGTAGCAGTACGTAGCTGGACCCGCGCGACGACGTCCACGAAGGCTCCGACGCCACTCACCGATACGCTCCAACACGGCGTATAGGTCCGAGTGGCGTCCAATCATTCGAGGGGGCAGCATGCCAGTCTCGGTACGGCCGCGTACGAAGTACCCCGTACAGCGGTGCCTTCACAGGTATGCCTTTACGAGTCTGACACTTCCTCCCCCGCCCTCCCGTAGGCCTCGTACCTCCACCCTCCAGGCGACGTATGCCCTTCCACGAGGCCGTCCGGCTCGCGCTCCAGCAGATCCGTGTGCAGAAGCTCAAGAGCTTCTTTACCCTGCTCGGCGTGATGATCGGGGTCATGTTCCTCATCGCTGTCGTGTCCATCGTCACGGGCATGAGCAAGTACGTCGAGGAGGACTTCGCGGGCCGCGTGCTGGGCGCGAATACCTTCACCCTCCGCCGCTTCCCCTGGTTCGGGAACAACGTCACCGAGGAGATGTGGCGGGAATGGCAGCGGCGGCCGCGGGTGTTCCACAGCGACGTCGCAATCATCCGTGACGCGCTCCCCGCCGGGACCAACTATGCCGTCGAGAGCCAGGAGAACCTCACGGCCACGAGCAAGTACGCGCGGGCGCGTCAGCTCGAGGCCCACGCGGTCGAAGGCGACTACTTCACGATCAAGAAGCTCGACCTGAAGGACGGGCGCGTCTTCTCCCAGCAGGAAGCGGAGCTCGGCGCGCCCGTCGTCGTGATCGGCGACGAGATCGCGGGCTACTACTTCGAGGGGCTCAACCCCATCGGTCGCGAGCTGCGGATCGGCGGCATGCCGTACACCGTCATCGGCGTCATCGAGCACCAGGGAAGCCTGTTCGGCCAGTCGATGGACGCCACGGCGTACGCGCCATTCGGATCCCCGCTGCATCGCCTGACCAATCCGCGCGGCGACATCGACGGGCTGATGGTGCAGGCGCCGAACGCGGTGATGATGGACGAGGCGATGGAGATCACCCGCGAGGTGCTGCGCGGCACGCGGCACCTGCGACCCGGCATCCCCGACAACTTCGTGATGGAGACGTCGGAGACCGCGCTCGCCTCCTTTCAGAAGACGAAGACCATCATGACCATCGCCGGCACGGCGCTGCCGGCGATCAGCCTCGTCGTCGGCGGTCTGGTGATCATGAACATCATGCTCGTCGCGGTCGCCGAGCGGACGCGCGAGATCGGCGTGCGGAAGTCGCTCGGCGCACGACGCAAGGACATCCTCCGCCAGTTCCTCGTCGAGAGCGCCACCCTGAGCACCCTGGGCGCGATGCTCGGGATCGGGCTCGGATTGCTGGGCGCCAAGATCATCTCCTGGACCACACCGCTCCCCGCCGCCGTCGCGCCCTGGTCGCTCGTCGCGGCGACGCTGCTCGGCACCGTGGTCGGCATCACCTCCGGCGTCTACCCGGCGCGCCGCGCGGCGCGGCTCGACCCCATCGACGCGCTGCGGCAGGAATGACCATGCGAATCATCACATCCGTCAGCCAGGCGTTCGAGGGGGTCGGCATCGCATTCGACTCGCTGCGCTCGAACAAGGTCCGCGCCGCGCTCACGATCATGGGCGTCGCGCTGGGCGTGTTCGTCGTCGTCGCGATGTCGTCCGTCGTGAAGGGCATCAACGAATCGTTCCGGCGCGATCTCGAGGCGTCGGGACCGACGTCGTTCTTCATCTATCGTCGGCCGATCGGCGGCTTCTCGCGACCCCCCGAGTGGACACGCAGCAATCCGGGGATCACGCTCGAGGAGGTGCGGATGCTCGAGCGGATCCCGACCATACGCGCCGTCACCGCGCACGTCGGGATGCGCGCCGGGTTCCGCTATCGCGACAAGAACATTCCCCAGGCGGGGATGGAGGTCTACACCCCGAACTGGGTCGACGTCGATGGCGGCGACATCTATCCGGGCCGCAGCTTCACCTACGCCGAGAACGCCAAGGGCGCCAAGGTCGCGCTCGTGAACGACAAGCTCGCCGCGCAGCTGTTCGGCGAATCCGAGCCGCTCGACAAGATCATCAAGATCGACAACGTCGACTTCCAGGTGATCGGGCTGTACCACTACACGGCCAGCCCGATGGGCACGCCGACGTCCGGCGGGCAGGGCGACGCGCCGAAGGCGATCATCCCGTACGAGTCGGGCAAGCGCCACCTCAACATGTGGCTGCGCGGCACCGACCTGATCGTGAAGCCGCGCGCCGGCGTGTCGACGCAGGAAGCGGTCGACGACGTGACCGCCGCGCTGCGCGGCTATCGCGCGCTGCGCCCGAGCCAGCCGAACAACTTCGAGATCATCACGCAGGACCGTCTCTGGTCGATCTACACGAAGCTGTTCGGAACCTTCTTCATCGTCGGACTCGCGCTCTCCTCGGTCGGCCTGATGGTCGGGGGCGTGGGCGTGGTCGCGATCATGATGATCTCGGTCACGGAGCGCACCCGCGAGATCGGCGTTCGCAAGGCGCTCGGCGCGACGCGGTGGACGATCCTCTGGCAGTTCCTCGTCGAGGCGGTGACGCTGACGGGAATCGGCGCCTCGGTCGGTCTCGCGCTCGGCATCGCCCTGGCGATCGGCGTGCGTACGGCATGGCCCGCCGTGCCGGCGACGACGTCGTGGAGCACGGTCGCCGCCGCACTGGGGATCAGCGCGGTCACCGGCATCCTGTTCGGGATGCTCCCGGCGATCAAGGCGGCGCGGCTGGATCCGGTAGTGGCCCTGCGATACGAGTAGGCGCGCGCTCAATCGCGCGCGTCTATATTCCCCCCGATGCCAGCCGATTCGACGCAGCCGGGGGGGCCCGCTCCCGTCACGATCCTCGCGATCGCCGCGCACCGTGACGACGTCGAGCTCACCTGCGGCGGCACACTCATCAAGGCGGCCAAGCTCGGGCAGCGGACGGCGATCCTCGATCTGACGCAGGGCGAGATGGGGACGCGCGGCTCCGCCGAGCTTCGGCGACGGGAAGCGGACCGCGCCGCCGAGATCATCGGCTGCAGCGCGCGAGAGAATCTCGAGCTGCCCGATGCCGCGATCGAGAACACGCCTCGCACCCGCACCGCTCTCGCCCGGGTGATCCGACGCTACCGTCCACGCGTCGTGATCGCGCCGCCGCTCGAAGGGAGGCATCCGGACCACCGCGTCTCGGCGCAGCTCATTCGCGACGCGTGCTTCGTCGCCGGACTGGCCAAGCTCGCGCCCGACGTGCCGAAGCACCGGCCGCACAAGATCGTCCACTCGCTCGCGTACCGGCAGGACTTCATCCGCCCCACGTTCGTCGTCGACATCTCCGACGAGTTCGCGCAGAAGATGGCCGCGGTGCGATGCTACGAATCGCAGTTCGAGGGAGAGATCCAGGCCGGCGAGATCTACCCGAACGGCGAGCCGCTCTACGACATCGCCACGCACTACGCGGCGACGTACGGCGCGCTGATCCGCACGCGCTATGGCGAGCCGTTCTTCACCACGGAGATGATGCGCGTCGACGACGTCGGCTCGCTCGAGGTCGCGACCTTTTGACCGGCGCGCGGCGCGGTGACGACGCCGAGGTCACGTACGGCTCGTACCTCGCGCTCGACCAGCTGCTGTCGCTCCAGCATCCGCGCTCCGTGCCCGAGCACTCCGACGAGCTGCTGTTCATCGTCGTGCATCAGGCGAGCGAGCTGTGGTTCAAGGAGATCCTCCACGAGCTGGATGCGCTGATCGACGTCCTGTCGCGCGGCGAAGCGGAGTTCGCGCTCTTCCGCATGGGGCGCATCAATGCGCTCATGCGGATCGTCTCGGCGCAGCTCTCGGCGCTCGAGACGCTGCCACCGCAGCATTTCGCGGAATTCCGGCGCTACCTCGGCAGCTCCAGCGGATCGCAGAGCGTACAGTTCCGCGCCATCGAGGCCGCGTCGGGGCTGCGGGAGCCGCATTTCATGCACGTCCTGGCCGAGCACGGCGACATTCCGCCGCTCGTCCAGCGAGCACTCGGTCGTCCGACGCTGCAGGAGCTCTTCCTCGCGCTGTTGCGCACGCGCGGCGTGGAGCTCGAGGCGCTCTACGTCGGCGAGCGGCCCACGACGCTGTTCTTCCTCGCCGAGGCGCTGCTCGAGTACGAGCAGCAGTTCGGGCTCTGGCGGTTCCACCACGTGCAGCTGGTGGAGCGCGTGCTCGGTCCGCTCACGGGCGGCACGGGTGGCACGCTCGGCGCGAAGTATCTGGCCCGGACGATCGACCAGAAGTTCTTCCCCGATCTGTGGGCGGTGCGAGGCAAGTTCTTCGGCACGCAGGGATAGGTGCTGTACGACGTCTCGGTGGCCGTGCGCGTCGGCACGCCGGAGTGGCCGGGCGACGCGCCGTTCGGATGCGGATGGACGACACGCATCGCCGACGGCGCGACGGTGAACCTGTCGAGCATCTCGGGAAGCCCGCACGTCGGCACCCACGCGGACGCTCCCCTCCACGTGCACGACGGGTGGCCGGCCAGCGACGCGCTGCCCCTCGCTGCGTTCGTCGGCGACGCGCTCGTGCTCGACGTCAGTGCGTGCGCGGCGGGACCGATCCCGCTCGCCGACGACGATCCGCGCCTGGCCGGCGTCGAGCGGCTGCTGCTTCGCACGGGTCGCACGATCGCCGCTGGTGCGTTCCCGACGGCGTGGCCGGTGCTGGCGGTCGAGACCGCGGCCGCGCTGGCCGCACGCGGCCTCAAGCTGGTCGGAGTGGATGCGCCGTCGGTGGACGAGCGCGAGAGCCGAACGCTCGACGTCCATCGGGCCCTGTTCGGCGGCGGCACGTTCGTGCTGGAGAACCTCGATCTGCGCGCGGTTCCGGAGGGACGATACGAGCTCATCGCGCCGCCACAGCGCCTCGTCGGGCTCGACGCCGCCCCCGTGCGAGCGGTGCTGCGTACGACCTGAGTCGGCCTCGCGCGGCCGCTCCCTGCGCCGTTAGCTTTCGAGCGTATGCCCGAGCCAGTCTACTTCGACCACGCCGCCACCACCCCCGTCCGCGAAGAGGTGTTGGCCGCGATGCAGCCCTTCTTCGGGCCGCGTTTCGGCAACCCGTCCAGCATGCACCGATGGGGACGCGAGGCGCGCACGGCGCTCGACGAGGCGCGCGAGCGCGTCGGTCGATGTCTGGGCGCGTCTCCGGACGAGATCGTCTTCACCTCGTGCGGCACCGAGGCGGACAACATGGCACTCATCGGCGTCTGGCGTGCGCGGCGCGGCGAAGCTGGCCGCAGGGCCGCCGTGTCGACGCCGATCGAGCACAAGGCCGTGCTGGGCGCACTGCACGAGATCGCGAAGGAGGGGGGCGAGGAGCGGCTGCTCGCCGTGGACCCGAATGGTCGCGTCGAGGCAGCGTCGTTCGATGCGCTGGTGCGCGAGGATGCGGCGGTCTGTTCGGTGATGTGGGTGAACAACGAGATCGGCACGCTGCAGGACGTACCGTCGATGGCCGAGCGGGCCAGAAGCCGCGGCGTGGTGTTCCACACCGATGCCGTCCAGGCGTTCGGCAAGGTCGAGATCGACGCGCGCCGCACGCCGTTCGACCTGCTGTCCATCTCGGGCCACAAGATCGGCGCGCCGAAGGGAATCGGCGCGCTGTTCATCCGGCGCGGCACACCGATGGAGCCCCTGCTGTTCGGCGGATCCCAGGACCGCGGCCGCCGGCCGGGGACGGAGAACGTCGCGATGGCCGTCGGGCTGGCCGTGGCCGCGGAGCTCGCCGTCGCCGAACGCGAGGAGGAGTGCCGACGGCTCGAGGCTCTCCGCGACCGACTCGAGTCGGCGGTGCTCGCGCGGGTTCCCGACGCGGTGATCCACGGCCGGAGCGTGTCGCGCGCACCGCACATCTCGAACATCTCGGCGCCGGGTACTGAGAGCGAGTCGATGCTCATCGCGCTCGACCTGCGCGGCATCGCCTGCTCCGCCGGCTCGGCGTGTCAGAGCGGGAGCATCACGCCGTCGCACGTGCTCGCGGCGATCGGCGTGTCGACCGACGTGGCCAAGGCGGCGATCCGCTTCAGCCTCGGTGCGCTCACCACGGACGCGAGCATCGATCGCGTGGCCGAAGTGTTCCCGATGCTGGTGGAGAAGGCGCGCCGCCTCGCCCCGGCGTGAGCGTCTGATGCGCGAGCGGGTGCTGGTCGCGATGAGCGGTGGCGTGGACTCGTCCGTCGCCGCCGCGCTGCTCGTGCGGCAGGGCTACGACGTCGTCGGCGCGACGATGAAGCTGTTCTGCCACGGCGAGGACCTTCCCGACCGTCCCTGCTGCTCGCTCGACAGCGTGAACGACGCGCGCCGCGTCTGCGAGCAGCTCGGCATCCCGCACTACGTGCTCAATCTCGAGAGCGCCTTCGGCCACGACGTCGTGCAGGACTTCGTGGACGAGTACGCGCGCGGGCGCACGCCGATCCCGTGCGTGCGGTGCAACACGTTCACGAAGTTCCGCGATCTGGTTCGCCGAGCCGACGCGATCGACGCGCGATGGGTCGCGACGGGACACTACGCGCGCGTGATCGACGGCATGCTCCATCGCGGGCTCGACCCGGCGAAGGACCAGTCGTACTTCCTGTGGGGGATCGACCGCCGCGTGCTGGCGCGCATGCTCCTCCCGGTGGGCGCGCAGACGAAGGCGGAGACACGGGCGATCGCGCACGAGCTCGGACTGGAGCTGATCGCCGAAAAGCGCGAGAGCCAGGACATCTGCTTCGTCCCGGACGGCGACCACACCCGTGTGATCGCGCGCACCCTCGGCGCCGACACGCCGGCGCTGGCCCGCGGCCCGCTGATGCT
>Ga0207659_10002227_pt1 | contig 11550 bp, 7 predicted proteins | sample KBSM43metaG_FD_184330 | JGI IMG/M metagenome (GOLD analysis project Ga0207659, IMG submission 184330) | Miscanthus rhizosphere microbial communities from Kellogg Biological Station, Michigan, USA - KBS M4-3 metaG (SPAdes) (version 2) | ecosystem: Host-associated > Plants > Roots > Rhizosphere >...
ACGTCGATGCGAAAGATGCAGGCGGGAAACCGGTCACCTGGGCATTTGAGATCCTCAGCCCCAACGCCCTCGCGCGGCAGGGGTGGAACAGCACGTCGTTGAACTTCGGAGATGAGGTTTCTGTCGAGGGATATCTTGCCAAAGACCCGACGCCGCTCGCCGACGGGTCACTACATGCGAACGCGCGAATTGTCACAAGAGCGGATGGACGTCGCATGTTTTCTGGAAATGCTGACGACGGAGGCCCGACGCGATGAGCGTCGCAATTGTCCTGGCGCTGCTTGCGGTATTTCAGGTCACGCAGCCACCGCCTCGCACACCCGACGGCAGAGTGGATCTCGCCGGAGTCTGGAGTGTGGGAACAACTTTCGGAAACATTGGCCAGCCTCCGCTTCAGCCGTGGGCCGAAGCCCTGCTTCAGGAGCGCCGCAGAACTTTGAGCAAGAACGATCCGGAAGGCTTCTGTCTCCCTGCTGGAGTTCCCCGCATCTCGCCATTTCCGTACAAGATCGTCCAAACCCCGACTCTCGTTGTCCTTCTCGATGAAGGCAATGTTCATAGCTACAGGCAATTCTTCATGGATGGTCGCGAGCACCCAAAAAACGCCGAACCTTTGTGGATGGGGCATTCGATCGCGCGGTGGGAAGGAGACACCCTCGTCGTCGATACCGTCGGTTTCAATGAGAAGACCTGGCTCAACGGCCAGGGCGTCCCGCACACAGACAAGCTGCACGTTGTAGAACGATACACTCGGCCGGAATTCGGAAAGCTCGAGATTGAGATCACTCTCGAAGATACCGGCGCCTTCACGACGCCGCACACATTTCGGCGCACCCACACGCTCATGCCCGGCGCTGAACTGCTGGAATACGTCTGCAACGAATTCAATATTGATAAGGACCGATTGGTCGGGGCTCAATAAAGCACGCTAGCCCATCGGAAATTCCAAACCGTTCAGACGCTCGCGCTGTCCTGATGACAGGGGAGGAAACATGATTTCACGCCTGACTGCACTCTTCTTACTGGTTGGCATCAGCCTCGCACAGACGGCGGACTCGCGAATGGATGAGGTTGTGCAGTCCTATGTCGCCAACAAGCAGTTTATGGGCTCGATGCTCGTGGCTCGGGGTAGCGAAGTGTTGTTAAGCAAGGGCTACGGTTCGGCCAATCTGGAGTGGGGAATAGCCAACACACCTTCAACGAAATTCAGACTGGGGTCGATTACCAAGCAGTTCACCGCCGCTTCGATCCTGCTGCTCGAGGAGCGCGGGAAGCTTAAGGTTGATGACCTTGTGAAGCAGCATCTGAGCGATGCGCCTGCTGCGTGGGACAAGGTCACGATCTTCCATCTGCTCACCCACACATCGGGTATTCCGAGCTTTACGAGTTTCCCGGACTACCAGTCTCTTGATTTTATCGAGTCGACTTTGCGAAGGGCGCGCTGGAGTTCCGAATCAGGCTGGGGCCTGACGGCAAGATCGAAGGTGCTTCGACCAGCCCTGCGAATTAATCATCGACTCGCATAGCGTAGAAAGAACTTCGTGAGGAAACTCGTCAGGAGGATTCCCGACGTGCGCTCAACGTAGCGTTCATGTTCTCTCCAATCGATCCCTTCGCCAGCGGCTACCTGCCAGTGAGTGATGGCAACACCATCTACTGGGAGGCATCCGGAAACCCGGAAGGCAAGGCAGCCCTCCATCTCCATGGAGGGCCCGGCGGGGGAATCAAGACCGGCTACCGCCGCCGCTTCGACCCGAAGACGTTTCTGATTGTTTCGTTCGAGCAACGGGGTTGTGGGCGCAGCCGTCCGCTCGCGACGGATCCCGCCGTTGATCTGTCGAGAAACACGACGACCGCTCTCATCGCAGACATCGAAGCGTTGCGCACGCATCTTAACGTCGAGAAATGGCTCGTGACCGGGATCTCCTGGGGATCAACCCTCGCCCTGGCGTACGCGCAGTCGCATCCGGAACGGGTAAGCCATCTCATCCTCTTTGCGGTTACAGCGACTACCGCAGCGGAGGTGGAATGGACCACTGAAACCATGGGACGGATATTCCCACAAGAATGGGAACAATTCGAAGCCGCCGCGCACCGACAACCGGGACAGCGACTCATCGATGCGTACTATGCCCGCATCACGCACCCCGATCCGACCGTCCGTGAAAACGCCGCCCGAGCCTGGTGCGCGTGGGAAGACACACACATGTCGCTCGACCCGAAATTCGTCCGCAACCCCGATTACGAAAACCCCCAGTTCCGAGACGTCTTCGCTACGCTGGTGATCCACTATTGGAAACACGCGGGATTTGCCAGTGGCAGCGGACTGCTCGCCGGAATGAGTCGGATCGCCCACATCCCGGGAGTTCTCATTCATGGACAACTAGACGTGAGCCTCCCGATGGAAACGGCCTGGAATCTCCACAAGGCCTGGCCTGCAAGCAGACTCGTCATCATTGGGGACGAAGGCCACGGGGGAGAAACCATGATCGATGAATTGGTAAGCGCCATCGCCGGCTTCGCCCCGGCGACACCGTAAGGGCGCCTTGTACAGGGCGTTGAAATCGCAATTGGAAAAAGGGACCACCGACCTCCGGACGATACCGGTGTTTTGGAGAGTGACCTATAACTAGTGGCGTCTGAGGGCCGGGCGGCTGTTCAAGTTCCTGCTCATGTTCGTTTGGCAAGAAGCGACCGTTCAAGTTCATGTTCCTGTTGACCGCTTGCCCCCAGGCTTGAAAGAAATTGCCGGGAATCCTTTCCTACAGAGTTTCGGTTGACTGTTGGAATGCCCTGCTTCCCTCTCAGGTGGTCGGCTTTACGCTCGCAAACGTCTCTTAGACCGCCAAGGTAGTCTCAACATACAGAGGCTTGCGTTTGAATCCCCCGGCGTCTGGGACATCGGATTCGTCGCTCCTTACAACGCGATTGGACCGCGCCCGAAGGGCAGAAAGAAGTGGGCCTCTGGGGATTTCGGGCCATTTCTTGACGAATCGCGTCGATACCATAGCCGAGAATTTCTTCGACAAGTGTTTTTCCACAAAGGCTCGGGGAGTCGCGTTGTGACTTGCGTGGTGTCCGACCTTGTAGAACGTTGTTTTGGACAGCATCTCGCTCCACTCCGGATCGGCAAGAGCCGCGGACCACGTTCCCCACTGCGCGTCTCCCGAAAACAACAGATGGGCGCGGCCACAGACGAACATCAGCATAAGGCTGGTGCCATTGACCGCTTTTTCAAGCTTGGTTACAAGGTCAAAGTCCGTACCGGACCCAACGTTTTCGACAGAGCTCTGCTGGGCTTTTGTGAGTTCCATATGGCCAAAGGAGCGGCGATACAGGCCCGGCTTCATGATCCAGTCCTCCCGAAACGGCCTGACGCGTCCGGACGTCGAAACGGTGCGGGACAGCAGGAACTGCAAATAGCTCTCTCCCTTTGTTGGCTCCATGTCGCGAATGACATTCTCGTCTCGGGAGGGCCCGAGCACATGGATTTCGACGTTTGGAAGCAGGGGAGTCGAAAAGCTGCGTCCACTCTTCTTTTCTACTGGAAGAAATCGCCGGCGGCGAACATTAAGAAATCCTTTGTGAAGCATCTGCATGGCACGAGCGTTGGTCAGCGAGTTTTCTGCGATCGCCATCATGCCGTCATCCGCTCCCAGCCTTGCCAGGGCAAGGTTGAGGGACTGGGCGCGCTGGCTCTGGGCCTCCCGGATTCGACGGGCGAGGCCATCGGTCGGATGCTCGGTCCACGGCATCCACACTTCTCCGACTTCAACTCGGTTCCACAGCGCATTCTGAAATCCGGAGACATGGTCGCGATGACGGTGCGTACATACGACAACGTCGATGCGGCTCTTGCCGTCGGCGTCCTTAACGTCCGAAATAATCTGGTGGACCATTTCTTTCATCGAAACAGGCCCCGGACCAAGGCTGTGCGCGCCGCAGTCCACGAGGACGCGATGAGTACGGTTCGCCCCGGGTATCATCACCAGAAACGAGTCTCCGAACCCTACGTTGTACATTCGGACCGTGATGCTTTTCGTTTCGGCCATGCTTACTCCTAACTCGAATGGAGCCCGGCAAAGTTATGCATGCGAAGCATTCGGGTATTGCGATCCGCCGGATCCGAACACCACGCCTGCTGCGCGTCCATCTGATCGCAGCGCTCGACGAACTCCATCTGGCGCTCGGTGCGGCCTGCTGCTTCGGCGCGCTTGACGCGGGTTGATGCTCCGCTCTTGAGGGGTTTCGCAATGACGTAACGCACCGCGCCATCCGATGAAGCTACGACGGTGGTTCCTCCACGCACTGGCGCTCCGCCAAGTTCGTCCTTTGTGGATTCATCGCATTGGGCAAACTGAGCCACGATATCGATCAGCAACTGGCCATCCGGCGCTACCCTGAACGAGGAATGAAAACCCGCAACTTCAATTGGAAGCTTTACGTCGAGATGCAACCGGGAAGCATTGGCTTTTGCATAACTGCTCAGAAGCGCTATGTATCTTTTGCTTTTTCGCTTGTCACCGTCACTCAGGCCGGAACCGGAGGCGACGGCGTTGGACTGCGTGGGCAGCCGTCCCAGATTTCGGGCCGCGGAAGCCAGGTCCTCGACCAGTCCGGTTGGGAACATGGGCAGGTTGCCCTCGGGCGGGTCCCAGACCAGCGAGACTTCCGCGAGCGAGGTCACATTTTCCGGATAAATACCGCGACGACGAAAGGCTTCCACAGTCACGGCGCGTTGCCCATGCGCATCCCGCGGCGCCATCTCGACGTCTGCGGTAACCAATGCCCGCAGGAAGTCTCCAAACGTCACGTCAACGGGTGGGAGATAGTCAAACGCTCGAATGCACATCGTCAATGCGGACTGAGCGGTGGCTGCAGCCTCCCCGGCAATTCGGTTTACGAGCGAGGGATGCAGGTCTCCTTCGGGCAAACGCCCTGTTCCTCCCGAAGCAATGCGGAGAAGGTCCCTTATTCGTCTCTGATACGTGAGAAAAAAGGCTTCGAAGATGGCCGCTACCAGCAATGAACCGCGGTCGTGAGGTTCCCAGAGCCGTTCATATTGCTGAGGGTCGGCGTCGAGAGTTGCCGTGCGGAGCGCTTCCCCCTTTCCCGTGGCCTGGCCAAACTCGCCTGCCAGCTCGGCCAGCGGAGTTTTTTGCTTCAAGAGGTCCATGCGGGTTCGCTGGATCTCTTCACGCAGCACGCCATCGAAGGAAAAATGCTGGAAAATCGCGACAATGTCCGCAAAGCCTTCGTGAAACGCGTAGACGTCGGGGTTACTCGGGTCTCTAAAATGAGGCCGAAGCCGATGAACCAGCGCATGGGTCACTTCATGGGCGATAATGTCGTGAGACAGACACGTGAAAATCGTCTGTCCGGGAAGATTAGGTCCCTGCCGCGCGCGTTCCGCCTGGAAATAGCCGAACAGGACAGCTCCCATGCGGGGGTCAAAGAAAGCATTCCTTCCGAGAAACGCGTGCGGGTATAACCGCAGCCGACGGCCGCGGAAAGTAATTCTTCGACCGAGAGCAAAGTCGAAGTTCTCGATGACTTTCATCGTCACCGCGTAAACCATCTGCTGGTGGAATCGCGGATCGGCCTCTGCAGGATCGAGTCCGCCACGCATCAGGACGCGTGGGTCGTCCAGATCCACCGCCGGATAGAAACACTCGTTCACCCCGTCGTAGTCGAGCACCTCGACTCGAGAGCCCTGTGGGCCCGGACGTAACGGTTCATTCATTATGGGGATGCTGATGACGCGTGTCGATTCCAGACGCGCCAGCATGGGGTCAAACGCGAAGATCTTGAGTGGTCTCCTCGGTGGCGGCGCGAGTTCGGTTGACGGTCGGCTCATCCCGGAGTTCGGCTTACTAATACTCATAAATCTCATTCAACCTGGCCCGATCGGAAACAAGCCGGCTCAATTGGGGATACAGCTTCCTGTACGTCGAGGGAGACATGCGATGCTGCAATGGAAACGGATGGGGAACACCCTGCGAGTCGGTATCTTCTTCAGCAGCACGCAGGGCAGCAGGAGCAGCGGCACCCACAGTAGCGGCCGCCGCTTCCGGTTCGCGCTGTGCTTCCTCTGTTGGGAATTTCGGACGGGGTTGGTTCGGGATGATGTAGCGGATCGTTCCGTCGGCCGCGCCAACGATCGTGACGCCGCGATATTGTGACTTGGAAAAACGCTGTACGATCTGAACAATGATTTCGACCACCAGTTGTCCATCGGGCGCAACGCGGAAGTTGTGTCGCAAACCCGTTATCTGAATCTTCCTTTCGGGCAAAAGCTGCAAGGTTTTCGCGTTGTCACGCGCAAACCTCACGAGCGCCGAACGAGCGGCGTTGTCGAGTTCATTTGGCGACACTTGCTCACCCTCCTCCGGACGAATCCTGCGAAATGCCTGCGCTGTGCGAGTAAGGGCGCTGACAATAGTGGCCGGCAGAGGAGCGATGGGGTGGGCCGGACGCTCCCACACCAGGGACTCTTCAGCAAGGGAACGGGCTCCCGAGGCGTAAATGCCGCGACGACGAAACGCTTCGATCATGGCCGCGCGCTGACCAAAGGGGTCTGCTGGTATCAGTTCCTTATCAGCCGTTACCATGGCGCGCAGAAGGTCCCCCAGAGTCACATCGACTGGCGGTAGATAATCGAAGGCGCGGATGCACATTGCCAGCATCGACAAGGCAGTCCGGGACGCCTCTTCAGAGATTCTGTTGACGAGATCGGGATGCAGTTCTTCATGATGGTTGCGGGGACCTGCAATCTGGAACAAGTCATAAACGCGTTTATGGTAAGTCTCAAACAAAGCCTCAAAAACGGCAGACATCAATAGGGATCCGCGCTCGTGGGGCTCCATGACGGTCAGATACTGATTCGCGCTCGGCTCTAAACTCGCGTCTCGCAACCCGTGCGTCTTTCCTAATGCGGCTCCGAGTTGTCCCGCAATCTTAACCAACTGTTGGGATTTTTCGATCCTGCCACGCGTTAGACGAACTTGCTCCCGTAGGACAGACGAAAGCGTGAAGCGATGCAGCATCGGCACAAGGTCTGAAAGGCCTTCGTGCAGCGCGAATGAGTCCGGATTGTCGACGAGCAGCAATCCCGGACCGAGCCTGTCAATCAACGCATGGGTTAGTTCGTGCGCGATTATGTCGTGAGAAAGGCAGGTAAAAATCAATTGACCAGGAATGTTGGCGCCGGAATCTTCCTCCCCCGCCTTGAAGTATCCGAAGAGGATCGCGCCCATATTGCGATCGTAGAAGGCGTTCGCCTGCGCAAAGGCATGGGGAAAAAGCCGAAGGGGACGTGGTTGGCCATTTGGCGATGATCCTCCAAGATCCACGGGCCGTCCAAGCGCGCGATCAAAAAGCTCAAGTATTCGGGAAGCGACTGCATAAACCATCTGTTGATGGAACCGTGGATCGCCTTCGGCATGATCAATGCCGCCCTGCATCAGGACTGCGGGATCATCAAGATCGACCGGCGTATAAAAGCAACGGTGGTGGGAGTCGTAATCGATGATCGCGATTCGCGCCCCGAGTGGGCCGGAAGTCAGCGGTTCATTCCGCGTATCCACCGAAATCCGCGTGATGCTGTCGCGTCCGTCCATGGGATCAAACGCATAGATTTTCAGAGGACGCACCGGCGGGCGTGGGTAGAATGAAAGCTTGTTCAGACGCATTCAATTTCTCCTGAGTGCGGAAATGTGCGTCAGCCGGCGGTGTTTGTATCACAGGTTGGCTGGAGCTTGCGCGCAATCCCTTTCACTCCGTCGCCGATTGCTTTAAGAATTGAATGCTGGGACTAGCGTTCACACCTTCCGCCACAAGCCGACAACAGATCAAATCCCTTTCGTTGAAATCGCAATTGGAAAAAGGGACCACCGACCTCCGGACGATACCCGGTGTTTTGGAGAGTGACCTATAACTAGTGGCGTCTGAGGGCCGGGCGGCTGTTCAAGTTCCTGCTCATGTTCGTTTGGCAAGAAGCGACAGTTCAAGTTCATGTTCCTGTTGACCGCTTGCCCCCAGGCTTGAAGAAATTTGCCAGCAGGTCTCACTGCCATCCAACCTCATAGAGGCTTGTCATCCATTAGAGCGACGCTATCAAGACTCCAGTCGGGCAAAAAATTCCCCTCCTTGAGGAGGGGTCGCTGAGGCCTTCAAGCAAATGCCACGCTACCTCAGCCAGGGCGAAGCGGGGGAGGTCAACCCGTTCTATGACCTCCCCACGCCGCGCCGATTGCGTTGAGGTAGCGTTATATTTTTGGATCGGCGCGGCTGCCCTCCTTATGGAGGGGAGATTTGCGGCCCGTCCTCACTTGCGCGTCGTGACTTCTGACTTCGCCGCCTCGCGTCGCTCCCGCTGATCGACAATGAGGCGGTAGGCGATGTAGTACTTATAGATGTTGCTGACGTAGGTGACCGTTTCGCGGCCGATTCGCTCCGACGCGATCCGCTCCACGTTGCCGAACCAGACATTCGGATTGAGGCCCCTCTTTTCCGTCTGGAGCCGGAGTTGCCTGAGGCGTCCCGGCCCGGCGTTATACGACGCAAAGCTCATGAGCGCCTTGTTTAGATCGTCCATGGGTTCGTCTTTGTAGTACTGGTCCATCATGAAGCGCATGTACTTCACGCCGGCGTGGATGTTGGCCTCGATCTGGGTGATGTCGCCGACCTTCATGTCCTTGCCGGTCGCGGGCATGACCTGCATGATGCCGATCGCGCCCACGGGACTTCTGGCGCTGTGGTCCAGCGTCGACTCCTGGTACCCCTGCGCGGCCATCAGCAGGTAATCGAGCTCGTACTTCGCGCCGTACTTCTTGAACATCTCGACAACAGCCTGGAACTTCTTGCGCTCATTATTGGCAACAGCGTTTTTCGCGTACCTGACGCTCTCGAGATACCGATCTTCGAGTACCTTGCGGATGGCCTCGCCTTCGCCGTGCTTCTTCAGCGACTTATTGACGACATCGCGCAGCTTCGGATTCTCCTTGCGAAATGCCACAGCCAGCGTGCCGCCGGTGCGGACGGTGACGTTCGGGTGCACCGTGATGTCCTTGAACACCTTGCTCCAGAATTCCGCCAGATAGTCGTCCACGACAGTGATCGGGGCGAGCCCGGCGTTCACCATCTCGAGCACGTCATCGTCTTCGAGGACGACCGGGGCCTCGTCGATTACGATCGGAGCCTTGCCTCGCGCCTTCAACTCCGCGCTTAGCCGGACCAGGCCCTCCTGGTAGAGACTTCCTTTGCGTACGAAGACCGCCTGACCGGCAAGATCGTCCACCGAAGTAATCGGCGGAGCTCCCGGACCGGTGACCACCACTTCGCTCACGTTCGTGCGCGTCGGCTCGGAGAAGGCGACGAGTTTCTCCCGCTCAGGTGTGACCGTCAACATTGCGGCAACCATGTCCACCTTGCCGCTTGTGAGCGCGGGCTGCAGCTGATCGCGCGACATCGGCAGCATGACGATGTGAACCTTGAGTTTGCCGGTTTTCAGATCCTTGTTGAGATCCTCCTCCAAGATCTTCATCCACTCGTAGGTCAGCCCGCGCTCCTGCCCTCTATCGAGGAAGTAGTGCGTGCGGTTGAACGTGACGGCCACGCGGATCGCTCGACGTTTTACGAGCTCGTCGAGATCGCCGGTGAACGGCTTATCCATCGTGTCTCGCACGGCTGGCGGAAGAGCATCGTACGGCGACGGCGCCTCGGAAAGGGACGCATCCTCGGTCGCTGGCTCGGCCGGAGGCGCGGGCGGCTCCTCTTTCTTGCCGGAACACGCACCAGCCAGCACGACGGCGACAAACAGAAGCAGCGCGAGACAAGGTTTCCGGACTGCCGGAATGATCATCGGAAGACTCCTCTTACCTGGAACGTGGCCGTGCGACGCACGATTCATTGAAGCGCGGCTGCGGCGACATCCGCCGCGCGAACCTTGCGTCAAGCGCAGCTCATCCTGAGCCTTCGGCAAATCGATTCTAGCGAACTCGGGCAGATATTTAGGGAGGTTTCCACGGGAAGCTAGATATCCCGACCTAAATCTTCATCAGCACCGACTTCACTTCTGTGTACAACTCGATGCCCTCTCGGCCCTGCTCGCGGCCGATACCAGATTGTTTGAAGCCGCCAAAGGGCAAGGCCGCGTCGATCAGGTGATGGCAATTGATCCACACCGTACCGGCATGGATGCGTTTCGCCAGGCGGTGCGCCAAGCTTAAGTCCCTGGTCCACACACTCGCAGCCAGGCCATAGTCAGTGTCATTGGCGCGGGCGGCGATATCGTCGGCCGACGAGAAGGAGTTGGCGACCAATACCGGGCCAAAAATTTCTTCCCGATACAGAGTCGACTGCGGCCCGCAATTTTTGAAAATCGTAGGCTGGACAAAGTAGCCCTTGTCGCCATGACGGCTGCCTCCGGTCACGACCTCGCCGCCTTCGCGGATGCCCTTGTCAATGTACCCAAGCACACGCTCGTGCTGCTCCTTGGAAACCAACGGGCCCATCTGTGAGTCGGGGCGACGGCCGCTGCCCAGGTTCATGGACCTGGCAATGTCGGTCATGCCACCAATAACGTCGTCAAAGATCGGCTCCTCGACAAACAGCCGTGTGCCGGCGACACAAACCTGACCCTGATTGAAAAAGATGGCGTTGGCCGCGCCCGCAATGGCCTCGTCCAGGTTCGCGTCGGCGGCGATGATTACGGGCGACTTGCCGCCCAGCTCCAGGGACACACGCTTCAGGGAGTCCATCGCTACCTTTCCGATGTGCTTGCCTACAGACGTCGAACCTGTAAACGCGATTTTCCTGATCGCAGGGTGTTTGACCATCGCGGCGCCGGCAGTTTCACCGAAGCCGGTAATCAAGTTGATCACGCCGGGCGGAATCCCGGCTTGTTCTGCCAATTCCACCAGGCGAATCGCGGTCAGGGGAGTCTGTTCCGCGGGTTTGAGAATACTGGTGCAGCCGGAAGCCAGGGCCGGAGCCAATTTCAGTGCGGCCATCACCAGAGGGAAATTCCAGGGAATGATTTGTCCGACGACCCCTATTGGCTGGCGTAGGGTAAAGGCATGAAACTCGGTATTGGGAATGCCAATGGACACATTGGTGGTGGTGCCTTCGATCTTGGTGGTCCAGCCGGCGAAGTAGCGAATCAAGTTCACGGCGGCAGGAACATCCACCATTTTGGCGTACATTACCAACTTGCCATTATCGAGGGATTCCAACTCGGCCAGCTCGTCAGCCCTGGCCTCCACCAGATCGGCCCACTTCATCAGCAGGGCTTCCCGCACCGCGGGAATCATGCGCGACCACTCGCCATCGTAAAAGGCCCTGGTTGCCGCGCTGGCAGCGCGGTCCACATCTTCGGCATCAGCTTCGGCTACCCGGCAGATGACTTTTTCAGTCGCGGGGTCGACGGTTTCAAAGGTCTTGCCGGACGCAGCTTCCACCCATTGGCCACCGATATAAAGCTTCTGAGTGCGGGAAATAAAATCCTGAACAGCGGGACTGAGATCAGAAAACTCCTGGGCGAGCGTGGTT
>Ga0207659_10002231_pt1 | contig 11542 bp, 10 predicted proteins | sample KBSM43metaG_FD_184330 | JGI IMG/M metagenome (GOLD analysis project Ga0207659, IMG submission 184330) | Miscanthus rhizosphere microbial communities from Kellogg Biological Station, Michigan, USA - KBS M4-3 metaG (SPAdes) (version 2) | ecosystem: Host-associated > Plants > Roots > Rhizosphere >...
CTTGCCGTGCGCGGCCCACTCGAAGCTCATCCACGACAACGCGGCGGCGGCCGTCGCGACCTGCGTGACGAGTACGGCCATGCCCGCCGTGCCGTTGGCCGCGAGCGCGCTGCCCGCATTGAAACCGAACCAGCCGACCCACAGGAGGGCGGCGCCGACCAGCGCAAAGGGCACGTTGTGCGGCGGAATCACGGCGCCCGGATAACCGTGCCGGCGGCCGATCACGAGTGCGGCCGTGAGTCCAGCGATGCCCGCATTGACGTGCACGACCGTGCCGCCCGCAAAATCGAGCACGCCCCAGTCCCAGAGCAGCGCGCCGGGCCCGCTCCAGACCATGTGCGCGAGGGGGGCGTAGATGAACGTGAACCAGAGCGCGATGAAGAGGAGGAGCGCGCCGAACTTCATGCGTTCCGCGAAGGCGCCGACCGTGAGGGCCGGCGTGATGATCGCGAAAGTCATCTGGAAGGTCGCGAAGACCGATTCCGGGATCGTTCCGACGATGGACGCCGGCGTGATGTCGGCCATGAAGGCCTTGCTGAAGCCGCCGACGAATGTTCCTGTCGCGTCGAATGCGAGGCTGTAGCCGTAGACGACCCAGAGCACCGACACCAGCGCGGCGATCGCGAAGCACTGCATCAGCACGGAGAGCGCGTTCTTGACGCGCACCATGCCGGCATAGAGAAGGGCGAGGCCCGGCAGCGTCATGAGCAGCACGAGTGCCGTCGCGACAATCATCCAGGCGGTATCGCCACTGTCGATCGTGGGCACGGTGTCCTGCAAGGCTCGTCTCCCTCGCCAGAAATTGGCGCCACTCGCCAGATTCCGCGCAGTCGCATGCGACCGGGACCGGCTACCGTCCTGCAAGGCGTTGCATCATCCATGCCATCGTCCGAAATGGTGCAGAACAAGGGCTTAGCTCCGGCGACCGCCGGCTCACCGGCGATTTCTGCACCAGCCCGGTGCGGCGTCGCACCGCCTGCGCCTCATCCCGGTGCATGGCTTGACGGACGCGCCGGCCGCCCGGATGCTGTCGGCAGGCAGGAGCAAACGCTTGGCATTCGACCCGAAATCCCTGGAGGAACTTGCGCGCAAGCTCGCGGACGCGGTGCCGCCGGGGCTTGCGGCGCTCAAGAGCGACCTCGAGCAGAACTTCAAGGCCGTGCTGCAGAGCGGCCTCGCGAAGCTCGATCTCGTCACGCGCCAGGAATTCGACATCCAGGCCGCCGTGTTGCGCCGCAGCCGCGAACGCCTCGAAGAACTCGAAAAACGCATCGCCGCGCTCGAAAAGTCGCCCGACCGGAAATAATCGCCGCGGGCGGTCGCCCGTGACTCTCGCCACCGTCCTCACCCGCGCCCAGTTCGGGCTCGATGCGCCGCTCGTGCGCGTCGAGGTGCATTGCGGCGCGGGCCTGCCGCAATTCTCCGTCGTGGGACTTGCCGAGACCGCGGTTCGCGAGAGCCGGGAGCGCGTGCGCGCCGCGCTCGCCCAGGGCGGCTTCGAGTTTCCAGCCGGCCGCGTCACCGTCAATCTCGCGCCCGCGGACTTGCCGAAGGAGGGCGGTCGCTACGATCTCGCCGTCGCGCTCGGCATCCTCGCGGCGTCGGAACAACTGCCCGCGGCCAATCTGGAAGGCACCGAGTTTTACGGCGAGCTGTCGCTGTCCGGGGAACTGCGCCCGATTCGCGGCGTGCTTGCGGCCGCCGTGCACGCGGTCCACGAGGGTCGCCGGCTCGTCGTGCCGGCCGCGAATGCCGAGGAGGCGCGCATTGCGCGCGGCGCCTGCGTTGCGGCCGCAAACAACCTGGCGTCGGTCCGGAACGCGCTGTCGGGCGGTGCGCCGCTCCCATTCGAAGCGGGCGGGGAACTGCCCGACTGCGGCGCCTCGGCGCCCGATCTTGCCGATGTGCGCGGCCAAGCCGCCGCGCGGCGCGCGCTCGAAATCGCGGCTGCCGGAGGACACAGCCTGTTGTTCATCGGGCCGCCCGGCGCAGGCAAGAGCATGCTGGCGCAGCGCCTGCCCGGGCTCCTGCCGCCGCTCGACGACGACGCGGCGCTCGAATGCGCGATGATGCATTCGCTCGTTCGTCCGCTCCCGCCCGTGACGGAGTGGAGGCGGGCGCCGTTCCGCGCGCCGCACCATGGCGCCTCCGCGACGGCCGTGATCGGCGGAGGCGGGCGCCTGCGGCCGGGCGAAATATCTCTCGCGCATCGCGGCGTCCTGTTTCTCGACGAGCTGCCGGAATACCGCCGAGACGTCCTCGAGGCGCTGCGCGAGCCGCTCGAGACCGGCGCGGTCAGCATCGCGCGCGCTGCCTGGCGCGGCGAGTTCCCCGCGCGCTTCCAGCTCGTCGCCGCCATGAATCCCTGCCCCTGCGGCTATGCGGGAGATGCGACCGGCCGCTGCCGCTGCACGCAGCAGTCGGTGCGCCGCTACCTCGCCCGTATCTCGGGGCCACTGCTCGACCGGATTGACCTGCATGTCGAAGTGCCGCGACTGGCGTACACGGCTCTCGCGCCGACGGCGCAGGCGGCTGAATCGAGCGCCGTGGTGGCGGCGCGGGTGCGCGATGCCCGTGGACGACAGACGGCGCGCGGTGCACTCAACGCCGCGCTCGCGGCAAAGTCCCTCGACGCGGCCTGCGGGCTCGGCATTCGCGAGCATGGATTGCTGGATGCTGCATCGCGGCGGCTCGGCCTTTCGGCGCGCGCCTGTCACCGGATCCTGCGGGTCGCGCGCACGATCGCGGATCTTGCGGATCTTGCGCGCGTCGGTGTCGGGGAGTTGTCGGAAGCGATCGGTTACCGGCGGCTCGATCGCCAGCCGCAGTCGGCAGCCGGCTAGCGGGCCTGGGACACCATGTATTCGACCGCAGCGCGCACGGCGTCGTCCGGCAGGTCGGCGCGGCCGCCCTTCGCGGGCATCATGCCCTTCCCGCCCTGGAAGCCGCCGAGCGCGTGCTTCTCGAGCGTCGGAATGCCCTGCGCGATTCGCGGTGCCCACGCGGCCTTGTCGCCGACCTTGGGCGCACCCGCGATGCCGGCGCCGTGGCAGGCCGTGCAGGCGGAATCGAACACGGTCTTGCCGTCCATCGGCTTGCCGGGGTCGATGGCCGCCGGCGCCGGAACGGCCACCGCGGCAGCGCTTGCCACGATCGCCTTGCCGGCATTGTCCTCGCCCGCGACGGCCACCTGCCCGAATGGCCTGATGCGCTCCTCCGCGGAGGCCTGCATCAGCGGGTCGTCCGTGTCACGGGCGCCCTTCGGACCGCTGTCCACCATGCGCGAGATGCCGACCAGGACCAGCGCAATCGCAATAAGTACGCCAAGGATGGCGCTGAAAACGTTCCTGAAATGATGGTCAGTTTTCGCCATCGGCCAATTATAATTGATTATGCGCCCGTAGCTCAGCTGGATAGAGTGACGGTCTCCGAAGCCGTAGGTCGTGGGTTCGACTCCCGCCGGGCGCGCCATTTCACCGAGGCAGGTAGCGACGGATTGAACGAGCGAACATCAGTCGCGATTCGGGTTCTGGTCGCCATTCATTGCATCGTCCTGCTCTATTTCGCGCATGCCGCTTTTATTCCAGTCGCACTTGCGATGCTTTTTGCGCTCGTCCTCTCAAGTCCCGTCGAGGCGCTGCATCGCAAGGGGCTGCCGCGGAGCCTGAGCGCGGTCCTGATCCTGTTCAGCGTCGTCGGAGTCGCGGCGGTAGCCGTCACGCTGCTGCGAGCGCCTGCGCAGGAGTGGCTGGATGCTGCGCCGCGCACCGCTCGGATCATCGAACAGAAGTTCAGGCCGACTGCCGACGTTCTTCACCAGATCGACGCGGTGACAGACCGGGCGGGACGACTGACCCATGGCGAGTCAACCGAAACGACTTCCCCCTCGCGGGTCACACTGGTTCCGGCTGAAGCCGGCGGATTTCTGCTCGAGACGCGCGCCGTGATATTCGCGACGGTCACCGTCCTGGTCCTGACGCTTTTCCTGCTGGCGGGCGGACCGCCGGTGCTTGCCCGGATGACAGCGGCGCTGGCGAGCGACGCGCAGGCAACCCAGTTCCTGAAAGTCATCGGCGCAGTCCGAAGCGAGGTCGGGCGCTACTACGCAACCATAGCGGGCATCAACTTCGGGCTCGCGGTCGCGACCGCGCTTGTCATGTGGGCCCTCGGCATGCCCAATCCGATCCTGTGGGGCGTCGTCGCAGGCGTCCTGAATTTCATGCCCTACGTCGGCTCGGCGCTCACGCTCGTCATCCTGACGGTGGTGGCGTTTGTTTCTTTCGACGGAATCGGCGGCATCTTCGCTGTTTCGATTTCCTACCTGGGGCTGGCGACCCTGGAAGGCCAGGTCGTCCAGCCACTCCTGGTCGGGCAACGCCTCGAGCTGAATCCGATCATCGTGTTTCTCGCACTCTGGTTTGGCGGATGGCTTTGGGGTATCGCGGGCATCGTGATCGCAGTGCCCGCACTGGTGACTCTCAAAGTGGTGGCGGAACACAGCGAGCGTGGAAGTCCTTTGGTGGCGTTCCTGAGCCCAAGTCACCCCAGGGGCTTCAAGTCGCGACGCAGCGCCAAATGAACAAGACGAGACTCGAGGCTTTCAGCGACGGCGTGATCGCCATCATCATCACGATCATGGTGCTGGAGCTGCGGCCCCCGCATGGGGAGACGTTCCCGACGCTGAAGCCCCTGCTGCCCGTATTCCTGAGCTATGTGCTCAGCTTCATCTATATCGGGATCTACTGGAACAATCATCACCACATGCTGCACGCCTGCCGCAAGGTGACGGGCTCCGTCCTGTGGGCGAACCTGCACCTGCTGTTCTGGCTGTCGCTGATCCCGTTCACGACGGCCTGGATGGGCGAGAACCACTACGCCGAGCCGCCGACGGCGCTTTACGGCTTCGTGCTGCTGATGGCGGCAATCGCCTACTACATCCTGCAGTCACGGATCATCGCGGTGCAAGACGGGGACTCGGTCATCAAGCGTGCAGTGGGTCGCGACTGGAAAGGAAAGCTGTCGCCGCTTCTGTACGTGTTCGCAATCCTGATCGCATTCGGATCACACTGGGCGTCCAAGGCGATTTACGTGGCTGTAGCGCTGATCTGGCTCGTACCCGACCCGCGTATCGAGCGCGCCCTCGCGCGCCGGGAGGCTTCATGACGGGAAACTTTTCCATTGCGGCGCTGCTGGCGGGCCTTCTGCTCTGGGAATCCGCCGCCGCCGAGACTTTTCGCTGCGGCTCGTGGATTGCGACGCCGGAGATGACGGTGCAGGAGCTGCTCGACAAGTGCGGCGAGCCGACAACCAAGGCCGTGGACCAGGTCGACGTCTACGGACCGAATGCGAATGGCGCCGGGAACAGCAAGCGCGCTACCGTGACCGTCGAGAAGTGGACCTATGACCGCGGCAGCGGATCGTTTGCCATGGTTGTCACGATCGAGGACGGCAAGATCAAGAGCATGGAACGCGGAAAGTGATCGTCCGCATGTGGCACGGCCGCGTCCCGACGTCCAAGGCGGAGGACTACCGCGCTTTCACGAACGGCCGTGCAATTCCGGACTACAGGTCAGTGCCCGGAAACCTCAGCGTGCATGTGCTCGAGCGGCGCGAGGGCGACGTGACGCACTTCATCACGCTGACGTTCTGGGACAGCCTCGACGCCATCCGCGCCTTCGCGGGCGAGGACGTCGAGAAAGCGAAGTATTACCCGGAGGACACGGGCTTCCTGCTCGAGTTCGAGCCGCGAGTCGTCCATTACGAGGTGGTCGGGAAGTCCTGAGCCGTCAGTCGATTTCGAAGCGCTCGACGCCCGCGGGCTGGCCCTGGATCGAGCAACTCACCGTGTAGATGCCTTTCGTCCAGCTGCCGGGCGTCTCGAAGCCCATCGCGCCCGCCGAGTAGCCGCCGGCCCAGGTTGGCTGCGGCTCGTAGCTCAGCACGAGCGGCGGCGAAGTCTGGCCGTCCGGCCAGAAGAACCAGCAATCGACCGGCAGTTTCGCGGCGTGCCCGAGCGGCGCGTGCGAGAACTCGAGCTCGATGCCGATGCGCGTCGTGCTGTCGGCCGGCAGCGCATTCACGTACTGGCGCGCGCTGATGGCCGGCAGCTGGTCCGCGACCGGGAAGATACGCAGGGCCTTGACGCGGATGTCGCCCGCCACGACCTCCGGTGGATTGAGTGCCATGTCGAACGCGGCTTTCGCCACCGGCTTGTCGGCTGCGAGGCATTCGACCTCGTAGGTGCCGGGCTGCCAGTCCCGGTCCTCGGCCACGCCCCACAGCAGGTTTGCGCTCCGCGATTCGGTCTTGCCGGCGAAGAACTCGAACTCCATCGGCCGTTCCGGCGGCGCGACGCTTCCGTCGGGCTTCGTCAGCCTGCAGGTAAGCGGCATCGTTTCGGAAGCATCCGTCGCTGCGTAGGTTCCCACGACCTCGACGGCAAGCCGGCGCGTGCGGGTCGCGTCGAACCGGGTCGTGTAGATCCGCCGTGCAACGGGCAGAATCGGCCCGTCAGACTGCTCGAAGAACCGAAGCGAAGCCTGCTCGAAGGCAGGCGCCGCGGCGGCGAACGAGGGCAAAAGGCATGCGAGCGCGAGCGATTTCTTCATGAAGCCATTCTACAAGACCCTGATTCTCGTCCTCATCACCGCGGCTGCCGCTGCCATCTCGTTCCTGCTCGATCCGATCCCCCAGGATCCGGCCTATCACCGGTTCACGGACACGCGCGCGTACTTCGGAATCCCGAACTTCTGGAACGTCGTGAGCAACCTGCCGTTCCTCGTCGCGGGCACGCTCGGGCTCCTGCAATCACGGCGGCTCGCGTCGCCGGATCTCGCGACGCACTATCGCGCGTTCTGCGCTGCCGCGGCGCTCGTCGCGTTCGGCTCCGCGTGGTACCACCTCGCGCCGGACAATGCGCGGCTCGTCCTCGACCGGCTGCCGATGACGGTCGCCTTCATGACGCTTCTTGCGGCGGTCATCGCGGATCGCGTGAGCTGGGTCGCCGGCCGGGCGCTGCTCTGGCCGCTGATCGTCGCCGGGCTCGCGAGCATTGCGTGGTGGATCCGCACGGAGGCGGCCGGGCATGGCGACCTGCGGCCCTATGCGCTCGTGCAGTTCTTGCCGATGCTGCTGCTTCCGCCGATTCTTCTCATGTGGAAAGGCGAGGGGCTGTCGGCACGCCATCTCTGGATGGCGTCAGGCGCCTACGCCGCCGCAAAGCTCGCCGAATACGGCGACTTCCATGCCGTGAAGCACCTGCTGGCCGCACTCGCGGCCTGGTGGATCATCCGCGCGTTTCAGAGATCGCCGGCGAGCGCCTTGTAGACCGCGGCGAGGGAAGTCGCGCGCCGCGTCTCTGACTGCACGTGCTGGTCCTCGAAGTCGAGCTTGGCGCGCTCGGCGACGATCACGGCGAGAAAGTCGCCGGCACCGACCTCGTAGCGCCGGCGCGCGAGGCGTGCCGCCTCCGTCGCAGCGATCAGCCCGAGCCGCAATTCGTCCTCGGACTGGTTCGCGGCCCGGAAACCCGCGAGCGCGTTCTCGGTCTCCTCGAGCGCCTTCAGCACCGTTTCCTGGTAGGCGGCGAGCTGCCCGTCGCGCCGCGCCTCGGCGGCCTTGACGTGCTGGTGAATGCGGCCGAAGTCGAGGAAGCTCCAGCTGATCGAGGGGCCGTAACTCCAGCGCTCCGCACTGTCGTCGCCGATGGAACCTTCTGACTGGCCGGTCCAGCCGAAGCCCCCAAGCAGCGTGATCTTGGGGAAGTACTCCGCCATCTCGTCGCCGATGTCCGAGTAGCTCGCGGCGAGCTCGCGCTCGGCCGCGCGGATGTCGGGCCGGCGCTTCATCCATTCTTCCGGCGAGCCGGTTGCGACGAGCGCGGGCAGTGCGGGCAGCGCGGTGGCCGGCGAGAGGTTTGCGCGCAGCGTTTCGATCGGCCAGGCCGTCAGCACCGCGAGCCGCTGCTCCTCGCGCACGAGGTCCGCCTCGGCGAGCGGGAGGCTCGCGGAGACGCCGCGCATCTGGGCCTCGGCCTGCGCCAGGTCGAGCCCGTTCGAACTGCCGGCATTGAAGCGCGCGGTCAGGATCCGGACATTGTCCTGCTGGTTTTCAAGCTGCTGGCGCCGCAGCGCAAGCCGCTCGCGTGCGCCGATCAACGAGAACCAGGCCTGCGCCGTCTCGGCGATGATCGACAGCTGCGCGTCCGCGAGCGAGGCGGTTCGCGCTTCTACCCGCCGGTCGATGGCGTGGTACTCGTTCCGCAGGGAACCGAAGAGGTCGATCTCCCAGCTGGCGTCGAAACCCGCACGGTAGGTGTCCGTCTTGATGCCGCCGGGCGCGAGCGGGTCCTGGGTGCTGAATTGCGCCTTCTCGCGTCCGGCCGAGGCCGTCACCGTCGGAAACCAGGAGTAAACCGAGAGCCCCGACAAGGCGCGGGCCTCGTTGAGGCGCGCGCCCGCCTGCGCGATCGTCGTGTTGGCCGCGAGCGCGCGGGTGATGATCGCATCGAGTTCCGGGCTGCCGAACCCGGACCAGAGCTTCGATCCCGCGGGCTCGGCCGCGGCCTCCGTGGTCGCCTGGTCGAAGTGTTCCGCGACCGGCAGGTCCGGCTCCTCATAGCGCGGGCCGACCGTGCAGGCCGTGACGAGGCCCGCGAGCAGGAGCGTTGCGACGCGGCTACGCATGGCTGCCGCCTTCGGATGCGAGCCGGGCCGCGCGGCGCTCCGCGCGCCTGACGACCAGCTTGCGCAGCACGACGTAGAACACCGGCGTGAAGAAGAGGCCGAAGAACGTCACGCCCAGCATGCCAGCGACGACCGTCACGCCCATGACGTAGCGCACTTCGGCGCCCGCGCCGGAAGCGAACACCAGCGGCGTGACGCCGGCGATGAAGGCGAAGCTCGTCATCAGGATCGGGCGCAAGCGCAGGCGGCAGGCCTCGATCGCCGAATCGACGATGCCCTTGCCGGCCTGCTCGAGGTCGCGCGCGAACTCGACGATCAGGATCGCGTTCTTGCAGGCAAGCCCGATCAGGACCGCGAGCCCGATCTTGGTGAAGATGTTGTTGTCGAGGAACGTCGGCGCGAACGACGGTGGCGACACCGCGAGCCACAGCCCATGGATGAAATTCACGAGCCAGGTGCCGCCGATCGCGGACAGGAGGCACAGGGGCACGATCAGGATGATCGCGAGCGGCAGCGACCAGCTCTCGTAGAGCGCGGAGAGCACGAGGTAGACGAGCAGCACGCAGAGCGGAAACACGAAGAGCGCCGTATTGCCTTGGGTGACCTGCTGGTAGGTCAGGCCGGTCCATTCGACCGCCATGCCGCGCGGCAATTGCTGGTCGGAAATCGCCTTAACTTTCTTGAGCGCGTCGGTCGAGGAAAGAATGGCGGGGTTGAGCCCGGCCGACATGTCCGCGGCGGCATAGCCGTTGTAGCGAATCACGGGATCCGGGCCATAGCTCGGCTTGATGTCCACCACGCTGCCGAGCGGCACCATTTCACCGCGGTTGTTGCGGACTTTCAGGCTCTCGATGTCCTGCACGGTTGCGCGGAAGGGCGCATCGGCCTGCGCGTAAACGGAGTACGTGCGCCCGAACAGGTTGAAGTCGTTGACGTAAGCGGACCCGAGGTAGATCTGCAGCGTGTTGTAGACGTCCGTCAGCGCAAGGCCGAGCTCCTTGACCTTGCTGCGATCGACGGTGGCATCGAGCTGTGGGACGTTCGACTGATAGGACGTGAAGGTCGCAAACGGATCGAAACCCGCAGTCTTGCCGAGAGTGCCGACGAGCCCCATCGTCTGCGTGTAGAGCTCCCCGTAGCCGACGGCGCCGCGGTCCTCCACATAGAACTCGAGCCCGTTCGCGTTGCCGAGGCCGAGCACGGGCGGCGGAAGCAGCGCGAAGGCAAGGCCGTCCTGGATCTGGCTGTAGCCCATGTTGACGCGCATCGCGATCTCGCCGGCCGCAAGCTCGCGCTTGCCGGGCTCCTCGAGGCCGATGAACATCACGCCGGTATTCGGCGTGGCCACGAAGTGAATCGCATTCAGGCCGGGAAACTGGACCACGTTTTCGACGCCCGGCACCTGCAAGGCGATGTCACCCATCTTGCGCATCGCCGCATCGGTGCGGTCGATGGTCGACGCCTCGGGCAGCTGAAGGATCGCAAACAGGTACTGCTTGTCCTGGGACGGGATGTAGCCGCCCTGCACGGCGCGGAATGCGATGACGGTGACGACGGCCAGCACGGCATAGATTGCGATCAGTCGCGGTGCGCGCGAAATCGTGCCGCCGATCCCGCCCGAATAACGATCGCCGAAGCGCCTGAACACCCGGTTGAACGCACCAAATGGACGCCCGAAAACGCGCTCGATCCAGCGCCCGAGCGCGTCTTTCTTCGCGCCGTGCGGCTGCAGCAGCATCGCCGCGAGGGCGGGCGACAAGGTCAGCGAATTGAAACCGGAGATGGTGACCGCCGCCGCGATCGTCACGGCGAACTGCCTGTAAAACTGGCCGGTGACGCCGCCGAGGAATGCCAGCGGCACGAACACCGATGCGAGCACGAGCGTGATCGCAACGATCGGCCCGGAGACTTCGCTCATCGCCTGGTGCGCGGCATCCCTGGGCGACTTGCCCGATTCGATGTGCCGCTCGACGTTCTCCACGACGACGATTGCGTCGTCCACCACGATGCCGATCGCGAGCACCAGGCCGAAGAGCGTCAGCACGTTGATCGAGAAGCCGAGCAGCCAGAGCACTGCAAACGTGCCGATGATGGAAACCGGGACGGCGACCAGCGGGATCAGCGAGGCGCGCCAGGTCTGCAGGAACAGCACGACGACAATGACCACGAGCGCGATTGCCTCGAGGAGCGTTTCGATGACCGAGGCGATCGAGTCCCTGACGTACACCGTCGGGTCGTAGACGACCGACCAGTGAACGTCCTCCGGGAATCCCTTGGCGAGCTCGGCCATCCGGTCGCGGATTGCCTGGGAGAGCGCGATGCTGTTGGCGCCCGGGGCCTCGAAGATGACGATCGCGGCCGCGTCCTCGTTGTTCAGCAATGAACGGATCGCATAGCTGTTGGCGCCGAGCTCGATGCGGGCGACGTCCTTCAGGCGCGTGAGTTCCGTGCCCTCGGATTTCAGGACGATTTCGCCGAAGGCCTCGGGAGACGCCAGCCGGCCCTGGGCGTTGACCGAAACCTGCAGGACGGAGCCCACTGGGGTCGGCGGGCTGCCGATGCTGCCGGCAGAAACCTCGACGTTCTGCTCGCGAATGGCGGCGACGATATCGCTTGCCGAGAGGCCTCGGGCCGACACGCGCTCCGGGTCCAGCCAGATTCGCATGGCGTAGTTGCCGATGCCGAAAGCCAGCGCCTGGCCGACGCCCGGCAGCCGCGCGAGCTCGTCGCGAACGCGCAGGTTCGCGAAGTTGGAGAGGTACAGCGCGTCGTAGGTCTTGTTCGGCGAATCGAGGTGGACGACCATCGTGATCGTGGACGAGGCTTTCACGGTCGAGACGCCGAGCGCACGCACGGCT
>Ga0207659_10002234_pt1 | contig 11529 bp, 4 predicted proteins | sample KBSM43metaG_FD_184330 | JGI IMG/M metagenome (GOLD analysis project Ga0207659, IMG submission 184330) | Miscanthus rhizosphere microbial communities from Kellogg Biological Station, Michigan, USA - KBS M4-3 metaG (SPAdes) (version 2) | ecosystem: Host-associated > Plants > Roots > Rhizosphere >...
TGTTGATCGTCTGCGTGTTCGACAGCGTACCGTCGGCGTCGTCATCGAGATTGAACGACGCGTTGCCGGCGATGTTCGACGTGAACCCGAAGTCCTGCGCGTCGTTCGGCACCGCGTCCTTCACGATGACGATCGTGCCCTTCTTCGTGTTCGTGAACGTGCAGGTGACCGTCTCGCCCGCTGCGACGTTGATCGATGCCACGCCCGTGCCGGTGTTGCCCGACGAGTTGGTCGTCGGATCCGTGCACGAGATGTTCGTCAGGTCCCAGCCGGACGTCGCGCCTTCGGTGACCGTATAGGTGCCCGGCGTGACGTTGTTGATCGTCTGCGTGTTCGACAGCGTACCGTCGGCGTCGTCATCGAGATTGAACGACGCGTTGCCGGCGATGTTCGACGTGAACCCGAAGTCCTGCGCGTCGTTCGGCACCGCGTCCTTCACGATCACGATCGTGGCCTTGCGCACGTTGGTGTACGTGCAGATCACGTCGTCGGCCGGCTGCAGCGTGATGTTGTTCGGGCCGAGGCTGGTGCCGGTGCCGCGTGAGGCACCGCCGACGCGATTCACGCAGGAGTACGACGAGGTGTAGTTCGCCGTCGTGAAGTCGCCTTCGCCGAAGGTGTGGACGGCGCCCGGGTTGACGTTCGTTCCGGCACCGACCTCGCGTGAGCCCGTCGTGCCGCCGCAGCTCACGTTGTTGGCGAACGAGTTCGAACCGTCGATGAGCAGGTCGAACGTGCCGTTGTCGTTCGACGGCGTGCACGCCTTCACGACTTCGAGGTGCGCGACACGGTTGACCGTGATCGGGACGTCGAAGCCGTCGCAGTTACACTTCGACTTGTTGGCGTAGAGTGTGCCCCAGCGGAAGCCGTTCTCGGTCGCGCCCTGACTGGCGAGCGGGCAGGCGACGTCGGCGCCGGGCTCCTTCCACCCCAGGCACGAGCCGATGTGGAGCAGCGTATCGGTGGGCGTTTCCGTTCGGCAGATCGCGTCGATCACGCCGAGCGGGAATGACGGAACGACCGCACCCTGATCCAGGTCGCCGCACGAATCGTTGTCCGGATTCGTGACGCCGCCACTTCCAGGGACGAGGTTGTAGTGATTGCACGCGCCGGTGATCGCGTTGCCGCCGTCGGTCGCGATCCAGATGCCGATGTCCGACCGCGCCGAGTTGGCGGTCTCCTCCAGCCTCGCATTGATGTTGAGCTTGATCGGATCGCCATCGTTGCACGCCACGGTCCCGCCGCTATAGGGGATGGGCGCCGTGAATCCACCCTGCCCGTCCGGGAGCTGGTACGAGACCAGCGTGGTGGTCGCAATGGCCACGTCGTTCGACGTGCAGTTCGTCGCCGTCAGCGGACTGTCGCCGTTCTTGACGCCGTCGATCGTGCCCGTCGGTGCCGCTACCGCGTCGTTCGCCATGCACACGCCCGGGCCGTTGAGCGGTTCCGTTGCGGTGAACGACGGGCCCGAAGGTGCCATCCCACTCTTGGGACTTACGGTGTTCTCGCCGCACGAGGCGAGCACGCCGAGCGCCCCGATCGCTCCTATCAGTGTACAACTGCGGAAGAGATTTCGATTCATTGTCTTGCGCCTCCGTCGGCAGATGGAATGAGCCTGCTGCGCTCCGTGTCCCATTCCTCGGCAACCTCGCCGTCTCGCGCACGAGACCCTCGGCTTTGCGGACCGACCTCACGATCGGGGTGCTCTTGTCGGAACAGTGTGTGATGCGGGTGTCTCTCTCGTCCGTGCTGCCGATGCCGGGTGGTCGACGAGCAGTCATCCCGGCCTCCATGCCCAGCGAGCCAGACACCGGCTCGGAGCTTTGCGCCCTTCACTCGCCTATCGACGTGAGCACCTCCTGAAAGACGAAATACGCGACTCGGATCCGTCACTGGATCGCTCGTCACGCGAATGGCTCGGCACTATCGGGGACCGACTTTCGTGGGGCAGAACATCTGTTCACTTCGTGCTGACCACGCGCGTCTCACGGGGCGTCGCATGTGGGCGGCGGGCTTTTGTGATGTAGTGGCAACAAAAGGGGTGAGGTGGCGCACTGAATCACGAGGCGCTATGTTAGCCGACCTCGGTTAACGCCGGGTTATTTCGCGGTTAGCTGCGACGCCGCACTGACCCCTTCCCCGTAACGAACGTGTACACCCTCACCACGCTCGGCGGACTCTCCATCGTGGGCCCGGCGGGCCTGCGCACGCGCCTCGCTCCCCGCAAGCGCGCGCTCGCCCTCCTCACGCTCGCCGCGTCGTCAGCGAAGGAGGGGATCAGTCGCGATCGGGCGATGGCGCTTCTTTGGCCGGAGTTGGACACCGCCAGCGCGCGCAACAACCTGAAACAGACGGTTTTCGGAATCCGCCACGCACTCGAAGTGGAGGTGTTCGACCGGACCTCGGCGAATCTCCGGCTGGAACCGCGCGAGATCGCGGTCGACCTGCATCACTTCGAGCACGCACTCGCCGTGGGCGCGCACGAGGAGGCGGTGGGCGAATACGCAGGACCCTTCCTCGACGGGTTCTTCCTGCCGAACCTCGTCGAGTTCGATCGATGGGTCGAGCGCGTGCGCCAGCGGCTCGACCTCGGCTACGCGCGCGCCCTCGAGACCCTCGCGGTGAGGGCGCGCCTGCGCGGTGATGCGTCAGCCGCCATTCACTGGTATCGCCGGCTCGTCGAGTACGATCCGGTCAGCACCTCGTCGGTGCTCGGGATGATGTTGACGCTCGTCTCTGCGGCCGAGCCGCTCGAAGCGCTGAAGTACTACCAGCAGCACGTCAGGCTGCTCCGCGACGAGTTCGACGCCAATCCGAACCCGAAGATCGAGCTCGCGGCGGAGCGCATACGCCAGGACCTGTCGTACCGCGGCGGTGGCTCGAAGCCCTCCATTCCCGCCGACGGGAGTCTCGACATCGCCGGACCGACGACGCTGTTCTCGGATTCGCCGGTCGTCGCTCGGCGCACCAGCGGGCCGACGATCCTTCCCGGACGAACCAGCGGACCGACCAGGCTGTTCGGACGGAACAGCGGACCGTCCAACCTTCCCGTGCCCCCGCGAATTCCGGACAACTGACAGCTCCAACACGAGGGCCGGTACGTCGGAGTACCGGCAGATCGGTGAAGCACGGCGGGGCGGCGAGTCATGACTCGCCGCCCCGCCGTGTTACGTGCTCGATCCACTCTCGGGATTGCCTGAGCGAGGGAAGGATTGGGAGCCATCCCTCACTCAGGTACGTGAACCCTCAGGATCGATCGGTCACGGTGACTCCACCTTGATCTCGCCAGTGTCGGACCTGGCGGTGACGTTGCTCGCCGTGACCCATGCCTTGTTCGGAATGAGCGCCGGCGCGCAGTTGCTGACCGAGATCCCGATGGGGGCGATGAAATCCTTGATCTCGGAGGTGAAGGCGCTCGAGGAGCGGCTCTTCAGGTACGCCTGCCCGAAGCTCACGCACGCCCCGGCCGTGAAGATTCCCGACGTCTGCAGGTCGATCGACGCTTCGCCGAACGTGAGGGCATCGAGCGTTCGGTCGGTGCTCTGGCCGAGCGCACGAATCGGATCGACGACGCTGCTGAGAGCAACGGCCGCCGCGCCACCCGTGAGGACTGCGGTGCCCTTGCCCCAGCACGGGACCGTGTTCGAGGCCTCGCACACCGTGGCGGCATTGCCGGTGGTGACCCACCGATGGAAGCCGAGCGTCGGTACGGTGCCACCCCTGTCGAGGTCGTACTTGATGAGGATGTCGCCCGCCGTCCGCACAGGTGTCGTGCCGTTGGCAGTCAGTTGACTCGACTGGTTGAGCTCGAAGTCCATGTTCGTCGTGCCGTTCGGTGCCTGGACACGCTCCCACGCGAGGTAGAGGAAGTTGTTCGACACGAACCGCTCCGTCGACACATAGAAGCGCAGCAGGTCGCTCTTGTTGTTCGGGATCGAGCCCGACACGACGGTCGGCACTCCCGTGTCTTCCTTCGTGCCCTGCCCGAACGAATCGTCCGTCGTGCCGGTCGCCTTGTCGATGTCGCAGCCGACCTTCGGGTTCGACTGGCAGTTGAGCAGCGAAGTTCCGAGGCTCGCCCAGTCCTTGCCAGCCGCCGCACCATCGGCCAGGTCGCCGTCGATCTCGATTGGCGTACCGGATGGGGATGGCGGAGTCTGCACGAAGCTGCTCGGCACCGTCGCGGACACTGTGACGGTGAAGCTGGCGCCTGCGGCCAGCGATCCGATGTTGCAGACCAGCCGCTGATGGGTCTTGGAATCCGATCCCGTGACCGTGCCGATCGGATTGACGCACTCGGTCGTATTGTTGGCCGTCCAGGTCAGCCCCTCGGGAAGCGTATCGATGAGCGTGACGTTGTTCGCCGTCCCCGTTCCCGCTGCGCTGCTGTTGCTGACGGTGATCGAGAAGGTCGCCGTACCGGGTGGCGTGACCGAATATCCGGCGTCACCCTGCGCATCCGGCGTCTTCACGATGGACAGATTCGGGCAGGCGATCGTCGTCCTCGCCGAGGCGGTCACGTTGCTGACCCCCGAGGCGGATCCCGTGGCCGTGTTCTGGAAGCCACCCGAGCTGCAGGCTGCGGCCGCGGTGGTCGTCGCGTTGATGACGGCGACGATCGTCGCGTTCTGCGCGAGGTTTTTCGGTCCGCAGGTGAGTGTTCCGGCGTTGATGGCGCACGTCGCGTCGCTGCCTGCACCGAGGGTGTAGCTGACGCCGGATACCACGGGAAGCGGATCGTTGATCGCGGCGTTCACCGCCGTACCAGCCCCGCTGTTCGTCAGCGTAACGGTCCAGGAGAAGGAACCACCCGCGCTGATGGTCTGCGTGGCTGGCGTCTTCGTGATACCGAGCGTCGGACAGTTCAGCGTCGTCGTCGCCGAGGCAGTCACGTTGCTCACCCCGGTCGCCGACCCGGTGGCCGTATTGGTGATGCCACTCGAGCTGCAGCTCGTGCCGGCCGTCGTCGTCGCGTTGATGATGGCCGTGATCGTGCCGTTGGGCGCGAGATCCTTCGGTCCGCACGTGAGCGTTCCGCTCGTGATGACGCAGGACGCATCGCTTCCAGCGCCGAGTGTGTAGGCAACGCCGGTGAGCGAGGGCAATGGATCGTTGATGGAAGCACCGACGGCGGTGCCGGCGCCGCTGTTCGTCAGAACCACCGTCCAGGAGAAGCTCTCGCCAGCGCTCTTGGTCTGCGTCGCCGGAAGCTTCGTGATGCCGAGCGTCGGACAGTTGAGCGTCGTGGTCGCCGACGCGGTCACGTTGCTGACACCCGTTGCCGAGCCGGTGGCCGTGTTGGTGATCCCGCTCGAGCTGCAGCTCGTGCCGGCTGTCGTGGTGGCGTTGATGACGGCCGTGATCGTGCCGTTGACCGCGAGGTTCTTCGGGCCGCAAGTGAGCGTGCCCGAGTTGATCGCGCACGTCCCGTCGCTGCCTGCTCCGAGAGTGTAAGTGACGCCGGTGAGCGCCGGCAGCGGGTCATTGATCGTGGCTCCGGAGGACGTCCCGGGACCGTTGTTGGTCAGCACCACGGTCCACGAGAAGCTCTCGCCGGCATTCTTCGTCTGCGTCGCCGGGAGCTTGGTGATGCCGATGGTCGGACATCCCACGGTCGTCGTCGCGGTCGCGGGCTGCGGAGCGGTTCCGTTCCCCAGCGTGGCGGTCGCCGTGTTGGTGTAGAGCTGGCAGGATCCAGAGGTCGTACCACTGATCACGTGCACGCTGCTGCTCGTGACGCCGAAGCTCGCGGCGGAGAACACGAGCGTCTGGTTCGGCGCCGTGCCAGTGATGGACCAGCCGGTGACGGGTGTCGCGATCGACCAGTTGACGCCAGTGCCGGCGGGCAGCGGATCGTTGACGGCGAGGTTCGTCGCCGTACCGGGGCCGCCGTTGGCGACCGTCACGGTGAATCCCAGCTGCGAGCCCGCACTGATCGAGGCCGAGTCGGCCGTCTTGGTCAGCGAGATGCTCGGATCACGAACGACGGTAATGGGAAGGTCGAAGCCGTCGCAGTTGCACTTCGACGCATTTCCCGGCAGGGTGCCGAGGCGGAAGCCGGGCGGCGACTGGTCGTTGTTCAGCGGGCAGAACTTGTCCGCGCCTGGCTCCTTCCATCCGAGGCACGAGCCAACGTGAAGCTGGGTGCTGGTGCTCGAGGCGGTGGTGCAGACCGCGGTGATCTGGCCGAGCGGGAACGCCGGCACGACCGCGCCCGCGGCCAGATCGCCGCAGGAATCGGGGCCGGGATTCGCACCGACGGGTTCGTTCGTGACGTTTTGCGTGCCAGGCACGAGGTTGTAATGGTTGCACGCGCCCGTGATGGCTCGGCCCCCGTCGGTGGCGATCCAGATGCCGATGTCCGTGCGCGCCGAACTCGCCGTCTCGTCCAGCTCCGCGGTGAGATTCAGCTTGATAGTCGTGCCGACGAGACACGTCACGTTGTCGCCGGCGTTGTACGTTGTGACTGGTCCGAAGTTGCCGTTCAGGTCCGACGTCTGATACGAGATCAGGTTCGTCCTTGCGATCTTGACGTCGTTCGACGTGCAGTTGAACGCCTTGAGCGGGTCACCGCCGTTCTTGACGCCCGGGATCGTGCCGGTCGGTGCGGCCACCGCGTCCTCGCCCATGCAGACGCCGCCGTTGTTGAACGGTTCCGTTGCGCTGAAGGACGGTCCTGATGGCGCCATGTCACCCTTCGGGCTCACGGCGTTCTCGCCGCACGACGCGAGTGCGCCGATTGCTCCGATCGCTCCGATCAGGGTACAGGTGCGAAAGAGATTCTTATTCATGGTGATATGCCTCCGTCGGCATATGGAATGAGCCTGCTGCGCTCTGTTTCCCATTCCTCGGCAACCTCGCCGTCTCGCGCACGAGACCCTCGGCTTTGCGGACCGACCTCACGATCGGGGTGCTCTTGTCGGAACAGTGTGTGATTCGCGTCGCTCGTCCGTGCTACCGGTACCGGGTGGTCGACGAGCGGACGACCCGGCCTCCACGCTCAGCGAGCCAGATATGGCTCGGGCGCTGCGCGCCCTTCAGTGGCCTATCGACGTGAGCACCTCCGGAAGACGGAAAGCGGGGCACATTCCTGCGGCGGGTGACCTGTCGCGGTTGGCGCGAGGTGGTACGTGCGCGCCGCGATGGGTTCGGGGATGGACCCGCCGTTCGTGCAATTCATATCGAGCTCGCGCCGTACGTCGGGGCGCTACAACAAAGCCTGCAGCTTTCGATTGTGACCCACTTCGCGCTTTTTCTGTGCGGTGAGACACAGAAACAGGAGGCGCTACGTTAGCCGCGTCTGGTTAGTGGGCGGTTACTTCGCGGTTAATCGGCGATACCGGCACGGACATTCACCGCCTGACATCTGTGCGCGCTTTCAACACGCTCGGCAGGCACTCCCTGGCTGGCGTGGAGCGCGTATCCACCGGTCGTGCTCTCGGAGATGAGCACGCTTTCGCGGCGGCATCGCGTCCGTCCGCAAGGAACGGATCAGCCGAGAGTGAAGCGCGTTCGTGGCGAGCGCGCGCCCGCGCCAGGCGTGTGCCGATCTGGAAACAGATGGTCCTCGGTCTTCGCCTTGGCATGCGGTCGAAGATCTCGCGGACGAGGTACGCCAGCGGAGAGCCGACTGACCCTTCGTCGATGAGAGCACTTCGGCGCACCGGATAAGGACTGCGGGGCGGCGATTCATGAATCGCCGCCCCGCAGTCTCGCAGACCGTTACCGTCGGTTCGCTCGCAGGGTCGCGAGTCAGACGTGACCGGTCACGACGCGCCGACCTCGATCTTGCCGGTGTCGGAGATCGCCGAGACGTTGCTCCCCGAGACCCACGCCGTGTTGTTCAGCGTCCTCGGTGAGCAGTTCGTGATGTTGATCGACGTCGGCGCGATGAAGTCCTTGAGCTCCGACGCGAAGGAGTCGGCCGAGCGGCTCTTCAGGTACGCACTCCCGAAGCTCACGCACTCACCCGCCGCGAAGATGCCAGACGTCTGCAGATCGACGGAGGCTTCGCCGAAGGTGAGCGGGTCGAGGTTCCGAGGGTTGACCTGGTTCGGTTCGAGAATCGGGTCGCTGGTGCTGCCCGTGTTGACGGCGGCGAGCGCCCCAGCGAGGATCGCGTCCCGCTTGCCCCAGCACGGCAGCGAGTTCGACGCCTCGCACACCGTGGCCGGGTTACCGGTGGTGACCCATCGGCTGAACGCGAGCGACGGCGTGCTGCCGCCCTTCGACAGATCGTACATGATGAGCAGGTCGCCCGCCGTCCGAACGGGGGTCACCCCATTCGCGCTCAACGTGCTGGACTGGTTGAACTCGAAGTCCATGTTGGTCGTGCCGTTCGGCGCCTGAACGCGCTCCCAGGCGAGGTACAGGAAGTCGTTCGAGACGACCCGCTCGTTCGTCACGTAGAACCGCAGCAGGTCGCTCTTGTTGTTGGGAATCGAGCCCGAGACGACAGTCGGCACCTGAGTGTCCTCCTTCGTGCCCTGGCCGAACGAGTTGTCGCCAGTGCCCGTCGGCAGGTCGCGCTTGCAACCCGTCGACAGGAGGCAGCTGATGCCGATGTCCTCCCAATCCTTCCCGGCGGCGCCGCCATCGAGCAGGTTGCCGTCGATCTCGAGTGCAGACGTGGTCGAGGACGGAGGGTTCAGCACGAAGCTGGTGGGGACGAACGCCTTGAGATTCACCTTGAAGCTGTCGCCCGGCGCCATCGTGCCGATGTTGCAGATCAGCCGCTGATGGGTCTTGGTGTCCGATCCCGTCACCGTTCCCATCGGGTCGACGCACTTCGTCGTCTCGTCCGACTTCCATGTGAGGTCGGCGGGCAGCGTGTCGGTCAACACCACGAGGAACGCGCTCCCCGTCCCCGCTGCGCCGCTGTTCTTCACGACGATGGAGAATCTCGCCGTGTCAGGCGGGGTGATCGAGCCGTTTGTCTCCGTACTGGTATCCGGCTTCTTGACCACGGACAGGTTCGGGCAGTTGACCGTCGTGGACGCGCTGGCCGGCGGAACGTTGGCCTGATTCGACACCGTCACCCTGGCGGTGTTGTCGTATTGCTTGCACGACGCGGCGGTGGTAGCGCTGACGACGTGCACGCTGGTGCTCGTCACGCCGAACGTGGCCGCGGTGAAGGTGAGGATCTGCCGGCCATTGCCGCCGGTGTTGAGCGCCCAGCCCGTGGGAACGGGGTTCGTCGCGATCGACCACAGCACGCCCGTGCCGGAGGGAAGCGTATCCGTCAGCAGGACGTTCGTGGCGCTCGGTGGACCGGCGTTCGTCACGGTCACCGTGAAACCGATCTGCGACCCCGCACTGACCGAGGTCGAGTCGGCCGTCTTGCTGATCGAGACGGCAGGAGTCCGGACTACGGTGATGGGAACGTCGAAGCCGTCGCAGTTGCACTTCGACGCGTTTCCGGGCAGGGTACCGAAGCGGAAGCCATCTGGACCGCTGACGCCGGTGAGCGGGCAGAGCCTGTCCGCGCCCGGCTCCTTCCATCCGAGGCAGGAGCCGACGTGGAGCAGGGTGCTGGTTTCGGTCTCGGTCTCGCAGACTGCGGTGATCTCGCCGAGCGGGAACGCGGGTACGACTGCGCCGGCGTTCAGGTCGCCGCAGGAATCGGGACCAGGGCTGGAGCCCGCCGCTTCATTGGTGACGTTCTGCGTCCCCGGCACCAGGTTGTAGTGATTGCATGCGCCGGTGATGGCCTTGCCGCCGTCCGTCGCGATCCAGATACCGATGTCGGTACGCTCCGAATTCGCCGTCTCGTCCAGCTCCGCGGTGAGATTCAGCTTGATCGGCGTTCCAACGGAGCACGTCACGTTGTCGCCGGGGTTGTACGGCGTGACCGGTCCGAAGTTGCCTTGCCCATCCGACGTCTGATACGAGATCAGGTTCGTTCTCGCGATGCTGACGTCGTTCGACGTGCAGTTGAACGCCTTGAGCGGGTCGCCGCCGTTCTTGACGCCCGGGATGGTGCCGGTCGGCGCATCGACGGCGTCGTCGCCCATGCACTGGCCACCGTTGTTGAACGGCTCTGTGGCGCTGAACGACGGACCCACTGGCGAGATCGGGGCCTTCGGTCCTACCGAGCTCTCGCCGCACGAGGCGAGCACGCTCAGCGTTCCGATGGCGCCGATCAGGGTACAGGTGCGAAAAGAATTTCGATTCACGGTGATATGCCTCCGGTGGCGGCTGGATCGAGCCTGCCGCTCTCAATTTCCTCGTTCTCGGCAGCCCGGCCGTCTCGCGCGCGAGACCCACGGCTTTGCGGACCGACCTCACGGTCGGGGTGCTCTTGTCGGAACAGCGAGATTTCTGGTGTCCCCTTTTGGTCTCTGCGACCGATACCGGATGGTCGATGCGCGGACGACCCGGCCTCCATGCCCAGCGAGCCAGCCACCGGCTCGGAGCTACGCGCCCTCATTCGCCTATCGCCGTGAGTACACCTCCGGGAGACGGGAACGGGGCACATTTTCGGCGGGAGATATCGTGCAACCAGCGCGTGGCACGAACGCGCGGTTCACGTATCCGGGGGACGGTCCCGCCGGTACTTCTGATCAGTTGTTCGAGCTCGCAGCTACGGCCGACGCTGACTCACACGATGCCAGAGCCGCCGCTGCACGATCTCGTGATCTTCAAGGTTGCCTCTCTCTTGGTGCGGCAACGCACATATACAGTAGGCGCTACAGTAGCGGACAGCGGTTAACCGGGGGTTATTTCTCGGTTAGTCGGGCTGTGGAGCTGCGCTCGCCTGACGCGGGGCACGACACGTCTTCATGAGGCCCTCCGGCCCCTCGACGACGAGTGCAGCGAACTCGGCGCGCATCGCTCTCTCCCTCGCAAACACGGGCTCGCTCGCCGCGGAGGCTTGGCACAGCGGCAGAGAAGGAAAGTCTCGATCGAGATCGAGCGGCGCCGTTTCTCCAGGCTGAAATCCATACCGCCAGAGCGCCACGATCCGGAAACAGATGTGCTCGGAACGCGCCGCCCGCACGACTGGCGGGCGGAAATACGGCTGGTGCCCTCTCGAGCGCTGGGTGCTACTTCTCCTTCGCGCGCACGACGTGCACGCCCGACGCGTCGCGCACGCCGAGGTACACGGTCCCCGCCGCGCCGAACCCGGCGATCGTCGTACCCACCGGCAGCACGACCCGATCGACGAGCTTCCCCGTCCGGTCGATCACGTCGTACTCCGGTCCCGACGCAGGCTTGGGCGACATGATGCGCACCCACAGCTTGCCTTCCGCGTCGGCGCGCACCGACCCGTTGGAGAACGCGGGGCGATAATCGGGGAGCTCGCTCGGCGAGACGAACGCCATGGGCGGCGGTCCGGCGGCCGGACCCGACGATGGTGCGGCGGAGCGGGACGGGGGCGCCGGACCATCGGGGCCACCCTGACGGAAGATCATCATCTGACCACCGCCGGGCGGGGCGCCGCCCGGCGGCGGCCCGCCAGGACCGACCTGCGCGACGATCATCGGCGCACCGCCCGGCCCAGCGCCTGGACCGCCGGCGCGCATGCGC